>FTEL01002146.1_pt1 | contig 41635 bp, 32 predicted proteins | sample 1658911 | NCBI WGS metagenome assembly FTEL01 (sample SAMEA3914869, study PRJEB12502) | metagenome | biome: forest; material: soil | place: USA | collected 2012-03-12 | depth 0.1 m
CCAGATATGTCAAGTCACTGGTTGGGTGGAGACTTGGATGTCTTCCCGGTTCATAGGGCCAAAGGCCAAAGGTCAGGGGGTGAGAGAAAGGGTCTCAGGTCTCAGTGCAGATTTGATAATATGGGTTGCGACGCGAAGCTGGGCCCAGACCTCGGACTAGAGCACCAGTCTGCCACAGGATCCCCGGCGAGTAACAGTCGGTCGGCAGTGGAGCTTCCAGTTGGCCGCGATCCGTTTGCCTTACCACGCCACCGGTCTTTTGGAGTAAAGTACCACTTATGGGAGCATGGCCAAGAGCCCAGTGTCCGTGACAGGCCCGTGCCAGACGGGCGTGAAAAGCCGATGCAGCAGCCGAAGGGGCTTTGGCTCACGGAGGATCATGATGAGAATGAAGTCCCATGTCCCATGTGCCTCGCACCGATTAGAAAACGCCGGCGTCGAAACGGGCCGGAAGGTGAGGGGCAAGGAAGGAGATTCCCTAAGTTCGGTACTGGGATACCTCGGACGCGGGCTGCATGGCGCTCGTAAAAAAGAAGCGGCTCAAGCAAACGAACGGGCATCGAGCATGCGGCTGTGGGATCTCTCGAACTCCTGAGCCGGGATACAAATAAGGAAGATCACTCATGCCCGACAGGAGGCCCGAGGGATACTCCGCAGCGACTATCACGCCGCCGCAGCGCGAGCGAATGGGCTTACCGTCGTCGACTGACAGGGCACTTGCCCATCGCCTTGAACGAGGCCACTCCTGTGACACCACACGCTGCCCAGTGACTTCGGCGGTCGTCTCACACAGACAGCGGTGCTACCGCCTCAATGTATCTCGGACGGAACCTCCACGCACCCCAAGCCCGTGGGGGGCAGGGGCGGGTGAGGAAATGGGGAGCTGCACTGGGTGCCCGAAGCAGAGTGGGAGAATAACGGACCCGTCTCCAAACGGAAACCATAGAAACGACGACGAACGCAGGGAATTAGAATGGAGGGAGTGCCGAGGGTTGGCGGACGAGGACGGCGGACGAATGATGAGGAAACATAATGGCAATATTCCCCCAGCCGCAGTGACATCTAGTTTGTTCAGAGACTGATAGCCGACCCCAATTGTGGCAACATGTGGAATTCTAGCATTTGACTCGAATAAAAACCTAGGCCTGACAGTGATATCTATCTCACTAACGCACAGCTCGAGGAGGCGGTCAGCAGGATGCATCTGGTCTGCCCTCATGCATAAGCAGGGATTTGTGGCGTCTGAATCGTTCTTTTTCTTCTTCTGCAAAGTACTCTTTTGGCCCAAGATGATGCCGCCGCTTTTTGTCACCGCCAACGGCGTTCGCGGGGAAGTTTCGCAAGTAAATTCATGCCTCCAGCATAATTACATGATAGACAATATACCTAGGTACCGTAGGTAGCAAAATACATACAAAGATTCCCACAGTGCCTACAATGTATTAAGCCCTGGGCCAGCCAACTCTCTACGTGTAGAAACCTCGGGCAGGGGTCAGAGAATCGATCGGATCCAAGACGGACAGGGACGCCTGCACTGAGCGAGCGAGTCGGAACCTCATGTTTCAGCCACCTGCTCCCAGGGACAACAATCGCAAGGCACGCGCGCAGGGGGCACCACAGGCCGGGGTGGCATGGGGCATTGAAGCGGGGGGCTTGACAGGGTCGCATTCTGTGTCTGCGAGCAATCTGATCTCGACTTCCCGGAATCGAGATGCAAGCGATCTTCTCCTGCTGGCGCCCTCCCGCCTCGCGGTGGGGGATGTCATCCGATTTGACGGTCTAGCATGCCATGGGCATGATGCTTTTGTGCCTTGCAAACGGGGTCCTCCTCGCCGTAGGGCACGCACCGTGACGCTTCATGGGCGCCTGTCAGTGGATGGTGTGGGCAAACGCCATCTGCAATGCCCCGTGTCCCCCTGCAGCTCGACATCGTGGTTGCGTCCGCAAGTCGAAATTTTTCGTGCACGGCGATATATTGTGTCCAGGTCGTGACACCAGCCCTCATTTCCGCGCCACGGCGACCTCCCGAGATCCTCCTCTCTTCGGTCCGGGCGCTCGGTCTGCCGCCGCCGGAGACGACTGCCTTCTCGGCTGCCCTATCCTCGGCCCTGCCAGGGGGAGTGACGTGACAGAGAGCGGGCCGCATACCGAGCCGCCCAGGTCGACCTCTCGGGGAACCCGCTTGCCGCATCCGGGAGAGACAGAGGGCCCGCTGAGGCCACCTCGGGATGCGGGCAAGGGCATCAGATCGTATCTCATCTTAACCAAGGCAGCGGGGCCGCCCAAAGCAACGACTGTGCCCAAATGATCCGTGCCAAATGTCTGAGGCGGTGGCGATGACTGGCAGGATGGGGCTGCGACATCTCCGGGCGCCAGCTCTCGGAATCGGCCGGCAACTCTGCAATCGGTGGGGCCGACGTATCACAGATATTTCGGCAAGCATGGACATGCTGTGGCGAAGGGCCGAATGGTTGGGCTGGTAAACCCGGGGGTTGGGTTGAGGACTGCTCCCGATGGTGGGCGGGCGGCGAGCCCAAACGAAAGCACATGGCCCGCCGGCCGGGGACCCCACGTCGGCTTAAGTCCACGGCTGAGAGGGACGCGGAGGATTTGCTGGGTGGGGAGTGGTGAGGAGAAGCAGGCAAGGGGGGGGTGAGGGCTGGGGACGTCGGTTTCTTGCAGGCTTAATGACCAGGTCTGTTGTCAAGTCTTGTCCGTTGCCGCGAGGGTTGCGGGCTCCCGCTGGAGGAGGTGCAAATGTCTTTGGGCAAGCCAAACAGGGGCCCTGGATTGGTTCCCACCAGACGAAGCTGCTGCAACTCGCACGTTGTGCTCAGGGGCACAAGGCATGTCTCACCCTCGCTCGCATGTTTGTCTTTTGGGCCTCCGCCGCAGCACGCGTTAGCAACCAGGGCCGAGTGGAACCCCCGCCATCACCAAGGGCATGGGGAAGGGCGAGCGGGGCTGTGGTTCGCGGATCTATTTGCCCACACGGTGCGGCGATATTGGAATTGTCATTGCACCCCTCTTCCACGTCTTCCAGTCCTCAAGATGGTCGAATGCCAAACAGACCAGCTCAGTAACCGCCAGGGGGCGCAGAGGATCCTGGCTGAGGCCTTCAGCCAGCCGTATTCGAGGTGACACAGGCGCTCCCGCGACAGGCAGGTGTGTTGCCTCCTGGCGCACGCCTTTTTTGGCCGAGAGCACACGTTTGAGAGCCCAGCCTCGTAGCACCCAGGGCCCGAAGTCGGGAGTGGACCAGATCTTGCAGAGGCAGGATCCCAGTCACCGGATGTCATGAGTGCGGACCGATGCCATTGCGGATGAAGAAATGTTACCAACACCCCAATCATAGGGCATCGACGGCTTGGGGTTGGGCTCGTCCAGTCTACGCAAGTAGCATAAGGGCGGGACAGGAGTAGTCGACGCCAAGGCTCCAGTGCGAAGCTTGAGACACTGCTGCGTCTTAGCCCTGATTAAACAATGAGGCAACCAACGTCTCTGGGTAGCGTGACCCCCTTGGAGAAAACAGGGGCCCTCACAGTAATAGCACAGTGGTTGCCGCAAACGGGAGTTGTGTGCCTTCCGCTCGTCTGGTTGCCCCGTGGAGGCACGAACGGATGCCTTGGATATTGTGCAGATCCGCCTTAGCATTCCGCCAGCCACCGCCGTTGGCCTTGGACCTTGAGGGCCAAGCACTCGATACACCCCGAGGTAGCCGGCGGAAAGAAGGCTCCAGGAGCAAGCCACCGGAGGGCATCCCACGTCCAGGGCGAGGGCAACCTGACAAGGAGAACCCTGAAGCCCGCCAGCTCAACGATATGAACGGGGAGCTCGCGGAGCTGGCGGCCGGCAAGTCGATCCAACCAACCTCCGAGCAGGGCCAGCTGGACCGAGTGGTGGGCTGACATGCTCCACTCGGTTGGCGGCCACGGTGGCAAAACGATGCGGCCCGAACCCGCGGGCCATGAGCCAGCCAGCAGCAACGGGGTTGAAGATCCAGCTGAGACATATCACCCACGTCCGGCGACGCAGGGATCCATCCGTCTGTGGAACAAAATCGGGGCGCCGGGATCTGTGCGACAAAATACGGGGCATCGGAATCCTGCTTGCCTCCGTCACACAACGTGGGGGCGTGGGTGGGTGTTGGGAGGAGTGAGGGGGGGTGGATGATTGTCGTCCAGCCCGTGGATGCAGTCTCCCGCGGCCGTCAAGCAACATTGTAGCTCGTGAGGCCCACGGCTTCGGCCTGGCCCCCACGCTCGGCTTGGCCGTGTAAAACTGCGAGCAACGAGGAGCAGACCCAAGAATTGGGAGGAGAGAGACGAAAAGGGGCCGAGGGCGGCACGCTGAAGGGTAAACGGAGGACGCTGTCTCTGAAGGGCTTCGGCGCAGGCCGAATGTGTACCCCGTGTCAAGAGCACAGTCAAGGGCGAGTTTGTGCCCCGAGCTGGAGGCGTTGCCACCGCAGGCTTGTCGTCGCTGGCCCGGCGGAGAGGGCAATGCAGGTACGGGGTGGGGAGGCAGGGCTGGCTGGCAGCAAGGTCAACGGCTGGCAGTGGCGGCGAGAACACAAGGGGCAACACGACCGTTCTGAACCACCATGACAGGCAAGTCACAGAGCTGTGATGTGAGGCTGGCGGGTTGTTGCGTCAGATAGAGAGCTAAAACACGAAATGGCGGCGGAAAAACTAACCAAGACTGCGTGGGGGTTGGCGGTCGCTGTGTCAGGTTTGACCCAGGGGCAAGCTACCAAGTAGTCGTGGTTCCCGCGGCGCGGGTCACCAAACAACACTGTGTTCCATCGCGCCATGCAGGCAATGTACTGAAGGAGCGCCGCTGGTCATCTGTGTCTGTAGTCGTCTCGACCACGGTATCTGTCCCTTTCCCTGCCCCGATCACGCTCCCGATCACGGTCACGGTCACGATCACGGCGAGAGTCCGCCTCGCCTTCACGGTCGTAGCGGCGATCCCGATCGCGGTCTCTCCTCGGACTCCGGCTCCGCTGTCTGGCACGTCTCCTGTCGTCGTGGCCGGAGTCGTACCGATCGCCCTGCCTGGCTGGGGAACGCGCGTTTGGCCGGCGGCCTCCGTCACTTGAAGGAGGCTCCCGACTGCTGGGGCCAGCTCTCCCAGAATCCCGATCCTTCTCGTGGCGACCCCGTAAGTCTTCCACGCCGTGGATCATGCGGTATCCCCGATCGTCCTCGGGCTCGTAGTCCTCATTGCGATATTTCCTCCACTTCTCCAGCTCCTTGATTCCGCCCCAGCCACCACCTCCCCTCCGCGCAGTGTTCTTGCGCTTTGTATTGGTCTCGGTCCGCCACATTTCGCTCAACCGGCTCACGCTCTGGCTGAAGTCGACGTGGATCCGGCGGTCGTCAATCAGGACCGAGTCCATCTTGGAGTAAGCATCCTCGCAGCTCTTTTGCTCCTCAAACTCGATGAAGGCGTACTGCAGACTGTCGCCAGTCTTCTGGTCCCGGATCACCTCGCAGCTGAGGATCTTGCCGAAGCGGCTGAAGATGAGCTCCAGATCCTCGTCCGTGGTGACGGGGTTGAGCTTGCAGACGAAGAGCACGTTCTCGGGCGGCTTGACTTCGGCGAACGGCAAGTCGCCCATCATCTCTAGTGTCAGGGCTTGGGCAGCGGCCTCGCGCTCCCTCCTTCTGCGCTCGGCCTCGGCGGCGGCCTCCTCGTTGGCATCCTCGTCCAGCAGCTCCTCATCCTCGCCAATGCGGACCGTGGCGAGCTGTGCCTTTGTAGGGGGCGGCGAGCCGCTGGGTTCCCTCAGGCCTGACGGGTCGGGGTAGGGGTCGTCGAGCACGACGGTATGTTTGATGCGCATGTCGACCAGGGGATAGCCGCGCTCATCCACGATGGCGTCGTTGATCTTTTCGAGCACGTCGAATCCCTCGACGACTTTGCCGAAGATGGCAGCTTTGCCGTCCAGAAAGTCCGTATTGTCGCCGAGCGTGACGATGAATTGCGACCCGGCGAGCCGTTGGTCGGGGTCGGAGGGGTGCGGGGCGGTGGCCATGCTGACGGTGCCCCTTTCAAGGTGCTTGAGCTTGGGATGGAAGAGCGCGGGAAAGGTCTTGTCGGCCGGGCTGCCCGAGAGAAGGCCCCAGATCGAGGTGCCGCCATCGGAGTGCTGCGACAAGGGCCCAAGGGGGTCGCCGGTTTGGAAGGAGAAGGATTTTTGGACGGAGTGGATTGGGGAGAAGTTGTAGTATTTGATCTTGCAGAGCTTGAGGAAGCTGGAAATGCCGGCGGTTAGCAAACTTGCCATGCAAAAACACGAGGGCAGGCTGTCGTGGCAACTCACTTTTCGCACATCTTTGGTGCGTAATCGACCAGCAGGTCGATGACGATGTCGCCCGCGCTGGTTTCGAGGAGGACGGACATGTTGGATGCGGTATTATGGTTGCGGCATGATATTTGCGGGAGGTTGAGGTTTGGGTGTCGGCAACGATGTTGGTGGAGCTGGACGTGTTGTTGACCAGATATGCACTGTCGATCTTAGTTGCAGGGGTGCAGGTGCTGATGCAAGAGGCAAGCTTCCAGGACCAAAAAAGTTGCCTGCCGCTGCAGAGCTTTGGCATGAAAAAGCGGGGTTAGGGTTCTGAGAGCCAACAGCCTGGAGTCTCACACATCCAGAACACAGCACCCGCAATCATCGCGAAACAGCATGCAACTCTAGCTCGGTCACAATTCCTTGCCAAACCGGCTGGAAACGTTGATTCCCTTCTGCATTCGCCTGCCACCGCCACTGCCATCCAAACAACATCGTTATCGTGGTGCTTGCCGCCCACGTACAAAACCCAATCCTTTTCGAAACCCGGCGCATAATCCTCGCGGTGCGTACAGATGATGCCGTCCTGTCCCCAAATGATGACCACCTTCCTGCCCACCTATCCGTGCAGGCAAGAAACCCAAACCCAAACCCAAATAACCCCGATCCCCACCGTTAATTACAAGCACCGTATTGTGTGATATCCAAGACGAGAAGAAGAGAAGGCCGAACAGCAAAACGAAAAACAAAAGCGCGCCCCTCTTTTTCCATGCCGACATCGACCCGTGGGTCAACGCCCGATCATCTCAGTCAGCCAAAACCTCCCAGAGGCTTTTCACGGCCCCGGGGCACTGCGACGCCTGCGGCGACTGCGCAGTTCGCGCTCCGTGTCCATCAGCCGGCACTGGACCCAGGTGCGGAAGGCGGGGTCGGCGCGGCCGCGCTCGCAGTTGAGCAGCTCCGTCAGCGCCCGTTTGAGGCCCTCGTTGACGTCGCAGAGCTTGGCCTCCTCGATGGCCACCTCGATCTCGGGGCTGCTGCCGCCGCTGCTGCTCGTGCTGGCGCATGAGCCTTTCCTCGTGGGGAGGGAGAAGCTGGAGCGCTGGTGCTGGCGGCACGCGGGAGAGGTGGGCGGGCTCGGCGGGCTGGGGGAGGTGGGGGTGCAGAGCGGGCGCAACTCCTCGAGGTGCTGGTGTAGCAGCTCGTGCTGTTCCTGCAGGAGGAGGTATTTTTGGAGAGCGAGGTCGTGGGAGTGCTGGGGGTATTGGCGCACCGAGGCCATCGGCGGCTCGAGGAGGGCGTCCATGGCCAGGGGCTGGGCCATCTGGATGGAGCCCATGTTCATCAAATTGATGTTCATATTCATGGTCGGCTAGTGCTGGTAACCTGTGCTGGGTGGTGCTCCGTCTCAGGTGTCTGGGCGAGAATTGCGTGAGAGGCTTCCTGACGGGTGTTGTTTCGAGCTCAAGAGCGCAGGCTGTCGAACCATTGGAAAATAGAGGAAGGGTCGGGGTGGCGGAGGTCGATTGTGCTTTTGCAAACGGAGGAGGTTCGACGCGACTGGGAGATGCGGCTGTCCGAGCTCAGACGTCCGATTGCGTGCGCTGAGAACCCCAAAAATCGACAGCCTAGCTGGCTGTCACTCCCTCAACAGAGGGGGGTGTGGATTTTGGGTGTCGGTCGTCGGTTCGCGGTGTGCGTCGGTGCGTGGTGGCGGGTCGATACTCAGTTCAGCTCGGCTGATAAGGAGGCCTAATAAGGCGAGTATGCGTTGCGTGCAATGACGGCTCGATAACCACAAGGTCGAGCAAACGGCGCTGGTTATCCCGTACTGTTTCCTGCGGCTGTGCCTGGTGTCTTGATGTGGACTTGTTGTGGCCCCTCTGCGCGTGTCAATCGCTCCCTGGGTTTGCCGTGGTGGTCAGGTTGTCGTCACTGGCGCTCCGCAAGGCCCGCTCTTTGGCAGCCACACCGGGAGCTGAGCACGGTCCCTGGTCTTGTTGAGGTACGGCGAGTCGGCGGCAGAGCTGACATTGGTGGGCGGCGGGTTCTGTCTCTCTCGTTCCCGTTTTGCAGCAGGAGGAAGCAGTGCTCGTTCTTGGGGGCAGAGAGACGGCGCAGAGCTGTCCATATCAAGCAGCCCAGCCAGCTGTGGCAATATTGGGGTTGGGCATCGTCATCTCGGCCACGAAGGGGGCTGATGATAAGAGCAGCCCCAGGGAGCTACCCGTCCGTCCGTTTCGGGCCATTTGCGCTAAAAGCAGCCATTGCCGTCGGTAATTCGCGGCGGGGCAAAGGTCCCCCCTCCTGATATTATTTCCAATACGGGGGGACCAGGGAGGACGGCGCTTGGGAGGGGAGGGCTGAAATTGCTCCCAGGAACGCTGATGACATGCTCCATTGCGACGGCGCTATGCACCTAGTGCATGTCCGTAGACGCCGTCACCAATAGCCAGGCGGCCAAGATGCACAGGGCCCGAGGATCACGACAGCTCAAGGCCACTGCAGCTCAGGTGTGGAGGGGGGCGAGACCTCCCCTGTGGAGCCCAGCAATTCCGTGCTGACACGTACGCAGCACACACTCTAGAACTGTGCAGTTACACCCTTGGGAGGATTGGGGCGGCCCAGGCCAGATGACCTCGCTTGACCAATTCCGCCTGCAGCTCCTCGATGTCTCCTTTCTTCACGAGCCCCGGTTGCTGCTTTCGTTAGGTTGCAACGGCGGTCTGGCGCCTGCCCATCTTGGGGTCGCGGCCGTTTTGAGTGTCGGGTCGGGGAGTTGTCGGAAGAGGCCTGGAAGGGGCCTGGAAGATTGCGCCCACAGCCAATACCTCGCCCTGTGGCTGGCTGCGGCACGTTCATTGCAGGGGGTTGGGCTCGTGCTGCCCCTCTGCTGGGGCCTCCCCTGCCCCGCCCAAATTGGGCTCAGACCGCGAATCATGTTGACTCCTCTCCACTCAGCTCAGGCGACACGGATGCGGAAAGAACCTCATGTGCCCGCTTTTGGTGTTGAGGGCATCCATCCGATCCGACTGGGGGGGCGCAACACATCGAACTGCACAACTGTTGCCAGCATGTGCTGCCGTTACTTCAGCTGCGTTGATATGCTCCATGCGCGACCATGGACTCGAGGTCAGGGACCGGCTCAGTGGTACACGCACAGAGACGCTGCAATCGTCGGTGGCTGTGGTGAGCCTGACGAGTCGTCGTGCAGCATACAAGTAAGTACGGATAGGTACTTGGTTGGTATCATGGTTGGCAATCTGATTCACTACTTTCTTATCGTACAACGACTGCACCCCCTTCAATACCGCCACCACGGCAACCCCTCATCCGAGCCCGAGTGGTTGTCCATGGCGGCTCTGCTGCTGCCCGTTGCCCCGCCAGGCCCCTTCCCGACCATGCCTCCTCGAAAATCATGACATCACCGACAAGTCGTGGCAGATCGGATGCGCTGGGTTGTTGAAGAACCGGTCGTTGAGGACCGTCCTTGTCTGACTGTTACTAACGGTGCCATGGTTGTTACTCTCTATGCTGATGACTCCCAGGCGGCCCTGCTCAGTCCACGAGCTCAACCATGTCCATCCTCTGCAGGTAGCTGTAGACGGAGCCGTCGGGGATGTAAGCCTCGTACTCGCGCGCCCACCACGCGGCGAACGAGAGCGGCCGGGGCCGGTCCGAGAAGACGATCTTGTCCGACGTGAGCATGGCGATGTCGCGCGTGCCCTCGATCTCCTCCTTGCCGCCCACCTCGCCGAACCCGAGCAGCTCCAGCACCCAGCCGCCCTGCATGTCCGCCAGCATGCCCGCCGCGACGATGGCGATGAAGCCGTCGAGCGACTCCGGGTGCCGCCGCGGGAACTCAAACGCCTCGTCGGCCACGTCGGTCGCCCGATCCAGCGCCTCGCACATGGCCTCGCCCATCCCGTCGTCCCGTCCCCGCTCCACGTACTCGATCACCCCGTCCAGGCACGCCTCCACCATCTTGCGGTTCCAGCTCTGCCCGCCCACCGCGTCCGAGATGCGCCCCTGGAGCGCGTCGTCATTCCAGTCGGCCTCCCACAACAGCCGCGCCACGTCCCGGCCCACCGCGGCCGGGCTGCGCTCCCGCTGCCTGCCGGGCGTGTAGATGACGTCGGCGTAGGTTTCGTCGGTGGTGGTGGTGATGATGGTGTTGGTGGCGCCGTACGCGTGGCTGGGGAAGTAGCTCATGGCGTCGTGCTGCGCGTACGGCTCGCTGTCCCAGTAGGGCTGCTGGTTGCTGACCGAGTAGTACGGGTCGTCGGAGAACATCGCCATCTTGTCGTCGTAGACGAGCTCCGTGTACCCGTCGTCCGCTCCCCTGCGTCGGCCAAAGATGCACGCCAGCATTGCGCGGAGTGCCTCCATCATCCCTTGCCCGGTGTGGATGTTGCTTGGTGTCTTGACGACTAGGCTGTGGTTTATGGAGGAGGGGATGCTGGCGATAGATAGGGGGGAGAACCGAAGAGTTGTCTTGTCTTGAGGTTGTCTAGCAAAGCCGAGAGCCTGGCTGCTGCTGCAGGACCAAGAGAGAGGAGGCATGAACGGACTCGGACCGGAGGGGTCTTTATCCTTTCGTGGTCGGCCGTCCTGGTTCGCCATCTCGGCTGCGCTGCCAGCCTCGAGGCAACCGGCCCTTGTCTGCCTGGCCACCCCCGCATTGTGGTTGCGGTCGTCGGGCGGCCGGCCGGTGGCGGGAGGCCTGGTGGTGTTGATGCGGCACAGCTGCGAACCCAAGCCTACGGCACTTTCTCAACATCCCACCTCAGCCAGTCGATCGCGTCTGTTGGCAGCTGCAAGGCGTCCGAGACTCAGCTGGAGGCCTTCCGCCTCGTGCCCAGCTTGTCCTGGCCATTCGCTGAGTTTTCATTTTAGACTCTCGGGATCGAAAGGCTTGCATTGAGACTTATCGATCAGGCAGCCTGCTGCTCCGACTCAGATGACGCAGCAAACAACCATGTTTGTCACAATCGCATGAGGCTGGCCGTGTCGGGCGGTCGGCCTTTGTTCACCCGGCCAGGGACGCGGGACGCCTGATCCGTAAAATCGTTGGCCACGCTTGAATGATTGCCAGCACTTGATGAGCCTCCCGGCCCGTTCTGTGAGCCCGTCCTCCTCAAAGATAACGGACCGGCAAGGCGAGTCGGGCAAGACTCGCCACTCAAGGCTGGCTTGCAATCAACGCGCCCGAATTATGCGCTGCGCACAATGTTTGGTTTGACACTGTCAAAGCTGCATAAGTCGATCCACGCGAAGGGCGTCTGGCGCGGGAGGCGTCATTAGTTGGGTGAATTAGGTACTCTTGGATTGTGCAAAACCTCGCGGTGCCCGGGAGTGCTGCCTTAATTTTGGTTTAAACAGTGGGCGCCCCCCTCATCCTCCCATGCCCACGCATTCCGTGATTCCACAACAAGAGCGGCCAGTCGCCACTCCGATTCCCCGACGTCCTGTCGGGCTCCTCCCACAGCCTGGCCAGCGAAAATGGGCCCCGACCCCAAACTCCGACCCGAAAGCAAACTAGCAAAACCCCGGACTCCGAGCCAGGCTGCGGCCAGAGGAAGGCGGGGAGGAGAATTGGCGCGTCAGGCCAGACCACACCTAGTCATCGGGCGTGCCCGGGCGACTGCCCTTGTACAGGACCGTTCGTTGCCCGTCATCCTCTTCCTGATCCTCCCTGCCAAACTTGGTCATGCTGAACTCGGGCAGGCGTCTCGAGAGGGGCCGCAGGATGCCGGCGGGGTTCTGCTTTGCCCGGCGCGCCCGCTCCGAGTTGCGCTCCTGCAAGCCCAAGGCTTTCTCGGCCTGGTCGTCGAGGCAGGTCCCTTCGATGCTGAGGTAGCCGTAATCGCCAGCGAGGCCAACGTCAAAGTTCTTGATGCGGAACCGCAGCTTGCCGGTGACCTTCCGCCCGTTCTTGTTGATCCAGTATCCAGTCGTGTGGATTTGTTCCACAACTTGCAACTCCTCCCCGTCCAGCATGTCTTCCTCCTCTTCTTGCTCCTGCTGCTTCCCCTCGTCTTCGTCCAAAAACGAGATGTAGTTGTTGGGTTTTGGGCCGCCCTTGGACAGGTCGACCCACGACCAACCCTCGGGCAGCCTCTTAGCCTCGATGCTGGCATTGAACTTGTTCCAGCACACCACGCCGATGTGTCCTTCGCTTTGGAGCTGCAGAACTCCTTCCATCCACGAACCGCGCGACGGGACGAAGAGGTGCGCGTCGAAGGTGAGCCAGCCAAAGCCGACGGCATATTCGTCGATCGAATGCAGCAACGCAGGGGTTTCGTCTGTCGGGGGATGTGTGATGCTGGCCTTGGCCGGCCGGTCGGACAGGTTGAGGTTCGAGTAACTGAGGAGAACGCCGCGCAGCACCGGCGAGTAGTGGTTCAGGAGGGGGTCAAGGTGTTGTGCCGCAACGTTGGTGAGAGGTTTGTCGAACCCGACCGGGAAGAAAGGGACGTAGAGGGAGATGGCCTGGGTGAAGAACGGGAACTTGGGGTCGGTTGGCAATTCGGCGGCCGAGTCTTGCGTTGCTTCTGTCTCGTGGGAAGTCGGCGTGTCTGCGACGGAGTTTTCTTGACCCTTGCCCTTGCTCTTCCGTTTTGTCCGTTCAGGGAGCACCACGCTCTTCTCATCTTGTTGCACCTCCTCATCTGCCTCAACCTGATGTTTCTTGGACTTCTTCTCCTTGCGCTTCTTGTCTCCCTTGTGCTCCTCCTCCGCCGGCGCGGTCTCGGGTTCGTCGACGTCCATAGGTTCTTCTATCGGCTGGTCGGCATCTTTTGCGCGCTTGCTCGACTTCTTTCGCTCTCGCTTTGGCTCGCCGGCTGCCGCATCTTGTGCCTCCTCTCGGCTGGCCTCTTCATCCTGCCTCTCCTTCTTTTTCTTCCTCCTGGCGGGCTCTTCAGCCGTGGTGTCGAGCTTCTCGTCCCGTGCTATCGGGGCGTCGGTATCAACGTCCCGGCTCTTGCTCTTCTTGGACTTCCTCGGGGTCTCTTCGACAACCGGGGCGTCGTCGTCATCGCGGGAACGTTTCTTGTGGTCTGACTTCGTTCGCTTGTGTTTTTTCTCGGATTTGTGGATGCTGGATACTACCGCATCCTGCGAGTCCCCATCGGTAGCAGCAGACATGGTGGGCGGCGTGGGGTGGTGCAAGTTGTTGGAGGCGAGAATGGTGGGTGAAATCCGTTTGCGCTCTCTCGACTGCGATCCAGTCGCAAAAAAAATGTTTGATGCCTGCCGCGGGAAGCTCTGGATTGGCCAATCGCAGGGGGGAGTTGGATAAGAAAGCAGGGGTCCTTCTGACTGGAAGCCCACTTCGGCGCTGGAGCTGCTGGAAATATGAGAACATGGCATGGGCCTGCTCACCCAGTGAGAGAGAATGCCACTTGGTCGGCGGAGGGGATTTATTTCTGACACAATGCTTCAGACCATGAATCGAAGCAGTACAGTTGTGCTGGTTTAGTCACCGCAAGGATTGTGTAACACCGGCGGGCCACACCTCTCTCGAAACTCGAGTCATCGAGCTTGGATCTTGGCTCCGACGGGAATGACGCAATGGGATGGAACGGTCGTTGGCGCCGAAACGTCAGCCCGTCCTTGCTGTGGCATGACACGGCTGGGGCTGCAGGGAGGGGTGGACATTGCAGCACAGTCAGGTGGATCGCGATGGCCGAGCTACAAGCCGGTGATACCCATCGCATTGGACAAGGCGGGGTTCGGATGAGGGGCAGGCAGGCGACACGGAGACGGAAAGGACGCCCTTCGGGCCGGTGCGCCCTTCGGAGGAGGACGAAGGCTCGACGCCTCCCTCTGTCGTGATTCCCCAATCTTTTGATGCGACCGTTCCCGTCACTCTTCTCTCCCCCCTCTCCCCCCCCGCCTCCCAAAACTCAACCCAGGTTAATTCGGGACAAGACTCGATCACCATACCGACAATTGCAGCCTGCTCTCGACCTGCTGATCCATCCCCAAAACAACTCTTCCTCCTCCAGCAAGCGTTCCGTCAAAATGGCCTCCTTCAATGCGTCCAAGATCCTCATCTTTGGCGGCACGGGCACCATTGGGCGGTACATCACGACGGCCCTGCTCCGCTCCAGGCTCTCCTCCCAGGAGATCGTCCTCTTCACCTCGCGCAACGGCGCCCACACGAAGGCGAAGCTGATTGATGGGTGGAAGGAGCTCGGCCTCTCGGTCATTGTCGGCGACCTCACCTCCAACATCGATGTCGCGGCCGCCTACGAGGGCGTCGACACGGTCATCTCGGCGGTTGGCAGGAGCGGCCTGCAGCACCAAATCAATCTGCTGCGGCTGGCCGAGGAGTCTGGGAGCGTGAAGTGGTTCTTGCCCTCCGAGTACGGCACCGACATCGAGCACAACGACAAGAGCCCGAACGAGCGCCCGCACCAGCTCAAGTTGCAAGTCCGCAAGTACATCCGCGAGAACTTGAAGCGGGTCAAGGTTACCTACGTCGTGACGGGGCCATATTTCGACATGTGGGTGGATACCCACGAAGGGGCGGAGATCGCTGGCGGCTTTATCCCCAAAGAGAAGCGGGCGTATGTGATCGAGGATGGCAATGGGAAGATCGGGTTTTGCACAATGCCAGAGTAAGTCAAAGTTCAAACCACCAAAGTCTCGCTGTCAACCCCCACAAGCTCACCCAGTTGGCGGCAGTGTCGGCAAATTCGTCGCCGCGACAATCAAGTCTCCTGAGCTGTCGTTTGGCAAGGCGCTCAAGGTGCAGAGCTTTGTCGTCACGCCTAACGAGGTGCTGGCCGAATACGAGAAGCAGACAGAATCCAAGTGGGATGTCATCAAGACACCGCTGGACGAGATCAGAGCGCTCGAGATGTCCCTGTGGGCGCAGGCCGAGCCTCAGGCGACTTTGGTGACTCTGCGCAGGATTTGGGCTGAAGGAGGGACCCTGTATGCCGAGAACGACAACGCGGTCCTCGAGCCGAAACTGGAACGCCTGGATACGCTCGAGGATGCGGTCAAGAAGGCGCTGGCCGGCGGATACAAAAACGACACCTTCTGAGGCTGGTTGGCAGGCAGGGGGAGAGAAGGCATGGAACGCAGGATGCGTGTTTATCGATGATGTATCCGTCCCGACCCCTGAAAGTGCACAAAACGAGTAGATTAGCCTTGATAACGGACTAAAGGGGCAATTTCGTTGTGGGCCATGCCCGATTCGGCCGAGTGTCCAGGCGCCAGGTCAGCTGGGCTGCTTGCAGGCTGAAGCACGCACTCATCTCGACTTCATGCCATCCCTCCTCCCCTCTTCCATCCCCCTCCCTTACATGCTGCGGTCTGCGACCCGCCATGTGCCTTGAGTAGCGATCCATCCATCAGAACGATCCAGCGCTGCTCGCAATGACTTCGGCCCTCGGAAATGTCACACCGTACCTGGTGGTACTGGTGATCGTGGCCACGCTTGGTCCGCTCCAGTTTGGCTTCCACTTGGTAAGCCGGAGCGCAGGTGTTGTCCTCGGCCACATGTCCTAACCTCTTGCTCGCCTAGGCCGAATTAAACGCCCCCCAGGATGTCATCACTTGTCAGCAGAAGAAGGCGGCCTCTGGCTTCAAGGACAAGCTGATGTCGCTTGGCTCCAAAGGTTCCGCTGCTTCCCTCGACTGCATCCCGATGACGCCGGCCTCGTTTGCCGCCATATCGGCCATCTTCACCGCGGGCGGCTTCCTTGGCGCGTTGACTGCGGGACCGCTCACTTCGCGCCGTGGCCGGCGGCTCCCGATGCAGCTCACCGCCGCGCTGTATCTGCTTGGTTCCGCCATTGAGACCTTCGCCGGATCGGTCCCCGTGATGATGCTCGCCCGCTCCCTGACTGGCACGGCTGCCGGAGCCAGCACGGTGATCGTCCCCTTGTACATCAGCGAGGTGGCCCCGCCGGCGAAACGTGGATTCTTTGGCGCGTTTACCCAAATCAGCATCAATGTCGGCATCCTTTTCACGCAGACTTTGGGGTATTTCTTGAGCCACGACAGCGCTTGGCGGTGGATCTTTGGCACGGGCGTCATCATTGCCGTGGCCCAGGCCCTGGGTGTGGTCGTCATCCCAGAGAGCCCCGCATGGATGGCCAACGTCAAGGGCGACGTGGCTCATGCCCGCCTCGCCCTGCAGCGGATCCGGGGCAAGCACAGCAACATTGACGAGGAAGTTGAGGCGTGGGGCAGCGGCCCCGCTGAGCGAGAGCGGCTCCTCCCGGAGGACGACAGCGGAGCGGCCGAAACGGGCAATGGCCTCCTCTCGCCCTCGGGTGCCAGCACGAGATCCCAAAAGGCTCACTTGGGTTTCGCCCAGGTCGTCAGCGACCCGCTTTACCGGCCCGCGATCGTCGCTGTGGTGGGCATCATGTTCGCGCAGCAGCTGTGCGGCATCAACTCGATCATCATGTACTCGGTGTCGCTGCTCAAGGACCTCCTTCCGATTAGCTCGGCAGTGCTCACCATCGTCATCTCCATCATCAATCTCGGCATCACGATAGCGGCGTCCCCGCTTCCGGACCGCCTCGGGCGCAAGACCTGCCTCCTCACGTCCATCGTCGGCCAAGGCTCCAGCTCCCTCGCTCTTGCGCTTTCCATCATATTTGGCTTCAAGATTATGTCGGCTATTGCCGTCCTGTTCTTTGTCGCCTTCTTCGCCGTCGGCCTCGGGCCGGTGCCCTTCATCATGGCCTCTGAGCTAGTTGGCCCCGAGGCTGTTGGTGCAACGCAATCGTGGGCATTGGGCGCCAGCTACATTGCCACATTCCTGGTCGCATATCTGTTCCCGATTGTCAACGAGGCCCTCAACAAGGCCTTGGGAGGTGCTGGCTGGGTGTACTTCATCTTTGCAGGCTTTGCGCTACTGTTCACCGGCTTCATCACCAGGAGCGTACCCGAGACCAACGGCAAGAGAGATGCGGACGAGGTCTGGGGTCGGGCAAGACGCACGGACTGAGGGGTATCAAAACAGAGGTCAGAAGCCAGAAGTATGAGTGGGTATCAGGTAATCATTTCCAGGGGTTACGGACGCCCTGAACAATGCCCAATTACTTGGCTCCCCTGAACGCCCGCTTGTTGTGAACGGCTTGCTGCAGGACCTCCACGCCCGCCTTGACGCTGTCCACGACGAGGAGCTCGCTGGCTTTCGCCGCGCCAAGTTTGTCAACGGCCGCCGAGCGGATAACCTCCTCCAGCCCCGCCATGCCGGCGCAGCCCATGACAACACATTCCACGTCCCCTCTATCCAAGAGCCTCGCGGTAGCCTCCTTCAACTTCATTTCGACCACCTCGGGAGAGTCGCCATGGAAATCCCCCGCTTCCAGTCCCGTCGACTCGACCCCCGCGAATCTCGCGCCAGCGTCCTTCCCAACGGTGCCCAGAAACTCGGCCACGCCCTTGGCCAAATGCTCTTCCCAGAACTTGCCCGTGGTTACGATGCCCCATTTCTTGCCGGGACGCAGCAACGCGAGAGAGGCCAGAATACTGGCTTCGAAGATCCCCGTCACCGCCACCAGGCTTGCTCTCTTCAACAACAGGCTGACGAGGGGGTGGACGCTGAAGCAGGCAACCAGCACAGCGTCGCACGCGTCGAACAGGCCCCCATCATCCGCATCAGCAACTACCACGTCGGTGCTGGTGCGCAAGTCATCCTCGTCGTTGATGCTTTTTGGACTCGGCGGGGGCGCGGTATAAGTATAGACTCGGGTCGACTGGAGGAGGTGTCAGTCGCAGTCGTTTTAGGGGGGGATGTCTCAGGAGTTTGTTGTATCCGTACTTGAGCAAGGTCCAGCGTCTCGATTGCGTTATCTATCCCCCGTGTCATGTCACGGGAGGAATTCGGGTTCACAATCAATATGTTGGTCGGCGTCTTGTCTGAATTGGGGGCCATGGCGGCGGCGATCTGGCAGTGGGGGTTGGTCGATCCGATGTTTGAGTTGGTGTTGGTCGTGGGGTTGTGAGTGAGGGAGGGATGCCTCAAAAATACAGGGTAAAACTCCAGCAAAGTGCGCTATCTCCCAGTGACCCAAACTTGCGTAACAGGGCTTGTCAACTCCCAAAGCGTGTTCATCCTCCTCGAATTCCAGGCGAACCCCCTTCGGCCCCGCCCCTGTCAACCTGTGTGGGTTGGTTAGCGTGGGTATCACGTGGACCCACCACCGTTATTAGCGGGCTGCCCAGCCACAGTGCTGCTGACGCTCAACAGCTGCCAGGGTTCTTGCTGTGCTGCTGCTGCTGCTTGCTCCCGCTTGTTGGAGCCTCGACCCCACCATCAACGTCTCCACGAACCTCATCACCCGCAGCTCGGTGTCGACGCCCAGCAGCTCGTCGGCAGCACGGATTCCTCCCACCCAGTGATTTTCTACCTTCCAGCAGCTGCTCATCATGGCCAACCCCCCTCCCATAGGTAAGGCGACCCGCCAATCGTTGTTGGTCGCGACAGCTCCGTCGCCGCGCGTCCGGCAGCAGCGAGCCAGGGGCAGCGATCAAGCAGAGCGCGCGGGCACCAGCTAACGGATGCATCTTGCGCCGATAGTTCTCGATGGCGGCACCGGCTTCCTCAAGGTCGGCTACGCCGCGCAAAACTTCCCCGAGTTCCAGTACCCGTCCATCGTCGGCCGGCCGATCCTGCGTACCGAGGAGAAGGGGGGCAGCGACCTGGTGATCAAGGACATCATGTGCGGCGACGAGGCGGCCGCGGCGCGCACCATGCTCCAGATCAGCTACCCGATGGAGAACGGCATCGTCAAGAAGTGGGACGACATGCAGCACCTGTGGGACTACACCTTTTTCGAGAAAATGAAGGTCGACCCGCGCGGCCGCAAGATCCTCCTGACCGAGCCGCCCCTGAACCCCCTCAAGAACCGCGAGCAGATGTGCGAGGTCATGTTTGAGCGCTACGGATTTGGGGGGGTCTACGTCGCTATCCAAGCCGTGTTGGCGCTGTATGCCCAAGGTGCGTGGTTGCTCCCCTTCCCTGCTGCACCCCGTCCTAGCGAGTGTGTGCGCTGACCGAGTTGGCGCTTCCCTAGGTCTGAGCTCGGGCGTCGTCGTCGACTCCGGTGACGGCGTAACCCACATCGTCCCCGTTTACGAATCCGTCGTCCTCAACCACCTGACACGCCGCCTCGACGTTGCCGGCCGCGACGTCACGCGCAACCTGATCGCCCTGCTCCTCCGCAGGGGCTACGCGCTGAACCGCACCGCCGACTTCGAGACGGTGCGCCAGATCAAGGAGAAGCTCTGCTACGTCTCTTACGACCTGGAGCTGGACAAGCGGCTCAGCGAGGACACAACGGTGCTGGTGGAGAGCTACACGCTGCCCGACGGCCGCGTCATCCGGGTCGGGTCAGAACGGTTCGAGGCGCCCGAGTGCCTGTTCCAGCCCCACCTCGTCGACTGCGACCAGCCGGGCATCGCCGAGTTCCTGTTCAACACGATCCAGTCGGCCGACGTGGACGTGCGCTCGTCGCTCTTCAAGGCCATCGTCCTGTCGGGCGGCAGCAGCATGTACCCAGGACTGCCGTCGCGGCTGGAGAAGGAGATCAAGCAGTTGTGGCTGACGAGGGTGCTCGGCGGCAACCCCGAGCGGCTGAACAAGTTCAAGGTCAGGATAGAGGACCCGCCGCGGCGACGGCACATGGTGTTCCTCGGCGGCGCGGTGCTGGCCAACATCATGGCGGACAACGAGAGCATGTGGATTTCGAAGCAGGAGTGGGAGGAGCAAGGCTCCCGGGTGCTGGAGAAGCTGGGCCCCAGATAGGCGTGGGTGTGTGTCGGGTCGGGATGGGGAGAAATAGCGAGCGTAGTCTGTGCCGTGCACGTTTTCGCGGGTTAGATGACCAAAAATGACGGGGCATGACCACGCCTGCGACTGCATACCACCTACTTGATCATGTTGTCACTCCGTCCCCGCGCTCCCCGCCCTCGCGAGTCCCGAGTTCCGCCGGTAAAACGGCATTGTTGACGGCTGAAGTTGGCTGGGTCTTGTGCGCTCCTGTGGGCAGCCAAGCAGGCGGCAGCTGCGGAACGGAAGCCGATCGCGTGTCTCCTTGGGACCGTCAGGTGCTTATCGCGCCGGCATATGCCGTTGTGAGAGAGGTCAGCCACGGATAGTCGTCGGGTTCATTTGTTGGTGCAGCTAGCTGTCTTGGAATCGCAAAGTTCCTTGCCTGCCGCTGTGGGACACACTGTCGATGGTGCCAAGACCGCTTTGGCGGCGGCCAAAAACCCAGACCACAGCACCCAGCCCCACCTTAATTCCATGCTTCACTCCTCGGACGGAGGATTCCGTCTCATTCATCACTGCGAGAACTGACGACTCACCAGCCACCATCGGCGCGGGCGTGTCTCATTTGGGCAACGAGCTACAACCGCATCATCATCGCCGTCTGCACATACTCGGCACATACTCGGTGCAGCTCAGGTACTACGCGGCAGCACTTGTAGGGCGCGGCAATCGCTGGCAATCGCTGGCAATCGCTGGCAATCTCGCTACGACCGATCCGACTCCTCCCCACCACCTGAGCCTGCCTGCTTCTCCGCATTGGAGCAAACGCCGACGGCCCTTTGCTGCTGATGAAGGAGCGCTGACTCGTTCCCATTCGGCAATCCCGACAGGTCGGGCCATCTTGCCCCATTCTCCCCCCCTCGCCCCATCGCGGGCCAACCTGGGCCAAGTCTCGTCTCGCCCCTCCGCCGTTGCTGCCAGTGGCCGCGCCCCAGTCTCCGCGGCGGCGACTGGCCAAGGAGGAGCATCACCTGCCACCTGCCACCTGCCCTGTGGTGCTGCAGCCGCCTGCGGTGGCCTGCTGCTGCTGCTCGGGCTAGTGAGCGCCCCCCCCCCTGGCTCTGGACCTGGACCTGGACGCCCCCTCCCCCTGCTGGCTCTCCACCACCAAATGAGCCTCACAAATCCGCCGTCCACCAACGCCGGCCCGAGCTCGGTCTCCGCTGCCAGCAGAACCCAGACATTGAAGAGAAGTGTGCAGGCCGCGTTTGAAGGTATGTCAGCGGTTCTTATTATTATTCCCCTTCCCCGACCTCGCCCCCTCTCCCCCACCTTCGGCTCGGTTCGTCTGGTCTCGTCTCGTCTCGACGCGACTCGTTTCGTTTCGATTGGTTTGCCTTCGTAACGGGGAGGGCGCTGTGGCTACCCGAGGAGCCCAAGCTTTCTCCCCCAAAGTTTCGACTCAGGTGGTCCTCGTCGCTGCCCTCTTTGGCTCCTCTATTTGACGTCGTCTTGGGCCTGTCTTGTCTTCCCGCGCGCTGCAGGATGCGGTGCCACTGACGAGAGCATCGCCCTGGTTTGTTATGGAGAACCGTCAAGCTGCTCCACCGACGGCAGCGCAGCACACGACTGGACACCGAGGTGCCAAGCCATATGGCGTGGTTGACCTCCCCTGGCAGGCCCTCACGACGTCGGGCAGCTCATCAGCCCGCCCACCCCATCGCCAGCCTCATCAATATGCCCCTCTTGCCGGCCCCCTTTCCGCCTTTCCTTACCTCAGCGAGATCGGCACCGCCCCGAACGCCGCCGCCGCCATGAGCCAGGCCAGACGCCAGAGGGCTGAAGTCAGCTACCAGCAGCAGCGGCTCTGTCAGTCTCATCCAGCCCAGTCCAGCCCAGCCCAGCACTCGCAGCCCAGCCCCCGTCCAGTCCAGCGATGTCCTGTCTTGCCCTGCCTGTCCTGCCCATGACCGTGCATTTTCTGATTTCTCCTGCCGCCGTGGACGAAATGGAGCCGCCCCAGCCCTCCCTCGAAGTGACCGCTAACTCATACCCGCAGACTCGGCGGACCGCGGCACCGGATCCATGGGCTATCAGAGCAAGGTCCGCGTGACTGACAAGTACAAGGTTGTCGGCTTTATTAGCAGTGGCACCTATGGCCGTGTGTACAAGGCTCTGGGCCGCCATGGCCAGCCAGGCGAGTTCGCCATCAAGAAGTTCAAGCCCGATAAGGAGGGCGAGCAGGCCTCGTACACGGGAATCTCGCAGTCGGCCGTCCGCGAGATGGCCCTCTGCTCCGAGCTCAACCATGGCAACGTGATCCGCCTGGTGGAGATCATCCTCGAGGACAAGGCCATCTTCATGGTGTTCGAGTACGCCGAGCACGACCTGCTGCAGATCATCCACCACCACACCCAGCAGCCGCGCCACCCCATCCCGCCCACCACCATCAAGAGCATCATGTTCCAGCTGCTCAACGGCTGCCAGTACCTGCACACCAACTGGGTGTTGCACCGCGACCTCAAACCGGCCAACATCATGGTGACGTCGAGCGGCGAGGTCAAGATCGGTGATCTCGGGCTTGCCCGCCTGTCCTACAAACCGCTGCACAACCTGTACACGGGCGATAAGGTGGTCGTGACGATATGGTACCGTGCCCCCGAACTCCTCCTCGGCAGCAGGCACTACACGCCCGCCATCGACATGTGGGCCGTCGGGTGCATTTTTGCGGAGCTGCTGTCGCTGCGGCCCATCTTCAAGGGCGAGGAAGCCAAGATGGACAGCAAGAAAACCGTCCCGTTCCAGCGCAACCAGATGCAGAAGATTGTCGACATAATGGGCCTCCCCACCAAGGAGCGCTGGCCGCTCCTGACCAGCATGACCGAGTACACGCAGCTCTCAACCCTCCAACCCCCCATCAACCACAGCGGCGGCAACCCCCACCAACAGCACGGTCACCACTACAACGCCCCGCGCCAGACCGGCACCGGCGTCAGCCACCTCGAGAAATGGTACTACAACACCATCAACCAACTCACCGGCGGCACCGGCCCGGGCGCGGGGACAAGCCCGCTCTCCAGCCTCGGCGAGGAGGGCTACAAGCTCCTCGCGGGCTTGCTCGAGTACGACCCGGAGCAGCGGATCACGGCGGCCGAGGCGCTGCGGCACCCCTTCTTCAGCACGGGCGACCCCGTCAGCGCCAACTGCTTCGAGGGGCTCAAGATGGAGTACCCGCACCGCCGGGTCAGCCAGGACGATAATGACATCCGTACCAGCTCGCTGCCGGGGACGAAGAGGAGTGGGCTGCCTGATGATACGCTGGCGCGGCCTGTGAAGAGGGTGAAGGAGAACTGAGGGGGACTGATGAGGGGAGGAGGAATGGCAGCTAGGGGGAGGGAGTTGGTGGGCTGGCGTTTTAAATGGAGTCTTTTCTGTTGTGGCTACGATCAGGTGTGTTGTTTTTTGGTTTGGACACTTTCGAAGAGAGCTTGAAGCATGGCATACCGCACGGCGTTGGCAAGAGGGGAGTAGATATCCGAGCATGACTTGGCTGGATCGAGAGTTCGCATGGTGTTGGCTTGGGGCATGGATTTTGGGTAGTCAACATTTTTTAACCTGCACGCACATGAGATGCCCCGGAAGGGACAGACGGGATCCATCAGAAGATGCCAGTCAGTCACCAGAGTACGATGTCGTCACAGCGAACCATCATCACAAACCACTTCCCTTAATCAACAAAAACCAAGTCTCATTTCTGACATTCTCAAACTCCATCGCTGCCAATCCTCCCGCGTCCGGTCCTGGGTATAGACTCTGTGTTCCTCCGGCCACGGCGGCGAACAGAAGACAAAAGAGAGAGAAAAGAAAAAAAAAGAAGCGGGAGGGACGAGGGGGGAAGTGGGAATCTGCCGCCCCGCAAACATTAAAAGATAAACAAGTCGTAAAGTAGGACGTTAACCACAAAATGGGGAGGAGGGCAAAACAGGCTGAAGTGTAGCCAGACAGACAGGGCAGGGGCAGCAACAAAACAGGGGAGGAGACGGCAGAAATCAGGACGACAATACCCAACCCTCCCGCCCCCAATGTGTCAAAACCAACGCTGGCGGGGTGATGGTCGCGGTGGGCCAAGACGCCCGCCGGTCTCCCCTCAACTATCCATTTGTGCCGGCCGGGCCATCGGAGACGGAGAGAAAACTGGCGGCATCGCTTCCGGGCCTCTCCTCCTTCGGGGGTATAAACTGGGATGAAGGGGAGGAGAGGCTCGGGGAAGTATCGTCTGTGTCCGCCCTCCACAGAGGCCAGGAGAGAGCCGCCACTCACGACTGGCCGGCTTCGGCCCGCCTCGGCTCCCCCGTCCACCCCGCATCGTCACTCGGCGGGTCGCAGGCCGGGCGGCTCATTTCCCGCCGTACTTGGGCATCTTCTTGATGTTGTCCGACAGCCAGCCGAAGCCCTCGGTCAGGCCGGAGCCCTCGATGGCGACGGCGGGCTGGACGAACCACAGGCGGTCCTTGAGCTTGGACAGCTCGAGCTTTTGGGTGATTGCTGTGGGGTCCATGGCTGTGATTTCCCAAAAGTTGATCAGCATGTGCGCGGCAACTAAGCTAAGGTGACACAAGGAAGGCAAGACAGGCCGTTATCGGGGGAGGGGGTGGGTGGGTGGCACATACCGCCAGGGATATCCTGCTTGTTCGCAAAGACCAGGAGGAGGCAGTCGGACATTTCAAGGTCGTTCAGGATGCGGTGCAGTTCTGTCTTGGCCTCCTCTATCCGCGCGTGGTCCGACGAGTCGACGACGAAGACGAGGCCCTGGGTGCCTGTCATGGAAAGTCTCTGTCAGCTTTCGCCCGTTTCGCGATATCTCATCCCGGATATGTTCTGAGGGAGCGCGCATACCGCTGTAGTAATGCCTCCACAGCGGGCGAATCTTGTCCTGGCCACCGACGTCCCACATGTTGAACTTGATGTTCTTGTAGGTGAAGGTCTCGACGTTGAAGCCGACGGTCGGGATGGTGGTCATGGTCTGGTTGAGCTTGAGCTTGTACAGGATGGTGGTCTTGCCGGCGGCGTCGAGCCCCAGCATGAGGATGCGGACTTCCTTGGACCCAAACAGCTTGCCAAAGAGGCTCGAGATCGACATTGAAGCGCCCATGTTGGGTGGTGTTGTGCGGTGTTGCTGTGTGAGGTCGTGTGAGGTGGTGGTCTACGAGACGAGCTCGAGCGGGTTCGGCCTTTTGGTGTCTTGCGCGGTGGCTGAGCAAGACGGGAGGGCGATTGATCCTCGGGTCGGTAGGGGTGTGAGACGGTCTTGGGCCAGCCTGCGACGGAAGGCGGGGGTTGGAGCGGCGGCGGAGCAGACGACGATGCTGTCGCGTGGCAGGTGTCGTGAATCGGATGCGTGGAGGGCGGGCGATGCGGAGTCGCAGGAGCAAAGATTGGCGGCTGGGCAACGGCAAACAGGTCAGCCCACGTGCCACGGAAACGGCTGCCAGGCACGGAAATGAGACGTGAGATTGGAGATTAGTGCAACCAGCGGGCAGGATGGAGCCGTCGCTATGTACCTTGAGTGCAAGTGAGTGCAGCGGGGATGGGTGCGAACGGCGGGTTGTGCGGTAGCCAAGGTGCGGTGCAGGGTTTTGGAGGCAGATAAACGCGCCGGCGACGGGGAGGTGTGGTCGAGAATGGGGAAATTTCAGGTGGGTGTGTCTCGGAAGGGCGGTGCTGATCGCAAAGTGGTGGTGTTTGTCGACGCGGAGCCGCGTTTTCTCCCCCTGACAGGGAAGGACGACCGCCTGCATGCTTCGAAACCTTGGACCCCCAAGGCTGGGTGGAGCCGACAATTTGCTACCCCTGATTCTGCCGCCAATGAGCGAGCCCGATTTATGGGTTCGGCTGCAGGTGGGCCTCTGCTGGGGCAGCATGGCCAAAAAAGCCCGGTGGGGCTCGACTGAGCTGCCAATCAGCACATCGCGGGTCCATCCCAGCTATTGAAATTCAATTCAAACTCCAGGGGCCCACAACCCAACGCCATCCACAGTAGTTAATTCCTGTACTCGACCACAAACCGCCGATCCACCAGCTGAAGCGTGACATTGTTCTCCTCGCCCTCGAACCGCAAACTAACCCGGCCCGTGGACGCCTCGCTCCCCATCACCTCAGCTTTGTAGAACGTCGTGCTGTCCGGGTAGAGTGCCAGCACCGTCTTCCCGCGGTCGAGCGGGGGCAGCTCGACCCCCGACGCGGGGATGGGGATCATGCTGCTGGCGCTGGTGCGGTACTCGACTCGATCGCCCGGCGGCAGGTCCGGGTCGGCATCCTGCACCTTGTACCGCCGTGACTTGCCCTCGCCCGAGACTTGCTGCACGCGCCCCAGCATCCACTCGACGCTCTCGGTTGTCGTGGCCGGCTTCGGCTTGAAGACCACGTCCTGCCCCTTGAAGAAGGTGATCTTGGCCCGCTGCGCTGCCGTGGCCGCGATCCCCCCGGACTCGGGCGGGACGCTGTCGGCCTTGCCGGGTGTGTCGTATTCCCCACTCCGCGGAGGGACGCTGTCTCGGTTGCCGGAGCGGTCGCTGCCGGCGCCCGCGCTGCCCCCCAGCTTCCTCCCGACTGGTGATGGCACGGGAGAGTCGCCCGACCCGTCAAACTCGTACACCGACCCCGGGTCGCGGTCGCGGTCTCGTTCCCGGTCCTTCTCTCGCTCCTTCTCCCGCGCGCTGCTCCCTCGGACCGACGCCGACCTGCCCGATGCCGCCAGTAGGCCCGGCCTCTCGCGCCCAGACAAGCCTGATGCTCCTGCTGTTTGGGCTTCCGAGTCTTCTCGCGCTTTTACCAACGCCCTCAGCACCGTGACATGTTCGATGAGGGCGTCTATTTGCGGTTTGGATAGGTCGGCGCCCTTGACCCCACTCCGGAGTAGGCCGTCAAGCTTCTGCTCCTCGTCGGCCATGTCGATGTCATCCTTGTGGGACGCGATGTACGTGTCTTGTGCCAAGATCGCTCGGAGCGAGTCGTTGCTGCTGTTCACGCCATCGATCATGGCCCGGATGTCGTCCTTGACTTGACTCCACAGGTGTGCCTCTTCTCCCTGTGTGCTGCCGCTGTTGCGGTTCGGCCCGCGGGCGTTGCGGTTGCGGGAAGACATGGCGGGGTGGTTGGGCCGGGTGCGGTGTGGTCAGAGGAAGGGTTTGGTCATACGCAATCGGCGAATGTCGGTCGGTATCGGTTCGACGCGTTGGTTTGCTGTCATACACGCACGACCTCAACGCACCCCAGCGGCGACCCCGTCACGCGCGATGAGATCAGACGCTCACTGTGGGTTCGTTAAACTCGATGCGCGTGTCGCAAACCAATGTCTGCACACAAGTGGTGTGTCAGCCAGGCACAGGTGCAGCAATGCGTGAGTAATGGCCATTGGTGTTGTTTACTATGATATCCCACGCCTGCTGACTGGATGCGCCGTTGCCAGCCCGTGACAGCCCCTCCCCTTGGGTCTCGGCGAGGGATGCTGGTGTGGTGGTGGTCGCGAGTGGAGAAGGCTGGGGCGCGGCAATCCTCGATCCGCCCTCGCACGCCGTGGCGAAAACGTGGAAGCTCCGGGGGGTGGGTTGTTGGGATGGATGTTTCAATGGAATCGGGTACAATCGGAATTGCCGCGGCTGCAAGAAGCACGTTCGTTGCTGCAGCTGCTGTATTCGCCAGGAGAGTGAGTCTGGAAGTTGACAAGAGAGAGCGATAGCCGCTGCAAGCTGCAAGAGACGCGGCAGAATCGATGGCGGTCACAGGGTCGCGCTCCACTCATGTCGGCGCAGCACGCCCATGCCAGTCGAGGGACAGTGCGGACAGCACTTTAAGACTGTGTCAATCCTCAACTCCAGCGCAAAAGAGCACCCCAACCACAGTGCCAGCCCCCTTTCGTCCCAACCCCTCCCAGTGACGTAAAGGGGAGGGGCGCGCAGCTCCATCAAACGGGGGGAGGGCGCGGAGGGTGCAACTCCAGGGCCCACACCGCTTCCAGATAAAGCAATACCGCTGAATCCCAGGTACCTCGCCCGAGTGCTTCGAGAATCCCCAAGACCCTGAAGATCGTCCTGTTATAAGTCCATCCATTGTGCCCTGGTTGGTGCAGAATCGCTGCTCGGTTTCCAGGAAAATCACGGATCACATCCGTCCTGCCATCCTCCCGCCCATTCCCCCTCTCCTCCTCCGCAACCACAACCCGACCTCGACGATGCAGGTTCCCCTGATTCGGCTCCAGTGCGGGGCCAACTCTTATGAGTGGGGGAAGAAGGGTCACGACTCGGCTGTTGCTCGGTTTGCCGCCGCGACGCCTTCAGACGACTTCGCGATTCAAGATGACCGGCCATACGCTGAGGCAAGTTCCAATTCCTAAGACCCGTGGCGTGACGTCAGGGAAGGTGGACTGCCCAAACTGCCCTAGGAGCGGGCGATATACTGACCAACCTCCCTTTCGTTCAGCTGTGGATGGGCACCCACCCTTCCAACCCCTCCAAAGACGTCGCGACCGGCCGCACCCTGCTCGACCTCGTCCAAGACAACCAGGCCCTCCTGGCCCCGTCCGTCGCAGCCCGCTATGGCAAGACCGTGCCCTTCCTCTTCAAGGTCCTCTCGGTCAACAAGGCGCTCTCGATCCAGGCGCACCCCAACAAGAAGCTTGCCGAGCAGCTTCATGCCCGCGACCCCAAGAACTACCCCGATGACAACCACAAACCCGAGATGGCCATTGCCATCACGCCTTTCGAGGGGCTCTGCGGGTTCCGCCCCTTGGACGAGATCGCCCACTTCCTGGACGCCGTCCCCGCCCTCCGCCAGCTAGTTGGCGAGGACAAGGCCAACGAGTTCGCCGACATCGTCAAGAACACTGGGGATTCGACCTCGGAGGAGGCCGTGTCACAGAACAAGAAGGCTCTGCAAAAGGTCTTTGGGGCGGTCATGTCCTCGTCAGAAGCTGACATGGCGGCGGCCGCCAAGACACTGGTCGAGTCTGCAGCCAGCGCTGGGGCCGAGTTCGCGGGAGGCGGTGTTGCTGCCACCTCTGGGTCAACCCTGGCCGAGCTGGTCACGCGCCTCCACGGCCAGTTTGGCCCAGACTACGGCCTTTTTGTCCTCTTCTTCCTCAACTTCGTCACCCTCCAGCCCGGCGAGGCCCTCTTCCTCCAGGCCGACGACATCCACGCCTACGTCAGCGGCGATATTGTCGAGTGCATGGCGAGCAGCGACAACGTCGTGCGGGCTGGACTCACCCCCAAGTTCAAGGATGTCGACACCCTCGTCAACATGCTCACTTACAGCTACGCGCCCATCGAAGAGCAAAAGATGAACCCCACAGACTACCCGTACGCGACGCTCAACCGGGCTGGCTACAGCTCCGGCTCGACCGTCACCCTGTACGACCCCCCGATCGACGAGTTCAGCGTGGTGCAGTCGACTCTCCGGGGCAACGGGGCCAAGGCTACCTTTGATCCCCTGGATGGGCCCAGCATCATCATCTGCACGGCTGGAAAGGGCAAGATCTCGGTCGGTCCGACGGTGCACGAGGTCAAGGAGGGATATGTGTTCTTTGTGGGTGCTACCGCCGAGTGTGTTCTCGAGTCCGAGGGTGCGAGTGACGAGGACGAGTTCATCACGTTCAAGGCGTTTTGCGAGGTGGAGGACCGCCGCAATGGCGCCTCGTTGTAAAGGGGGAGCGGTGCCACATGACGTGTTTTGGCGCCTGCATTTAAAAGCGTGGCGTTGCATAGCAGGGACAGTACCGCATCCTTTACTCCGTGATAGCGGGATCCAAGCCGCAGCTCCGGCTCTACCTCCGTTTCTCGCCGCTGTGTCAAAGCTGTTCTTGCTGCGATTGCGCTGCGGATCTCCCCGCCCGCCCCATCGCAAATGAACTCCTCTACAATTCCCAATGGGCGAAGTGTTTGTACGTTTATCCATTTGTCCCGGACGCAGGCCATATGCACTCTATCTCCCGGAACTACCCCATCCCTTCCCTCGCCCACCCTCACCAGACCCGGGCTTGGCAGCCGCCCAAAATAGCAGCGGCTTGAGATGACTTTGTGATCGAACTGCATCTGTTGTTTACACGGTTCCTCTGACTCTCAGGTCAGGTAGCCATTCACATTACGAGGGGGCCTGGAGAGAGGAGTCGGTTGATAACGAGGAGGGGGGCATAGCTGGGCACATATGGCTCATGAGATGAGGGATGACATGTCTCGCCGTGCGAGCATCAAAACATGGCCAAAGCTCTCAACGCGGTGATGAATGCCTCGAAAGTCTCACACAATGGAATGACCCTAACCTTTCTCCGAGGCTTGAGGAGTCTGGTGGCGGCGTCCGGGGCTCTGGGCCACCTGATACAGCCCAAACCGACCTCGCTCGCCTACGCCTGACCCTGTCAGACCAGCCCAACGGGTGTGAACTTCATTTGACGGGAAACGGAAACCCGGATTCTGGAGATGGGCTGGACCGACCCTTTGGATTTCGGACATTCGGAAGCGTTCCCGGAGCTGAGAGCATGCCTGTCTATTTATACCGCGCATTCCCCTGGTCCCCTCCCTCTTGGTCTCCCTGAACCTCACCTCCCATCATCCCACAAACACCATCCCAGCCACCAACATGCTCAAGTCAGTTCTTATTTCGTGCCTCGCGTTGGAGGTGGCGACGGCGCAGAGGTGGACCTGGACACAACGACCTGTGCCGACTCCCACTCCCACCGTGGCTCCTACCCCTACGCCGGTGACAGATCCAAATGCTGTACAGACGTTGTACGGTCAATGTATGCGCCCTTTCCGCCCCAAACGAGAGAGATGTCAGTAATTGACCATGGACGTACAGGCGGCGGCCAAACATGGACAGGACCGACACGGTGTCCGGCGGGGTCGTATTGCAAGAATGACGGGAAGTCAGTTCACCTCTCTTTCCTCAACGTTGTCGTCAAAGTCCCGTCCTTCCCTGTACCACCTGGTAAGGGCAGATGGAGGCTAACCACATGCCCATCGCACTACGTTCCACAGCATCTGGTACTCCCAATGTGTCGCCCTCGAGACGGACGGGGGCACGGCTTCGGCCACCATCCGGACGTTGACCACCGTCTTCAGCGTTGGCCCGACCGTGGTGTCGACGCTTATCACCTATCTGAGCCCGAAGCCGACAACGACCACGCCGTCGGTTGTTACCATCACTTTGACGCCGGATGAGCCGTGTAGCCATGAGTATTTGTGCTAGGAGGGAGACGGGATTGTGCGTGTGGTTGAGCGGATGGAGCGAGATGTTGGGACGGGAATGGGGTGCATGTCGTCTGATGATTGAGTTATTCCAGATACATATTCTTAGTTTTTAAATTATGGATGATAAGAGTGCCTGCGGCACTACAGATTGTCTGGGGAATTAGAGGCCACGCGGCACACCAAGGAGCCGGCAGCACGGCCTTCTATCGATTCTCATACACATCGTTGAAGAGCACTGGGCCTCGGGTTACCGCGGTACCTCCCGTCGACTCATCAGCACAGCTTGTCGCGCTTGCGTGGTCCATCATCGGGCTGGAATGTCGTTGGTGCGTACTCAACGGCGCTCTGCACGGCCATCAAAACTGGGCGAAGGCGGTTGAACAAATGAGCGTTACCGCGCGGTTCCTGTCCTTGGCTGCGTTATCCACGGTGGATTCGCTCTTCGACAGCCCCCACCGTCACTGCGGTGTCCAGGGGCGCATTTTGTGGGAAATCTGCAACCATCAGAACGCCGGACACTGGGATTGAGCACATTGAACCCATCTATGGCACTCCGTGGCAGCGGAACGGGACCGGCCGAAACAGGAACCCGGGGACCAGGGGCAGGGGCACCGTGCAGTTCAAAGAAAGCCACAACGGCGCATGCGCCCTCCTGGGGCTCTTCGGTCAGTCTGCCACCGGCCATCTCGGCCTCCAAACTTCATACGGGCCCAAGTCTCCGTCCTCGTCGTTGGGCGGGCCATACCGGTCCAGGGCAACCGAGCCGCACGCGTCTTCAAACTTTTGACAGAAGCCGTCGCCGAAATACACCTTGTTCAGAATCTCAGGCAGGTCTAGAGACTCCTTGTCGAGGAAGAAAGCGTTGAGGCCGGCGTCCAAGATGGCCCGCTTGTCCTCGGGGGAGGGTATTTGCCAGCTTGCTGACGAACTCGACACCTTGAGACAGCTACGGTTCCAGCGTCAGCCGCCGCATCGCAAGGCAATTACAGGCTCCGCAACACTCTTGGGCGACTCACCCAAGACGGCTTCCCTGCCCAATCGCCAATATCGTCTGCCTCGACGAGGAGCGAGTTGCGGGCGGTCAACGCTGGAAGTTAAGTGTCAGACCACGTTCGTAGAACCGGGGGTGCTAGGGGGCTTCTTTCGTAAAAGGCTGGCAAACCTTCGTCAACCTTTGCCTCCAGGTAAGTGTAGACACAACCCAGCTGCTCGTTCTCCCAAGTGGGGTGCCTCCAGAAGCACCAGTGGTTCATGTCATCGGCGAATGCACGGCCCCGAAAGAGCGTGTAAAACAACTCGACCCGGTAGAAGGCGCGACAGAAACGGAAGAGCTATGACGGAGAGAGGGAGAGACTGGTCGGTATACCCCCGTCCCTTGGAGAGATACGCTCCAAGGCACGAGCGGCAAAGTCGGTCGCCAAGGCCAGAGTAACGCTGTGGGTATGGCCCATCCGCACCAGGCGGGTTGGCATCTGTGGCGCGCGGGCGGCGAGGCGAGCTGGCCGGCAATAGAGGTCATCCAGCAGGGCGACAACTGAGCTGCCAGAGAGGGGGCGAGGGAGTTGTGAGGCGTCTATCAGGGCAACGGCATACGGAAAGAGGGTATTAGGGGTGATGTGGTTGCCGAAGTTCGAGGGCCAGATGCTATGGCTTTTATTGACGAAATGGCGAAATCCAGGGGTGAGAGGGGCGGGAAACCGGAGATGGGCCAGCTTCATGGTTCCCACTGCCGTATAGGGCAGCTTGGTGGCCAAAGGCATTGTGGCAACCTCCTGGGATTCAACGGGTAGGTGTTTCCCCGGGGGAGGAGGAAGGGGGGTAGCCGGGAAGGTCGAGAATACTGGGCAAACAAAAAGAAACGAACGGGGGGAACGGAACAGGATTAGAAGGCCGGATAGGTTTTTATGCCCGCTAAGTCTTCTGGCCGCACACCGTACAGGCCGCTTCCTTGGACTCTCCGAGGGGTACCTAGGTAATGTGATTTAGCAATTAGGTCATCGGGTTAGTCGCTTTGGCCTCCCTCTGGGCAGGCTCTATCCAGGCCTAGAACTGGATGCAAATTGGTATAATTACGATTTCGGCGGTGAAATTAAGAGGGTGGTTTGGTATAGGGAAAGCTGGCTATTATAGAAGTAGCTAGTTAAGTAGTTAACCCTAACTTGATATACTGTTCATCTTTTTCAGTAAGCGATGCCCTTCAATGTCTTCGACGAACTTGTCACAAATTTGTGCCCCGAGGCAAACGAAGGCCGAGTTTGAAGGGCGTACAGTCTTCTCTGTTTGTCGAAGTACCCGGTCGAGCCACGCCGCGGCGTTGCCCGCAGTTCCCTAACAGCTTGTTCTGCCACGGTCTACTTGCTGTCAAACTGGGCAGCAGCGACACATTCGGCCTTGGGCAGCTCCTCCGTCCCAGCTGAAGGTCGCAGATGGGCTTGCAGTTTCAAGGCTGACCTGGATTGGGAGGCTTTCGCTGAGGTGAGCAACCTTACTCGGCTACTGCACGTAAACGGAAAATTGGCATGGTGGTCACATAGATAAATCGGGGCCACAGGCGGTATCACACTCTCAAGCAAAAGGACATCCTTGCCCTGCAGCCTAGGGGCACTCTATATGCACTGCGACAGGCGGCTACCAACTACACAGACGGACAGTCAGAATCAAATGTTCAGTGCAACAATACCACCACATTCAAGCTATTTGTAGTGTTCAAACCACCCTCCGCAACACCCACTGCAGTGCCTTGGGCAGTGGTCTTTTGCCCCCATTTCCCACATCATCAACTGCGCTGGGTGCACCAACCATCACACCAATGTTCATGACTGTGCGGTCGAGGAAGTCGCCAGGCGTGATTGTTGTCTTCACCACGGCCCGTACTGTCTCTTCACCCTGCTTCATCAACCAGCTTCTTTCACATCTGGGTGGCAGACCAAGTCGGTCGCCTCAGTCGAGTACGGCACCTGGTCGCAGTACCTGTCCAACAGGCGTTGGGCCGATCCAAAGTCCGACATCTCCTCCCTCAGAATGACCGAACTACCCCCGCGAGGTATCCATGGATATATGGCCGTGTACCAACCCCCCTCATCCTCCTTCCACCAGGCCTCCAATAAAGTGGTCCTTTGCCCCGACCGGGGCAGGTCGTGCTTGCCTTCGTGTACGGTGTTGTTCTTGACCCATACAAGCACAAATCCTTGGTGATCGGAAAGGGGATTGGGGCAGATGCCGACCACGCTATATACTATCGTAGTTGCCTCAGCGGAGAAGATGCCTGTGGCACGCGTGACCATCACGTGTTAGTCACTCGTACCACTAACTCTGGGCCGAGTCTCCAAGAATCTGGTTCCCCGGATCTGACCGTAGGCTCTCGTGGGCTCAAAATACCACTTTGGCACGTCGAGGCCTGCAGGGAAGGGGGATTGATGTAGCTCGATATGGGCGGAGGGAAGAGGAAAGGGCCTGTCTGCAGTCGACCACCGCCAGTCTGCCTGGAGAACCAATGTCTCGCGATCAAGCCCCTTGTACCCGAAAACGCTAAAGACCCCGTTAATATCTGCCTGCGGGAGGGGGGGAACGGGCTTCGCTTGCTTCACTTCGTCTCCCAATAATGAGCTTCTCCCCAGAACCACCGCTCTTACGGCATTAACATGAAGCACCTGCTCGTCGTTATAATTGCTCTCGGTAGTAAACTACAGCCGACGAAAGGTGCGAATTGTTGACGAGCTCTGGACTTGGTCGAGAAGGAGCGCCGGGCTATATATTAGGGCTTCCCCTACACTCGAACAACTAAGTACGGCAACAAAGACCTTGGGACCGTCTCGTTTAAGGAGGCCGATATATAAGTCGAGCTGAATGCTGTCACTAGAGAGCAAGACTATACGGGTTCTAGGTCAGGTCTGAAGTGCTTGTCCGTTAGCGGGGGGATTAGATCTATCTTGAACCAGGACGGGGACCTCGCGAAGAGAAAGCGACGTGGCATTCCAAGACGGCGGTCCGACCTCGCCAAACTTTTCCGAGTGAAGGCAAAGATGGATTGATCGGTAGACTTGCGGACAATCTCCTGCTGTAGACGCTGGAAAGTATCCAGCCCTTCGCTATAGAGTAGCGGTATGTTCACGCCAAAGAGGCCGAGCAGGGAGTAGGCGGTATCTTCTTGCCTTATGGTCGTACGCTCGGTGGCCTAGTATATACGGGTAGCTATGCTGAACGAGTCGAGTATCTAGGTGAGGTCGGCGCGGGAGTACTTATAGGCAGGCTACTAGGCCGCGGGAGCAACGGTATACTCGGAGTATGGGTACTACCGGAAGACGAGTTCGTCGATTCCTGTAATGAGCGAGAGCCGCGAGCGGAGGGTTTCGCGGGTGCTAAACTTGACCTACCGCTTATTATAGAACTCGACGGCAGGCGGTATAATAAGCTCCTGGAGGGTCTAGCCTCGAGTAAACTACCTGTATATCTCCGACAGCCGGGCGGGATCCTCGAACGGGAAGTCGGAGAGGTAGGTATAGCATACGGCTGCGCGGACGTACCAGGCGAATATGGAGTTGATGACCTCTGATAGCTCGGCGCTACTAGACTTGTCAATGCAGTACGTATCGATCCAGATGTAGTTGTACCAGTTCTTCCTGGCTACGCGCGCAGCACTAAGCACCTTTTCTAACGCCGGCTTGCCGCAGCCGAGTAGATACGACCGGCCCCGCTGTATATCGCTAAAGAGGATCTCGCCTTCGCCCCAGGTGTGCGAGAGGATAGCGTACCGTACCGGCGTGGCCTCACTCTCCAAGAAGTCGACGTGCTCGAGTGTTTCGGTATCGAGAGGTCGCATGGTTTCTGAGACGCGTCAATGTAATGTTTAGCAGTTTTCCGAGGATCTAACGATCTGATGTGCTGAGAACTTCAGAAACCCGAGTGGTGGTTTAAGCCGGAGTGTTGGGTAGGGGTTGGGCGGCGAGGCAGGACGGATGCACCGCCCTCTGCATCTGTGTGCCTGTCAGGCTCCCAAGGCTCCCTCCGGATGAGGCATGATCGGCTGTGGCACAGCCACGGTGCGGCTGATGTCCCTCGTCGAGACTCCTGCTCCTAATTATTCCTGGGTCCAGGAAACAGCCAAGTCCTTCCGCCCGGTGAAGGGAGAGGTTTCGAGCCTTTCAGCAAGTATTGAAATCGGGCACTCGTGTCCGTCTTCGGCCGGAAACATGAAACCCGATACCCACAGTGTGGCAGCCCTGCCTGCCGGTTGAAGAAGCTCGACTGAGGAGAGGGGTCAGAGCCAAGTACCACAAAGAGCTAGCTACCTGGACGGCGAGTACTTTCATCATAAAGAAAACAACAACGAGATCTACGATACATACTTCCCGTAAGCAGATTCCCAGATGAATGCGTTAGATGATTTAAAGATGAGATCAACAGTGGGAGTATTAGCTGTGAATGATGAGATGGGTATGACGTAACTCGGCCTCAGGAGTCCGCTTACTAGCACCCGTTGTTCCCCCATCGAAGGATATCTCGGGAAGGCCGTGTTCTCCTACTTTCCCGAGACGCATTGCAAATGGCACAACGTGGCAGAGACAAGATAGATGGGAAGGGTTGAGAGCCCAGAGTCGAGTCGTGAGGGGGTTTGCTAAGGGATAGGGAATTGTTTTCTTTTCCTATCACGTCTTGTCTGCAAGCTAGCCATATTTTTTTGGGCAAAGGCAGATTGAATACAAACCGGACCACGATGGCTTCATTCGGAATGGGATTCCTGGCGGCGGCATTGCGACAAGGGCCGAAGGCATCAAGAGCAAGGACGAGGTGGTGTTATTGGGGGGCGAGGATGGTGTCCCGTACGAGGTCTGCGATCATGCGAATTTGCGACACCGTCGGCAACTTAAACCTGAACTTGAACCTGACAACGTAGGAGCTGAATACCAAGGTATGATGATTAGCTCCGTTCGTCAGTTCCGATGCAGCTGCATGCCGACCTTCTCTGTTAATACCAGTTGGTTGCGCACTCCGTCGCCACTTTTGCCCGGTCCTTTGAGGGCTTTCCCGAGCGGTCACTTTGATGATGCATCCATCCAGGCTGCGCATGCATACGCCAACAGCGCCAAGTATCCTGGGGTGGGGGGGGGGATTTGCACCAACCCAAAGTCGAAGTAAAATCTTTAGCAGTCAACCTCGTCAGAAACCCCCAGACCGTCCAAGTAGGTCATTCGCCATGCCATGCAAGCTGTTATGTGAAAAGGAGGCATGGGCTTCTCATATGTTGCGCGGCTTGTGATAATATTCGATATTACCTGTGGAAGTGCTCGGAAAAGCAAGCGAGGTACCTAGAATGCCATGCCATGACTGAGACCGAGAGCCAAGATCCCAACTGAAACTCCAAGAACGCCTCACGGGAGCACCCGCCTTGGTAGCTGCCAAGGAACACTACATCATACGTCAAGAGGAGAGGAGGGGAAGCGTCCCGAAGCGAAAGCAATGCCGGCAATTAAGGTTGGATCCTCAAGAAGCTCAGCGTCGTCTTGTTCGGAGTCGTCAGTCGTCCTCCCGACGGGATACGAGTCAGGTACTCTTTAATATTTACTTCTTCGGAAAACCTAGGCCCGCCATTCCTCCGAGCCTCGTGCCTTGCATGAACATCCGCACCAAATTCTAACAATAACTGGACCGCCACTTCGAATCCCATCTCGATAGCAATGTGCAAGGGTGTCTTCCCATCCCTCGTATATCTGTTGACAATGGCACCATCACCCTTACAATGCTGCAGGACCCTTTTTAGCAACCGCTCGCGCCAGTAAAGAACAGCGAGATGAACCACAGATTGGTCCTGGTCGTTGACGCATTCGACGCTGGCGCCGCTCGCTAGCAGTAATTCTGCTATCTCGTCAAAGCCCTTCATGGCAGCATGCATCAGGGCCGTCAGCCCCTCGCTGTCCCTCTGGTCACAGTCGGCGTGGTGCTTGAGCAAGAGCTCGACGATCTTGGCGCGGCCGCTTTGCACAGCAATGTGAAGCGAGCTGTGCCAGGAGACGGATGACGAACGGCTGCTGGTGTCCCCGCCGCTGTTGGCTGTGGCAACCCCATCATGCTGACTCCCCGGCATAGTGTGGACGCTGAAATTCATGTCGACGAGTGGTCCGGAAAAAGACGACGTGTCGTGGCCGGCCTGGTCAGACGACTCTGTCGACCAACCTGCGGTGCTTGGGTCGGATACAGACAGCAGCCTCGTCAAGATGTCGTCTTCAAGTTGTGGCTGTGGCGGCTCTCTGCCCCCTTCGGGGGTTGTAACGGCGGGTGAGGCGGGCTCGCATGGCTCTGCGTCTCTCCGCTGCCTCTGCTTTTCTGGTAATGATTGCAATGAGAAGGATTGATCGCGATGTAGAAGACAGACTAGAAGAACTAACCTCGAAATCTTTTTTGTGCTAACCGATTCTGCTCCCGACGTCGATCTAATCCCCTGCTCGTGGGATTGTTGCCTGGCCCCGGCATGGCTGCTGGGTTCTCCAGAACCGCTCCGCGACAAGAAACGAGGGAAACAACCAGTGGGCGTCAGACATATCATGGAGGACGGTACAATTGGCTGGAAAGACCCAGGCGAGCTGGCGTCTGCTCAGCTGTGTGGTGGGGCAGTGATGAGCGACTCCCACGAGGGGTCTTGGCCGAAATATACTCAGCTCAAGTAGACCCCTGTCGCTGCTCGCGCATGAGTTATTCGCTGCTATTGGTTTAAGGCGCGTTGCTCGCTGCTGTTGGCGCAGTCTGCAGTTTGGAACCATGATAACGCTCATCAATGCAGTAGCATCGCATGCCGTGCCCGTTCGCAGGCCCTTGGGGCCAAATCCCGGGACCAGAGTTGAACGATTGCGCAATCCGTCCCTTCGGAGGGTCATAGGTAATTACCTGCTAGCTGAGTCAGGCAGACCACCGACGGTATGGATGAGAGACCTGTGTACAAGGCGTATAGAGCCGTTCTCGAGCTGAGCGCCGAGCGCGAGGATGCTGCGCGTCAAACAGAATACGAATCTGTTTGGGAGCTTCAGATGGGACATATCTGAAGACGACAACTGTTTTTTTCCTCCGATGTGCTGGTGTGACTCAGGGACATGGACGATGTACTGCTACCCGTTGGCTGCGTGGGGGTGCGGTCCGAAGGCGTAGGGGGGGCCAAAATCGCTGCCAACATTGCTCGTAATTACTGTGCATTATGCCGTCGCGTCCGTGTAGCCGCCCGTTGTCTGACCACGGCACACCCTTCACCGCCGGCTATTCCTTAATAGTTATACTAAATCGAGCCTCCTAAGATCCACTCGGCCCTTACCAACTTCACCTCATGCTCAATCGAGCCCAACGATGTCTGACGACCCCAAAGCGACAGTTAGGGAAGCCTACGACCATGTGGCCGACTGGTATCTTCGCTGGGTCGACGGTCAGTCCTCCCCTCGCGAGAGGTACGCCAGCAAAGTCCTTCAGAACGCACGGCCAGTACCTCCACCACCACATATCCTCGAGCTCGGCTGTGGTCCCGGTGTCCCCGTCACGCGTATGCTGCTAGAACAAGGCGCGCTAGTGACGTCAAACGACATCTCTACCAAGCAACTTGATCTAGCCAGAGCTCGGTGTCCAGCGGCGACGCTGGTTCCCGGCGACATGACGGCGCTCTCCTTCGAACCCGACAGCTTCCACGGCGTCGTCAGCTTCTTTACAATCTTCCACCTCCCGCGAGCCGAACAGAGGGGCATGCTCTCCAAAATCTACGTCTGGCTTAAGCCCGGTGGTTTGTTCGCGTTCAACCTTGCGACCGTGGATGAAGAGGAGATCTACGGGGAGCTCATGGGCCATGGCATGTTTTGGAGCAGTTACAGCGTGGAAGAGAGCAAGGCGATGGTGACCGAGGTCGGACTGGAGGTCATCGAGGCCGAGCTGCTGGAGAGTGAACCGGATGAAGGGATCAAGTTCTTGTGGGTTGTAGCAAGGAAGGCTTCTGGGGGGGTAGTATAAAGTACTGCGACCTGAAAGAAGAGGGGAAATTGGACCGAGAAAAAAAACAGGCGTTGGTTGTTGCCGTTAATTAGTCGCTCGCTCCGCAACAGTCGGGGAGCCATCCCCACGGTGTCCCGTCCGCAGACAGGTCCTGATGAACCACGCGACTTACCTGGTTTTGTGAGTTGACCCTGCGACAACGGACTACCGTTTGATCAGGGGAGTGGCGTATGCGTTGGTCCATACACCGTGTCTCGTTGACATGCTATTACGCTACAGGAAGAGAGGGTTAGGATGTAGAAAAGAAGGTCATGTAGGAAGGCGTTAAGTTGGATCAAAGTGCGATGATTCCACTATACTGATCGTGCCAAGCAGTCAAGCGATTGGGCACTGCGCCCCAGCGCCTACACCATATGCCAAGCGATGTGGGCGGTGCGATACATGTCGCGTAGGTGAACTGGCCGTCTCCGAGTCAAGAGCCACGTACCGCGTGTGCCATGCTCTGAGCGAGCCCTCCTGCCTGTATTCTGTGCCTTCGCACCTAGAACTCCACGATTGGCAACAGTCTGCCTGCACTTCCCCCCTCCCCACCCTTCTCTCTCCCTCTCCCCACACAGACATATCTCAGTCGAGCATCCCCCTCGCCGCAGTGAGCTGTTCAACTGCTTCTTCCATCATCTCCTCGATGATCTGAGCAGCAGATTGGTTCGGCGTCTTGACTAAGGCAGACACTATCTCTGCGCTCGGCGGAGGCCCGAGACAACCCGGTCGTTGATCCGGGGTGGATGAGCGATCCTCGGGATGGGCAAATCGCGGTGCAGGCGTTCAAAAGACTGCAGGAGATTCTCAACCATCCAAGCCTCGCGCCCGTGCTCGTGGGCAACGACTCGTTTCCACCGGCGGCGTGGGTGTGGACAGACGAGCAGATCGGGGACTTTGTCAAAGTGGCTGCCAATCCGCTCTTCCAAGCCGCGGGCACGGCGAGGATGGGCCGCAGAGGCGATCCAGCCGCCGTGCTGGATGCCAAAGCCCGGGTCTATGGCGTCCGCAAGCTGCGTGTTGTCGATGCGTCGTCATTGCCAATCCTTACCACCAAGCCATGTGCAAGCCACAATCTGTAAGTAATCGTCAACCAAGTCAGCGGTTGAAGCTGTTCGAGGAAAGGAGCCTAACCCGTGGTTGCGACACCGTCCTTAGATGCACTGGCCGAGAAGATTGCTGACGACATCATCGACGGCACGAGGGAGGAGCCTCGGCCTTCTCCATCCACGCCGGAAGAGCGAGCATAGGAAATACTAGAGTAATAGTGCATTGCCTCCTAGGTATCCGTTGCAGGAGACTGAATACAGGGAGAGGATATAAGCGGGTGGAGGAGGAGGAGGATCAGCG
>FTEL01009979.1_pt1 | contig 40670 bp, 27 predicted proteins | sample 1658911 | NCBI WGS metagenome assembly FTEL01 (sample SAMEA3914869, study PRJEB12502) | metagenome | biome: forest; material: soil | place: USA | collected 2012-03-12 | depth 0.1 m
CTAACCCTAACCCTAACCCTAACCCTAACCCTAACCCTAACCCTAACCCTAACCCTAACCCTAACCCGACCTTAGCGTGAAGCTACTGGACTAGTTCCTAGATCTAGGCCGCGGTTATAGGTATAGGAGGAGTAGTAGCGGGGGCTATAGCGGTACCTTCGTTCTGAACCGTAATAGATCAAAGGGAGTAAAGCAACGTATGACGAACCGTGGGTACAGAGCACTCTAAAAGGGTTCACGAAGGTATATCAACGTCTATAAGGCTCGGTGAAGCCAAAGGGTTCACAATAAGTACGTATAGTACAAGTGTCTCAATCGCCAAAGATGTGCAATAGTAGTAGTAGTGATCGATGTATTTGCTTTACTAAGGAAGCTCCTAGCTCCCTCAACGAGTGACTGACTAGCTAGCTTATATATATAATGTTCTTTTGTCCAAAGTGCCTTTGTCCTGATGTACCTTTGTCCCTGGATCGTGAGGAACGTTCGTTGTTCCCGTCGTTCCTGACCCAGGAACGTGACCCCTGGTCTTTGTTCCTTGGGAACGTTGGGTTGCGCCAACGTTCCTCCTCTGGTTGGCCCACGATCCCTGACCGAATGATTGGCTGGCATTGCGCCCTGCGCCGTGCCTGCAGCCCCGCGGGCCGCCCCAAATGGCCACTCCGTGACACCTGACTAGCTGACTTGACAAGCTAGGAAGTTGGCATCCGCGGGGATCGCTTGACAGTTTGGATGATATACCGCTTGTCCCGAGGCGTAAGGACCTCTGGCCGGCTACTTCGGGGCTTAGATTCGACTGTTGCGGAAGACTCGAAGCGGTTGATGATCTCGTAGACTGTCTGGCGTGTCGTGCCAAACGTATCAGCGACGGCCACTACACTTGCCCCAGCTGCAACAGCCCCTAAAATAGCTGCACGTGCAAATGCTGATAATTCCTGTTTTCTCTCACGGCCAGCCGTTAATTTGGACCCCAATTCATTAAGATTGATCATCTTGTCGTAGAAAATTCAGTGGTTGAAGAATCGGGGGTGATGGAGACGTGTCGCGCGACGCGTTTAATTGATGTGGGGTGTAAGGATACTTTTGGTACCCCACTGTAATATGGCCCCACTCGAGTCGAAAGCTGACTTGGTGCTATCTAGGCGGCTCTCGTTTGCTGATGATACTAGTTGTAAGTGCCGCGAGAATGGTTTGGCGGACCCTGTGGACTTCAAGATCCTCGGCGTCACTGCTTTCCCACTGCAACACTGATCTGTTCCGGAGTCTCTCTGCCAGCCAAGACACGGCCCTGTTCGTAGAGAGCACGCTGCGAAATTTTGAAATTCCACCAAGGTCGACGTTCTCATCATCTTCGGCGACATCTTTGACATCATTCGTAGGGGCTTGCCGGTCCCACAAGTTCATCTTCTGGGAGAGAGACATCTTATCCAGCTCATGGCGCTTCGTGCTGACCGTAGCCTCAGCATCACGGCAAGTCAGAATGGATTCGAGTTGCAAGGCAATGTCTCTGGTTCGATTGGTTAGTCAAGGATAGAGAGAAGGACATCTAGATTCTCTCGGACTCACCGCTGGTATTTGTACACAAAGTACATAACGTCCCGGTCCATATGAGGGTCCTCGTTGAGGCCAAACTTGACGGAAAAGGCGTTAATAAGCTCGGGAAAGGCGTGTCGTGACTTGAGCAGTTCCTTTGCATCAACATCGAATGCAAGACTGTCTGCATTTTTTTCGGCAAGTTCCAAGATATATTGTCGAGTATCGGGCCGAGAAACGCTCGTTGCCCCTGGGGATGCTGTCTTTGTGTGGTCTTCAACCTGACCCCCATGGCTTTCTCTCCTCGAGGACGTTGATACCGGTAGCTCCTCGCTGCGTGACTGCAAGTCATGGGAGGACCCCTGCCCGTCGATCTCGGAGAAATGCAAAGGCCATGTATTGGAACCAGGTAACCATAGGGGATGAGAAAAGGATAATAGCGGGTTGCCGAGTCGGTTGTAGACTGAAAGTTGCGGGGAGACTTGCTGCGGTGGCTCCTCGGCAAGTTGCCCGAAGGGATGGAAAGACAATGGACCGTTCTCGAGCCCGTTCTGGCGCCCGTTCTCGCAGAGCCCGCGGCCACGTACTGACGAGGTGGACGCGAAATTTGCCTGCCAACTCTGAACTACAGGCCCAACCGCGAGTGGTGTAGGCCGGGGGACCCTGGATGGTACAATCCAGACCGTGGGCGATGCCGCGGGTATACCCCGCGCCTTGGGTGATGGCCCCTGCCGACGCCGAGCCCGTGATGGCGCATGCACACGCTTGTTCAGCAGCGCCGCATCAGTCTCGCTCACTGGAATCGCAGCAGGGTCGTCCACAAATGTCTCGGTCAAAATAAAAGGCTCGTATCCTATCAAGGGAGGTAAGAGACTGGCTTCTGAAAAACCGGTCAGAACGAGGGAACCAACTTACTCGACGAGAGGATGAACGTATCGTCGGGAAACACTGTTTTCCACAACTCATCCCAGTTGCTCACCTTTCTGTCCCGCGACCTTGCCAGCAGCCGGTCATGGATGTTGTCTCCAATGCCATCCTCGTCATCTCGCCCTGCTGGAGACCCAAAGACGCACAATGGGGTTTGTTTTGCGTGCTCGTGGAGCGTTTCCAAAGGCGGGAATCGCGATTTACATCGGTAACTAAGAGGTAGGTGCCGTAGGCACGGTGGACTTCAGGAGCTGTATTCATGAAACCGAATCAGAGGCCACCTACCATTCATGCAACCGATGACAGGATCTCGCATGAGCCCTACACAGTTGTCAGTATTATAGTGGTGCCTAATGAGGTACTTGCAGGGGAGCTGGGTGGACAGACTTGACGAGAGATAGGCTCTTAAAGGCCCTGGTGCATTGGAAATGGTCGAGAAAGTTGAAACGTTTTGGGTTTCTCTTGCGGAACGGGCAACTCAGCGGTTGGACCGGACCAGGTTTGGCCGGATCCTTTCTGGTCGGACTCTCTTCGGTCGAAACCCCACCACCCACGCGTTTGTATTCAGTGGTTTCGGCATCGGCATCGTCATCGCCCTCATCGTCATCCTCATCGTCATCACTATCGTCGTTGTTATAGCCACCGTCGTCTGAGACAGATTCCCGCCGTCGCTTGGCCGGTGAACGAGAACTCCCCTCGAACGATTTGCGCTTCCCGCCCCCTCTGGTCATCGGATCGATGTTGCTTCGGTGCTTGGCCGATGGAAAAGGACCCCCCGCAAAAGATCCGCCCACCAGGCTCCCTGTGGGCATCGGGTTCGTGTTGCCGAGGTACCTAGGTAAATAATGTCGGGGAGGGCTCAGGGGAACAAAGAAAATCGAGCGTGACGGTTCCTGAGAGAAGCGGTCCACAAACACAAGAGTTCGGAGCAGCTGATTGAGGTAAAAAGCGGGACGGAGCCAGCGGCTGAACCCGAACAATAGCACAAGAGACAGCTCGGGTGTGCTCTGGGATCTGACTCCTGAGAGCCCAGAGGTTGCCAGCCACCGTCCTTGTTACATATAGGCAGGCAGCCAATCAAACGAAAAGCACATATGCGCTCTCGAGTCTCGATAGCGCCAAGGCACCAAACACAGGTCCCGAAGGTTTATTCTGTGGGGCAAAGCACAAAACCAGGGTTGCTGCGCTCCGGGGAAGGGGGGAGCGGGGAGGCATCCTCCGTAAGCGTGGTCACGTTCTCCAGCACAAGGCAGCGCATTGCTGCGCTCGATTCCGAAATAGCTGTCCAGGTATGGAGTGTTGTGCCCGGTGGGATTTGTGGTGTATTGTGCTTGGGAAACTTTATAGTGCTGGACTCCCTGTGCTTTTCCCTAGGCACAATTCAAGGCAGTAGGAATAGGGGCGATCATGATCAATATAATTAGACTCCAGCCTCCCCCTTTGTTGCCGCCATGGATACTTGATTTCTCGTTTATCCAACGACCGTTTCGTCTCAATAGTAATACATCTGTATACAACCGTCGCGGCTCTTGTCACGTTGCATCATGTCCCCCGGCTCACAAGTCTCAGCAGCTACTACCGGCGATCAAGCGTAGGGCCAAGTCTCCCCTCCATCCACTAGCTTATGGTAGCGGACTAACGCAGTTCTAGTGTCGACGCGGAAACTCGAGGGTTCATCTTGGCCAGATACCTGAATTCTGCCCATCAGACTCCCGCCGAAAGGCTTGCGTTCCTGCACTCGATCAAGCCGCCGCAAGTCAGGGTCAAGGAGACGGCGAAGTGGCTCAACGAATGGCAAGCCGCGTGGGAAAGGTTGGGTCAATGGTCGGACTAGGCACATGTTGGGACGGCCGTTGGAAGTGTATAATATAGAACTATACACAGTATGTGTCTAAGCAGCCCTGCCATGGAATTGCTCGAATGAGCCATCGATCGCTTGGTTTTTGGGGGCAAAGAGCCCGTTTCCGTCCGTCCGACCAGCACATCTTGACAAAAATACATAATAAGCTTTGCAGGCATGCACGGAAACCTATAACGCTATAAACTCGTTCCGGTAGCCCGAGCTGCTACGTCCCGGGGGGTCATCCCGTGACATATAATACCCAATGAGACTCGAACTAATCTTCATCTCCTCATCGCATCCTCTCCACGCTATAGTCCTATAGTCTTAGCATGCTATAGCGGTTGGTGGGTTAATGGAAGAAAGCAAGAAAGTCCGTAGGAAAGAAAGTACAAGCTAGTAATTATTATATAAGTCGTACCCAGCTTCCGCAGCATAGCCCGAGGTAGGTCGGTTACGACGGCCGCGAGTTGGGCTGGATCGCCTGGGAGCATGTTGAGGGGAGAATCGTCTTATTGTTTAGAGGCAAGTAATACTCGACATTGAATGCCTACTCTATCCCGCTCCTCCAAGCATGTGTCAAGAACCCCTCTGCTTTTGTGAACTTGTAGTCAGGCAACAGCTGATTCCACTCATCAGAGACACTCAAGTCCCCAACCGAGATGCCCATCAACAGACCAGCCGTAAAGCTTGCCGCGAGCGCCTGGCCCTCCTCAGGCGAGATGGACGGGTGGTCAGCCTTTGGCAGCCAGGAGGACCGCACGACCCCAGCTCGGAGGTCACTAGCACTTAGCCGCTCCACAGAAAAGGGTGCGCCTGTTTTGCATAAGCCTGAGATCAAACCTCGACACAGACACAATGAGGGCAACACTGTGACTTACCACGAACCCTCTCACCAAGCTTCATAAGGTTTCCTACCGTGATCGCGTCACCTTTGATACCCCCGACCACTGGCCACGTGCCCTCATACTCGACAGCTCTGACGACGACGCTGACAAGGTCCTCTACCGTAGTGAGGGTGATGTAAACGTCGTCACTGCCCTCTACCATGAGCATCCGCCGTTGGCCAAAGTCAATGGGTGTCTCGATCGGGTGGACGTGTTTGGTCGACTTGTATGGGCTTGTTAAATAGTTCATGAACAAGCCGGGTTGAAAGAGTGTGTACTCCAGGACCTGTAGCCAGAGCGTCAGCATCGCCATGAGGATGGGTATCCGGGGGATTCTCATGGGGACCTCCGTTCTCGTCCTTGTTGAGTTCCTTGAGATATTCGCGAATCTCGAGCTTCCCAGCGTACCAGGGCATGTAGTCGAACCGAGACCTGCTTGAGTTAGCAGGGACCGTAAACCAACTCGTGTTGTGCTGCATTTTCGGTGATTATGGTTGCCAACCCACCCAGTCCATTCGCTGGGGGCAAATCGGCGTACGCCAGCCTGTACCGCAGCGTCGATCAAGTTCTTCTGTGCCACGTTTCCCGGATCTGAGTGCGCAACGATAAACGAGAGCACGGTATCAACCCCCCGCAGAATCTCGGCGAGTTGGGCGGCGTCATCGTAGTTGGCCTTGACCCATGCAACGGCCCGCGTATCCTTCATGAGAGGGGCGTCCTGCAGGCAGTCAGGGTTTGTTCAGCCGACATGAAACCAGGAGGCATCCCAACCTTTCGAGACATGAGCAAGATCTCGTGCTTGTTTTGGGCCACAAGACCGTCGAGGATCTCCTGAGCAACATCTGGAAGTCGATCAACAGAAGAAGCGGCCGCCTCGAAGACGTGGAACTTACTTCCAGAGGCACCAGCAATGACAATCTTCACCATTTTGAGCGCGAGAGTTTGAGAAAAGGCAAAAGGTTTGAAGTGCAGGTTTGGGTTCAACGACTTCCGGCCTTGTTGTGGTTCTGCCTGTCTTATTTATCTCTGCGGTGGCTCATTACCTGCCATCAAGTGGTTTCCGCCGAGCTTCGGCGGAAACCAAGGGGATGACCAACTTGGCCCGATCCTTCGGCCGAACACAAGTTCGAAATGCCGCACCCAATGATCAACCCAAGGGACTTCATTTCCACTTTGCAGACGGCACTCGGAAACCGAAGCAGGTGCCTTGGATACCTGCTTAAGAAGCACTCATCCGTGCGTGCAATGCCCCTCTCCCTGTCGTTGACTGCACGGTCTTCACCCATCCATCTCCTTGCAGTCTCCCGTCCCTCACCTTGTTCAACGTCGCCGGAAATTGTCAACAGAAGCTGGAGAACGAACGTGGACCCTCTACTTCCCTCCCGCCGTTGTTCATGCACTATCCGCCTGGCGCGGAGAACCGGGGTGCAGGTAGGGTGGTGATGGTCCGGAGTGAAGATTCCTTTCCGCTCGGCGTTGATCGGAGACGGCGCTTCCCGGAGGGTGCCCTCAGAGATGCAAGACTCTGCTCGACCACAGGGCGCTACTTGTGCCCGTCCGAAGTCCCTCCGTTCACCAATGGATCCATGTCAGGACTCCCTCCGCCGTCCAGCATGTCTGCGACTGTTGCCGTCGTCTTTCAACCCGACTCTTCCAACTTGGATGGTCTAAACCGCCATGATTCAAGTTGTTTCGTACCATTCTAACCCCCTCCCTCTCTGCCCAAAGTTGGGTTCAAGACACAGGCGCAGAGAATGCCGTCTGCGTATGCTTGGGTCACATTCCAGGGACAATCAGCATTCACCGCAAAGAATGGATGTCACCAAACCGCTCAGACAGACAGGCTGCAACATTGGTGTGTCAAATCGAGGCGTGGCAAAGCGGCCATAGAGGATGTGTTGTGCTGAGAGAATTAATTGGGCTGACTCATCCTTACAGACCGCCGAACCTCGGCGGAAATCAACACGGATTGAAACCGCTTTCCTCCGCCAAAGTCCTTGACGTCGGGTCTTTCTCCACCCCCGTCTATCGCGATCGCATCCTTTCCACTGCTGTTCAGTCAAAATGGCAGGCATATCCTCCCCCGCCCCTGAATCTCGAGGGGGCGAGGATCCGCCCGAACGGCCCCGGAAGAGGCTCCGTAAAGGCACTCGGAGTTGCTGGGAGTGCAAACGGCGGAAGGTTCGGTGCATGTTTGCTGGCGCGGCTGATGCCAACTGCCAAGGGTGTCGTCGTCGTGGCACGGCGTGTATCAGCCAGGATCTCCCCGATGATCCTGGGCCCTCTGGACATGCCAGCAACGCTGTCGGTGTCGAAGAAAGGCTTGGTCGGGTGGAGGCGCTGGTCCAGCATCTCGCCGCACAGCTGGTGAAAGATGGCATCCAAGAGGAAATCCAAGGGCTGCTTCGAGACAGACTTGGACACTTGACGTCAAGTGCACTCGGGATCCCGGGTCCCTCGCTCTCGCCAAGGCCGCCAACCCCAGCCACGGCCACCACATGCGCCCACGACACACCCGCGGCCGCCAAGTTTCGTGATCTCACCCAGAGACTTATCGACGTATGGCCGAGCCAACACGACCTCGATATCCTCCTCAACCTCCCAGTCGGAAACTCGGGGCTCGTTCTCAACAAGGCATGTTGCTTACCACCGTCACAACCCGCGACACCGCGAGATCTGCTGCAGTTGCCACCCCCTGGATCCCACCCAGTTCATATTACAAGGAAGCTCCTGCTCCTGGGTATATTCCTCCAGGGGCTTGGGTCCGGTACTGCCTCCGCTGAGGGCCTGAGTTCCGGCTGCCGCGACATCATATCTCGGGCGGTGGAAGCGGCCGGCCTTGTTACCACCAACGACGAGCTCGCTAGTTCCCTCGAAGGCATAGAGTGCATTATGATGGAGAGTATTTACCACGACACGGCTGGCAACGCACGCGGCGCGTGGGTTACTCTTCGCCGGGCAATGACCATGGCACAGATGATAGGCCTGCACCGTGGATCAGACACATCAGCCAACCGAGAGCAGGTGTGGTTCCGCCTGGTCCAGACTGACCGCTACATCTCGCTTCTCCTAGGCCTGCCTCAGGGGTCGTCCGAGAGCATCTTTGCCACCCCAAGAGCTCTCGACAACCTCACTCCCATCGAAAAGATGCGCCGACTAGGCTGCCTCGCAGCAGGCCGCATCCTCCAGCTCACCACATCCGAGCGCACCAACCCTTTAACCACGCACTCCATCGACGTCCTCCTCCAGCGAGCCTCCGCCCAGATGCCGCCTCGCTGGTGGCTCACCCCAAACCTCATTCCCTCTTCCCCAGCATCAACATCCTCCCTCCTCGACCAATTCACTCACTTCAACCTGCTCTTTCGCCTCCATCTCCCCTACCTCCTCCACCCTACCCCCTTTTCCCACACCACTGCCACCACCAGCAAAATCACCTGTCTCGCCGCTATCCGTGAGCTACTTACCCGCTTTCTCGCCCTCGACATACTCTCAGACTCTCCCCAGCACCTCTGCCGCGGCATGGCGCGCTTTGCCTACACCGCCGCCGCGACTCTCTGCATCGCACACCTTGCGGCCGCCGCTGACAACAGCCTCGCCTTCCTGGCCCACCAGCGGCAGGGGGACATGGGGTTGGTAGAGCGGATCGTTGACTGTCTCGAGCTGGACGAAGAGGAGGGGGGGATGGCGGGTGTTTTGAGGGCGCTGGTTGGGATGGTAGGGGAGGAGCGAGATGATGGAATTGGGTGTTCTGGCTGGAGAGTGACGACCTCGCTAGGTGCGGAGGATGAAGGTGTGGAGATCGAAAGGGAAGAGGACCGCGGAAGGGGGGTCAGGGTTTGGATACCGCATTTTGGAGTGGCCGAGGTTCGGCGGGAGAATGTCTCGCACGTGTGTGGCGGTGTGGAGGGCCAAGGAGCCGCCAATGCCCTTGAATTGCGGATGGCTGGAAGTAATATGGATGGCTGGGGGTTGTTAGGAGGCATGGATGATGCAGCGTTTGAAGGTGTTATCCACGGGTTCGAGGAGCCGGGTGGTATGCCTGCTCAAGACCAGTGGGTTGGATGGGCAGATCCGGGACCGTCGTGAGTATCCATATCTGGGGGTAAGGTATCATCGTTGGACTCCGCTGGCGGAGGTTGAAGCTCTGTCTTGGAAGTAGGACTTCCAGCTCTCCCCGACTCCCGGCATCATTTGATCCTTGAAATAGGGGAAGTGTTTTCGAGACCGCGGGTATTGTTTAACCCCAGGATACGTACTCTAGATGCCCGTGATACCCACATGCAACTTCCGACGCTCCCGCCGTCCGCATCAATTTACTCTTGTTGACGGACATCGGGAACCGCTTCATACCCTTTCGTGAGAGAGTGCGGTCTCTAAGATCGGCAGTAATTTTGCCTTCCCAGAGCGGATGGCATCGGACGTCCACGGATTCGACCGAGGCAATTAGGTCAGACATCTGATGGAGAGTCTGACGCCATCTTAGAGTCATCTAGCTGAGATTGGTCTCGACCAGCTTGAGAATAGCGTCTGGAATGTGGATGAAAATGAAGCCCCAAGATGTATATTAACGGCTGTCCCGAATATGTAGACTATATACCTGGCATCCTTAATAAATCGGTTGATCCCATGCATCCAAATCATATACCCAGCTGTCCAACGACGTCTGGTCAAACTCACAAAGCATCCCCCCTTCAGCGTTCCATCGCGGCCTCAACGGCCACTTGCACAATTCCCCGATGCTCCCCCCCTCCGCCGACAATGTCTCCGGCGCCTTGCCGCCCTCCACCCACTCAATCACAGTCTGGAGTGTAGTTCTCGGCCACGGCGACCCTGGCTGCGCGGAATTCGACCCGCAGTGCCCTGCCCCTGGCACCAAGAACATTCTCAAAAACCCATCCATCGCCTTGACACTCTCGTTCAACCCCTTGCCCGGGAACAGCCCCTTGCGAACCGACTCGTAGTATCGCACCGATGCCGCCGTTGGGATCGAGTTGTCCTGCTCACCGTGGACATGCAGAACCTTGGCCCCCGCGGCGCGCAGCGAGCCCAGATCGGGGTTGGTCGTCTGCAAGATATCGTGATATTGATCCATGCCCTGCTGCATCCAGTCTTTGAGCGTGTCCCCCGTCACCCCCTCGAGGGTGGCCAGGTTGCTGGTGTCGTGCAGCTGTAGGAAGCGCGCCACCCATTCCCCGCCAAGGCCGTTGATGCTGAGCCCCCAGGAAGATGTGTCCGTAGAGTACGAGGTGGCAAGGTCTGCAAAGGTCGTCCCCGGTTGCCATGGTAGGTAAACGCGCCGGCCAGAGGAGTCGAACAAGCCGTCGAGAAAGGCGGACACAACGGCGACGCCTGAGGCGGTGATGGATCCATTTTGGGCTGGGGTCGGGCTGGGAGGGCCGAATTGTCGACGAAGGAGACGCGAGCGAAAAGGAAAGCCGCCGCCCGTGTTGGCCTCGCAGGAGTAGGGCGTGCCGATGATGCTGGTAAGGTTGAAGCGGAGTTTGCAGAGGTCGGAGCGGGAGACGATGCCGTCGGTGAGTCCGTCAAGGGGGTCGCAGGCAGCGATGGTGAGTTCGGCGATCTTGTCCAGCTCGCACGAGGGGGGAAAGTAGCCCGTGGTTTGCTCAATAAGGTTGCCCGTCAGATGGTTGACTTGCTGCTGGGCGTAGCGGAAGGCCGGAGCGCCGATGGCGGCGCCGTCAAACTGGTCCGGGTAGCGCTGCAGCTGGCTCCAGCCCTCGCGTCCGCCCTCGGAGCAGCCCTGGTAGTACGAGTAGATCTTTTGCTGGGCGGGCACCTTGTAGGCGTTGCGAGCCAGCGCCTTGCCGAGCACGGCCAGCTCGTGATGCGCCCGGTAGCCAAACATCTTGGTTGACTGCCAGTTGACAACGCCCTCGGCCTCGAGGAAGACCTGGTCCCAGTTTGTCTTGAAGCTGCCGAAGCCGCCGTCGGTGATGCCGGATACCGCCCCGACGATGACGCCGCTGGGAATGTACCCCGTGCCAGAGTTGATAGCCAGGCCACCCCCACCGGTCGAGACATAGCGGTTCTTGAAGGCCGAGGGGGCTGGCAGCCAATACGTGACGTGGACCTTGTCGTTGGCGATGCCGTCGTGTGAGTACGCAAAGGTGACGTTGCAGTACTCGATCGTCGCGGCAGGATACCACCCGGACGTCACTGACACGTTACGCGAGACCGTCGTCTCGACCGAGGCGGGATCGATGGTGACGCCGGGCAGCACGCTGCTGTCAGGCAGAACGCCGCGGGCGTAGCTTGTGGTGCAGATGCTGTCCAGAGTTGCAGCGGCAGGGCAGGCTTTGCCAGGAGTCTGGGCCGCAGCAGCAGTGCCGGCGGCAGCGAGCCACAAGGTTCCGGCCAGAATGGCGCTGAGGGCGGGTGCCATGTCGAGGAAACGGTTTCAGCCTCGGATGCGAGAATGAGAGGTGGCTGCTCGCTTGGCTCATCGTCGAGGCGGGATCGATGTGCCAAGATATATTATATTCTATATCTTGGTTGAGCGCCGCATGCTCTCCGCCCACAAACCGCATCGCACCATGTCCAAGCACAACCATGGGCGACACGCGTCTTTCATTTCCTTATACCCGGGCGGGGTGCTCCCGAACCGCAGAGTGGCATTTGAGCGACGCAACAGACCAAGCTACCGTCCCTGCAAGGGGTTGGTTCCGGCAATGGGCGCATTGAAACCCGGAAAGACCGAGTCGGCCGAGCCAGGGTGGTGGAAACAGTGGCCCAACGCGCGCCGATCCTGGCTGAGGGGAAACATGTTCTCCCGGCCACGCGTCAACATCATGGACGCGAGAAGACGCTTTGGGCTGACGGGCACAGATCTGTGTCGCGACGCTAAAAGCCTGAGAGCACGCTGTCCTTGCAGCATCACTCTCCTCTCCTTTCGGCTTCCCGTTCAAGAATGCAGAACTGAGCGAAGATGGACTAGGGCCTCGACTCGGGCTGACCTCGGCCGAGCTTCTCAGCCCTCAAAGAGCCCGCGAGGGGATCGGTTTGTCTACCTCGTGTGATGGCCAATGCGTTGTTCTCTTGATGCCTCGGGTCAAGGGAAGGGAAAGAGATGCACTGCACAAGCAGTCAACTGTGCTGCCATCGGCCCCGGGTACCTCTTCCCCTTTCAGCCATCAGTCCGATCACCATGGAACTTCTTGCAACCCGGTCTCCGTCTTTGAAGCCCCCCCTATGGCACTCGCCTAACTCATCTCAGGCCGCGGCTCTGAATCCAGCTCAAACCTGGCATCTCCGCCATCGATTTCTTGTCTGGGTCTCCCCGCCTCAACTTCCGTCGGCATCGTTGCGGCATACTGATGCCGCGCAAAACCAGGCTTGTTTCCCCCAGCCATCGACCCCGCCCCGTAATCCTGCTGCCCGCCTTGCTGCCTCTCCATTTCTGCCAACTGGGCCTTCTTGGACCGTAGCTTGAACACGAGGTACGCAACTGCTCCCAAAGAGAGTGCCAGGACGCCAGCGCCGACACCAATGCCAGCCTGCGCGGCTGAAGACAGGCCTTGCGACTGAGCAGAGTTGTTAGGTATCAGAGGCGGCGACGTTTGGGATCCGGACGACGTTGTTGAGCTTGACGAGCTGCTGTCGAGTGTTGTCCGGGACGAAGGCGATGATGTTGTCTGTGTCTCGGACGAAGTCGCCGAAGCGCTAGAGGCACTCGTTTGGACAAGCACAAACTGGGACGATTTCACATCCCATCGCGCGAGGGTTTGAGGCTTGGAGGGCAAAACCTCGAACCTGGCCACGCCATCGTCGCAGCAAAAGGGCCGGCTGTGGTCACAACAGTACGCGGTATCGGTGCCCGTGACGTTGGAGCAAGAGACGAGATCCGTCCCACCCGTTGCTGCAGCTGCGTCCCACCTGTCAGCGTCGACACACCAGACTTCGGATTGCTCGAACAAACTTACTGAGGCAGAACAGAGGGCATCCGGGAGAGTTCCAGTCCTTGTCGGTGCAGGATCCCCTGATGATGTTTCCGTCGGGCCCGCTACATAGCTTGTTTGAGAGGCACACCGTCCCCATCCCTTTGCCACAGCATGGGCTGTCAGCGGCCTCTGGGTCGCACGGGGCGTCGGATGTCGCGAGCACTCCGTTCGGATAGAAGCATTGTTTCTGTGCCCAGGACGGTAAAGTGGCAAACGACAGCAGCAGCGGCCCGACGGTCCTTGGGCTTCTCATCTTGGCAGGAGCCGCAGAGTTGTACGGTTCGGGATGTTGAGGGAAAAGGGCGTTCAAAACAAGCGCAGAATCGACGCGAGACTCAGATTATTATGATTTGTTTCATTGCTCAGGGCCATATCTCGCTTGTTTGAGACAGGCAAGTCAGCCGCCCATCACTCCTCGCTCATTGGCCTGTGTGCGGTGCCATTACCGCTGGCGACGGCTCAGCAGCCGGCGGCCCATCCTGACCAGCGCGCTCATGCGGCACAGCGCTGGTTTTAACAGGTGCTTCGCTGCGCCGTCGTCCACTGCTCAGCCACGGCCATCTACTTCTGAAGAAACCCCAGAGACTCAAACTGCCCCGCGTTCCCTGCACTGCTCGAAAACTCTCGCAATTCCTCCAGCATCTGCCCCGCCTTGTCGTTCTCCAGCTTCAGCATCCCCCATGCATCCGGTCCCAGTGGGACTCTCAGCGGGATTTTGCCCCCACTCGCCGCGATGCTGTAGATTGCCCTCGCGACGCTCCCCACGTCGGCCCAGTTCTTTGACGCGTCCGGGTCGTCCATGTATTTCTCGATCAGTCTTGCCGGCGTGTCCGGGGCAGCGTACGCCGGGTGCGGCTCGACCGTGACCATGCTGCGGGTCGCGTAGTCGGTCTTGACGCCGCCGGGCTCGATGAGGCAGAAGTGCGTGTTCCACTCGGGCCGGACTTCCTTGGACACGGACTCGGTGAAGCCTTCGATGGCGAACTTGCCGGCGTGGTAAAACGCGTTTCCAGGAAAGGCGACCCGGCCTCCCATGGACGAGATGTTGAGAACCACCCCGCCCCGCTGCCCATTCCCCGGGTTGACCTCGCGCATCACCCGCATCGCGTGCTGCGTCAAGCGAACCGTGCCCCAGAACATGGTGTCGATGAGATGGCGAGCGGCATCCTCGGTCGCGTTCTCGGTGTCTCCGCGGAGCGAGTAACCCGCGTTGTTCACAACGACATCGAGACGGCCGAACCGAGCGAGGGCCGCGTCGACTGCTTCGTCAATGGACCGGCGTGACGTGACATCCACAATAAGCTTGAGGACGTTGTCGTTATCGGGCAGATAGGCCAGGTCGGCTGACTTGCGTGCGGTGGCGGCGACTCGATGGCCCTGCGAGAGGGCGAGCTGTGCGAGTGCTTTGCCGATGCCAGAGGAGCACCCGGTGACTTTGGGCTGTTAGAAATCGGACAACGGCTAAAGGAGGGCTACCTGAGGGCCTTACTGAACCAAACGGCAGAGGACGGGAGCTGGTAGTTTTGTGGGTGCTGGGCGTCCATGTTCAATGTTGTTGGCATGGGTCGAGTGTGCGAGTTTAAGTTGTGGCAAGTTTCAATCAAGACAAGAGCTGCGATGTGCAGAAGACCGCGGCGCTGAATGTTGATGACATGTCACCCAAGAAAATCTAGGGAAACTCTCGACTTATATCCATCCAGTCAGTCGCATCTCAAATGCTATTGTGTTGCGTTCACGAGTCCCGTCCTAAAATCCTTAAGTCCGGCTGTTCGAGATGGCCGGAGTTAGCGGACTGGAATACTCAGTCCAACGACGGCCAGAGGTGAGACATGAGTAAGCGCCACCATGACCTCACCACAGTTCCGCTGCCTCGATCGAGCCAACTTCGGAGACTTTCCTCCCCAACACATCCCAAATGCCTGATATGTGGTCCGGGCCACTGTCGGTAGATCAAGTAAACCTCGGAGACTTTTCTCGCCCGATTCATCGCAAGCACTTGGGATCTCGCCCATGGCCACCGCTTCAAACGGTTGTAGCCAACCGCAGCATACCATGATCGCCGGAGTCACGTTACCAACGCTGCTTGGCCCCCTGGAAAACAGCCTGAGTGGACGCTGCCGGAGTCGAGTTATTCACGGATGGTGCTAGGCTGCCAAATACAGTGCACGAGGGCTTCCGACATACCGACCTTGCCTCGGGTATCCGTAAGGTCCAACAAACAACTTGCCCGCGTCTGGGCCCTCAAACGGTTGTCTATCCTGAGACATTCTGGAAAGCGGAAACGCCCGAGACCTGTGCCTGTCGAGCCAATCGGCTGGGGCCTCCGAGGAGCTGCGTCGTTTGGTTTGTGGCGTGTGGAGGCCAGCGGGTTTTCCCTTCCATCACATTAGGGTTAGCTGACTTGGGCTAGCGCGGCGCAAGAGGCTGAGCTGGACATCCTCCCAAGGAAGTTGATCGCCGCGGGGGGTTGCATGGCTGAAGCTTGCCTGCATCGCCAGTCCAATGACGGCGAAAGACGCAGGGCCTGATCGAGAATGACGGAGTTCGTGAAGGGGAGTGTTCACCCTTATCATTGGAGCGTCGCCGATCACTCCAAATTGGAACGGCGACCCCATTGCGGGATGGGGGAGTCAAGTGTGGGCGTTTGGGCTCGGCTGGGATCCCGTTGAAAAGCTTGTAAGCACCCCATCCCTCGGCAAAGATCCCCAAACACGGAGCACGCGAGGAGAACGCGAGGATTCACAACATGGCCGCGTTTGCCAAGGCTCTCCTCCGCCTAGTCGGTGTCGGGCAACGCACGCCGCCAGTCCGCGCCGACGAGGAGCAAGCGACCACTGTCGGCTCGGTATTCGGCTCGTCGACCCTGCCGCCGCCGACCACCGCCGGCCACCGTGCCGCTCGCGACGACGATCTCACGCACTTCCGGCTCATGCTGGGCATCACCAGCGCCCCTCACCTCGGCTTCAGCGAATCCGCGCTGCGCCCTGCCGATAATGTTGGCCTCTACGCACGCGTGGTCCACTCGGAGCAGACGGCAAAGGACAACTACAAGGTGTTTTCGGCCGTCATCAACGCGTGTTACTTTCTTCAGATCATCGTCGCGGCCGCCCTGACGGCGCTGGGGGCGGCCAACGCCAACAACAAGGCCATCACGGCGTTCGGCGCCATCAACACGGTCATTGCCGGCTTTCTCAGCTACCTCAAGGGATCCGGCTACCCGGCGCGCTTCAAGCAGTATGCCGGCGAGTGGAAAAAGGTCCGCGAGTACATTGAGCACCGCGAACGCGACTTTTCTCTCGACGGCTGCACGCTCGACATGCACGATGTTGTCCACACCATCAGGGAGATGTACGACAACACGAAGCGCAGCATCGCCATGAACACGCCACACGACGACAACGCGACGCCCGGCGTGCGCATGGACGGCGTCGACATGACCAAGGCCCAGGCGATCGCGGGCAAGCTACGGGGTCTGGAAGACACGGTCAAGAAGCTCCGGGGTCACGCAGCGTCGGTTCCCGGCGAGGTTGAGGCAAAGGCGGAGGAGGTGGCGGGCAAGCTGCGGGGACTGGAGGGCACCGTTCAGACTGTGAAAAGTCACGTCGGATCGGTCTCGCACGACGTGGAAGCACATGCGGGGGATGTGGTGGCGCGGCTCCGGAGCTTGGAGGACTCGCTCGAGAAGGTGAAGAGCCACGTCGGGGCGACGGTTCGAGACGGCCGTGATGCCGCCCGCGATGCCGCGCGAGACGTCGCGCGAGATGCTGCGCACGAGGCCGCGCACAGCGCGGCGCACGTCATTCAAGACGAGGAACAACGTGCTGCGGCCGAGCTCCGGGGTCTTGGAAAGTCGGTCCTCAGGGGAGCAGAAGACTACCGACCACAGGTTCCTCACGGGGTGTCCATCACCTTGTCACATCGCGACGGTGGTGCGCCGTCTGAGGCTGTAGCCAGGAAATGACCCAGACTGTTCACAAGCCACGGGTGCTGCGTGCTGCGTCCGTGGCTCAGTGTTGTTCGAGTTTGTTGTCGGGCTGAAGGGGACAGGGCATATAATTACAGCATACCTAGTTGCAAGGAGAGTCATCCAAACCTAGTTAATATTAACGAATACCTCACGAGTTGTCTCGCCTATCCGACTGGATTGGGCTCGCTGCTCCTTGATGCATCGCGTTGTCGACGCCATCGCGTTCGGGGTTTAGCCCCTGAGCTAGCCCGCGCAAAAATTCGCCTCCGTGCTGTGCAGAACGGCAAGCAGTTCGTCGGGCAGAGTCTTGGCGCAAATCCCCCGTTTTAGTCATCCAATCACCCCCTTGTCAACAGTCCTCCTCCTCGCCGCGGCACGCTGCCGGGCCTAGTGGCGATGCCCCTTGACAGCGCAGGTCCGTGCGCCCCGACACCCAAGACTTCCCAACCTTCAACCGACGTGCTCCCAAGCACAACCCGATGAGATCTTGCTGATGTCGTGCAGTCGAGAGCGACATGGCGGCCTGGTTTCACACCACCGCGGCGAGCACCATGCTGCCCAGAGACGCTCCAGAGGCCGTTGCCGTACGTGCCTTTCCCCCCCAGATGCATGCCAAGAAGGACCATCTAACACTTCTCAAGCCTGAGTCGACGAAAGAGGCCTTGATCTACGGTTTCTTGGGATCGTTTCTTCCGTTGGCGTTTGCAACTGTCTGCTTACGCCTGTACTCGAGATGGCGTTTCACCCACATCGGCAAGGATGACATCTTGATGGTGATGGGGCTGGTAAGATTCGGGCTGCCCTGGCATACAGATGGCGGCCGAACTGACCGTGGCTAGGTATTGTACATCGGCCTAGTCATCGCCACCATCTTTGGTAAGCTCCCCGGGTTGAAACACAGCCGGCACGAACGACTGCTGACCCCATCAAGCCATGCAGTACGGCCTCGGTCATCATATCTGGACTATCTCCGAAAAGTCGGGCGTTCTCATGCAAAAGGTGGGTTTAATATCCATCATCCCAGGGTCTGAAGCCGTTTCTCACCACACATCTCCAGTGCGGCTTCTCCTCCCAGGTCCTGTACCCTCCGTCCCTCGGCATCGTCAAGGTCGCCATCGTCATGTTCTTCATTCGGTGTCTCCCGGCCGTTCATGACCGGAAGAATTTCCTGTACGGCCTGATCGGTTTCATCTGCGTCGAGCAGAGCGCGTTTACCATTGCCTTGTTCCTGCAGTGCCGTCCAATCAACTACTACTGGGACAAGACGGTGGATGGACGATGCTTCGACCAGCCGACATTCTATTACGTGGATGCGAGCTTCAACCTGGCCACGGACCTGGTCATTCTCAGCTTGCCCTGGGTCTTGTTCAGAAGTGAGCACCCTCTAGCTGGCCCAGATCGTCACCGATGCTAACACCTCGCCCCCCCAGAGCTCAATGTCTCCAAGAGACAGAAATATGTCGTCATCGCCCTCTGCTCGCTCGGCATCTTTACCTTGGTTTCGTCCTTACTGAGGTTACCCTACCTCCACAACCTCAATCAGTCGACGGACCCTACCTGGAGCGTCCCCAATATCGTCATCTGGTCCATCGCCGAGCTCGGCTCCGCCATCACGCTCTCCAGCATCCCAGCGATCCGGCCGCTCTACGCGCACGTCTTCCAAAGCCGGAGCAAGAACAATACCAGCAGCTCAGAATCAGCGGGCACGAACCTGGGGGCCATCCCCCAGCCAAGGCGGCCACGTGCCGCAAACCTTCCCTTTAGCATCGGCACGATCGGCAGCATTGTGGACAGGTCTTTAGGGGGGAGCAGGGCGAGGGCATCGACTGGGGAGAGCGGGCATCAGTTAGAGGCGGGCATCGCGGCGAGCGTGGCAGAGAGCCGGCATTCTGGCCATGGGGACGCGGAAGACAGCGTCTCGAAGACATGAGTATCTACAAATAGAGGCGACAAGTAATAATGAAAGATCATCAACGTCGCAGCCACGATGTGTCTCTGGAGGACGACGCACGTTGATGATTTGTCTTCTCTTGGGCACACATCTCGAAGAATCCCCAAGTTGAGGTTTCACAAATTCAACACTCACAGACAATTCATTCCGAATCACAGCTCCGACATGGCTCAGCAGCCAAAACACGTGAATTAATTACAACAGCGATCCAGACCCAACCAATCTCCCCCAAACATTTTGGCTCCTCCACCCCCCTCCAACCTATGCCAGCGTCTGCGGCGCGTAGCTCTTGTCGGGAGTGACAGCCGCGTGATTCGGGACCTCGCTATCGGCATAGGCAGGCCAGATGATCAGGTGGTTCGCCCAGTCGATCACCGAGTACGTCGTGAAGCCGTTGTCCGGGCCAAACTGGTCGCTCCAGGAGGAACTGATGGTGTACGGACCGCATGTGATTCCGCTCTGGGGTGACTGGACAGCCGGCGCGCCCGAAATAATGAAACCGCAGTCGGTGGGGGGCGCGATCTGTGTGTCGATCGAGAAGGTGACCTGGCAAGCAGTGCGACGGGCGTTGCAGGACCGAGTGAAGTCCTTGACGATCCACTCGGGGGCCTGGGCCATGGCGGACACGGCTTGGGATCTGGCGTCCAGGGTTGGGGCCGCAATGGTGTTGGTGGCTGCGGCGACGAGGCCGAGGAGGAGAGTGTTGCTGGCGTGCATGGTGGCGAGTTCAAAATGGCTCTTTTTGGATCAGGGAAGGGGAAAGGTTGCTTGGGGAAAGATTTGTTGACACAACGAGCATCGTGGGTTTGGGTGCTTATATCCTCCTCCGCGAGGCCTAGCCGCTCGCTCTAGGTTCACCCGCCGCCCGCCCCTCGGCAGGGTTCTAGATTGGTAAACCATTCCACCCGGGTCTGTTGGTGATATCGTCGCCGGCTAGATGAGAGCTGTATATCGGTGGGAGATGGCACGTTACTTTGAGATGAGGCTGAACACGAGGTCGAGGAATTCTTCCAATGCAGTTGGGACTCATGGAGGCGCTGCGTCGACCGGCAGAATATCACGGCGTGCAGACGCCACTTCACGATGGGGCACGGCAGGCGGTGCAGGCCACCGTCTGGGTCGGCGACACGCCTTCATCTCCCCAAATAAATGGCGTCGTAATTCCCCCAGATTACAAGCCCGCGGTTCGCCCGGGAGCAAACGCAGCCGCAGTAGGACCCCGAACGGCAGGTTGGGTCCCTCCGACCAACGAGGAGCGGATGTTCCAGCTTGGCTCTTTTGCCGAACCGGGATCTGTCCCCATAGGTCGGCCGGGCCGTTGATGTCTTGAACGTCGCGGGGTTGATTTCAATCATCGAGGGCCCAATGCTCCCCGCGCGTACCTTGCCAGTGGGCGCCCCGCGTGTTGCCAGGGAGTGTGCAAGAAAGTCGAGTGCGTACCTCTCGACATGATTGATCAATTCGACGTTGCGCATTCTCGTGTCTCTGCTCAACAGTCAGTCACGGCGAGTTTCGCTTTTGCCCACGGCAGTCCTCGACGAAGTCAGGTAGAAAGGATCAAACTTGAGATGAGATTGAGATTCATGAGAGCAGCCCTTTTTCTGCCAGGGGCTCGGCGCTAGGGTCAACAACCCCGCTTTGTTTACCTCGGCTCGCCAACCAATCCGTCGCGTAGCATCAACGACAGCACAAGAATGCGACACCAAAGAGACCGGCATCCTGAACCAGACTGCCAAACGCTGACTGGTGCTCCACGATGGCTGCAAGCAATGGGTTGAGCGCGACCGACGAGCTGTCGGTCGTGGACACGGTAGCACTGTTCGGCCTGCTCCCCTTGTTTGGTGCGGACGATCCCCAGGGACAAGCCCAGACTCAACACGCTGACAGACTCCCTCAGTCATCCGGTTGCTGGCGACTTTTGCCTTCCACAAGAACCCGGCCCTCCACTGGCGTCAAAGGCTTGCCTTGACGTTCCTGCAAGCCCAGCGGACGACCTTCCCGAGCCGCCACCTCCTCTGGCTGGTCCGGCGCGTCTCGACTGGCGAGGCCGTCACGGAGCACTGCCGCAAGAACAAGATCGCGCACAGGACGGTCGTCACGTCGAGCGCCGCCGAGCTCGGCATCCCCGCGCCGACTCTCCACTTTCTTACTCCCCCTGCTGCGCCCCAGGATGAAAATGCAGGCAGCCCGACACTCGTCTACTTTCACGGCGGTGGCTACGTCAACCCCCTCCGCGGCGCTGCCCACATGCCCTTCATCATGCAGTGCGCCGCGTCGTGCCGTGCGAGCCAAGTCGTCATCCTCGAGTACGCCCTCGCCCCGGAGCACCCCTACCCCGCCCAACTGGTCCAGTGCGTCGCGACGGTCCGCTATCTCCTCGGGGAGGCCAACCTGCGACCAGGCGACCTGATCTTGGCCGGCGACAGTGCGGGCGGACAGCTCGTTGGCGCGGTCCTTGCCCATCTCGTCCAGCCGTCCCCATACGCGCCCCCGCTCAAGGTTGACGGGCAGTTCCGGGCAGCGTTGCTTGTCAGTCCGTTCGTGAGACTCGCCACCAGCGATGAGTTTGGCACCTACCAGACGAACGACGGGCGAGACTATCTCAACCGGCCGCAGGTAGATGCTTTCGGTGACGCGTGGCAGGGCAGAGGAGACGAGATCTGGGCAAATCTGGGCGGTACCGAGGCGGCGGGCGAGGTCTGGCCCAAGGTGTTTGCCGACGGCCCCCACGGCTTGGTCCGCAAGACATTGATCACGGTTGGGACGGCAGAGATCTTCCTCGGCTGCTGCCGAGATTTTGCAAGGGAGTATGCGCGCGCCGAGACGGTGGCGGGCACTCAGGGCACTGACTGGCGGGAATTGCTGGAGGGCAAGGACAGGGTGCTGGCCGAGTGTGACGGCGAGGCACACGTGCAAGTGGCACTTGACTCGGCAGTCGGCTACGACAAGGGGTCTATGGGCCGCGCCATCATGTCATGGTTGGCTCTCGTCTAGACGCAGTTTGTTGTACATTGAACGATACACCTGTAGTCAACACATCTCCAGCAGACTAGCTCCCTCCCCATCTCCCCTCGTCCGGAAAGCCATCCTCCAAGAACGTCATCATCTGCTGGTTGTTGTAGAACCAGTCTTCTAGTTGGGTCCCGTTTCCCATCCAGATCATCGGGTTCACGCCGCGCTGCAGTCCTGGGTCGCCAGCACCACTCGGAAAGTACCCGGGCTCCTGCTGCCCCACGACGGGCTGAGGCGGAAAGCCCAGAGTGGCCAAGCATGTATCTACCTCTGTAATGTTGGACTGCGGATCGGCTCTTCTCATGCCGGACTGGACGTGCTGCGCTGCGATGCTGTAAAGGACCTGGAACAGCCGGCGGAGCCTGTCAACGGCATCTGTGACCGTTGGGTATGGCTGGAGGGTAGCGATAAATGCGTGGAGCCGGGCAAGGTCTGCCGTGTCCCGCGTCTCAATGACTTGGCAGAAGAGGACAATGAACGGGACAAACGGGGCAAAGAGGATGGTCCTGGCTGCTGTCAGGGTGCGTCTCTCGCCGGGAAGAAGACATACATACCAGTTCATGTAGGTTGAAAATAGTCCAACCGTGCTCCTCTCCACCACGGCCATGCATTCCTGATGCTTGCCGAGAGTCTCTCTGGCAGCCTCGATGCATTCGGCCGTGAAGGTCGTCAGAGAGCCCGGCGGGTTGGGGACTGCGCGTAGGACGAGTGTTCGGCCGGAGAGGCGGAGGACGGTGTCGGACAGAATGAAAAAGTCCGTCATGTCTTCGCCGTTCGTCTCTCTCGAGATCTTGTTCCATTTTCCCTGCCGTATCCGTCGTCAGCCGATCGCCACCCACACCGTCAAGACTTGACCTCACCGATACCGCCGAGGTGAGGGCGTCGAGCTCATCGAGGCGGTGTAGGATGCCTTGTGCCCGAGACTTCCTAGTCGACTCGGGCAGCGCAATGGCGGCGGGGCAGTACAAGAGCTCGTAGACCTCGCCCAAAAGTCTCGAGCCTAGCACCCACAAGCCGAAAAAGGCGTCGTTGGGGGTTGCGTCCGGGTCAGCGATGGCAGGGATCGGGACTGTGACGCCGTAATCTTGGATCGTCGAGGATCTCCCGATACGGAGCGAGAGGCTTTTGTCGAGGACGTAAGTCACCCAAAACAGGAACTTCTTGTGACGTGCCTCGTCCGGGGGTTCGTGAGCATATGTCCCGATCCGGTGGTAACCTAGCGCTTGACACAGCTCGGACGCTCTGGACGACAGAATCCAAGCCAAGGAGGGCTTGGCCAGCTCAACCGCGTAAAAGGCCTGAGTCAAGACGAGCGAGCCCGCCGGTCAGCCCTGAAAAGACACAAGCGAGAGCGGGGACCCGGTCGGCCTTACCCCGAGCGACAAAGCCACGATCACATCGTCGTTTGCTGGGAGGTGTAGGGGCAGGGCAGACAAGGCCGTCTCGATATTGACCCCGCACTGGCGGGAGAATCCGAGATACTCGTCCCGCTTTTCGGGAAGCAGGTTGCCAAAGGCCCAGAAGAGGTAGTGCAGCGAAACGTTGGCAGTGATGAAGCGGATCGTGTCTGAGTCGTCGGCCATGTACACCCCAAGACAAGTCTCGGGGAAACGGTCGATACTGAACAAGTCAAACACCCACGCAAGGGCGGCCTGTTTGTGCGCTGATACGGCACCGTGGATCGGATCGTCAGCAAATGGCTACAAGTGGCAGAGCCGCCACAGCACATACATCGCGCAAGCTTGAGGACGTGCAGCGTCTGGTCGATCGGAGGCAGCTCGCAACCTTCCAAGACAGCCGGCCGGACGGGTTTGGCGTGGGGATATGTCATCTCGGAGACGGCCGGCTGCTTTTTCATGGTCTCGACCATGTGCCGGAGAGCCTCGATGCCCTCGCGCATCTCGGGCCCCGCATCTTTGCTCACGACTTTCTGGAGGAGGTCGTTGGCAAAGACGGAGTGGGCCGTCAGGGAGGATTCGCCCTCGACAACTGCACCGGTGGCCGCCTCGCTGTGGCTCCCGTGGTTCCCGTACGGGGTGACCTGGCTTGCCGGGCTGGATGACGCGATGGTGGCCGGGGCCGTAGATGATGCGGCCCGCGATGGCGCCGCTGAGGCAGAGGGAAGCTGGGTCTTGAGCTCCTCCAGCAACCGGACGACGCCATCGAGCCGGCGGTCGATGTGGTCGATCTTCTTCTCACTGGTTTGCAGTTGGATGTTTGAGCCAAGCCCAGGGCGCCGCCGTCACGCCAAGAGACTTACTACTGATGTGTCAAGAGAATGCGGGTGCGTTTTTCTCGCGGTTTGGCCCCGGCATGGGTGCATTCTATCTTGGCTTGCACACACTGGGCACAAGGGGATTCCCGGTTGCAGCGGATCTATGCCGTCAGTGCCTGGTTTTGGCCCAAACGGCAGAGCAACAGCTCACAGAAGACCTACTTTGCGAACCCGACAGCTGTCACACTGCAGAGAAACATGGTCAGCGGCTGTCAAAGTAATGGCACAAAAACATGAAGGGGACCTGGACTTGCCGCCTTGGGGACAGGGGTCTGGGCGTGCGATGTGGACGGCGGCGACTCGGCTTCGTCCGCCACGTGCTCCATCATAGCATCGTCGGCCCAGATATTTTCCGAAGACAGCTCCAGCGTGCCATGCGGTGGTGTCCGAACCCGCTAATGCAGTTGCTGGATCGCTGTTGATGGGCGTTGTTGTGAGGACCTCTGGGGCGAAGTGCTGGAAAACGGGTGCCGCGGAACGCGCGGGTCCCGACGGCGGGCAGCGTTCTTATGCTGCGACGCTTGGGCCATACGGCTGGCGTGCAAGTCCCTTCAGGCTCGACGTGGGTTCCCGCACAGGGTCAAGGGTTCCTGGCTCCATCAACCTCCAAGCCCGCTGCTGATGCTGCATGCCACATCCAGGATTCCCAGCACACCCCCACGGCCGGAATGACTCAACCGGGCGCACAGTTCCACGCCGTCGTCTGGCAGGCGAGCGTGAACGGGTGATGGCCCGCCAAGCAAGCCCACCCCCGCAAACAAAGGCGCAGCACCTTGCTGTCCGTCTCGGCCGCAGCGCCGAGAACTCGGTGCCGGAGCAGCTCGGCCTCCGCACGACGCGTCTCAAGCATTCTTAGGGCGCCGCAGAACACGACGGTGCCCTTGGCGCCAAGGAAGGAAAAGATTCGAGATTGCACCCACAAGCAGAATATGAAGGTGCCATCACATCCCTCCCGTGTGGTGTTTACGTTTCCTCTCATCGCACCACGCGGGCTGCCCCTGAATCTCGACCACCATGGCAGCCAGCATCGGGGTTGAGAAGGAGGTCGACGAGTCTGCGAAATCCACCGCCGAAACGCCGGCTGACGAGTCGAAACCCGAAAACGATGCCTGGAATGCATACTGGGTACCGGCCCCGCCCTCCCCGCCGTCGAACTGCCCCATGCTGACGCCGGACTTGGTGTTCTAGCGCATCTTCCGCTACGGCGGCACCTTCGAGCACACCCTCCAGCTCATTGCCGTCGTCGCCGCCCTCGCTTCCGGCGCCGGCATCGCCCTCCAGAACCTGATCTTTGGCAAATTCGTCACTGTCATCACCGACTACACCTCGGGTTCATCCTCCAACGATGTTTTCCTCGACGATGTGGCAGAGCTAGCGTAAGTCTTGCTTGATCACTCGACGACCAAGACTACCAACTTACACGGATGATGGGATATCAGCTTGTACTTTGTGTACCTCGGCATCGCCAGATTCGTCCTCTCGTACATCTACAATTCCCTCTTCACCTACGCCGGGTACCGCATCGTGCGCAACATTCGCCATGCGTACCTCCGCTCGGCCCTCAGCCAGGAGGTCGCCTACTTCGACTTCGGAACCGGAGGCTCCATCGCGATCCAGGCCACATCCAACGGCCGTCTCGTCCAGGGCGGCATCTCGGAGAAGCTGGGCCTGACATTCCAGGGCCTGTCCGCCTTCGTCTCGGCGTTTGCCGTTGCCTTTGCCACCCATTGGAAGCTCACCTTCATCACGCTCTGCATTGCGCCGGCCACCATCGTCGTCATGGGCGTGGTTGCCACCATCGAGGCCGGCTACGAGACAAAGATCCTCGAGGTTCACGCTCAGGCCAACTCGTTCGCCGAGGGCGTCCTCGCCAGCGCCCGCACCGTGCACGCCTTTGAGATGCGCGCCAGGCTGGTCGCCAAGTTTGACGAGTATCTCGTCGAGGCCCACCGGTGGGGAGACAAGATCTCGCCCCTCTTCGGCTGTATGTTCTCGGCGGAATATACTATTATTTACCTGGGCTTCGGGCTCGCCTTCTGGCAGGGCATCCACATGCTGGCGAGGGGCGACGTTGACTCGTCCGGTCAGATCTTCACGTAAGCTTTGTATGTCCCAAGATCTGTCGCGCCCGCTCACACATTGTCAGCGTATTGTTATCCGTGGTCATCGGCTCCGTCAACATCACCATGTTGGCTCCCTACTCCATCGAATTCACGCGTGCGGCAACGTCGGCTGCCCAGCTGTTCAACCTGATCGACCGGGAGTCCGCGATAGATCCCTTCAACAAATCTGGCGAGCAGCCGGCCGACCTCGAGGGCCTTGTTGAGCTCGAGGACGTCACATTTGCCTACCCTACCCGCCCGAGCGCGACGGTCCTGGACAAATTTTCCCTCACGGTGCCTGCTGGCAAAGTCACTGCATTGGTGGTAAGTTGGAAAAGCTGGGCGACTCTTGGGAATGCAAGCTGACCCCAACCAGGGGCAAAGCGGCTCCGGCAAGAGCACCATCGTCGGCTTGATCGAGAGATGGTACACCCCCTCGTCTGGAACTATCAAGCTGGACGGGCGGCCCATCGACACGCTGAATCTTAACTGGCTGCGGAAGAACGTCCGGCTTGTTCAACAGGCAAGTCCTCTCGTGCATTCTGCCATGCCTGCCCATCCTAATATCGTCTGTCTCAGGAACCCGTGCTATTCCAGGGCTCAGTCTTTGACAACATCGCTTACGGTCTCGTCGGAACTCCTTGGGAGAACTCACCGCGGGAGGAGCAGATGGCCCAGGTCACGGAAGCGGCCAAGACGGCGTTTGCCCACGACTTCATATCGGAGCTTCCCAATGGATACGACACCGACATTGGACAGCGCGGCAGCCTCCTCTCGGGTGGCCAGAAGCAGCGGATCGCCATCGCCCGCAGCATCGTCTCGCATCCCAAGGTCCTTCTCCTTGATGAAGCCACCAGCGCACTCGACCCGCACGCCGAAGGGATCGTCCAACAGGCATTGGACAAGGCGGCCGAAGGACGCACGACCATTGTCATTGCCCACAAACTGGCGACCATCCGCAAGGCAGACAACATCGTGGTCATGTCCAAGGGCCGCATCATCGAGCAGGGGACCCACGCCGGGCTCATCGCCCAAGACGGTACCTACGCTCGGTTGGTTCGGATTCAGGATCTGTCGGTCGGCGCCGGCAGGTCAAGCTCGGACGCGGAAAAGGAGGACGCTTCCGGTGACGAGGACGGGCACCCGGTCGAGCTGACCAAGACCATGACGCGATATGCCACCGCAGACCAGGCCCGCTTGGAAGCCCAGATGGATCGTGACAACTTTGATAACCACAAGAATCTGGGCTTGCTCGCGGTTGTCTGGCGCCTGATCCTGTCGACGCCGGAACTGAGACTGTGGTTTCTCTTCGTGCTTCTGTCTTGTATGGGAGCAGGTGAGTCAATATCCTTCATGGTGACGGGTGAACAAGCTCGGCCAGTATCGTGGCTCTCTGACTGACTCGTTTCTCGTGAAATGCAGCGGCAGTATTCCCCGGCCAGGCTATCCTGCTCTCCAAGATGATGGATGTTTTCACCCTCACGGGCGCTGCCATGACCGACCGCGGAGACTTCTTTGCCTCCATGTTCATCGTGCTCGCCGCGGGCTGCCTCGTGTGCTACTTTGTCATGGGCTGGTCCGTCAATGTCATTGCCCAGGTATGGCCTGGTCCTGCCCCGACTTCTATCTTATTCCTCTGACGTCCGTTACAGACACTCTCCCATAAGCTGCGCAGACAAACCCTCAACGACATGTTGCGACAGGACTTGCAGTTCTTTGATCGGACCGACAACAGCACTGGGGCGCTGGCCAGCCGCATCGACTCCAATCCGCAGTCTGTCTTTGAGCTCATGGGCTTCAATGTCGGCCTCATCCTGATTTCGGTGCTCAATGTTCTGGCTTGCAGTATTCTCGGGATTGCCTACAGCTGGAAGTTGGGATTGGTCGTCGTCCTCGGTGGCCTGCCTCCCCTTCTGACCGCCGGGTGGCTCAAGATCCGCCTGGACATGAGGTTGGACGGCAGTGTCTCCAAGAAGAACTCGGCTGGCGCATCGATCGCGTCTGAAGCCATCTCGGCCATCCGCACTGTTTCGTCCCTCGCCATAGAGGACCGTGTTCTTGGCCGGTACACCAGCGAGCTCGACAACGCCGTGGGCGGAACGGTCAAGCCGCTCGCAGGAGTGATGGTCTGTTTTGCGCTCACCCAGGCCATCGAGTATTGGTTTTTGGCCCTGGGCTTCTGGTATGTTTCCTCAAACTCGGACTGCTGCTGGTTGGTCTTCGAGTATCCGTCTGGCTGACGCTCAATGCCAGGTACGGTTGTCGCCTGGTTGCTCTCAACGAGACCTCCCTGTACAACTTCTTCGTCACGTTCATGGGCGTATTCTTCTCGGGCCAGGCCACTGCCCAACTGTTTGGCTTCTCAACCAGTTAGTCGCATTCCGCCCCTCACTTGGCTCAGGCCAATCCTCTGACCCGCCGCGCAGGTATCACCAAGGGCCAGAATGCGGCCAACTACATCTTTTGGCTCTCTGAGCTGCAGCCTACCGTGCGCGAGACGGACGAGAACCGTGATAAGGACCCCAAGTCAGGGGGTCCTATCGAGCTGGACAGTGTCCGGTTTTCGTACCCTCTGCGACCGGACGCCGTCGTGCTTCGCGGGGTGGACATGGAGGTGAGACTTCGAGCCGGACCTCCCCCCTCGACCCGTCCCTGTCTAATCCTCCTCAATAGATGAAAAAGGGCCAGTTTGTCGCTGTTGTCGGCGCGTCAGGCTGCGGCAAGTCAACCGTCATCGCCATGCTCGAACGCTTCTACGACCCGTCTACCGGTAACATTCGGATCGGCGGCGATGTCCTCAGCGATCTCAACCCGCTACTTTATCGCCGCGTTGTGTCCCTTGTCCAGCAGGAGCCCACGCTGTTCCAAGGATCCATCCGCGAGAACATTGCCCTCGGCATCGTTGACCCGACAGCCGCGGCAACAACCTCGGCGACCACCGCGAGTCTCTCCGTGTCCGACTCCCAGATCGAAGCCGCTCTCCGCGCGGCAAACGCGTGGGAGTTCGTCGCCTCTCTCCCCGAAGGGCTGTCCACGGCGGCGGGCTCCAACGGCACCCAGCTCTCTGGCGGCCAGCGCCAACGCATCGCTATTGCACGCTCCCTGATCCGAGACCCCAAGATCCTGCTGCTTGACGAGGCTACCAGCGCGCTCGACACCGAGAGTGAGAAGGTGGTGCAGGGTGCACTAGCTGAGGCGGCCAAGGCGGGCGAGCGCATCACCGTCGCGGTGGCGCATCGTCTGTCGACCATCAAGGATGCCGACTTGATATGCGTGTTCCACGGGGGGAGGATCGTCGAGAAGGGGACCCATGAGGAGCTCATCGCTATGGAAGGGATGTACCGCAAGATGTGTGAGGCGCAGAACCTTGAGTAATTGCCACGGGAATATACAGGATAGAACAGGAGGGCATGTTTTGTATTAATAGCGCAGATTTGTAATTTGGTCCGTATTGGACATCAATCTCTCCTTCGCATTTCCTGTTCTCGCATTTACCATTCTCGCCTTTCCTGTCCCGTTCCATAGGACTCCCGATCTTGCTCCTGTATACGGTCGGCGTGGTTCATGGGCATCCAGCCTCGTCGAACAACACTTTCCATAGGTACGGTGTATTGTGACGCCTTACCTTAGCCCTGTCTCCAGAAGACCAGAAAAGCTGATGGCAGAAACACGCGTAGTATAGCATGGAACATGAGGATATTCGACATAAACCTTACCGAAGCCTATTTCACGACTACATGACCCCAGGATCCCCCATTGACAATGGCTAGATTCGGGGAAGTGGCTGGAATATGTCTAGTTATGCCATGCCGGGAATTGAAGTCACCCCTGTGAAGAACCCGTCAGCAAATGCCGCATGGGATCTCGATATCGCGATAATCTGTCTGTCACTTACATCCACTGAAATCCTTGTTGCCAATGGCCGACTTGGTGCACTTCATTGCTTCCTCGGTGCTCTGGGTCTTGAGTTCGCTGCAAACATCGCCCGTGCAGCGCGCGTCCATGGCACGCTGAAGGGAATCCCCCTTCCAGCCAAAGACGTAGTCACCGTGTTGCGAATATCCCTTTCTGTGCCTTGCTTCAGTGTTCTCGTCCGATCACTGAGATGCCCGTCCGAGACTCACCCATCGCCGGTGCTCCAGACGAACGGCTGCCCTCCATCTGCGGGCCACAGGCTCTTGTCGTTGAACTGTCGGGTCTGGAGCAAGACAGGTTGATTAGCCAGTGGTCCGGTCCGAGTACTCGGGGCCCGGTAGTGCCAACTTACATCCCAAATCACCTCGTACATGACTTGCGGGATTGAGACTGGGTGGCTCGCGGGGCAGTTGCCGTTGCTGCCGACATCGACGTATCCCGCGCCCGTGTTCGGGTAGGCGACATGGTCCATGTGGTTGGGGCTGTCGGTGTCCTTGCCGTTCCAGCAGGTTGGGAAGGTGATGACGGATCGGATGCCGCCAGCACAGAACTCGGTGGGCAAGGTCTGGGCATCGGGAGCACCGCAGTTGATGTTGCGGTTGTCCCCCGAGGCCGGCATGCACCGATGGCAGACCTTTCGGGTTGTGCCGGGGGCGTGAAGGGCAGCGTCGCCGACCAGCATGCGGAAGCCGGGCTTGAAGGCCGTCACCTTGGAGCCCTGGCTGGTCCCGGGAATGTAGTACACCGTGATGCCGCCGGCGCCAGCCAAGCCTTGGTTGGGGAGCTGAGGCACGCGCTTGTATGTTCCGTTGCGGGCGCGGAAATAGAGAACCGCAGTCCAGTAGTTGGAGAAGTCTTCGGAGAAGGTGCAGCTCGTGCAGGTCGAGTCGGTCGGAAGATCGTGTGTTTTGGGGTCCATGGAGGCGTTGAACGAGTTGCCGCCGACGATCTGGTGCAGATGCGGTGAAGGTATCATGCCAGGAGTGACGAGGGGGTCCAACATGTCAACGACAAGTTGGCTGCATTGAAACCGCAGCATCGGCACCGTCGCCTGGCCGAAGCCATGCTCGGCGAAGAGGGCTAGAGCAAACGCCTTGAACAACATGCTGGGCGTTGGGCGGTGATGTAACAGCAGCAACCGCTAATACCAGGCTGGCTACAATCATGGATCATGGTTACTACTATATACAAGAACTGTGAGATTCCACAAAGAAGGCGTCTATATGCCGGCGGGTGTTGATATTAGGGGGGGTAAGTCGTAAATTACTTTATAGTAGCAACGTTCTAACCCCGCCGTGTCGTGCCGTGTGAGACCTTCGAGAGCCTTCTCCCTTCCAAGATATCCTGATTTGCTTTCTCTCCAGCGTCCTCCTCGAACTTTATCACCCCGAATCCTTGTTCTGGATCGGCTGGGTGAGTTCGAGGTTAGCGGCGTGCAGCGCTGCCTGGGGTTTGGTTCCCTACGCGTCGATTCAGATCTCGACGAGCAGATGCCGCGGGCGCTGTTCGGGGTTAGATATTCGAATTACCCGGCGTCACCATTGCCTTTGGCACATCCTGTTTCACAATCTCGGGGGCTACTTTAGTATTCCTGTTTCCCGCCTCCCAACCGTCTGCCTATTTACTGGACCATGACCAGAGCACTCCTTGACAATGCCAATCACGCCGCATGCCCGCCTAGGTCGGCGGCGGGGTATGTTTTCAAAATCAACCTGATCAACGCCCCAGCGCCAGGCAACATACGGGTGTATGGCCCAACGCGCCTCAGAGGCCGAGCGGGACAGACTCGATTAGCTCAGACACCGCTTCCTACCTAGGTAGTCTGGCGCTCGTCCCAGCACCTAGGTGCCATTAGCTCGAGTTGAGGGCAGGGGCATGTCAACAGTAGGGCTGAAGGTGGACTCGGACTGCGAGTCGGGTTTAGTGTTTGTTCTGGAATGGCCGTCGTAGCTCCGAGTCGCCTCCGGATCATTTTGCGAATGGCTGCGGCCTTGGCTCCGCGTTCGTGGGCGGATCATTCTGGGAATGGCTGCACTTGAAAGTGCTGGCCGACTTCGGGGCAGGATGCTGCGTTGGGCGTCGCGTTTGCTGATTAATGGAGTCTAATTTCAAGAGCGAGGAGAAGCAGGGATGATGTCATTCGCGCGTCAGCAATGTAAGTTGCCTCCCTCGCTCCCAACTTTGGACTCCTCTGGACCTTGGGAGCTTGGGAAGCTCCTAGCTTCAAGTTCTGGCCTCCACGTGCAGCCGGGCAGCGAGAGGCACCATCAAGATGCCCCGAGAATTTCCGTCCCCACCAGAGGCCAATTCCACGTTGGGGCTGGCGCGGGGAAGCCGGGGATGTTCCTGGTGAGGGTGTAAACTTGGCGCGGCGAGCGACTGTGCAGCACCCGTGCCACGCCCCCCGAACTCCCCGACCCCAGGGGCAGCGCAACGAGGGCTCGGAATGGCGTTTGGCAATGGCCGAATCTCCGAGGTTCCGAGCAGCAGGAGGTGGCCAATCAAGCCCGGCACATTACGGATCCGTCCCGTGGGTGTCGCGGTCTGGTGGGGACCTGCTTCGGAGCCCCGCCGACTGTAACCGCAACGGTTGGCGGCGGGGCGTGCAAGACCCAGCGCCGGGGAGAAATCGGCGGCGGCGGGCATCGAGGGCGGCAATGGAGCGGGAAGTTCAGTTAGTTAGCCCAGACATGGATGTGCGCGATGCAGGGGCTCGCGGTTGCATCATTCCGAAGCTGCGGTGAAGCAGCATGTCCCTGGCCCCGCGGCGCGCCATGGGCTGATGACGCGTGGGCATCTGATCTCGCCAGCCGCAGTTGAGTGAGCAACGGATGGACGGATGGAGGGACGGCCGGAACGGACGGTTGCCAAGTATAGCACCACGCACCCGCACTGGTTGGTGCTCGGGGGTGTGTTGGCGCTGGAAGGTGCTGCGTGCGTGTTGCTGCAGGCAAGTCGCAGCAAGCAGCAGCAAGCAGCAGCATGCAGCAGCGAGCAGGAGCAACACGCAGCCAGGTTGGATGGCGCGGGAACGAGCACACGGGAAAAACCATGTCGCGGTCGTTTTGAGTGGCTGCTTCGTGAATTGCGGGGTTGGGGAGGAAGAGGGCAGGAAGGCGGGGGGGAGGGGGGTGGCAGCGGTACTCCATGTCCGGGAAGCGGGGTACTGCGTGCTTCGTCATGGCAGCAGGTACTTGTACTTGGTAACGGTCTCCGAGATATGCCCCTCGGCGCCTTCCGCCCCCTCGTCCATAAGTTGCAATGCTCCCCTCGCTGCGCTCCTGCCCCCGACCCGGGTCTCTCCTCATTTCCCCTCTTTTCCATCAAACCTCGCACCACTTCTGTGGACGCACTGCATCACGCACCGCATCCAGCTCTCCTCTGCGCCCCAGCCACGCCGCCCACGCCCATCAATTGCGTGGACTCGCGTTCCAGCACCGACGACGCCAGTACAGCACCGCCAAAACCACCGACACCATGGGTGAGTGCCCCATCCGCCACGCCAACGTCGCCGGCGGCGGCACCCGCAACAACGACTGGTGGCCCAACCACCTGCGCCTCAACATCCTGCGCCAGCACCAGGGCGCCTCGAACCCCCAGAGCAAGGACTTCGACTATGCCGCCGCCTTCAAGACGCTCGACTACGATGCCCTCAAGAAAGACCTGACGGCCCTCATGACCGACTCGCAGGAGTGGTGGCCCGCCGACTTTGGCCACTACGGTGGTCTCTTCATCCGCATGGCCTGGCACAGCGCCGGCACCTACCGCGTCTTCGACGGCCGCGGCGGTGGTGGCCAGGGCCAGCAGCGCTTCGCCCCCCTCAACAGCTGGCCCGACAACGTCAGTCTCGACAAGGCCCGCCGCCTGCTGTGGCCCATCAAGCAAAAGTACGGCGACAAGATCTCGTGGGCCGACCTGCTGCTCCTGACGGGCAACGTCGCCCTCGAGTCCATGGGCTTCAAGACCTTCGGCTTCGCCGGCGGTCGCCCCGACACCTGGGAGGCCGACGAGTCGGCGTACTGGGGCGGCGAGTCGACCTGGCTCGGCAATGACGTCCGCTACGAGGGCCAGGCCGACATCAAGACGCGCAACCTCGAGTCGCCCCTCGCCGCCGCCCACATGGGTCTCATCTACGTCAACCCCGAGGGCCCCGACGGCGTCCCCGACCCCATCGCCGCTGCCCGCGACATCCGCACCACCTTTGGCCGCATGGCCATGAACGACGAGGAGACGGTCGCCCTCATCGCCGGCGGTCACTCATTCGGCAAGACACACGGCGCCGGCCCCGCCGACAACGTCGGCAAGGAGCCCGAGGCCGCCTCGCTTGAGCAGCAGGGTCTCGGCTGGGCCAGCAAGTACGGCTCGGGCAAGGCCGGCGACGCCATCACCAGCGGCCTCGAGGTCATCTGGACCAAGACCCCCGCCAAGTGGAGTCTCAACTTCCTCGAGTACCTCTTCAAGTTCGAGTGGGAGCTCACCAAGAGCCCCGCCGGCGCCAACCAGTGGGTGGCCAAGAACGCCGAGAACATCATTCCCGACGCCTTCGACCCCAGCAAGAAGCACCCTCCCCGCATGCTCACCACCGATCTCTCGCTCCGCTTCGACCCCGAGTACGAGAAGATTGCCCGCCGCTTCCTCGCGAACCCCGACCAGTTTGCCGATGCCTTTGGCCGCGCCTGGTTCAAGCTCCTCCACCGTGACATGGGCCCGCGCTCGCGCTGGCTCGGCCCCGAGATCCCCTCCGAGGTGCTCATCTGGGAGGACCCCATCCCGGCCGCCAACCACCCGCTCGTCGACGACAAGGATGTCGCCGCCCTCAAGGCCGACATCCTGGCCACCGGCGTCGCCCCCGCCAAGCTCATCTCGGCTGCCTGGGCCTCGGCCTCGTCGTTCCGCGGCAGCGACAAGCGCGGCGGTGCCAACGGTGCTCGCATCCGTCTGGCCCCGCAGAAGGACTGGAAGGTCAACAACCCGGCCCAGCTGGACGAGGTGCTCAAGGCTCTCGAGGGTGTTCAGGCCAAGTTCAACGCCTCGGCCGCTGGCGGCAAGAAGGTGTCGCTGGCCGATCTCATCGTCCTCGGCGGTGCCGCCGCTCTTGAGAAGGCCGCCGGCGTTCCTGTTCCCTTCGCCCCCGGCCGTGGCGACGCGACGCAGGAGCAGACCGATGTCGACTCGGTCCAGCACCTCGAGCCCCTCGTCGACGGCTTCCGCAGCTACGGCAAGGGCAGCGCCCGCGCCTCGACCGAGCAGTTCCTTGTCGACCGTGCTCAGCTGCTGAACCTGTCTCCGCCCGAGCTGGCCGTGCTCGTCGGCGGTCTGCGCGTCCTGGGTGCCAACTACGACGGCTCGTCCAACGGCGTCTTCACCTCGCAGCCCGGCAAGCTGACCAACGACTTCTTCGTCAACCTGCTCGATATGAACACGGCCTGGAAGTCGGTTGACGGCGAGGTGTTTGAGGGCACCGACCGCAAGTCGGGCGCCAAGAAGTGGACCGGCACCCGTGCCGACCTCGTTTTTGGCTCGCACGCCGAGCTGCGCGCCATCTCCGAGGTGTACGCCAGCTCTACTGGCAAGGACAAGTTTGTCAAGGACTTTGTGGCGGCGTGGGACAAGGTCATGAACCTGGACCGCTTCGATCTCGCCCAGGCGGCGTCGTCGGGGCCGAAGCTGTAGATTGTTAGTGTCCAGGTTCTCGGATTACCAAGAGGTAGCAATTCACGCAGTTACGATCACTTGTTACGAGGCCCGTCGGCGTCATTATCCAAGTGCTTCCTGATTGTAGAGACGAAACGCAGGTACCAGCATGACTGGAGCTGCCATGTATGCCATATGATCCAAGCTGTAACTGTATTGCAAACTGCCTTTGGACGGCAACGACCCAGAGACACAGGAACGCCACTCACCAACGCTCGCCACCTGAGTAAGATGACAATTAAGTATATTAATAGCAATTGTGGGCTCCAGCAACAAAATCTTGTTATCCAAGTTTCAAAACTGCGCCAAACGCTACCACCACATCCCATTGCCCTGGGCTTGGTGCGTTTTACAGCCCCAGCTACACCACCAGCCGAGGCGGAGGCTCCTAAGCGCGCCTCTTTGCCCGCTCCTTTGCCCTCCTCGCTGCTATCCGTCCGGCTTTGCACCGGCTCACCTCCTTCAGTCTCCCATCCAAAGCAATGTCGACGGGCGAGGTGGCGCCGATGTGCCGGACCACGATCTCGTCGAGCGTGTCGAGCACAACCAGGTTCTCAAATGGTGTGCTGAAAAAGTTGTCTCCTCCGCCAGCAATAAAGTCCAACGTGACGATCCTGTACTCGGCGGCCTTGTCCAGCGGCTTGTCCCCGATGGTGACCGAGACGAGGACGCTGCTCGTGCTGTTGGCACCGGTGGGGGCGTATTCGATGCGCACGCCGCGGCTGACCTGGAGGAACGACGTCACGGCCTTGCCGTTGTCCACGTTGACGCGCGCCATGATGCCCTGCAGGGCGGCCCACAGCCGCTCTCCGGAGATGGTCACCTCGACGATGGCGTTGCCAAAGGGGAAGGCCGTGAGGACCTCGCCGCGCGTGATGGGGCCCTGGTCGATGGTCGCCCGGATGCCACCCGCGTTGGTCAGCGCAAAGGCGGGTGCGGTCTCGGGCGTGCTGCCGTTGAGCCGGTAGGTGAGCATGGCGCTATTCGTCTGTTGTCAGCGTATGATCAGTCTCAGGGGTGAGAGCATTTCACATACTCAGTAACAAAGTCACCCAGAAGGCACTCCTTCAGCTGGCACGTCGACTGGTCCAGCACCACATTGCTCGTCCCGACCTCTTGCTTGGAGTACTCCTCAAACGGCACGCGCCACTCGTCGATCTGCGCCTGGAGCTCCTCGTCCTGCGCCGTCGTGTTGGTCAGGTGGATCGGCCCGCCGTGGTACGCCAGCACCTTGCCCTCGGCGTCGTACGTCACGTCGATGTAACCCAGGTATTCGCCCCAGCGGTAGGCCGTGACGATGAAGACATCGTCGCCGGCCTTGTTCTGCACGATGGTCGGGTAGGGCCCCGCCGCGCCAGCAAAGTCGCCCAGCGGCGTGTGGCTGTGTCCTCCCATGATCAGGTGCAGGCCGGTGGTCTCGCGCGCGAGCCGCTGGTCCTCGTCGTATCCGATGTGCGTGATGGCCGCCAGGCGCGTGATGTTGGTGGTGGACCGGATCAGGTCGACCGTGTTCTGCACGGCGGCGATGGCGTCGGTGAACTTGGTGCCCTTGCCGGGGGACGAGATGCTCGGGGTCGTGTCGGTGGTGACGCCGATGACGGCCAGGTCGTACTGCGGGAAGATGTGGAAGGGCTTGATGGTGCGGTTGAGCACGGGGTGGTCGGAGACAATGTTGGCGCTGACGATGGGGAACGTGAGGTTCTCCAGGAATTGGCCGAGGTGGTCGTCGCCGCGGTCGAACTCGTGGTTGCCGAGCGTCATGGCGTCAAAGCCGATCTGGTTGAGCGTGTCGGCGATCTTCTCGCCGCCGTAGAAGGAGAAGAACATGGTGCCCTGGAACTCGTCGCCCACGTTGAGGAGCAGCGAGTCCGGGTGCGACGGCCGCGTCTCCTTGAGGACTGTCTTGACGCGCGAGTAGCCGCCGAAGCAGCCACGCTCAGGGCGCGTGCAGTCGGTGCCGGACGACGAGAACTCATCGAGGTGCGCGTGGACGTCGTTGATGTGGTAGAACGAGATGTTGTAGTGGCCTGCATCGTCGATGAAGCGCTTGGAGAGCCTCTGGCTGACGAGGTAGTCTTCCTTGACGGCGGCGAGAGCCGTGCCCAGGAGACAGGAGGTGGTGAGGGAGAGCCGCATGGTCGCGACGACAGCGGACGAGGCGACGCGCAGCCGATTGGAATTGAGCCGGCGATCCGCGATTCAAGCTGCGACGGGAGCAGTCGCGCGGAGATCACTTGATTGACGCAACACGCACGCGTTGACCCGCCGATCCCGCTGGCCGTCCGCTTGTGTCACGGCAGGCGCTGGGCCCTCATATATCGCGTCGCCCGTGTCTCGGCTGCCGCCAGGCCCCTGGCTTCCCCATATCCTGTGAAATTATCGCCAAGTACAGCCCGCGCGAACCAAGCCCATGGGGCAGGAGCTCTGCCTGCCGCCCCGGGTTCTTGATCCTGGGAACGTGGTCGTATCTATGGCAGGGACCATCGCGTCGGTTCATCGCCCTCGAGTTCTTGTGACCTTCCATTTTGGGGACCGCGGCCCTCACACATCATCGGGGCCGGCCGGCCTTCCCGATGAGGATCCGATAAGCAGTGGGGCCGAATGACACCCGCCTGTCCCTGGTGATCGCCAGAGGATCAACGCACGTGGTGGGACGGGTGGTGAGGACAAGGCCCCACGTGCAATCGTCAAGCCGTTGAATTCGGGATCGTAGCAAAAACTCAACACCGTGGGTTCTCGTGCCATCTTACTTATTTGTGCTAACCAGGGCGGCAACACGACGCTGGGCAACAGAGGTTAAGGGAACCACGTGGGCAGAATGCCGAACGCAGGGGCGATGCTAATTACCCCTTTTGCCTCAAGCTATCGATCCTGAAAACCAAGCCCGGTCGCCTCTCTCATGGAACCATCTCGCTGAAGACCCGAGCAGCGAGCGTAACGGCTCATCTCTAGGTACTTGACACACAAGGCCCCCAAACCCTTGGCCAGTCTCGCTGGCCTGCAACTAATCATTTTACCTACGCCGTCTCTCGGCCCATTCATCGAGTGGCTCATCTGGTCGGTCGGGTTAGAGCGCTGCGCTGGGCAGGACTCGGTAACGACGCCGACTTCCCGCATCGCGTGTTCCTCGATCCATTGGGCAGCTGGACCCGATCGTGTTCGGGGTTCACTGGTCCGCTTGCCTTCTGACATTCGCCGTGTGTACTTCCAGCACTTCCAGATACTCTCTCGCGTGAGATGCGGCCCATCACCCCTCGCCATTCAATGCATCATGGACGGAGCAAGCAATCAGGCAACAGTACCACTACCCTCCGACTTCATCCATTCGTCCCGCCCTCATCCGGTACAGGCCGCTCGAGGAGCAGCAGATCTAACGACTCGCGACATGTATCGCCTGAAGCTGGCCGTAATGCAAACCTTTTCTCCTGCACGGAATACATTTTGTAGTCGCAGCGTTGGAGATTTTAACCGGGTGCCTTGTCGTTAAGCAAAGGACCAATGGGTTTTCAGGAGTTCGACAACATCGTCCAAAAAGGGGTTCACAACAAACCTAGGGCATCTAAACGGCGGCGAAGAAACTTGCCGCGCCGGTGAAGAGAAATTCAAAATGGTTGTCAAAAAGAGATACATTGCAGTGCTGTTCATTCCTGGGGCGTATCATAAATTCTTTCCCGAGTCCTAAATCCATCCATAACCCTGACCTGTTTGTTTTGGTGATTTTCTGTCTAACCTTTCCCCCTTACCACCCGGGCTGCATCGTTTGCTTCTGCTGCTGCTCCGTCCGCGGCGTAACTGCGCCCGCATCTTCAGCGCGCAGCTCGGTGGTGCTGGCGTGGAACGAGCGCTCCTCGAGGATGATGTACTTGCTGTCGTCGTTGACGGTGTCGAGCTGGGAGAGGCCGAAGGCGCTCTTGGCGCGCTTCTTGCCCTTGGGGTAGGAGCCGATGGTGATGATGGTGTTGGTGGGTGCGTCGCTGGCTTTCTGGCCGCTCTCCTTGTTAGGCGTGCCGCCGAGGGCCGACTGGCCGAAGATCTTGCGGACGAGCGGGAGGAGTGTCGGGATGCAGGCGCCTATCAGAACCAGGTTCCCTTCAATGCTATTGGGAGGAGGAAAAGGTCAGCTCGGGGTCCTGATGGGGGCAAACTAAGGGGCATGAGTTGAGAAGGCGGGCTCAGGGGAACTCACTTGGTCCAGAGAACGACATCGTCGACGGCGTAGGTGAAATCGTCGAGCGAGAGGAGGCCACTCAAAGTGTAGCATTTGTAGCAGGTGACGGCGCCGGCGCTATAATCCAGTCGTGAGTATTGTGACATTTGCCTCCACGATACAACAACTCACCAGTATCCAAACCCCAGCGACGACGACAGGGCCAGCTTCTTCCTCCAGCCAATCTGAAGCCCAAACAGGACAATAGACGGATACACCTTGTTTGAGTCAGCAAGGTTGAAGGGTCGAGCTCGGGGTTAGGGTTGGGGTGAGGGCTACCGCTAGATAGAAGTCAAACAGGACCGAACAAATCCCGAGGGCCATGGCGTAGTCGACGGTAATACGACGGTCCCAGCATGTTCCCTCGGCACCACCCCACTGAGCGGCCGCAGGGGTACACTGGGC
>FTEL01010384.1_pt1 | contig 40611 bp, 43 predicted proteins | sample 1658911 | NCBI WGS metagenome assembly FTEL01 (sample SAMEA3914869, study PRJEB12502) | metagenome | biome: forest; material: soil | place: USA | collected 2012-03-12 | depth 0.1 m
CCCTTCCCCTTCCCCTCCGCCTCCTTCTTCCCCGCCTTCCCAGCACTGCTCCCCACCCCATCGTCGCTCTCATCCCCACTATCAATCCAGTCCCGCTCGCTCCACGTCACCGAGTCCCGCCTGTCGAACCCTATCCGCGGCGTGGTGGGCGACGTGGTCCCCGCCGTCGACGAGCCCATCCCCAGTTGATGCCCAGGCGCGAGTCCGGGTGACAGAGGCAGCGGCGAGAGCGTGTCGCCCTCCTCTCCGCGGGCGTCCTCGCCAGCACCCGCCTTGTCGATGCTGACCCGCAGCCCGTGGGCGTCAGATCCGACCCCGCCGTCTTCCGTCTCCCTGCCCGTAGGGCCAGGTTTCCGCCGGAGTGCCATGGCGTGCTCGACGTTGGGTTCGTCCTCGTCGCGGAGGCGGGCGGTGGCGGAATCGCTAAAGTGCGATTCGACCAGATGCTGCACGACCGGCCAGCCGAACGCGTTGGCAAAGGTGCGCCGCACGACGATGTTGTTGTGCGCGTCGGGCTCGAGCTTGACGAGCACTTTGCGCCAAGACAGGCCGCGGTGGTAGGCGCGGGCGATCTTTTCCTCGACGCGCATCTGCGAGGTGTCGACGTCCGGGTCGGGGGCGTCGTCGGTGCCGGACCGGTCCTTGTCGAACGAGGGGGTGTGGACAGTGGACTCGTCGCCGCCGCCGGCGGAGCCGACGGTTTGTTTGGATGAGGCTTGTGATTGTTGGGTGGGGGGAGGCGAGGGGGTTTCGCTTTTGGCGGACTTCTGGGACGTGCTCATGGCTGACGCGGTGCGTCGGCGTAGGTTCAGGGGGCTTGAAGACCGCGGCTTGAGCGGTGGCGGGGGAATATCAGCGGGGTGGTAGACACGGTCGTGGAAGATGGTCCGGGGACGCTTGGACGGGTCGATGAGGAACTCGACAGGGGGGAGCTTCGGGTTCAGCAGGTCGCCGGCAGATTCGAAGATGGTGGTTCTGGGAGGAGCCGACATGCTGCTCTCTTGCTCGTCGGTGAGCTCGTTCCCGGCTGTCACCCTGGACTTGGACGAGGCGGTTGAGTCCGACGTGGATCCGCTATCAAACCTGATCGTCTGGCTCCGGCGGTAGATTTTGGTGAGTTTAGGAGATGGTGGCGGCGGTGGTTTCGGGGCCTCGCTGCGGAAGAAGGTAAAGAAACTGGAAAAGGGGTTCGAGGTGGTAGTGCTTCCGCTTTGCAGGTTCTGCAGGCCCGCGGCCGTCGATTCGTGGAATGGGCCAGTCAACGACCGAAGGCTCTGGCGGTCATCCTCCAGCATGGCATTGGTGGGTGGCTGAGGGACTTCGTGGGAGTTCTCCACGCCGGTAGGGGTAGTCTCGCCCGTACTATAAGGTTCATCCTTGCCTTCCGGCTCGACGGGTGACCATGGCGAGAGTCTCGGTGTCGTAACCGTTGCACCCGTGAGCTCGGCCCAACCAAAGCCAACCACCGTTTCCACGAGGCCGGCCTCTCGACGGGCCTTCTCAACCCGCCCTAAACCTTGCCAGTCCAGGAAAAGCAAGCAGCTGGTCCGGAGAGGCACGATGCCGTCGTTGACCACGTTGGAGTACACAGTCCGGTTGCGGAACTTCTTGAGAGCCTTGTGAGCCGGGCCTGTGGGCAGGATGCGCAGCAGCGGCTTCGACTCCGGCTGCGGCTCGCCATACACGCGTTTTTGTGCATGCTCCCCGAGGTTGCTAACCAGTGCGCCCCATCCGTTCCGGGCGATGGTCGGGGCCCTCCAGGTCAGGCCGAGGTCTTGCCCCGTCCTCCCCACCAAGCCAAAGTCGAGGGCGAACTTGACGTACAGGGGGTTTTCGTGGTTCAGGCCAAGGAATGGTGATGCCATGGCGATGAAGTTGACGGGCTCGATGAGGTCAAAAAACTGCGGCGAGTGCTTCTGAATGTATGCAACGGCGTATGTCTGTACCGGACCGCCGAGGGAATGGGCAATAAAGCTGATCTTGGTGAACTTGTACAATCGGGCGCCGGGTGGAGGGGGCGGGTGGCGGATCGTGCTATGCTTGTGGACCTCATCGACGGCCTTCTTTTGCGAGCTGGTCTTGAGAGAGTGAGCGATGGCCTCAGACGCTGCCTTTGCGGTGGGCAGGCATGGCTGGTCCGGGTAAGTCATAGACAGGATGTATCTAGCAAGCCGCTTGCCCAAATACTTGATGCCCCTTTCGGTTTTTGTGGCGTTCCCGGAGAATCCACGAACAACGACCTCTTCATCGTCGTCGTCGTCGTCTTCCACCTCCTCCTCAACGGTCGCTCTGTGCTCCGTGCTATCCTGGGCGGCTTGGCCAGGACTGGGGTCGGTCTGCTGCTCCGATCCGGAGACGAGGTTTGGGTCCGAGTCCACCCCGAGGCCAACCTCCTCTGAAACTGGGGGATTCCGGGCAGCTCGCTCTTTAGCTTTGCGGGCTTTGGCGTCAATCTTTGCCTGTTTGACGGCTGCATCGATGCTTTCTTTGAGAAAGAGCATGTCACCGCCCAGGTTGCTGTGCAACCCGTGGGTGAGCACAACCAGATGCACCTTTTTCTGCCTCCGCTTCGGTTGCCGCCTTGCTTCTTGAGGGATTCCGCCCTCCGTGGCCGTGGCAGTGGCCGCGCTCGGCTCAACCGGAAGGTCAGTCTCTTGGTGTTCTCGCGCCCGGAGCCATCCCATGTCATCCCAGCCCGGCAAATGCGGCGTATCCCACAGGGCTGCTGTGTCCTCCACCTTGAGGTGTACGGCCTTGGAGAAGACGCCCTTTGGGGAGTCCGAATGGTGGTGCGCAGCGCCAGCGGCGTGCTGGAAATCGCTCACACGGCCCGGCTGGGGGACGTGAGCCTGGCCCCCGATGACTGGGACGACGGAGCCGAGATTCAGCGACTTCTCATCGCGCGCCAGCAGGACCTCGTAGTGTACGGACGCCGAGGCGGAAAATATGACCTGCGACGCAACCTCTATGACCCAGGATACGGTGTCGTCGTCGTGCTCGGGCCCGCCGCCAAAGTGACCGTGCTTGCTGCTGCCCTCGCCGGCGGTCTGACGGATGGTGTCGGGGACGACCAAGTGGCAGTTCCACACGGCGCCGGGCTTGAGCATAGGCTCGAACTCGGGCACGCCATAGCGGCGGGGATTCTCAAACTTCTCGAACGGCTTAAAGACGGAGGGGTAGGCCGAGACGGATAGTGTGTAGGGCCCGTGGACGAAGGCGGCGCGGAGGGGGATGGCGCACGTGTTCTTGATGCGCAGGTAGAGGAACTCGGGGGACGGGAGGATGTGGTCGGCGGACGGCTTGTAGGTCACGGTGTAGCGCACGATCTCGCCGATCTTGACGCTGCCGGTCTGGTGGAGGAGCAGCATCGTGGACGGCTCTGTTCGCACGGTCGGGGGCGCATGGAGGTGTAGGTCGACGGGGCACCGAGACGATCAATAGCGGGCACGGCCGGGGTGTTTAGGGGATGGTCGGGTGCCGTATCCAGCGTTCCGGACACGGGGTCTTGGGTGGGGCCGTTGGTGTCGTGGCGGAGCTCTATCCCATGGTGGGTGGGTGTGGGTGACCGGCGATGATGCCGTCCCGATGATGCCGGCGGGCAGCGAACAGGGAGATGGGGGGGGGGGCACGCGGCAGGCTCGCGATGGCGCAACAAAAGGTTTCCGAGTGTACCGAGATGGGCGCGAGTTGGAGGAGATAGCGATCGAGCAGCAGGCAGCGACGAGCAGGTGCTGGAACCCGGTAGTTGGGACAAAGGGTCAGACCAAATCGAAGCTTAATTATCTTGGCTGCACTTGGCGCGTTGTCGGTCGCGTGCCGCAATGAGCCACAAGCCAGAGACCCAGCGACCCAGCAGGATGGAGTGCTGACACATGGTGGGCTGGCCGGGATGGCTTGGGGAGGAGCGCGGGTCTGGACCTTGATGCGGGCGGGCGGTTGGCGGCGGGTTGGTGGGCTGGTAGGGCCTAACCAAGCCTGCTTCTTGGGGGGGAGAGGGGGGGGAGTGGGCGATTTGCAAGCGAGACAGAGGATGGGACTTGGATGGGGCAGGATGGCATCAGAGGATCGCGCCAAGACATCCAAGCCTGGGTGAGATGTGCAGGCGGTGGGCGCCAGAATTAAGACAACAAGAGCAGGGACTGCATATCAGGCAGGCATGGACGGCCATGGAGGGGAAGATGGACACAACTGTGGACTGTGTAAATAAGAATTGCAGGTGGAGGTGCCTACGTGGACACATGGGTACAAGAGCATCTCATCAGGCTCAGAGAGAGATGGAAATAATTTTGTGCCGTTGTTACTGGGCTCAACTGATCGAGGGTGCAGCCAGTGGTTCACCGTTTTGGGACGATCACCCGCCAGGTTGACGGCGGTGTCGGAGTTGGACCTTGTCCGCAGGCAGCGAATCAAAAGTGGGCCCCTGGTCTGGCACGAAAAAATAAAACTGGGCCCTGCAGACAAGGCGGTCTGGCTTTCGAGACCCGCACTGCATCACATTGCGCCGGCAGTAATATTCCACCACCAGCCAGACCCCTCCCCCCCCCCAGCCAGCACCCAGCACACCGTCCAGCTCACCGACAGAGAGCAGAGCTCCCGCGCCGTCCATGCGACGTCCGCCATCCTCATCGCAACAATGGGGAGACGCCCGAATGCGCTCATCCTGCAGTACTTTGAGAGGGGGCCGAAGCTGCAGGACCAGAGCAACCGCTATCCGCACACTTGCAAAGCGTGAGTGAGCCACCGCTCTTTTTCCCTTTCTCTCTTCTCCATCTCTCGCCATTGTCGACCAAACAAGACGCAGACATCAGGAAGAGGCTAACAACCCCACGATCCAGCTGCGGCGAACACTTCCCCCGCGGCCGCCTCGACAGCCTGACGAGCCACCTGACGAAGAAATGCCCCGCTATCTCCGAGGCCGAACGCGTCAACGCCCTCCTCACCCTGTCGGGCATGAGCCATGCATCCCAGCGTTTCCAGCAGACTCAGCAGGCCCAGGCACACGCCCATGCTCAGGCCCATGCCGCCGCCAATGGCTCGTCCGTTGACCTGCCCATGATCCAGCGCGACTGGACAGCCCTCGGAGTCCTCGCCGAAGTGTCGCGACAGATCGATCTGAACGAGAAGAACGACGACCGCGGACAGCCCAATGGCGCCCCCCACACCACTTCCGCCCCGGCCGGTCAGCCAGACGACCGCTTTGAGCTGCAGGACCAGTTTACCATCGAGAACCCGCCGCTGAGCCAGGAGGGTGGCCCCGTACAGCCTGCCAAGGGTATGCTATAGACCCCAGAGAGCACAGAGCTCCCAACGAGCTATGCTGACTTGAACCACGCCAGATGCCTCGGCCGAAGAGATGGACCGCGCGCCAACTGCTGAGGAGCGTCTGCAGGAGATATTGGGCGCCGACGATGTCCAGGCGGACGCAGACGCCGCAACCATCACCATGGCTGCCGCTGCCGCTGCCGCTGCTCGGGTGCACCCCACTTTCCTCGACCCAGAGATCCTCGGCGAAGAGGCCGCCGCTGCGGCCGATGCTGCTACGGCAACTGCCAATGCCGTCGCCGTTGCTGCTGCCGCTGCTGCAGAAGCAAATGGCCTTCCCGTGGCGGACATGAGCGGACCCGCCGAACCTCATCCAACAACACCAAGCACGCCAGTGATCCCCTCGCCGAGCGTCCCGCCGCCGCCTTGGGGCGAGATCACGTATGCTACCGATTCGTTCCAGGCCGCCGTGACGAACAGCAGTCCAATGCACACCACCACAACCCCCCTGGGCAAGGGTGTTTTTCGCTTGGATGGTGGTCCGAATGGTGCCAAGTCTCGCCATTCCAGGGCGCGCTTCAATGCGACGAGGAGAAAGGAGGTCCAAGAGGTTCGGAAAATTGGCGCCTGCATCCGGTGCCGCGTGCTCAGGAAGACATGCTCCCAGGGTTCGCCCTGTGATACCTGCCGGAAGGTATTGTCCCCTCGGGTTTGGCGCTCAGGTTGCGTTCGCACAAAGTTCTCGGAGCAGCTCGACCTGTACTCCGCCGGAGTCCAGATAGTGCTTGCTCAAGCCCGAGTCAACTCGCTCAAGCAAGCCATGACCCTCGGCAGCCACGGCGTGGTCGTCGAGGCCTGCCACTTCCCGGACTGCGCCCCCCGGCTCCAGCTCCAGGTGCTACAGCAGGATCCCGACAGGGACGCCGAGGGAAAGCTTGTCGACCCCGCCATCGTGGACGACCGGCCGTCGGCCTACCCCATCGTCATGCTAGATAATGACAACCAAGACGTGCCAGCTAGAGTCGAGACGTATATGCGGGAGATCCTACCCGACATGATCAGCCGCGAGCCCTCTCACTTCATGCAAGTGACGCTGCAAACTGCTGTCGATGTCGCCGGCAAGACCAACGACGAGCTGCTCAAGAAGTCGCTCGAGCTGTGGGGTCTTGTAGAGATTCTGGACAGGGAGCGGCAGTGGACCATCAGCGCCAAAACATGGGCCGAGGACTCGCCCGCCCGGTCCATCAAGGAAGACACGGACGGCGAGCTCTTCAACACCATCTGCCTGCAACTCGCTGCCGCCGCCGAGAGGAAGGCCGCCGCCACTAGCAAAGCCCTCTTGACGGGCATGCAGCGTGTCCTGCAGGACAGCAAGGTCAAGATCGACTTCAATATGTACTTTGCCGTTCTGATCCTGCTGAACTGCGTCGAGAAGTCGAGCTGGGCCTTCAAGGCCTGGGAGCAGGAAAACCTGCGTCACCTCTGGCCTCTTGAGAAGGAGCCGGTCAGCTTCGCCCAGCAAGGCTATGTTATTGCCAACCTCTTACACATGCTCCTCGGCATCCGCAAGGCCCTTCCGCGCACTGCGCATCGGGAAGTTGACGGGAAGCTGGTGACCGAGGAGGAAAACCAGGCGATCAGGGAGTATTTTGAGGCAATTAACCTCGACTGTGAGTAACCTCCCCTTCCCCCTTCCTCCCTCCACAGGTTAGCTAACATATCTCCTGCAGTCAACCAGGTCAAAGCCAAGCAAGAGCGCCCGGCCTTCTCACCCACCGACTCCCGGTCCTTCGAGCTCCTCTTCTGCTCGACCCTCCTTCTCCCCAGCTCCGACACTTGAACCAAGGGCAGCATCTCGTCGTTGGCAACGAGCCTGCTCAATTCTACTCTCTTTTCCCGCCGTGAGGTTGTTGTTGGTGGCAGCACCACACCGTCCACCACGAGATACCATCACGGCTTATGACTGAATACGCCATGTACGATTACTACGAGGCTTTCCCGGCACGCGCCCGGAGACCCAAGGTGCAGCGATGGCTTCACTAATAATATAATGTGCCCCTCCCCTCCCCTGTCTCTGTTGATGATGGGGTGGACAGCGGCTCGGGGGTTGGTTGGGGAGGACAGTGTTGGGTTTTGCAAAAAGTTTTTGTCTGAAAACAACACTCTCTCCACAAATGGGCCGGATGACGGTGGTTTTTGCGTTTTATTTTGCTCTTTTTCTTTCTCATGATAGATAAATACCCCCCCAATGGCGGAACTGTCGGATACCAACAACCACTGGACGGACTCCCGCTCCGGCCTCTTGACTTGACACAAAAAAAAAAGACACCACACATACCCAGTGAATTATTACCCTGAACAACAAGATGCGTGCTTCTGCTGAAGTTGAACAACCCCCCCCCAACCCCCCCCTCCCCAAAACTACCAAAAGAAAGATCACCTCTCCCGATCACTCCCCACACTGCCCCCCGTGTCCCTCCTCTCCGGCCCCGCCACACCAGCCCGCTTCGGCTTGCGGAAGCACGCAAACTCGCTCTTGCTCGCCTCGCGCAGGCGCTTGAGCACGGCGCGCATCTCGGGCAGCTCGGCCTGCAGGCGCGCGCGCGCGTCGTTGTCGGTGCGCCCGTCGAGCTCCTGGTAGATGGCGCTCTGCAACTCCGACGCGCGGTCGGTGGTGTAGTGGCTCAGCGTCTGCGCGACGAACTCGACGTCGAGGGTCGCCTGCATGAGGGCTTCTAGGTTGTAGCGCGGGCGCGTGCGGAAGGCTTCGAGGAGTTCTCGTGACGCTTGCTCGAGGAGGTAGGAGAGGACTTCGGTGGTGAGGGAGGCGGCGGTTGTCGAGACTTGGGTGTGGACGAGGACGAGGCCGAGGAGGGCCTCGTAGACGTAGGCGCGGACTTCGCGGGGCTTGGCGCCCGCGGGGGGCACCCAGTCGGGGGAGGCGACGCCGGCGCGGATGACGCGGCGGAGGGAGTCGATCGAGGGGCGCGTGTAGGACTGGAAGAGGCGGGCGTCGATCTGGCTGAGGACGTCGCGGATGGTTTTGGTCTCGTCGGTGAGCTTGACGGAGAAGGCGTTCTCGAACTGGGTGTTGAGGCTCGGCACGACGGTGGCCCGGAGGGCTTGGAGGTTGCTGAGGGTTAGGAGCATGCGGACGTTCTGAGGGGGTGGTTAGCTTGGGGGATGGGAGGGAAAGAGGGGTGGGGAAGAAAGGAGTAATATAAATAGAAGAAAAGGGGCTTACTCTATCACCTGCATCTATCGTGCCCCCGCCGAGGGTCGACGCTGAGAACTGCGAGGCCGCCGCGTTGTTGACCAGCACGAAGCCGTCGACCTCCACCGTCCACTCGTCGTCTGCCTTCTTGGGGAACCGCTCTGCATTCTCCACCATGCCGCTCAAAGCCTTGTAGAGCGTGGTCACGTATTGGCTGCGCACCATCTGCAGCAGCTTCGTCGGCGGGGGGAGGACGATATCCCCGGCCCCCGGCTTCGACATGGCCTCGGAGATGTAGAGGATCTTCTGCATCCCGCTGAGCAGCGCCCCCTCAAACGCCGCGAAGCTGGTCGGCATCTTGGTGACATCCCGGCTGTCTGGTGACCGGTTCCAGTCCTCGACGTACTTGATGTTCTCGGCATCCCGGTTCCACGCCGCGCAGAGCGCCGTCACGCACCTCTCCCGGGCCACACCCACCAGGGTCTTTACCCGCTCCACCTCGGCGGCATCGCCCTTCCCAACCGGTGTGATGGAGGCCATGTCCGACGCACCGCTCCCGACAAGTGCCAGCATCTTGGAGAGGAAATGCACGCCACTGAGAGAGTTTGACCACGGCGGCCAGAAGGCAAACTTCTCCCACGCCTCTCCTCTCTTAGGGGAGGGAGGGGGCGGGTTGTTCGGGTCGAGATTGAAGCGGGGGTCTCTTGGTGTCAGAGATCCGTTGATGGAACCGGCACCAGGGGTTGAGGGGGACTGCGGCGGCAGGGGGGAGAAAAGCAGCGAGATGTCCTCGGGCGGCGGCCCGGCGAAGAACATGAGAACATTGTCCCGGATCAAGCTAACCAGCTCGACGGTTCCCTTCTGGAGATCTATTGTCCCTTGCTGGGACAGCCGGTGGTGGTCCTTGGACTCGCCATTGTAACCGACCGGCATGCTCCTCTGTGTCTTGCCGTCGATGAAGCCCTGGACTGTTTGCCAGAACTCGAGCACCTCGCCCAGGATGCCCTGAGGGGAGAGCAGGTTGCTCAGGAAGCCAATGTTCATCTCCCAGAGCTCGATGACGTCAGAAGCGTCGAACGTCTTGGACATGGTTTCGATGGACTGCCTTCCAAGTGTCCGCATATGAGAGGCGATCGCGTGAGGAGTTGGCTTCTCAGAGTTGGCCAGCCGGCGGCGCAGAATCTCGATTTCGACCTTTGACCGCTCAGCCGTGGACTGGATCTTGCTCTTCAACGAATCGTAGCGGCTCAAGAGCCAGACCCAGATGGGGTTATCCTCGACGCCCAGCTCCAAGAGAAGTGAGATAAGCTCCATGTGCTGGTCATCATCGCGCTGCCCCGGGCCGTCGGCCTTGGCCATGTTGTAAGGAGAGATGAGCCTTCGCCATATGTCCCGCTTGAGAACCTGGATCTGCTCCTCGACGTCATGCCACATCCGAGCTGCCAGGACAATGTGGTAAAGCTGCTCGTCGGTTGGCTCAGACTCCTTGATCTCCTCGGCCAGCTGCTTCGCATCGTTGGCAAACTTCCTGGCTTTGGCGTACTCCTCAACCAGCGTCTCGTGGTCCATGCGCTTGATGCTGTCGGCTATCGCCGCGCTCGTTTCCACATACTCTTTGTACTGGTCGAGGGACGAGGCCACCGTCTTGAGATGCTCCTCCTTTTCCCTGCCTCCCAGGGCCGGACCCCACACGTCCTCCGCCTTGGCCGAAACGTCGAGCAGCGGCGCCTTCACCCCCAGCACGCCATACTCGCTCTCCTTGATCAGGGCGTTCTTTTTGCGGGGATCCGTCGCGGGGGTGTGCGGGCTGGTGAGGGGCGGCGGGCCGCTGTTGCTCCGGAAGCTATTCCGGCTGGCATGGCGAGAGTGTGTTCGGGGGCGTGGAGGCGTAGGATCGGCACCTCGGTATTTCATCTCCTTGTACACATTGTCGATCGTGGCTTTGGCGCGGACGAAGCGCTCGAAGTTGGACTCGACGAGGACCTTGAGGGAGGCCGACTTCTGGTCAATCGACCTAGACAAGACCTCGAGGCCGCCGATCAGCGATTGTGTATCGGCGGTCGCGTGCATCTGCGAGAGGAAGAGGGCGGGCGAGAAGGTGGTCGACGAGAGGAGGAATCGGTTCCCTATGCCCAGCTGCGCGTCAGAACCACGGTCTGCCTGGAGAGGCGACACTGCCATGGTGGCCAGACTCACGAAGCCTCAAGTCATCCTGCAGCGGGACCCCCAGGTGTTTCAGGGTGCGCACCACGCTGTCGGTCGTTCCCAGCGGATCCGCCTCATCCTTCTGCACCAGGTTGGCGACGCCGCTGCCCGAGTTCTCGGAGCCCGGGATGACGCTGCTCCTGGTGCTCACGGCCCTCTCGAGCGCCTGGTAGCGCGACTTCCGCCTGTTGGCCTTCTTCTTGACCGTGTCGTCGTCCGAGGCATCGCTCGCGTTGTCCTTCTCGGTCGGCCACTGGGCTGGGTTGGCGGTTGAGATCTGGTAGAAGTCGAGGACGGCCCGCTCGAGGTCCGCCATGGCTATGGGTGTTTGCCGCTTGCGCGCAGGGTGTGGCGCCAAACGGTGGAACAATCAATGGGCGTTTGTCGACCAAGCTCGCGATCGGATTCGACTTGTCGACCTGTCGTGGAGTTGCTCCTCCTCCTGCTCCCGCTTTGGGCAGTGCTGGCTCGGCGCTGGCACGGCTTGGGTGCTGCTGGCGAAACGGCGAAACAGGGGTTGGGTGGGGTCTGCCCTGCGCGTGCTGGTGAAACACGGCAGGCCACAGCCCACGAACGGCGATGGCAACCCACCAAAGCTCCCCACAGCTCACCGCCCAGGCCTGCGGGGGGTTCTGCCGTGCTCCCAGGGCGGTGAACATCGCTGGGCGGGCGATGGGCCATCAATGGGGCTACGTAATGCAAACTGTCGCAACCTGACAGCTCCAGCTTCCAGCGTCTCGGGCTTGCTGCCGCCGATGCAACATCCCTGCCCAGCACGGGCCACTGCCGTTCTCCCGTGCTGGGGTGTGCATCAGCCAGCGCGGGTTGCAGCGGTTGCAGCGGGCTGGTCGCTGTAGCGAGTGGGCGAAGGGAATCCGATCAGTTTTTATCTGCGCGGAAAACAGGGCCAGCCAAACACCTATCGCCTCGCCTCTCCGCCTGCATATCTGGTGTGTTGCATCACAACTGCCATCCTCTCTCTCAGCCCTCCTCGCCTGTCCCACGCCGTACCTCGCCCTCGTCAAACCAGCACATCCTACGTCCGAATAGCAGCAATATGTTGGCCCTCCGCTCCATCGCTGCTCCTGTGCAGCGCCAGTGCGGCCGTGCAGCTCCCCGTGCGGCGGCCGTTAGGCTCTCGTTCCAAGTGCGCCCCAGACCCTGGCTCGATCCCGGATCCGCAGACCCTGGACTAACATCGCACGGCGTCTTCACAGAACCAGAGGCTCTACTCGTCGCAAGACCGTGTCGCCAAGTTCAACGGGCAGAAGGATGCACAGGTGCGCAGCGACCCCGACCTCGATCCATTCCGTCCCTTCGCAGAGCGAGCGCCCAACCTCTCTCGCCGCTTGGCTTGGCGTGGAAAATCACTCAAGCCAGCATCGCGACAACACTGCCCACAGCTCCGCAAGACGGGCAAGTCGGCTAACTCTCTCCTGTAGGGCCGCTACACCGTCAGCTTGATCGAGGGTGACGGCATTGGCCCCGAGATTGCCGTTGCTGTCAAGGACATCTTCGCCGCCGCCAAGGTCAGTCGCCGCCCAACTTCCGCTCATCCGGGCGCCGCCCACGCCGCAGCGATAAGCTCCTAACCCACGGGAAAACAGACTCCCGTCACCTGGGAGCCCATCAATGTCGACCCCATCCTCAAGGACGGCAAGACGGCCATCCCGGACGACGCCATCGAGAGCATCAGGCGGAACAAGATCGCCCTCAAGGGCCCCCTCGCCGTGCGTAGCTAACAACCCCGCCATGTTTGTCTGGGAGTCGCCCGGCGGCGCATATCTGACAGTGACTGTAGACCCCGATCGGCAAGGGCCACGTCTCCCTCAACCTGACCCTCCGCCGCACTTTCAACCTCTTCGCCAACCTGCGCCCCTGCCGCTCCGTCGCCGGGTACAAGACCCCCTACGACAACGTCGACACCGTCCTGATCCGCGAGAATACCGAGGGCGAGTACTCGGGCATCGAGCACGTCGTGGTGGACGGTGTCGTGCAGAGCATCAAGCTCATCACCCGCGAGGCTAGCGAGCGCGTCCTGCGCTATGCCTTCCAGCACGCCCGGTCCATCGGCCGCAAGAAGGTCCGCGTCGTCCACAAGGCCACCATCATGAAGATGAGCGACGGCCTCTTCCTCTCGGTTGGCAACCAGATCGCCAAGGAGTTCCCCGACATCGAGTTCGACGACGAGCTGCTGGACAACACGTGCCTCAAGATGACCACCGACCCCGTGCCGTACAACGACAAGGTGCTCGTCATGCCCAACCTGTACGGCGACATCCTGTCCGACATGTCTGCCGGCCTGATTGGTGGCCTGGGCCTGACGCCCTCGGGCAACATCGGTGACGAGTGCTCTATCTTCGAGGCCGTCCACGGCTCGGCCCCGGACATCGCCGGCAAGGGCCTCGCCAACCCCACCGCCCTGCTGCTCAGCTCCATGATGATGCTGAGGCACATGGGCCTGACCGAGTACGCGGACCGGATCGAGAAGGCGGCCTTCGCCACCCTGGCCGAGGGCAAGGCCCTGACGGGCGACCTGGGCGGCAAGGCGAAGACGGACGAGTTTGCGGCGGCCATCATCGAGAAGCTTTGATATCCCCATATAGACTGTACGAGTAATATTGCAGCCGACATTCGATAGCATTTTGGTTGGTTGGTTGGCCGGTGGCGGTTAACGATGACGATGGTAATGACCCCCGTTTTTAGAATTTCTGGTGTCTGCACTTGCCTCTGTCTCTGTCTCTGTCTCTGCCTCTGCTCCCCCCCACCCCCCTGTGCTGGAATCGATGGTGAGAGATGAGGGGAGTCGGTGTGTGCTCTGGCCAAGACGGTGATGAATGAGACACGGCTTACACCCAAGCCTGCGGTACAACGGCTCGGCGCTATAACACCAGTAGTGCTGAGAGTGGAGAGGCCTTTCCCCGAGATCTGCCAAGGAGATAAGACCAAAACATACATGGATGAGTTGTCATTGATTGCGGGATACGGGTGCCATGCCTGATGCTGGGGTCCGGCTGGGCGCCGCCCTGGTGGTCCTCCGGCCGAAACACCAAACTTCGTCAGACGACGGCGTGCTGGCATGTCAGCCTTGCCTAGCTTTTTGATGCTGGATGCGTATATCTCTTAGAATACGTACACTGGTCAAGCGTGTACGCTGACTGTTGGATCTGATTAAAAGCCTCGCATAAACCAGCCCAGGCAGGTTTCACTTACGAAGGGTCTTACCCCCCTCAGTTATTCGATGCTTGGTGATAGCCAAGTGTAAGCCGGGCCAGGCTCGGGAAGAAGCCCAAGACCCAAAGCCAATGCAGGCAGGCAGATCCTGGTTCGTTCCAAGAAGAAAGACCCGGCCGGCAGCAATCATCTCAACTCCCGATCCCCGACTCCGTCACACCTCACCCGCACCCATTCACACCCCCTGCACGTCCCAATTTCATTTTACCCCGGACTTCTCTCTTCTCTCTCTCCGCCTGGCCAAGTTTTTCAAGGCGGGCCTCGCAACCCCTCGCCGTAGCCAAACGAATTCCGGCAGCAGCCTTGATAGGCTCGACGGTGCGTGGCAGGTGACAGCCTTTCGTCATGGCACGCGGCCAAACGTTTGCCTACCGGTGCCGGTGATATTGAGCCTGCGGCGGCTCGATCGGACACGGCAAGGCAACTTTGAGAGAGGTCCCCGGATGCACGCCGCACTTCCGGTACCATTTACGACGGGATGAATGTTTCCCACGAATGTCATGTGGGGGCCGAACAGTCCCAAAAAACGAGTCCCCAGAAGGCCAAGCCTTTGTGTTTCCCCCCCGGATCTCTTGGCTCGCGCCATCGTTGGCGTCTCCCGGCCGGGAAGCCCAAACCCCTTCCAGTGACCTGATATCACGTACTTTTTGCTGCCGACCTCGGCTCCGGCTCCGAGCCCGCCCCAGCGTGTTGCGGGGACGGCCCAAGGGAAGCAGCAAATGAGGACTTTGCTTTCCTTTCATCCTTACCCACGACACAGACGCTGTGGTGCTTTGCGGAGTTCTGGGCCCGGAGAATTCCCCAAGGCGGCGGGTCTTGTACAACCATTTCAATGCATGAAGGAGGGGGGGGGGGCACCTGCCTGCTTGCCTGCTCGCTGTCTGTCGTGTCTGTTGGAGACGGTGGGGTGTCCCGGGTAGTTTTAGGCATGCTCTTTTCTCCACGGCCATGTGGGATGATGGAACCCCCGACCTCCCACGCGGGTCCAAACAACGGGTCCAACCCACCCAATTTACCGGGAAATTCGTGAGGGACGAGACGGCTGCCATCGGGGGGGGGGGGGTGTGGGATTGCATCATGGCGTATCCCGGTTGCCATTGACGCCGGCAATTCACACACGACCCGGATGCGGTTTTGCGTTGTTGGGTTGGTAGTTCCTTGGTTGTTATTCAGGGGCGCACGGATGCTCCGCTTGAGGAATTGGGGGAGGGGAGCCGACTGTCCTGAGTGGCGAACCGGGCTGGTGATCCGGTCAGACGAGTCGTTGTCGTCAACGGGGAGGAGGAACAGGGCAAGGCAGGCATGGATGCAAATGCCTAAATGCGTGCTCGCGCCTGCGGAACGTTCCGGTTTTTGAACCTGACGTCGAACCCTGGGGAGAGGATACACGTGTTCTCCGACCGCGCGCGGGACCGCGATAGCCAGCCGCTGGCAAACAGCCGGCTCGCCCGCGGGCTGCATTCCGTTTTCCGTCTGACAAGCCACCATCGCCGAGTGCTGGGGGGGGTGGACGGGCAACGCGGGAAGGAGGTGCAGGAGAAGAAGGAGAGGCCGGCAGCCGAGACTATTCGAGGCATCAAGCCGCCTGTGGTGCTTGTTGCTGATACGGCGTGCTCCCGCCAAGATCTGGGCGTCTCTGTTGGAGACCGAAAAGCCTGGAGTTGCTGTTTCTGTGATCATCTTGGCTGGCCCTTTTGCCCAAGGCTGTCTGTCTGTGGTCGGCGAATGCCCCCAATTCGAAAAGCAGAAAAAGGGTTGTCGCCAGTTGGAGCGTGTGGGTGCCATGCGCAAGGACGGCCTGGGTCTTGCCAAACCGAGAAGCAACAGGCCACCTCATTGGCCGGGCTGCCAACCCTGGGGGCTGGCGTATCAGGCCCGCTAGGCCGGATGCAGGGCGCTAAGGCGCGGAAAGGAGAAAAAAATCGGGGCTCCACACCAGTTCTGGGAAATTCATCACGCACACACGCCTCGCGAAGAATCGACCCAGGCTCGCATCCAAAGCCCGTCGCACCTCGCCAAACGGGGGGCCATGCCAGAAAATCACTCAATTCTTTTTTTGCCCGTCGTACCGCAGGCTGCCGCGTACCGGCCCCATCGCAAGACCGCCGATCCTGCAAAAGTTATGCAGCGGGCGTGGCCTGGGATTGCATGGGGCGCGCAGCACCTCGACCAGTTTGTTCACCGACGCCAAGCCCTATAGCGAATTGGATGGGAACACCTGCGTTACCTTGCAGCCACCAGGCACGAGGACAGCTTCCCGGCGTGGGAGCGGCCCAGCGTGCGTGCTCGTCGTGCTTGTGGCGCCGTCCGCCTGTGCTTCCCACTGGCCCTTCTCGGGCTCTGGACTAACGTGATGACCTGAAATCTGGGACCGATGGAAACCTGGAGTGTTTCTGGTTGTCAAGGATGACTGCCGTTTTGTTCTGCCTGCGGTCAAGGTACAGCCGCGAGATCGGACAAACAACTGCGAGTCGCATGCGGGCCCTGCCGTGTTTCGATGGCGGCCTGCTCTCGCGAGGCTCCCACCGTGCCGTCCCAGGGCCGCGTCTCCCCGAGGAAGCCGGGCGGAGGATGAATCCCCAGATTCACAGGCTAGTGTCAGGATCGGCTGGATCGAGGGACCCGAAACGCACCATGAAATGTCTGGGGCAGTGCCGTCTTCTATAACAGTCTTGTTACGTCGTCGTACGAGCTACTGGTGGTAGGACCGTGTGCTTTGGGAGGGTCCATGCCGCAATGCCCAAGGCGACGGGCCCTGAGGTCCGATATCCCCCAGCTTGGACGAACCCTGTGTTGGGATGGCCCGCGCCGGAGAAACCAATGGGTGTATTGCTGTGACGGAAACTGCAACGTCAAGGATACCGGGGTTCGAATGGGCGTGGAATCCAGCACGTTCACAAATGGCTCATTGTCGATTAGGGCAGCGATTTCCTGATGCATGAGCTTCATCCCTGCCCTGCCCTGCCTGCCTGCCCTGGCCATGGCCGGCCCACATCCGAGTCACCTTTTCCAGAAGCGCGGCCGCCTCACACAGGAGTAACACCGGCGGCGGTTGGAGACGAGGGCGAGCTGGCGCCTTGCGCGAGCCGTGCCCCCAACTCCGACAAGTCGGAGAGAGAGAACTGGCTATATAACTTCCCCCCCATCCTCCCTTCTCCCAACTCCGGCTCGCTTCCTCCCACACACTCCTCTCATCAACTCTCTTGCAACTCGCTTACAGTCAACACACGCATACCTGCCTACACACGCCTACCACACAAACACACCACCCCATCACACCACACAACCCACTCTTTCAAGATGCCTTCCTCCGGCGACGCGCTCAAGAATACCGTTGAGTCTAAGGGTGTCAAGTTCCACCTCAAGGCTGGCAATGCCAAGTGGCAGTGCACCATCCTTGACCGTGCCACCCAGTAAGACCGCCTGCCCGCCCCCATCGTGGGGTTCTTGCCACCACAACCCGAGCAGACAAACTGACGCGCCACCACAGCGAGAAGCAAAAGGCTGAGCGCGAGCGCACCGGTTCCGCCTCGTCGATCGAGACCACCCCGTCGGGCTCTTCCAGCTCGAGCACCAAGTCCCACTAAGCCGGGCAATGGCCACCACCTTGATTTCAGAATAGGGGGATCCGGTCCCTAGGATCACCCTTTCTCCCGGCGAGCAACCACGCAAACAAGAAACAAGCACCTGCGTCGGTCATCGTCTTCGCTCGCCTCTTTTCGCGAATATACCCCAAGCAAAGCAGCCCGGATCGGAGTACGGCACGTCATTTTACCCCCGAGGGGGGTTAGATCGCGCGCGGATGGGACGGATCGGAAGGCCGGGCGATGGGAAGGCCCCCCTTCTTTGCTCGACAATCAGACGCGGTGGGGTCCGATCCATGGTGGACCACCACCACCCATCCTCGGTGTGGGCCCCTTGCTTTAGGCGTTTGCCTTGTCGGTCTCTTGCTGCGAGACCGGGAAGACCGACGGCGGCGGGCGGTCGACGTCCGTTCTGTCCCCGGTCCAGATCGTCGATGCTCCTTTTCCGTTTTTCCATTTTATTTTTGTTTTTCCGACTCGGTGTTTCAGGGGAGGGAAGGGGCAAAACCAGGCATTTTTGGGTCATCATCTCGGGGCGTTTTAACACAAAGACTGTTTTCACGCGAGGCGCATGTTCTGCTCTTGAGCAGGAGGAAGGAGGGGCATTGGTAATAAATTGATTTACCTCAACATCAAGTTGGCCTTCCTCCCAGCGATGCGTGACTGTCACGGCTTGCCCCACGCACAAGACGGCCTGCCTGCATAGACGGAAACGCCCGGAAGCTTGTTTCTGGAGTGGTGGCAACTGCTTGGTGTTCGTCTCAAGACGGCAACCTGGCAATAAATCCGACGAAGGGCCGGCGCGAAGGCAACACTGGGGCAGTCGGTTTCGCGAATCCCTCCACACGACGCGGCAGGTTGGGGGTGTCAGGGGGGTTGGTTACCCCCAATCTCGCGGGACGGGATTCGGCCTCTGGCTGGAAGACGGGGCTCGATTTCAGATCGAGTAAGCGGATGGACAGAGTGTGGTGGGCTCGGTGGTGGAGATGCCGACGTCCGAGTCGTGGTCGCCCTGGGCATGAAGGTTTATCCGCTGCGGAATTATTCCTTGTCAGTCAACGCCACGGTCGTCCAGGCGGCGTGGCTCAGCTGTGGCAAACATGTGCTCATGTCGTCGGCGGCCTGCTCACCCTAACCCTGGACGCCTGTCTTCTTCAGCCCAGCATCACAAGAGCCAAGAACGTCTCTACGTCACACAAGGCTTGAGCTGAACAGCTTCTCCATCAAACGGAGGGCAGATTGCGGCTGGGAACCGGTTTCGTTCCAGGCCGCGGACCCTTTCTGGCCAAATCCGTCGTTGTGACATCAGCCCGCCACTACTTGCGCCTGGCAACGAACCAACACGTGATGTGAAAGTCCAGGCAATCAAGCTGTCAAGCTGCAGTGTCGTGGGTGACATTCGACGAAATATTGCCAAAAGAACCAAAAGAGCCCCAGATGCAAATGAATGCAGGCGTCATCTTCTTCCCTTGGCAAAGCTCCCATTAGCCTGCCTGTCAGAGTTGCCCCAACAGAGAGAGGGAGGGGCAGTCCGCCTTGCCCTGCCACAACGCCCACCGCGCGGCGGTACGTAAGCTCTGGGTCAAGGCGCTGCAAACAAAAAGGGAACTCCGACCCCCGTGGTCGCCTTTGCTGCCGACCTCCTCCTCCCACGCACTTCCCCGCCCGTCCATCTCAATCCGCCAGCGAGTTTGGATACCCCAAGGGGCCGCTGCCACAATGCCCGTCCCCGTCGCGGCCAAAGGTGCGTGTTTGATCGCTTTTCATCTCTCCTAGATCTCACCGCTTGCATCCCATCTCTGCCCCGCGCAGTCTGGTTGCGAATAACAGCGGGCCTCAGGCCGCCATGGGAGTGGGAGTGGCGAGGAGTCCCGGAACGACACGCAATCACTCGGAAGACCTCCTCCATCTCCTGATCCCGCGGCCACGTCTGCCTGGCAAGCTGTATTTGAGACTCGATTTGCATTTTTATTCCCTTGGATGACCGGGCAACTCGCATCACCAACGAAAAGAGAACCCAAACTATCACCCCTCCTTCTTGATCACCTGCTCCTTACCTGAACCACCTCTTGCCCCACCGTTGCACTCCCACTCCCACCCATCCCGCCATGCCTGATGTTAACCGTGTTACCCGCCCACCAGTCGGCATCGTCGCCGCCTCGGTAGCCGTGGCGGCCGCCATTGCGATCTACGAAATTCCAGAGGTCCGCCGCGCCGCCGAAGACCTCCGCCGACGCATCGCCATCGCCCTTCACTCGCTTGGGGACACGGTCGGCCCGGACGGACAGCCACGCTTCAATCGCCCAGAAGACGCCGAGGGCTTCTACCAAAGCCATGATGTCGATGCCGACGAGGAGACGCGGAGGCGGCAGCGTGAGGAGCTGATGTATTGGAACATGCGCCGCGAGGAGGAGCAACGGAAAGAGCAACAGCAGCAGTCACGCGAGCACCGACCGCCCCAGGGTTTCACCTTTGACGACTTCCTCCAACCAGACCAAGCAGGCGACAGGGGCACCTTTGTCTACAACACTGGATCGAATGCCCGGGACGCCGAGTCTTCCAACGTCCTCCGCCGCCGGGGCTTGCCCGAGGGCGTGCGGGGTCTCAACGCCGGCATGCTTTCCAACCCCTTCGGCGACGAGCATGCCATCGAGCTGGAGGACCGCACCACCAACATCGTTCGCCCCACAACCGACGAAGCCATGACCGACATCTACAACGCTACCCCGCGCATCCTGTCGCCGCCGCAGCCCTTCCCCGCCCAGCCGATTCCCGCCGCGACAACGAGCGAAGTGCTCTTCGACTTTGCCTCGCACGTCCCCAGCGAGGACGGCGACAACCAGGCCAAGGGCACCAGCACCCCCACCTCCCGCAGCGCCACCCTCGACCGCGAGCTCGCCGACGACGAGTACATGACGGCCGGGCAGGACCGTGATGACGACGAGGAGGAGGAGGAGCGCCGCGGGGACGCGTACGCGTCGATCCAGGCGTGGGCGCGCAGCTCGTCGGCCGGCGCCACAGCCGGGTTCTACTCGCCGCTGCCGAGCACGCCGCGCGCAGCCGTGTCGGAGCCCGAGGTGATCAGCGAGGGGCAGCTCACGCCGACTGACTCGGCGTCGGTGGCGGGGTCGGGGGTGGATATCGCGCATGAGATGGACGCTGGTGCTGTGGGGGGTGAGTTCTTGGTCCGGGGCGAGCATAATGACTTTGATGTCATGAGCGAGACGGATGGGGGGCTGCATACCCCGCGGAGCTGGTCCGAGGTCGGGAGTGTGGTGAGTGAGAGCGAGAGCGCGGCACGGGTGTGAGGGGGTGTTGGTAGAGGGTGTTGGTGTGGAGGGTAGGGTTTGTTTTGTAAGTTTTGGGTTGCTGGTTCTTTGTGTTTTGGGTCTCGGCGTTTGCGGAGGAAGGATGGGTAACATGGGATGGGTATTAGGGGCCGGGCTGTGTTAGCCCGGCAAGGTTTGGGACTTTATAGGTTGCCGGTTGTTCGTGGGCAAGACGAGATCCTTCTTGTCCACCGGGAACTCGGCTGCGCTGTGTAGAAGTGCGAGGCGTGACCCGACTATATACCAAGAGAGTTGGAAAAATCACTAGCTATGCTCTTTGTTTCGTTGGATATATCCTCCACATCGTCATATTCAAGCCCAACATATCCTAAGCATCGCACCCCTGACCCTCAGACTTGCCGACATAGTCCCCATACAGGTCCTCGACGGACTGCCCGAGGAGCTCGAGCCAAAAGTCCTCAGCCTTGTACTTGCGCTGCCGCAGGCCCTCGTTGAGCCGCCGCACCGTGTCCTCACCGAAACGGAGCTCGAGATACTGGAGGAAGTAGGCCGTGTGCTGGTAGCCTCTGTCCCAGGCTGGGTTGGGAGGAAGGGGGGGAGGGTGTTAATAATAGGGATGTTGTGTATAAAGGGGCGGGGGAGGGGCGAAGAGGGGGGAACAGTGGAAACGGAGTATGGAGAGAACCAAAAGAATAAATAAGGAGTAACATACCCCCCTCAGTCTCCTTCTTCCAATGCGGCGGGCTCAGATCACAGTTGAGCCGCACCCAGTCGGCCACGCCCTCGATCAAGCCGCCAGGGCAAGTCCCTTGGGCGTCCCACTGGTAGCAGTGGACGAGCTCGTGGGTCAGGACGCCCGTGATCTCGTCGGTGAGGCGCGAGGCGGGGTGGATCGAGTTGATGTAGTTGAGCGAGAAGTGGATCTCTTTGTGGTCGTTGTCGAGGGAGGACTTGATTTGGGGCGGTCAGGGTCAGTAAGGGGTGGTAGTGGGGGGCAGAGGAGGGTCAGGGGGATAGAGATGTCGTCGAAGGGGAGGGTGAAAGGTCCGATTGCGTACCCCTGTGGTGTAGGCTACACCGCCCATGTCTCGCAAAACGAGCGTCACAGACCGTGTCGGGGGGCAGTTTGTGTGCTTGTCGGAGGGGGACTTGTACAGCAGGCGCAAGACATTGTCTACGGCGGTGGAGACGACCGTGGCGGCGTCCACGGACGTGAGGAACTTGGATGCGCCAGGGTGGCCGAGGTCGTGGATCTTGAGGCGGAGTTTGGGTTGGGGGAACTTCTCGGCCACTGTCGAGGTCGCCGTCGAGTCCGCCGCCGGATCAGGGGCTGGTTCGCCGCTGCCTTGAGATCGGTCCGGCAGCGGGACGGGCGACGGCGTGGGGGCCGCAGGGCCAGGCTGCTCCCGGAGAGTCATTGTGGTAGGTCGGAGGAACAGATATGGGCGGGGAGAACTCAACGGAGGTGGTCAAGAAGGAAGGTAAACAGGGGCTTTGGAGGAGCACAACCCGACTGTCCAACCACGCTGTGAGAGACAAACAACCAATAGATGAGACTCGGAGGGATGCTGAATCTCGTTCTTCCCGTGTTACTCGTCACTCAGAGTTCAAAATGTCCTGCCTGTTCAACAATTCTGTTGCCTCGCGATGGAGCCTTGCATGAGTGAGCAAAGGGGCCAGGCTTCCGTCTGGAGCATCAATCACCCTGGCAGCCAGCGCAGCGCGGGGCAACACCAACAAGCATTGCGGGGTATGCAACGACCAGAAGCGCGCCAAGCTCGATAACGACGACAGCGCGCCAGGGGCAAAGGCTTTAAAATAGGGGGTTTTCCAACTCTCATGGTGACTGATAAGACTTTTAATACTCTGCAGCTGCTGATGGATTAGCTTCGGGATTTGAAGTTGGGTTAAACCCGGTTTCCTCTGTTTGTCAGTTTTTTCTCTTTTTTTTATTCTTCTTTTTGGGGATTTTCTAAACGACTGGCTTCCGAGAAAAGACTTGCTGCCTCAGCAGCCGCCCATCCCTGACAGCCCACCCACTGATCCGCCCACCATCCCTGCTGCATACCCCCCTCCCCCCATGAAGGGCAACAAGGGGTGACCAGGGTGACGGCACTGATGGGGCGTCCCGCGATTGATAATAGCTGATCGTTGGGCTGCCCAGCCCATGTCTTGGAATCAAACTCCAGCCCGAGTTAAATTCGCGCCGGCGAGCATCACCATCATCGCAACCTCGTCGCAATTCGCGTTTGCACGCTCTCGTCGCTCCAGTCCTGGGTCAGAAAGACCCCTGCCATCCCGTGAGTGCGCCGCCGCTGTGCCGTTTGCCCACTACCTTACCCGCTGCATGCTGCCCGCTGCCCGTGGCGACTGCATCCTGTTGCGCAGTGTCGCACAGCTTCTGTTTTGTCTTCTTTATTCCCTTTCTGCCCCCCCCAACAACCTGACCGGATTCCCGACCTGACCACTTCCCCGCGCACAGCAAACCCATCCCCGTTTTGACGCCGTCTACGTCGGCGTCCTCTTTCTGAAGAGGAAAATGACGGAAAGAATTACCGACGAGCAGGTCGCCGACCTCATCGCCCTCCTGCGCACCGACGCCTCGGTCGACGCCAAGGTCCAGCAGGTCACCGCCGTCAAGTCGAGCATCAAGCAGCAGAATGTCCCCGAAACCTGCATCGTGCCCATCTTCGAGGCCCTGCGCACAGCCTCCAGCTCCCAACATGCCTCCCTCGTCAACGCCGGCTTCACGGCTCTCAATCACCTCTTCACCCGCCTCGCGCGTCAAGACCCCAAGACCCTGACAAAGGAGGGCGCCCGTACCCTGCCCCTGATTATCGAGAAGCTGGGCGACCAAAAGGAGAAATTCCGTCAGCTGGCCCTCCAGGCCATGATCACCCTCTACAAGGTGGCACCCGTCGAAGTCGAGCGCTCCGTGCGAAACACCGCCATGGTTGGGAAGAACCCGCGCGCAAAGGAGGCCAGCCTCCAGTGGCTGCTCCAGGTATGCCTCTGGCTTCCCAGTGGTGGCCCGTTGGTGCTGTCTGCAGCGCGCATAGGCTAACTGGAGCTCTAGATGCACCAAGAACACGGTCTCCAGTTCCGAACCTACGTCCCGACCTTGATGGAGTTGCTCGAGGACGCCGACGGTATGGTTCGCGAAACCGCCAAGTCGACCGTCATCGAGCTGTTCAGGTACGATTGAAGCGGCGGGATACATGGCCGCCCCTACCCCCGGTTCCCAGCGTTGGCTCACACATCCACAGGAACGCTCCGAACGCGGCCAAGTCCGACGTCAAGAAGCAGCTCAAGAACTTCAAGGTCCGGCCGGCCATCGAACAGGCCATTGTTAAGGAACTCAATCCCACAAGCTCCGCTCCACCGCCGTCGACCGACGAAGCGCCCCCGCCGCGTTCGACCCTCTCCGCAAGTGTATCCGCACACTCTACCCGTCCAGTCACTCCTGGCGTGCCCGAGACCCCGCTCGAACCAGTCGAACCCTCATATGTCAACACATCGCGCGAACTCGACGAAATCTTTCGGGACATGCACTTCCACTTTGAGGGCAGAGAGACGGAGCAAAATTGGATGAAGCGGGAGGAGAGCATAACCAAGCTGCGTCGCCTCATTGCTGGCAACGCCGCGTCGGATTTCAGCGACCAATTCCTTGCCGGGCTCAGGGCGCTTCTGGATGGCATGATCAAAGCCATCACCTCCCTCCGGACAAGTCTCTCCAAGGAAGGCTGCAGCTTGGTCCAGGACATCGCCAGAGTCTACGGCCCAGCCATGGATCCCATGGTTGAGCTGCTCATGCAGACCTTCATCAAGCTCACGGCCGCGACCAAGAAGATCGCCTCTTCCCAGGCAAATACCACCGTCGACGCAATCATCTCGAGGGTCACCTACAACGCGCGCATTATGCAGCACGTGTGGGGCGCCTGCCAGGACAAGAACGTCCAGCCGCGCCTCTACGCCTCGGGGTGGTTGAAGACGCTGCTGAATAAGGAAGCCCACCACAAGAACCACGTCGAGCACACTGGAGGCTTGGACCTGATCGAGAAGTGCATCAAGAAGGGCCTCGGCGATGCCAACCCCGGTGTGAGGGAGAAGATGCGTGCGACCTACTGGACTTTTGCGGGCATCTGGCCAGCAAAGGCGGAGGCTCTCATGAGCGGGCTCGACGCCACCGCCGCAAGGCTGTTGCAGAATGACCCCAACAACCCGAACTCGCCTAAGAAGCCAGAGGGGGGGGCGCGGCCGGGGCTGGGCTTGTCGAAGAGCACCATGGGCCCCTCGAAGCCGAGTCTGCGGGAGGCCATGATGGCGCAGAAGAAAGCCATGACAACAACCAAGAACCTCCCTGCCCGACCGGGCTCAGCCATGTCACACTTCTCGACCACGACGAGCACCGTCTCGAGTGCGTCGTCGCACGCGGCATCCACAAACACAACCTCTACGGTGCGGACGCGGCCAGAGTCGAACGCCATCAGCTCGGCGGGGGGCATCTCCGGCGCACCTATGAGGCCCGGGAGGAGGAGGGCCGAGATGGCCCCCCGGCCAGCTACCGCCGGTCCCTACTCGGTTCGAAGCCACGACCAATCATCTGCGGAGCAGTCCAGCCCCCCAAGCAACCCGAAGCCGAAGGCAGTCACGCCCAAGGCGGCCAACCCCTCGCCGAAACGGACGGTCCCTAAGACGATCCGGCCGGCGGCCTCTGCGAGCCCGGCCGACTCTCACCTGCCGACACCAAACAAGGTGGCGGGCACGCCCAAGAGCTTTGCATCGCCGCGCAGCACCCCTTCGCGGACCGTGCGGGCCCCTATCTTCCCGGCATCTAGCAGCCCGGCAAAGTCACAAGAGGATTTTACCCTGGTTGTCCCGACTGTGACAGCACCGCTGCCGACTTCGCCTCCCCGGCTGCAACACCGTCCTGCGAGCCCTGTTGAGGCTGAGGAACCTCTCTCGAGCCCGGCCGGCACACCTTCACGACTCCCCAAGCTCTCTCCCTCCGTTCTGGCCAGCCCGCCTCGGATTGTGCCGTCTGTCAGGGAGCCCGGAGTTCCCCGGGCTGCCGAAGTTGTCGTCCCCGTGCCAACCGCCTCCTCCCGTTCTCTAGAGGTCTACGAAGACCCCTTCACCGGCGAGAAGCAGGCCAGCCCGGCGCCCATCTTCACCGGCCCCGTCCTGGAAGACCGCTCAGTCAACGAAGACGCCGCCATCCTCCAACAAGCAAGCCAAGCCCAACTACCCGGCGAGTCCAACGGCGCCGCCATCCCCTCCGCAGAGAAAACCAAGCAAAACCTCCGCCTCCTCGACAGCGCCATCTCCAAAATCCAACAAAAATCCCTCGACGTCCACGGCTTCCGCAAACTCCAAGGCATCATCCGCGACAGCGACCCCAAGTCGGGCGCGGTGGCGGCCGGCCTCGCCGCGCCGCTCATCACCGACGAGAAATTCGACGCGCTCCTCTCGGGGCTCTTTGACTTTCTCGAATCCCCGCTCGCCCAGCTGGCCCCGGAAAAGGCGCAGGACGTCAAGGCGCAGGTGCTGGCCACTATCAAACTGCTCCTGCGCCGCATGCGCGAGTCGTTCCAGCCGCATGTGTCGCGCGGGCTGGAGAGCCTGCTGCGCGCGCGGACCGTGTACGAGGGGCGCACGCATATCGTCAGCGGGCTGGAGATGCTCGCCGCGGAGCTGGCGGAGCTGGGGGACGCGTCTGAGATTGCCGTGGTGCTTTCGCGCATGCTGGGGGGCATGGATGTCGACGCGCCCGGGACGGGGAGGTCGCTTAGTATGGGCTTGCATGTGCTCAAGGAGATGATGGATGCAAGGGGGGCGGGGTTTAGTCCGTCCGAGGCGGAGCTGGATGCGCTCGCGGGGTTGGCGGGGCGGTGTCTGGAGAGTCTGGAGTCGGCGGTAAGGATGGATGCGGTGCTGTTGTGCGTTGCGCTGCATGCGCGGGTGGGGGATGCGAGGTTTTGGGAGGCGGTTAAGAGTGTTAAGGAGGATCCGAAGAGTCTGATTACTTATTATATTGTGAAGAGGCAGAGGGAGATGGGGGTCGCGGGGCCGGGGCAGGCTGCTTGAGAGCCTGGTTGTTTTCCTTGTTTTTTTTCCCTCTCTGTTGTCCTTTTTCGACGCTCTGCTGTTGGCCTACGGCGGTTTCCCTCTCTCGTTCGGCGACTGTTGTATTGCTGGGTGGGATTGCGGGCGGGAAACACAGCGCGGCGTCCTGGCGGGGTTGTTTGTTTGCTTGTTAACTACTAGGTAATTGTACTCGACTGAGGAGGATCTCATGCTCAGGGGGTTGGCGTTCAGGGGGTTTCCCAAAGAGAGGCATGGGAATGGTATTGGGGGGCTTGTCAGGTAGTTAACTGGGTGTAAGGTTGAACTGAACTGCTCTTGTAATATCTGGCGGGCTGTCAGAGGATATACTTAGGTTCTTGTTGAAAATAGTTGTATAAGCAGCCAACGCTCCAAGGTGATGAGACTGATGAGGATGGTTTCACCCCTTCTCCCTCAGTCTGCTGTTGCCTTGTTGTTTTGACACCCCTTTTCCTCCAAGCTGGTTACCCCTGAGCTGGATCCCAATCCTGGCCTGGGATGCAGACATGTGTTGCAGCTGCAGTAATCCGTACAAGTCATTTGTTTGTATGACACCTCGACGGGTAGCGAAGCAGACACTGGGTATTACAGACAGCTCAAAAGGGACGACTGCAGGAGCTTGTTTCCCGGCACCAAGAAAGTCTCGACTAGGGCCGGGGCTCCCATGTGGGGTGTTTACTCCCCTAGGGCTGCAACGCTTCCCCTGGCTCATCTTGGAGATGCCTGCTGTGGAGCCCCTCATCATCGACAAGTTCCCTTTCCCTCCCATTGTCTCGAGTCTTGGGGGTGTTCCTTGATTCTCGAGGGAACTTGGGACAATTAGGTGCTGTTGCGTGATGCAGGAGGTGTTGGCATCCCTGACACATACTTGTTCATTCCATCCGGAGCTTCACTCGGCGGGCAGCTATTACTATTTCAAGCCACGATTGGGGACAGCCCGAGGACGGGCCGTCTATAAAAAGCGATTCTTCAGCGACGATGATTGCTGCTTTGGTGGGTTACATTGGCGATAGAGACGCCGTGCCCAGCAGCAGATCACTGGCATCTGGGCAAGCCCCCCTGAAGCTGGGGATCTGGGGCGTGGTGGGAGCGGGAGAGATGGTTCCACTGAAATTAGCAGCACGAGCGGGCTTCCCCAAACCCCCAAGAGACGCGACGCGCGGAGATGGACGGGGCCGACGGGAAGACATTTTTTTTCGGACCCGCCCCCTCCTCATCAACAAGCACTCAGCGAGAGCGCGTGCGTGCGCGCGCGGCGGGTCGCCTGTTCCCGAAATTGGGCAATTCTGTGACAGCCGTTAGCGATGTGCTGTGGCGGCACTGTACTGTCTGAGCACTCTCCCAGAAACCCGGTCCCGCCAAAAGGGATGGACGGATGGATGGCGGAGGTGGATGGATGGATGGATGTCCACTCGGGCAGCGCAATGTCTGTGCTCCCTCTGCGACGGGGGGGCTTGCATGCCATGCAGCAACGGGAAGATCACAACGAGGCGGGCAGCAGCGGGAAGGGCAGAATGGAAAAAAAAAAAACGTGTCGATTGCTTGCTTGGTTGACGCCGGCTGCCTGCCGGACGGGCCGCCCGCACACGCGCGCGCAAGTTCATCACCAAGGATCGACCACGCGTGTCCGTTCATCGCACGCCATGCCATGTGATGCCATGCTGCGAGCCAGCCACGAGGCGGGCGCTGTTGGGCGGGCGAGGTTATGGTGGCGGGGTTTGTTGGCGTGTTCCCTCCCTCGCTCCCCTCCATTCTTTCCCCCCTTGCCTTGCCACCCCAGTCCCTCTTTCCCCCCCTCCCCCCCTGGTCACCTCAATCCTGGAAGCGGACTAGGCTGAGGGGGTTTATCTGAAACGCCAAGCAGCGGGAGTCGTTATTGGGGATCTCAAAAGACCCAACCGCAGATCATGCCTGAAAAGAAGCGCGCCGGCGGTTTCGTTGGAGAGATTGGAAGCTGCGAACTGGTGATATGAAGGGAGGCTTGGATGCGGGATACGGGATAATACTTGCGAGGACTGGCGCAGGAGATGGTGGTGGTGGTGGTGGTGGTGCAGTGGGCGCAGACCGGGTAACGCCAGATGTGTTTCGACCAACTCCCAAAACATGCATGGGCAGGCAGAGAGTGTGTTTGGTGAAGCGGCGCGGGGTCGCGGTGTAACCTGCCGGTAGTACGTTAATTAATTAGCGAGCTGACATCCACCATGGCGCTGGGGGGGCGGCAGTTTCAGATGCCGCGATTCTCGCCCGCCTGGGACTGGGACGTGGCCATTCATGGACGGCTTCACGTCGCGGGGGCGATGGTGGTGGCCGAGGAGGCTCAGCCTGATCTGACGAACGCGTGGTTCTATTCTTTGCCTGCCGTCATACCGTCATACCGTCAGCGTCCCGCCGCTCCAACGGCTCGCTGGCCACTGGCAGGTTCGCGAGCTGGCCGTCGTCCGTTTTGTCTATAGGCCAGCAGCTATGGGCGGACGCGTGGCAGTGCCCGATCTGCCATCATTCATCCATCCCATCATATCAGCCACAGCCGGATTCCGAACGTGCTTCCTTCCATCCCAACTTGCGGACCCGAGGGCACGGCGGTTGGGCTGTCCTGTCTGTGTCTTGGGCATCCGAGGTTGGGTGGGTGGCAATCCGGTATCCGGCTGGCCGGCTGGGTTGGTTGTACGAATGCTGTCTTTTCTTGCTGATTCTTTTTTTACTTTTTCCCGGTTTGCGAGGCGGGGAGGGGCACATCGAGTGTGTTATTTTATTGAAACGTTGAACACGTCGAACGCGTTGGCAGGCTTCGAGAATAGTCTCACATCGCACCTCATGTTTCAAAGCGCCCGTTTGCCGCCGGGGGCAACTCGACGCGGCGAGCCTCGAGAGAGCCGGGCATTTATTCCCGAAAGGCTTCTGCGGATTGCAAGGCGCATGGGGGTGTGCGGGTGAAGCACCGGACTGCGGCTGCTGGGGCCATTCATACCTCAGCCCATGGGTTTTTGCTGCATGGCTCTGGATGGAGATCGGGTCCAAGTTGGCCCCCAGTCGAGGGCCAGGCTCAGGGCAGCCCTGATGGAGGGATGGATGGAAGTGCTGGCAGCGCGCGGGGCAGGCCTGCCATTGGCTCGCGCCGGCCCCCCTGTGCTGCCCCTGACTGGCATCCTGAACCCCTGGTCTTGGCTTGCCCAACAGTGGAGGATCCCCTGCAAGGACGGCCCACATGGGCGAGGAAACAGAGCGAGGTTCCCCAGAAGCCCCAGAAGCCCGCCAAAAGGGCGCCCAAGTCCATTTTCCGCACTTCTGAGGGGGAGCTCGGCGCTGGTCAGGGACACCCAGTCAGTCCCTATGTCGACTGATCCGCCTGCCCCGTTTGGCTGCTGATGCCTTTCCCGTCCTGTCTTTTGCACAGTACCAAGTCCACCCAACGACAACCTCACTCCTTTCCTCCCTGCCCAAGCTCTCGCCGTCGGTCTCTGCAGTCCCGCTTGCAGAGAGCCGAATCCCGGCTGCCCAACCTCGAGGTACTGATATCTACCAGATAGGGACCTTGGTGCCTGGGTTGGCGTGCAGCTCTGCTCCACCACCACCAGCGCCCAAGCAAGACGCTTGAGCGAGCGAGCGAACGAACCAACGAACGAACGAACGAACCAGCGGGCAGCGTGTGCTGGCTCCCGCCCTCGCTGTCGGCGAACAAACGCTCGCTTTCCTGCGTCCTGTGCCCTGCGCCCTGCTTTTCTCGACGCGCGAGCAGCACCACCACACTCTCGACTCCCCCTCTCCCACCGACGACCGACCGTCCCCAACCGCCCCCCTCGCTTGGCTCGATTCGGTGTCCCACCGTCTCGCCCAGTAACTTCGCACCAGGCAGGACAACGCGGCGGCGACAACCGACACCCACGTCGACACATCAAACAAGGGGGGGTCGCTCCTTTGCCCCTCGTCCACCGCACCGCACGCACCGCACTCCCCGCGCCGAGCACACAAACACAAACGGCCAGCCAGCATAGCATCAGCCGGCCAGCCAGTTGGGCGAGCAAGGCCCTTCGCTTGATGCAATCACCCCCCGCGCCCCGACCCCTCTGTCGCTCTATCGCTGCATCGCCGAATGTCCACGCCATTGTAGCTTGGACCTGTTGCCCTCCCCGCCCGTGAAGCACTCGCCTCCCTCCCACCATAACTCAGGGCGCCCCTGAGCCAACTCGACAGCCATGGATGACTATCTGGATAGCCCCATGGACGCGGACGACGTGTTCCCCTGCAAGGGATGCGGAGAGGTGGGTTTTTGGCACCCTTGGGGATGCCCTCTAGCCGCGCTCGTTCTGACAGTGTGACGCCGCCAGATCCTCGAGGAAGGGAAGGCCTTCGAACTCGGTATGTGCGACTTGCGGGCGCCACACCCAGCTGCAGCCGCCGTGGCATCGTGACTGACCGTCTTCTAGCCGGAAACCGATGGCATCTCGACTGCTTCCGCTGCAATACGTGCAACACCCTCCTCGACTCGGATGCGAACCTCCTCCTGCTCGGTGACGGATCCCTGATCTGCAATAACTGCACCTACAGCTGCAGCGCCTGCGGGAACAAGATCGAAGACCTCGCCATCCTGACGGGCGACCAGGCTTTTTGTGCAACATGCTTCCGGTGTAGGAACTGCAAGCGTAAGATCGAAAACCTGCGGTACGCCAGGACATCACATGGCATCTTCTGCATGAACTGCCACGAGTCTCTGATGGCGCGACGCCGTAAGAAATCAAAAGCAGCCGCCCAGGCGAAGCAACGAGAAAAGGATGCCTCGCCCATGATCACCGACAAGTCCCTGCCCGCGTTGCCGCCCAACGCTGTGCCCCCGATCGCCTTCGCCCCCGATCGTGCGACCCCCGACTCGGATACGCCGACAGAATTGTCCCCTCGCCCCCGCGCGGCCTACGGCATGAACGAGTCGTCGTCCCGAAATCGTTCTCCAGAACGGGCACAAGATTCCGGGAAAGAAGCCCTCGCACCCTCCGCCCCAAGCTACCGGCACAACCGAAACTCTGCCATCTTCGCGGGGGATATGAACAATGGGGACGCCGAGGGCGGCTTCTTTATCCCCGTGGCGCTCGATCCCAGCCCCGCGCCGGCACTCACCCCGCAGTCCATGTCCGACGCCTTTACCGAGTCGAGCAGAAGGAACAAAGACCGGGATTACTTCCCCCAGCCGAAGCCTGCTCCGCGGCCTGAGGCTCCAGCAGCGACGCCTCACATCGCGTTTCAGGAGAAGGGCAAGCAACATTCCTCCTCCGACTATGAAGCTCCTCCTCCGCAACAGCAGCAGCAGCACGAACGGCCGGCTCGGAAGCTCTCGAAGAGGAACGGAAACCCCAGGTCGTCATCTGGTACCGACGATGGGAAGGCCTCGAGTACCAAGACTCAGCCTAACGACGAGTTCAAGTTGCAAGACGCCCCCAAGAGCAAGAAGCAGGGCAATTCCAGGAGCAACTCGTTGTCCAGCACCTCCGTGGACATGCCCGCCCCAGTCAAGGCGCCCCCAGCACCCCCACGGAATCGGGAGGCCCTTTCCAACGCCACCAATACGGACTCTCCTCGGCACCCTGGGTCAATAGAGCGGCCCCCTCAGTCGAGGACTCCTCAGGATCCTCGACGGAGGGACGACGACACCGTCCGCCCGTCCTTTGACTCGATAACGTCCAGCCGGTCCGAGGCATCGGCCACCCCGCCCATGGGCAGGAAGGAAGTGTCCCAGAATCAATCGCGGAATGGCGAGCTGGCGGCGTCCGGATACCCTGGCGGAAAGGGGGATCAGCTGGCAAAGTCGAGATCAGCGAACGGCAGCGATGTTGTTTCGCCGCCGCGTCCGGCCATAGCTGAGACAAAGTTGAGCGACACATACATGCAACCCAGGGCGCCACCCCAACCTCCGGCGCAGCCCGCCAAGGAAGCAGCCACCACGGGCAACGAGGTTCCGGAACCCAAGGTGTCACCCAAGCTGCCGCGCTGGAGTTCGGGTGGGGACTTCACCATGGATGAAGATATGGCCAGAATCTTGGGCACCGACGAGGGATCCTCGTCGATTCTGCGGCGCGTGTCGAATGCTGTCCGCCACGGGCGGACCAACAGCACCGAGGTGGTCAACAACCATGGCCGGCTTGGCCACAGCAGGAGCGTGAGCGAGACCACTCGTGGAACCGCTTCCCCGCGCTGGCCGAGGACCCCAATCGCCGAGGATCCCAACGCCGCCTACGACATCAGCAGCCCCATCTCGCTCTCGGGGACCTCGCAGGAGGACTCGGCGCTCTTGAAACGGCAGCTGAGGAATTCGGAGCAGCGGGTGGCCGAGCTCGAGCGCCAGTTCAACACGGAGAAGGACCTCAAGAGCTTGAACAAGAAGCTCATCGAGAAGCGCAAGACGGTTTCAGTGCTGGACACGCAGACCGAGATCATGATCCGGCAGATCGAGGTGCTCGCCGGGTACGTGGAGCGGGCTAAGAAGACGAATGAACCCATCGATCCCGGCGAGCTCGAGGAATCCGCGATCAAGGAGTTTGTGCAGAAGCTCGACAAGGTCAAGCAGAGCATGGCTGCTGCGATTGAGCAGCTCCATGCCGAGCGGGACGAACTGCTTGAGGAGAAGGTCCAGGCGATTGCCGACCGCGACCGCGCGCTGCTCGAGTTTGAACAGCTTTCGTCCAAGAACGCGCAGCTGGCGGATATGAACAACGACCTGACCCACCAGATCCAAGAGCGGTTCAAGCAGCAGATCAACAACGGCGAGGTGAGGATGCCGCCCAACGGCCTCGGCATCTACGGCCACTCCAAGGGCATCTCGTCGGCGTCGGTCAACCTCGATAGCGTCAGCATGCAGACCGGGACCACGATGGTCGGCACCGACGTCGAGGAGTCAGTGCTTGAAGGCCCTACGGTTGTCAACATCCGCAAGGGCCAGGTCCGGAAGTTCAACTGGAAGAAGGGTTCCAGCAAGGTCGCCCACAACATCTCCAAGGGCATCAACCGCGCTGCCGGTGCCTTCCAGCAGCAGGATGCGGGCCGTCCGCACCAAGGTCTGACCGGCGACAGCATCGGCCTGCCGTATAACATGACGGTTGCGCAGGTCGACTCCCCGGTCACCATGGGTCCTCCCCTGGCCGGCCCCAACCGGATGGCGGCCGAGAACTCGCGGCAGGGCGGCTTCGGCTTCTTCGGCAAGAAGCCCAACAGCAGCAACCTGCCCAAGTCGACGTCGGTCACCAACGTGTCGTCCCCGACCCCCGCCGAGGCCCCCAGCACTTTGTTCGGGTCGGACCTCGTCGAGCGCACCGAGTACGAGCGCCGGCAGATCCCCAGCGTGGTGACGCGGTGCATCGAGGAGGTGGAGCTCCGCGGCATGGACATCGAGGGCATCTACCGCAAGACGGGCGGCAACTCGCTGGTCAAGTCCATCCAGGAGGGGTTCGAGAAGTCGGAGGACTATGACATCTCGGACCCCGGGCTGGATATTACCGCCGTCACCAGCGTGCTGAAGCAGTACTTCCGGAAGCTGCCGACGCCGCTGTTGACGTTTGAGGTGTATGAGCGGGTGCTGGATTCGAATGGTATGTCGTCTTTTGGGGGGGTTTTGCTTGCGGTTTGTCGGTCTGTGACCAGTGCTGACGTGGTGGTTTTTATAGCGCTCCAAAGCGAGACCGAGCGCTGCGCCCACCTGCGCAAGACGCTCAACATGCTCCCCGCCAAGCACAGGGACTGCCTGGAGTTCTTGATGTTCCACCTTGCCCGGGTAGCGAGCAGAGAGAGGGAGAACTTGGTGAGCTTCCCCCCTAAACCGGCCGTCCTTTTCGGTCCGTGTCCCACAGTTTGTGTTGGTGTCTAACTTCCATACCCCTTTTCTCAGATGTCGCCCAAGAACTTGGCCGTCGTTTTCGCGCCCACCATCATGCGGGACCACAGTCTGGAGAAGGAGATGACGGACATGCACGCGAAGAATGTTGCGGTGCAGTTCTTGATTGAGAACAGCCACGTCATCTTCAGCGAGGCGTGAGGTGGAGGAGGGCACAGATGTAGCTGGGGAGAGACGGGAGAGAGTGATTTTTGTGGGGGAAGAGACAGAGACATCGGTGGAGGTTTTTGCGCGTGTGTGTCCATGGAAGCCTTGTTGCTCTCATTGTTGCTGTCGTTGCTCGCGTTTCTTTGCTTGGCCTTTACTTTTATTTTGGTTGTATATACTTATCGGCATGGAAGGAAGGGAGACGGCCGTTGCGCTTTTTGTTTTGATGTTCCTGCTTTTCCAGTTGCTGGCACTTGTTCGGAGCGCTTTGGCTGAGAGAGAGAGAGGGCTTGGGCTCCTCCTCCTCGTCCTCCTTATGTATGGGTGTGGGTAGGTGTATGTGTGTCTTTACGCGCGAGTACGTCCCTTGAGATTGCGGATTTTTTGTTCACACATCTCTTTTTGTTATCGAGCGGGAGATCCCCCCTGTTGCTGGCTGCTTGTTGTTTTCCGGTTTTTGTTGTGGTTTGACATACACGGTTCGATTTTGCCCCCCTTTCTTGTTGTCGTTTCATTGCTGGACGGGTGATGATGAATGAGGGCTGTTTCGCGAGGGCTGGGGTTGATACCCACCTGCCTCCTTACTTACTGCGTGTATGTACATACCTGTTTGATGTTTTCCCTCCAGAGAACAAGACGAGTTGCGAGTTTGATAAGCGAGAGGATTTGGATACGGATTGTATGCTGTGTGATTCATCCTGGCCTGACCCCCCCCTTTTTTCTTTCCCCTTTTTGTGCCCCTTGTTATTGGCCCTCATATCCGCGTTTTAGAACATCTGCTGCAGTAGTCTTTGGATCTGGTTGCAGCTGAGTCTTTGGGCAGAGAATAGATCAAGAACGGACCGCTGGGGTCCTCGCTCTGCTTCATATTATGCCATTCAATGTTTTCCAAGGCCCAAATGCGAACCTCGTCCTGGGGGTATCATAACATCTCTCCACACACCAACCACAAACATACCCACTCTCCTTACGTCTCCCCCATCATCTTCTTCACCCTGTCCAACAACAGTTTCCCCTCCCTCCCGACCTTCCTCTTCCCGTCCCTCCCTGGCTCCTTAGCCTTGGCTATGGCCTTGCGGTAGCGCTCGCGGTCGGCGATGGCCTTCTCGCGCTCCTGCTGGCGGCGGGCGAACTCGGCGGCGCGCTCCTCGGCCTTCTTCTTGGCCTCGTCGGCGGCGGCGAGCTGCTTGGTGTAGTAGTCGGGCCGTTGCTTGCGGGGCCGTCGCTGGCGGCGTTCGTGTTGTGCGGAGGTTGGGCTGCCGGCGGCAGCGTCGTTGTCGGCGTTGGGGCCGTCGAGCATGGCTTGTCGCTCGGGGTGGATGGCTACGGGGGCGGGTTGGGAGTCGTTATCGTTGTGGGTTTCGGTGGCTTCGGTGGCTTCGGCGGTGGGAGCGGCTGTGGCCTGCTTCTGGTGTTCTGCCTTGATCTTGGCGTACTGCTTTTTTACTTTGGCCTTTGTGATGAGGTCCTTCTTGATTTTGGTGACTGGGGAGGAGCAGCGAGTCAGCCAGACACGTTCACGGCCATGCCAGTGGGCGGGATCGTTTCGCACCCTTGCGACGCCAGGCACCGTCGGGCAGGTTCTCGGGGCCCACGCGGAACCCATGCTTGGCTTTCTTTTGCCTCCTGGCATCATCTGGCGATCCCCCAGCATCGGGGCCACCACCTTCGGTTTCGTCGTGAGGGCGCTTGGTAGACATGATTGGCTGGATTGATGGCGATGGGTGGTGTTGAGAGTTTGGGGCTGGTGGAATTCTTTTTTTATGCCTGCAGCATGCCCGATAAGGCTTCTCTGACGTTATCGAGGGCGGGCGGTGAGGGCCGGGCCCACTTCGGCCAGCTCCTCCTGCCATGCTTCTTGGAGCACGCGAGAACCGAATCCACCAACAAAGGCGCGCTCTGCTCTGTCCTTCCATGCTTGGTGCAGGCTTCACACCCACCCCAAGGCTCGAGATGGCGGCACTGTGTCTCACTCATTCCACCCATCTCGTCCAGGTCCGGCTGCAGAGGGGGGCGGGGGGAGGGTGGCGATCCCTCCATGCCACCCTCCCAGACAGGCACCGGCTCCCATATGGCACAGCGCCTTGTCGGGCAGCTGGGGTAGCACAGGACACACCTCGGTACCTTGATTCCCCAAGCAGCGAACAGCCAAACCCAAGTCAGAAAGACCGAAGACGGAGAAGCAGAGCGAGGTGGCGGCAGCTGGGCACCCGACGTTGCACTGTTGCATGATGCAAGCCATCACTGGCTGCCAGTTCTTCAATAGTTGGAGCCGACTTGGTCACCCGTCATCACATCTGACTGTCTGTCTGTCTAGCTTCACCTCCCCAAGGAAGAACCCCCGTCATCCGCCCCCCGCCCAAGACAGCCCCCCACAGGGCTAGAGGCTGGACCCCATGCCACTAAAACATGGCGGTCTAAGTGCTTGATGCCGGCTCCCGCCAGACGCAAGCACTCTCACCCAACCATTCCAAACATCTTCTGGGTCGCATCCCGAGACATGTCCAGCAAGGGAATGAATCATTTGCATGCCGTTCTCGTCGGCCTCGGAACCTTGCCCAATCCCTGCCCAACTGCACATACTTGTAGTACGGGCGCGCGCAGTCCAGAAGAAAAATTCGGTTGCTTTTTTTCTGCCTTGTTTGTTTCTTGTCTAAATTCTCGGGCCGGCTGGGATGCGGCGCCTTTGTTTCATCCAGCGCCGCCCGTCTCCATCCAGTCATTCACTCATTCATCCACTCATCCATCCGTCCATCCATCCATCCATCCACGGTTTCCAGACGCCCTGCCATCCATCCACCCACCCACTCGCCCACCCTACATCCAATATCCGTCTATTGGGTGTGACGCTCTCGTGTGACTGTGCCTCTGCCTCGATCAAAACCAAACATACCACCCTTCTTCTGAGCCCAGCTCCAGCTCTCCTCCGCGCTTCCACACACCGCAGATTCTTGCCGTAGAGTTTCGGCCTCTTGCGATTCGCCAAATCGAAAAAGGGTGGCGAGTCGTCTCCTGCGGGCGCCCTAACGGCACCAGTCCCAGTCACCCACCCAGGCGGACACCCAGGCCCCGAACCCGGCGGCGGCGGTGGCCGAGCCCTGCACAGTCCCGTCCCCGCTATGAAGCATGGGATGGAAGGGTCGAATGACATAACGTGACGAATCGAGTTGTGCCCAGCGAGCCTGGCCGTGCTCCTCTTATCCCACACCACCAAGAAGCAACATCCGAGCAGCGTCTTCCCCCCCTCTCCTCGCCCTTCTCCTCGCCCGTCTCCCCCCAGCAGCCCAGCAGCCCAGCGGTCCGCCGGGGGGTCCTCATCCGGCCCCGCCAGGCACAACACAATACCACCAAGATGCCCATGTTCCGCGAAGACGACGAAGGGCAGGAGAAGAGCTCGGGGCCCGCTGACTCACACTATCCCGACTCGGCCCCCATCCCGATCCAGACCCCGCCAGGACTCGAAAGATGGTTGACCCCGCGAAGGCTCTCCGAGGAGAGCATCCGGACCGATCTGTGTGAAGGCCTTGTTCCTGAGAGCCCGCCTGTCCCGGCCACTCCCGAGCGCCCGGTCACCCACCTCGTCTCAGACCGCGCCGAGCTCATCGAGCGGCTCAAGAGAGGCGAGAGCCCCACATGGATCTCCAACCGACGTGTAAGCCGCCAGCCTCACTGTATCCCTCGTGGTCGCTTCCCAGGCCGTCATGATTCGCTGACACACATGAGTAGCTGGAATCTCTGTTCCACCAGACCAAGGCCTCCTCTCCGCCCCGTACGCCTCAGCCAACGACGAGCCCGACTTCGCCCGGCTTGTTGCCTGCCCCCATGATCACTCCTGAGAAGCAGGATTCACCACAGGGCCCGCCAGGGATCAACTCACTTTTACAGGAAGGACTCAACATTGAGCGCCCGCGGTCCGCCCTCCACAGCGGCAACTTCACCCCAGTCGAGCTCTCTCCGCGCGCCCCAGGCTCCGAGGATGATACCATTAGCGATGGCACTGCCGGCCGATTCCGCCCAGCCCAGGACCCGTGGATCAGCGCCTCGCCTCCGAGAGACTACACACCCTTCGGCTTCGAGCAAGGCACGGCAAGTTACCGGAGAGAGGCCTTCAAATTCGCCGGTCCTTCCTCGCTCAGCTCTTCCCTCTCATCTAATTTTGTCTACCAGCCACCAACGAGCCCCCTGGTTCAGTCAGAGAGCAACGACGAGCTGGACTTGACCTTGCCGCTGAATGGTTTCAACATCGATTCCAACAGCCCACGCAACCCCCGGAGACATACGCTCAACCTGGGCCACTCTCCTTTAGCAAACGTCCCCGCTCACAGGCAACCGGGCCTCCGCCGCGAGAGCACTTACCCATACCAGGCGCACCAGCCCCGACGATCCTTGAATTCGACGCCTAATTTTGCACTGACCGGAACATCGCCGCAAACCCCCGCCCTCTTCCGATCCCGCCGCCCCTCGTTTGGCTCCGAGGCTTCGCCGCTTCAGCACGCGTCCATGGTCGGCTCTTATGAGGAGAGCATACTCAGGGGCCGCATGTCGACAACCCCCTCCAAGCCCTTGCAGTTCATGGCCCAGATTGGAGTCCTGGGACTTGGAAAGTGCAAGGCGAGCCTCCGCTGCCCCGCCCATGCCACGCTGCCCTTCTCGGCCGTCTTCTACAACTATGCCAGCACCTCTGCCGCCGGTGGGACGTCGAAGATGGAAGATGGGCCAAGCCCGTACGTAGGCCAAATCGACCTCGAGAACGGGCTGCCAAACCCCGAAGAGGGGCAGCGAGCTAAGAGGAAGCTGCAATCTCGATACCAGGATCTCAAAGGGGCGACAGAGGAAGGGCCTTCCGCCCACGAGAACCCAAATGACGCCTCCGAGGGCGACGGGGTCCCACAAAAATCTTCCAGGACTCAGCGGCCGTCCAGGTCCGTCAAGGCACCCCCTGGCGGCGCTTACCGCATCCCCGAAAAGGGGCAGCTTCAAATCATCATCAAGAACCCAAACAAAACCGCCGTCAAGCTCTTCCTCGTACCATACGACCTCGCAGGCATGGAGGCTGGCACCAAGACCTTCATCCGCCAACGCAGCTACTCAGCCGGGCCCATCATCGAAGCCGAGGTCCCCGCCGCCACCAAGGACGGCCATGTTCCCGGCTCAGACCGCTCGACGCTGCGCTACCTGATCCACCTCCACATCTGCTGCCCATCCAAGGGCCGCTACTACCTGTACAGGTCCATCCGCGTCGTCTTCGCCAACCGCGTCCCCGACGGAAAGGAGAAGCTCCGCAACGAGGTGACGTACCCGGACCCTCGCTTCACCCCCTACAAGCCGACCCGCGTCATGCATCCGCCGCTGCTGGGCAACGGCCTTGCTCCTCCTGCCGGTGCTAGCTACGCCAGCAGCTTCAACATCAACAGCATGCCCCCAGGCGCGGCCCTGGCTGCTGAACGAGCCTTCCGCCGGCGCAGCATGGGCTACACAGCCTATGGACACCACCAACCACTTCATCAACCGTTCCAACAGCCACCCGAGTTACCACCCCCGCCGGTACCAACCTCTTCTGTCTGGCCCGGGATGGACACCACCGCCAACAATGGCTTCTCGGACCCGTTCCCCGAACCCCTCACCTCCCCATCGACGACAACGACCCCAACAATGCCCGGCATCGAAATGACCGGCCTCGCCTTCTCCTTCCCCTCC
>FTEL01002276.1_pt1 | contig 39943 bp, 50 predicted proteins | sample 1658911 | NCBI WGS metagenome assembly FTEL01 (sample SAMEA3914869, study PRJEB12502) | metagenome | biome: forest; material: soil | place: USA | collected 2012-03-12 | depth 0.1 m
GCCCCCCCGCCGAACCCCCCACCGCCGCCCTCCCCTCGTGAAAGCTCCCGCGAGTCTGGGCGAACTTGCGCCCAACACTCCCTCGCCATGGCGTCGGCCGTTTTTTTCCTCGACCTCAAGGGCAAAACGCTCCTGGCACGCAACTACAGGGGCGACATTCCCATGTCCGCCGTCGAGATGTTCCCTGTCCTGCTTAGCGAGGCCGAAGAGGAGTCGTCAGCAGTACCTCCCTGCTTTTCCCATGAAGGCATCAACGTAAGACCCCACCGGCCCTGTTTCCTCATGGTACCCAAACCTGGCCTAACCACCAAACCCCTCCTCCATCCTGCAGTACCTCTACATCCGACACAACAACTTGTACCTGCTCGCCCTCACAAAACGCAACACCAATGCCGCTGAGATCCTCCTCTTCCTCCACAAGATCGTCGAGGTCTTCACCGAATACTTCAAGGCACTTGAGGAGGAATCCATCCGTGATAACTTCGTCATCATCTACGAACTCCTCGACGAGATGATGGACTTTGGCTACCCACAAACGACCGAATCCAAGATCCTGCAGGAGTACATCACGCAAGAGTCGCACAAACTCGAGATCCAGGCCCGGCCGCCCATCGCCGTGACCAATGCCGTTTCGTGGCGCTCCGAAGGCATCCGATACCGCAAGAACGAAGTCTTCCTCGATGTGATTGAGTCGCTCAACCTGCTAGTGTCGGCCAACGGCAATGTTCTGCGGTCCGAGATTCTGGGCGCCATCAAGATGAAGTGCTACCTGTCCGGTATGCCCGAGCTGCGCCTGGGGCTTAACGACAAGGTCATGTTTGAGACGACGGGGCGGACCACGCGCGGCAAGGCCATAGAGATGGAGGACGTCAAGTTCCACCAGTGCGTGCGCCTGTCGCGCTTCGAGAATGACCGCACCATCAGCTTCATCCCGCCCGATGGCGAGTTCGAGCTCATGTCGTACCGCCTCAACACCCAAGTGAAGCCTCTCATCTGGGTCGAGTGCGTTGTCGAGTCCCACAGCGGCTCCCGCATCGAATACATGCTCAAGGCCCGCGCCCAATTTAAACGCCGCAGCACCGCCAACAATGTTGAGATCATTGTCCCCGTCCCGGACGATGCCGACACGCCGCGCTTCCGGACCAACGTCGGCTCTGTCCACTACGCGCCCGAGCAGAGCGCCATCGTGTGGAAGATTAAGCAGTTCGGCGGCGGCAAGGAGTTCCTCATGCGCGCAGAGCTGGGCTTGCCCAGCGTTCGGGGCGATGACGAGCACGGCGGCGGCATGACGGGCGGCTTTGGAGGCAGCATGGGCGGCATCGGAGCCCCCGGCAAGGGGGCGAAGCGGCCGATCCAGGTCAAGTTCGAGATCCCCTACTTTACCACAAGTGGGATCCAAGTTCGGTATCTGAAGATCACAGAGCCAAAGGTATGTTTTGACACTTTCGCTCCGCTGTGCACGTGCTGACAAGAGTCGTTGCGGTGCAGCTCCAATACCCATCATTGCCGTGGGTGCGCTACATCACCCAGTCGGGAGACATTGCAGTGAGGCTTCCCGACGCGGTATGAGCTGTGGAGCGGCGGGTGTCCACTACATGGTGGCGGGGTGCTTGCTGCCGAATGGTAGTCCGGGATCAGCAGCCTGCACCGCCGGGTCCAGGCTTGTGTCCCAGAGCTTGGAGCGGCAACCAGGACATGAGACATGAGATGTCACGGAGTGTTTGGAGAATAGAAGAAGTCTGGCGAGGTGTACAGTTGTATCCGACCGAGGAGCCTGGGCGGGAGGTGATTGAAATAAACCTGCAGCCCATCAAGCAAACATGCGTGCGTACTGGATTTATTTCACAACCCAGCGTGGCGGAGGCATCGGCCCTGATGTCGATGCTGGCCATGCGGGGGCCATCTACAAGGAGAGTAACAAGGGCTGAAAGAATCGACTTGAAGTCACCAACAAACCGTGCGATACACCTCCCCGTAAGTACAAAATGAGTGATTAGACCGGGATTCCAAGTGGTGTACAAACAATGTAATCGTAAGGAGAGTAGTGTTGAGCATGCGCGACGGGACTCGTCTATCCCTGAGACTTGGAACCGAGACCGTCTAAGCCGAGCAGAAGCTCAACGAGGACAACTTACCAAAAAACACAACAAATCCTGCAACCGAGGAAAACTAAACGAGGGAAAGGACCCTGAACACCTCCACACCACGCCGGTTGCTGAACGCCGAATCAAGAAACTCAGCCTTCAACGAGTATCGTCCCATACTCGAGGTAGCTGATCATCTGCTCACATTGTTCGGCTGGGAGATTGTTCTGCTCGTTGTCTGCTTGGCCGTCCCGCAAATTGTCGGCGCAGACTTGGACGAAGAGACCTCGGGGGCTCTCGCCGCACTTGGGAACTGGGCCGTGTCAACACGCCGGTCCATGTTTGGGGGTTTTGGATGACACACGGTAACTTGAAGCCCGACTAGACCCTCCCCATCGATTCAGGTGCCAAGTCTGGCTGGAAAAGACATCACTCGCCCGGCCCGGCCGTCCGTGGAAGCCCATCAGTGCGAGGATGATGGGCAGGTCGCCCGAGAGGCCCCTGGAGGGGACTGCTGACGGATCGGTGTTTCTGTAAACAGCGGGCACCAACGAGGGTATCCATGAAGAATCCTTGCCGGCCACCCACGGGTCTCCGGAAGCACACGAATACACGTACGAGATGCCTCCCCGGCCATCACTGCCTCCGAAGTGGAGGTGAGACCACGTCGAATACCTGCTTTCGTCATACCTAGTGTCGCACGGGCACAGGCGGCGTAGAAATGTGTAACCAAGCGAGGCATCTCCATCGGTGACGATCATTGGTAGCAAAGGAGAACAGGCGAAAATCGTTTGGGCTCGAGAGAGGGCAGGGTATCCGTTGACATCGCCCGATCGGTCGACCCGGACTATTCGTCCTTCGGCGCCCATCGCAGGCCGACGCCTATGTGTCTGTATCAGCAACCAATGGAGAAGTTTAGGCAGAGCTTCGTATTTTGTTCTGTAACGGCAACCTTTCCTTACCAGTGATAGCCATGAGCAGGTGAGACAACCCCGTTTTGATACCGAAACACGAGCCCTGGGACCTCCCCAACGTACGCCGCTGCCTGCTGTGGGGGCATGATGTTGAACCACTGGTCTGTCAGAGGATGGGAGTCTCCAGCCGAGGGCTCAAAGTCGACCTGAAGCTCATTGACGACGAATAGGAAGGACGGAGAAACCATTCCGGTGACAGTGGGCCTCTCCTTTGCCTTGGCCGTTTTCGGGTGCGTCGTGTTCCTACGACCCCCATGGCCAGAACCGTGCTTGTGAGGTTTGCTGCCCCCAATCTGGGAAAACAAGTCAGTAGGTAGCATCGGAGCACGGCGGCGTGCAGACTCACTAGAGAAAACATGATGGATAGGGGCAGACAGTTGACTAACAGTTCGTGATAGTACGATGAGAAAACAAGGTCCGGTCGTCTCCAGTGAGTGCCAGGTATCCTGTGAGAAGTAAGGTATAGTAGCAAGGATCACTTTCAAATATGGAGGGCTATCTCCCCTCACGCTAAACATAAATGCCGATATGCATGCCCAATCTTCATGCCCTTGGACCTCGTTATCGGAGGTATGTTGGGCATGGATAGGCAAACTACTGCCGATGTCAGGGCAAAGCTGCAAGCTGCTGGAAATGCCCAGTCTGGGACGGACAGCTGGCTCCCGGAGCATCAACTGACCCTAGTAGTCGCTGGCGTCTGCTCAGGTAGTTGGGCGGTCAACCGAGCTCCGAGCAAGCCGGCTGGGGACAGCTTGCGGCTGCAAAACTCGTTGGGTTGGCTCATCGTCAGGCTCCATCACTCCGTTGGGGTTTACAGATAAAATGTAAAACGTGCTGTTCTGGCTGCCGAGTTTGGCAGGGCGAGGCCGCCATTCTCGGGTGCCTTGACAGTGCGGCGGGCTTAGTCACAGGCAAGTACCTGGTACCCCCAAAAACCACAGGACCCACGACCCCACCTTGCATCCCAGCCCTGGGCGGTTGGTTTGAGAAAGGGACGCCCGAAATCCAGGAATCCGTTTCCTTCAACCTGGCATCCATTTTCAGCTCCCCAGCAAGCGGCGCGCAGCGGCGCAACCAGACGTAAAATGGCGTTCCTCGCACTTCCCTTCGTTCACGGCATGTCGAGTAAAACGGCGTCCCTCGCACCTCCCAGCATCTCAACGGCCATCGCTAGCGCCGGTCGCCCTCGACACTCAACACCAGACACCCGCATCCTCAGACACCCAATGCGAAACACTCAACGCCGTCGATATGCCAGCACGTCGCCCGCCGCAGCTGCTCGCAGGTCGCAGTGCGGACTTCGTCCGGCAGTTCACTGCGAAACGGAGAGCAGCCGACGAACGGATTGCGAAACAGGCAAAGCCCCTCACGGCCGAGCAACGCGAAGCCCTCCACAAGCAGCTCGGCGCCGTTCACTTTTTTCAGCCCGACTATGCCGACACGACCAAGACCAACATTGTCGGCCTTCTGCGAAAATGGAAGAGGTAAACAGGTCACCTGCCTCGTATCCTATCAGAGTTTTTGCTAACGAATCTAAAGATACTGTGCGTTTATCGACATAGGAGACTGGCGAGACGTGATCACGAACGCAGACCGAGCGAGAGCGATGGTTTTCCTCGACTACATTTATGAAACATGCCGGATCAAGTCATGGGGCACGTCGTGGATATACTTCCGCCAGTACAAGCAGCTGTACGCCAGTGTCACGGGCCGCCTCATGGACAGGAACGACAGTAAAGAAGTCAAGAAGGTAGGTCTTCTAGCCTACCGCCTCCCAATTTCGTCGCTAACGCGCCTTGCAAGTGGCACGACGCTATCTTGGTTCTAAAGTACAATCTTCAACCGCTATGCATCCTTGGAAAAGACGTCGCGAACGCAGATACCTTGCTGGCCTTGCTTACCTTCAATATCAAATACGATACCGGTATCTTCTCTTGGGAAGGGCACCGTGCCTAACTCGCCGGGTGTTACCTTGGCCTTGCATTCATAGGGGCGCGGCCGGCCGAGTTTGTCGATAGAGAGAAAAAGAGTGACGATGGCGAATGTCAAGAGATCTTCCAGATGGTCATGAATAACATCCCTGGCTATAAAGGCGAGGCGCCTGACAAGCATTCCAGGTTGCTGGAAGACATGATCTTGCAAGAGTACGAGGATCGTAGACGCCCAAAGGCGCTCTGTTACGAGGACATTCTCCTGATGATCGTATACTACCCGGGAACCGGCGAGGACGTCCTTGTCATATACATCAGACTTATGCACTATAAAGGGATGGACAATAAGCCGAAGCCGTGAGTGACTACCCCCTGCTCTTTGATATCTCGGGTTTAACTATCTTTCCTCTAGGACCGTCTTCTACTTTACCCTTACTAGGAGATTGATCTTTTGTTTCATTAGCGTTATCGTCAGCCTCGCGGTACACGATCGCGCGTTTGCCGCCTCGAACTTTACTAGCGTTAGAGAAGTCTTCCAGGCAAGGAACCGGGGACCGGTCAAGTGTACTCCCTTGCGCTAGAAGGAGGAATGGCTCAAGAGGCCTGTTTTTCGCCAGCGTGACGAGGACAATCCCGACGAGCAGAGGTATAAACCTCTCCCGTACCACAAGCTACATTACGATATGGAGCGGCAGTCGCTCGACGCTGGAGAAGAGAACAAGATCGAGCCGAAGGCCTGGCGAAGAGGAGCAGCCAACGCGGCGAACGGTATGTTCTCTCTACCTTTAGAATGGCCTTGTTTTAACAGTATATAGGCAATACCTCCGATACCGTCCGCGATCAGATGATACGCCACGACCCGAAGTAGGCCACGTTCAACAGCGCATACATCAACGAGAAGGTCAAGTTCCACCTTCAGAACGCGTTCTTGGAGGAGCCGACCGAGGACAGCCTACTTACGATACTCTCCCATATCGGCCTCATGCGTGACCCGCGTACGAGCAAAGACATAGTTCCCGACGAGGTCTGGGAGATAATACCGCCTGACCCGAAGATCGAAGCGCTGAAGAAGGAGAGGGTACGGTTGAAAGGCGGCCAGTACCGGATCAAGGGCTCGGAACACGAGGGCCAGATCCGAGAGCTGACCAAGCTGATCGCGACCAAGGAGCAGCAGTAGAAGAAGGCCGTCAAGCAAGATTACCGGAAGCAGTACTTTTACAACCGCCCGACCTGGGATATAGAGGCCGGCGGGGAAGAGCAGGAGGAATACGTCGAGCCGGCTATCGACCTGCAGATCCCCGAGCGCGCGCAGCTCGCCGAGATCCTCTGCAACCAGCCAGACAACTTGAGCCCCGCGGAGCTTCTCGAGCTCCGGATCCGGGCGGCCGAGCTGATGGTCATCCTGTGCGGCAAACGGGAGCCGGCGAGGCCGGACCGCATCCGACGGAGGGCACGGGTGCAGGTACAGGCCGATGTTATAGTGAAGGAGGAGTCTCCCGGGCCGGACCCCTTTCCGCTCCTGATGGACAGGAAGCAATGCCCATACTGCATCGGCGATGAGACCCTATCCTAGGAGGAGAGGACGTTCAAGTACTGTCGACCGGCGGTAATGTTTGACCATTTCGACAGGAAGCATGCGCGAGAGCTGGGCAGCACGAAGCGGATGCTGTGCAACCACCCGAAGTGCAAGGAGGGGGCGCTGGAGTTCGAGCATCTGAACCATTTCAAGAACCATGTAGAGAGTGTCCATGGCGTCAAACTCCGGGCGTGAACGGGGAAGCAGGGGTGGGGGGGATTGAAGGATCTAGCAGCAGGGGACAGGCAGGGAGCAGCAGAATATTGGTTCAGGGATGTGCCCTTGTACCGTGGCTCTCTGGGCGGACTGAGTTCAACCGTGTGTTTTGTTTTCCATTACGTTCCATAGCTGCAGGCCAGTCTTTGTATTTCAGGGGAGCTCAACCTCCCAGTCCCATTCTTCCGGAGGGCAACCAAGATTAACACCACCAAGCTCACCAATATCAACTTGCTTCAAGACAACCATTGCCTCGCCGCTCCGGCGGTGGGAGGATCCTCCTTTGCGTGGCCAGACGGAGACAGGTTTCGGAATCACAATTGTTGGAACAGCGGGTTTGGACCACCACAGCTGTTGGTATGGAGGCACTGTTGGGCACTGGAAAATAGGTACGAAGTGATGATGGGGAAGAAGTGTGTATTGCTTCAATTGCTTGTGTCCGAGTTCTGTGCTCGTTCTGTGCTCGTTGTGTGCTCTTTTAACTGTGTACTCAGCCCCTGTGGTAGCGAATCTTCACGCTCTGGAAGCTTCTGATGGCTATGGTAAGCTCCCACGGTGACTGAGGCCATCGCCACTTTGCCACTGTTCTAGCAGCTTCTGATGGCTTCATCATCGCTGAATGTGCGATGTACTGCTTACGTAGCTGAGAACCATGGCTGAAATGGCCTTGGTTCTGACAACAATTGATATAATACTCGCGAAGCAATTCACATTCTCTCTTCTTCGTTTACACGTGTTGACGTGTCCCGTTTTAGCCCGAACCGCCGTGGTGTATGAGTAATTTTTGGGTGTGCGTTTTCTTGAGCGATGGCTCCGCTTCAATATCGGATGGAAACGCAGTCCTAGGAGGTTTTAAAGCAAGAGCAATAGAGCTCTATTAGATTCTTCCCCTCTGCCTCCTCAATTGGTGGCAGCACTTCCCTCTCCAAATAAATCTCTTCCCCGAACCCAAACTCCTCCAGCCACCACCCAAACACCCAGCCTCATCTCTCCCTCCCCCTGCAACGCGTTTTCCAAAGAGCGACATCATCTGTGGCAGCCCTTGGCAAAACCACAGCCTCCACTCTCGAGCGTTGCTGCGTGGAAGGACCAACGCTCAATCAGACAAGGCAGTCGCGATCCCAGCCCACCGACTCATCCCAGCCGACACAACTATGGCGCCCCCGCTCACTGGGGTAAGAAACGCACAGTGGTAGCAGAGGGTAGAACTCCAGGGCTGACAATGCTGCCGTAATTAGATGGAGCTCCCGGCATTCGAAAGCGTCAAGGACAAGGCTGTGTCCCAACTCACGTAACCTAGCTACAGTGGGAGATCAATCGGGTTGTCGAGACTACTCCCTTGTACCCCATTATCCGGCTGCTCCTCGTCTCCAGTCAAGTCTATCAACACCCTTGGTATCGATCTAGCATCATGTAAGTATGGCTTGTAGTTGTTCCCGCAGCGAAGTGCCGGCTCGCGGCGCGCCAGATCCCGCGCTCAGTTGTCGCAGTCCCACTTAACTCAGTAACCGATCACGTCGTTCAGCTCTTGGCTGGTTCAGTGCGATTCACGAACACCACTTTCCCAGCCCGCTCTTCGTGAATGGTCTTCGCGAAGTCCTTTACGAGGAGCTTAACCCCGTGCGTTGTAAGGCTCGTCTCGTCGAAAAGCACGATATCTGGTCGAAGTCTCCCGATTGCGGTTACGCGTTTCCCTCCTGCCTTCTTGTCGTTGGATATCTTGGTACAACCTGGGCAAGGAGGTTCCAAACCCGAGAGAGTCTCCATTTCTTGGCCACCCTCATCCCAGCGAAAAGTGCCTGGACAGTTGGAGCATCGAGAACGGTGGAGAGATCCATGGAGGAGGTCGCATTCTACGCCGCTGTTCCCCACATCGGTCGAGAGGCCAACCTTCTCTTCGAGGCAGTCGATGTTCTGTGTGTAGTGCCGAACCAACTTGCCAGCATCGTGCAAGCCACTGATGAAACGGTGTCTTCGTCGGAACGGCACGCTTAGCGAGCCGACGCATCTCGTAGAAGAGGCTTCTTCTTTCCGGATCAAAGAAAACCGAAGAACGGAAAAGATCACGTTGGCCTCGGGAATATATGCCAAGTTGTGATCGAAAGTCCTAAATTTTCGTCAAATAAGTGCACAGGAAGTGGTCGTAATACTCACAGGAATGCCTGCTTTGGTGCTGATACCAGCCCCTGTGACTGTCACGATCTTAGATGCGGCACCGAGGAGGTCAGCAATGCTTTGCAGGTGGTGATGGTCGTTCGGCTGCACGTCAGTGATAGTCATTTGAATGAAGAGGGGGAAGGACGGGGCACAGAGGTGATTATATACCCCGAAACCCCAGGCGCCCAACCCTTGGGTCTTGCCAGCTGCGGGCCCCTGAAGGCTGCCACCTCCCCCCTCGCTGCCAAACTGGTGTTTGGATAAATGCATAGCGAGGTTAGAGGCAGCCAGCGCTGTTTTGTTTCGTGTGGAGGGACAAATGCCACGCTACTCGCGAGCGGAGATCGGAACGGCATGTTCGAAAAGGACGGCAGATATCTATATAAGCAACCGTTTTACGCTTAGAGACTTAGCTCGAGAGCTACCCATCAACTTCTACCCTGGGCTTCATGACCCGCCCCAACCGTTTTTCTAGCTGCATGACCTCTTTTCAGCCCACCTTACCGGTCCTTCTCTCTCCACACCACAGTGCCTTCATACCCGGTTGATTCCACTTCCTCAAACTCGGCCTCCTCCATCTCCACGCCCTCAAACTCGGCCTCCATCTCCACGCCATTGTCCAAGCTGAGCGACACGCCAGTGGGTCCCAGGAAGACACGACATTTGTGGTTGCCCGTCAGTTCGTCGAGACTGTTGTAGTGGAGAGTGACTTCACGTGTGGTGAAGCGCGGCAGAGGGGTATGGGTCGCTGCCTGGAACTTGAAATCCTGCCCATCGACGGTGAAGGAGCTGCTGATCCCCATCGGGGAGTCGTGAGTCATCTTCGAGGTCGTCGTGGTGGTTGGCATCTTGATTGACAGGTACTGTGGGTGTGTACGGGGATATGCGAGAAGTCCAGAGCTTCAATGGGACTGGTGAAGGTAGTTTGCCATTCGATACCTCAGGGAGGACGGAATTGGTGAAGCCTCGCTGCGAAGGCGTAGCATTTTTTACCCAGGCGTAGGCCAGGAGTTGGGACCTGACGTAAGGATATCCACCCAGGGCTATGCGTGCTAGTTTCAGAGATGGGGAGCGTGCTGTGGCTCATGACGTGGATATGGCCGCGACGCCAGTTCTAGGCCAGGGTGGTAGACTCTAGCATGACGACACTTGGACCAGTGCGTTCCTAAGGTCGCCTTCGACATAGACACATTGTGGACCAACTTGCGGCCGTTCTGGACCCCTTGTGTCGTCAAACACGGCGTTATTCTCGGCGCATTTACGGGATGATGGGGTTACTGAAATACGGCTGTCCACCTAGGTACATTCGCCATCCCTGGTGGATATGGAGAATAGACGGCCAGAGACCACACCACCTGCATCAGAATGCCGTCGGTATTTCGCCGCAAAGTCGGCAATTATAGAGAGTCATCCAAACAACTCGTAGGTCTTAGTTGACACCGCTGATTACGGACGATGATGTGAGCGACGACGGTGCAGGCGCAGCAGAGGAGCAGGAGATGGCGCGGTCACGGAGGAGGGAGGGGAAACAGTCGATTCGTTGCAAGTGGCCAGCGACTCGAAGAAACATATGACGAATAAAGCGGGTTATTGCATGGAATGTCCGTTGATCCCGCCCTCCCAAGCGCCTACCTATTCTGAGTTCTTTTTCCCAAAGTCCATCCGCAGAAACATGCCCGGCCACTTCTCCCCATCAGGCTTCTCAACCACGAACCCATCAATCCTCTGAAAACCCTGTGCCTCATAAAATCTAATATCTCCCAGTCAGCATTTCACCTCATCCAACTGCTCCTCCCTCCGACACGCCAGGTCAGTCACTCAACTATTACTTACCTCACCAACTTCCCTTCATTCCCCGCCCAGCAGTCTACATACATCGCGCCCATCCCCAGCTCCGTCTCCGCCCACTCCCGTGCAAACTTCACCAGTGCAGCACCCGCACCCTTGCGATACCCCCTCGTCGCCTCGCTAAAAGCCGTCACCAGAATCTCCAAAAACATATACCCCCCTTCCTCCCCACTCAACAGCCTCCCCGTGATCTCCCGCAAGTGCTCCTGCTCGCGCACATAGCCCGGGAGATAACCCCCCCGCAGCGTCGCCGCGCCCACGGGGACGAGAACCGTCTCCTGGGACGGCCCCCACTCCACCCCACCTTCACCACCAGCGCTCGCGGGCGGCGGCGGCACAAGCGCTTCAGCGATCAGGACGCGCACGGGCGGCGGGCTCCCGGCGCCGGCGCCGGCGAGACGGTAGCGCTCGGCGTCGGCGATGGCGGCGATGTGGCGGTCGAGGAAGCCCGGGCGGGTCGAGGAGAGCGGTACGGTGCCCCATTGCGTGGCGCTGCCGATGGCGGCGAGGTGCGGGATGCAGGAATCGAAGGCGGCGGTGATGAAGTTGGCGTCTGCGTTGGAGGGGGCGGGGAGGGCGTCGCGGATGAGGAAGGGCATGGTTACGGGGTTGTGATGGAGTTGGGCAGGGGGATGAAGAATGGTAGCGGTTTGGAAATAGGTTGAAGGTCCTGCGGGCTGGTTGGGACCGCGTCGCGTGCGTTGGAAGATGGGGAGAGCTCGAGGATGGACGACGCTGCAGAGGATGGATATGCACGGGATAATAGCCCGCGATGCTGACAGTGGAAGATTCCCCACTTCCCCGCTCGAGTAACTAAGGAACTAGGATGTATCAGGCAGCTGCTCGCCCTCCATGTATCGATCAGTTCTTGTTAGAGAATGGGCAACCGCGGAACGGCATGGTTGACCTTCACAAAGCGGGCTGACCGCATCCTGATGAGCATACAAAATGCCCATGATGTGGCTTGTGTGCCTGTGATGTACCTGCCTTACTTCCTACAGTCAGTCTTGTGATCTCAACCCAGAGTCTTTCCTCACAAGCGTCCAAAGATGGGTTTGTCGCGCTGCAGACAGCAGCCTCCTGACCGTAATCTCGAGAGGCTCCGGGGCTCAACAGCCCCCCTGCAGGAAATGCAGCTCCTCCATCAGCGGCACGACGACGCCATCGAGGACGCTCTGACGAAATGCCACGTCTTTGAAGTCGGTATCCGGGTCTGCGAAGCCTTCATACAATACCTGACGGCTCGCGGAAGGCAAACGAGAGATTCCCCTTCTCCTGCTGGATCCAACGCTTCAGCGTCTGGAGATCAGTCGCTTCGTTCGGGAGCGCATTGAGCCCCATGTCCTCGCTGCGCCGCAGGTCCTCGATCCGGCGGCAGGTTCGGATCCGTAGCAGAATCCTTGCCAGAGTCAGGAGATTGACACTGTCGTCGTGGGCGGACGGCTGCTCGGCAGTGACTGAATAGATGGTCCTCACGTATGGCAAGGTAGCGGTCGAAGATGTGGCGTTGGCAACGCTCTTGTACGTCTTTGTCACAAAGGGATGGTGGACATCCACGCGCTTTCCCGATGACATCGCTGGTTGTGCTGAGCTGACGTTGTCTGGGATGGCAAAGGGCCCCTCGAAGAAGAGATTGTCCTCCAGTGTGACCAGGTCGTTGCCCAGAGATATGGGCCGCCGTGCTTCCGGATCTGTGCCACGCAGCACAATCTGGGAGATCAGATCCAGGCAAAAGCCGAGGTAGAAGCGGCCGGCGGAGCTGTAGATTGAGCAGATGTCCCGTACCATCCCTTGGCTCGGCGCACTGCCTGGACTAATAGACATGGAGCCGGTCGAGGATGGTGGTGAGACCTGGAAGTTAGCCCCGGCGGCCCTACCAATGGCTCATCGTGCCCGGTGTCAAGTTTCCCAAACCGGGTCGCTGTAACGTACCTCTGTGGGAGGACTGGTCTCCAGGACCTGGGCTTGCGGTGTCCACGCCTCTCACCGGGTTCACTTGCTGTTGGAACATCGAATGGTCCGCAAGGGCGGTAAAACGCAACAGCTACGGACTTGCGGTGGCAAGGAAAGCCAGGGCCGTAACGGCGCAACTTTCACTTTGGCCTTCAAGAGCACAGACAACTCAGCCACGGCGGCTTGGTGCCTTGCTGAGGTTGAGGTGCGGGATGAACCGGTCCCCTCTGTCCTTGGTAAGGTCGGGATTGTGCGTCGTCGAAAATGCAGTCTTGGAACGCAGCTGCTGATACAATTCCCTACCTTCCTATCCAACTTGGTAATGAGACGGCATCTCTTTAGTACCCAGAGAAAAGGAAGCGGAGAAAACTGGGACGACTGAACTACCTAGTTAAACGATTCAGCGCCCTCAGCACGCGCTCACCCCGCCCAAACCACACCACCACGATCTCGAAGAACCCCGGCATCGCCGCGTGCGCTGTAATATCCCTGTATGCCTCTTTCAGATGTTACTCATTTGGTTAACGGTCACTGACTCCACTTCAGATTACATCCGCCGACCTGTCACTCACCATACCCAGCTTGAACTTTCTGGACATTCCGTTTCCCCAAGAGCAACCCAGTGTTCGAGCCGGAGATGCGTCTACCTCCAATGGGTACGTACGACCCAGTCCCCTAAGGCGTCCTTGATCTGTTTATCAACTTTGCTGACACTTGGGCTAGAACCCCCGGATCTCCTTGGTCCTCCCTCCCAGACTTCGCCGCCCCGGTCGTACAAGATCGACCCATCATGCTATCGCAAACCCTCTCTGTCCCCGTATTCGAATCAGCCGAATCGTTCCCCAGAACCTGGACTGGTAGCAACCCCCGCTCGCTCGGGGGCTGGATGGAGTTGAGGGCGGAGGACTCGCCATGTTCATTGCTGGTGAATTCACAGGCCGGTAGCAGCAGCAACGGCATCTCAACTCCAGCGACATCAGTCCCAACCTGGCCAGGTGACCCCGCCGGCTCCTCGTCCATCGCGGCACAACAGGCCGGCAGCGCGGCATCGGGCGAGGCTGCCCAGCTGAGACGCAGCATCGAGAGACTGAAGCTACGGAATCAGCGGGCCGAGGGCGAGATTGAGGAGCTGCGAGACGCCAGTCGGGCAGCCCGTACAGATCTTGTACGGGCGGATGATATCCTGGAGGCGTTGATGGACTCGGGAGATGTGTCTGGCAAGGTGTATGAGAGCCTGGCCGAGTTGTCCAAACTGCTGGCCTCGGTTTCGGGGAGGCTGCGGAAGGGAGGTTGACACACCAAGGTATCCACTGAGCTGCTTCGCATCTTGCCTTGAGAGAGGTGTAGGATTTCCGCTATTACATTACAACTCCCTCGCATAGTCTTGTGTCTCGGGTTGCTTTAGGCCTGCCGCAATATCCTCCCAAAGCTCCCAGCAAGTCGGGACATCAGACCAAACGCCCCCACAGCAAGATTCACAACTGTCACCACAACAACCGCAACCAACCCAGCCCTTCCACCATCCCTCCCTACCACCGCCGCGGCTGCCCCAGTCGAGGCATGCAGCTCCGTCCCCGCCGCCGTCCCAGCGGTCTTCGCGGCCGCACTCCTCGTCGGGCTTGCGACCACCATCCTCGGCCCCATGGTATTCGAATACAAAAACGAAACAAAACTCCTGACAATCCCCCCACTCAAAGCACATATGCGTCCCGTGAAACACCGTCCACATGACCGTCTCCCACGCGGCGGCGGTCTTTTCCCCCTCGTACCCCCGGCCCGGGCCGCGCCAGCATCACCTCCTGCCTCCCCAGCTCGGCTACGCGGGACGGGAGCGTCACGCTGCTGACCAGGTGGGTGGACCTGTCGCGGACGGTGGTGTACGTCCACCGCGGTGAGGTGTGCGTGCACCGCGGTGAGGTGTGCGTGAAGGGGGCGGCGCCGGTGAAGGCGGACGGGCAGCAAGTCAGGCGCGTCGCGGCCACGGTGAAGGTGCCGGTTTGGCATTGAAGATGTTGATAGAGGTTGAAGTGGCGGTGGTGTAGCCCGCGGGACAGCTGGTGAAGTGGGTGGGCGTGCCACTGATGAGGGTGGACGGGCCCGGGTAGCAGGCCGTTGCGGCGGTGAGGTTGGGGTTGCCGGCGATGGTGTCCATGCCTTGTTGCGTGCATCGGACTCCGTCGGGTCGCACGAGTAGGGTGAGCAGGGTGAGCCAAAAGCAGCGAGTGCTCACCCCGGCTCACCCTGCTCACCCTGCTCACCCCGATTGGCGGGTAAGCTAGAGCCATACGCGCAAGAGTGAATTATTCCCTCGAGAATATTTCACTCTTGCGTTCTGCAGTGTAAGGCGGCGCAGCCCTCGCTCGCAGTGTTGCAACTGTAACTGTTGTTGGACTCTTGTAGAACTCTGTGGTTCTATGATCGTCTTTGACAAGATAAGGGTTCCGTGACTGTGAAGTGGTGGACAAGAGGGTGATCCCATATGGAATTGATGGGCCGAGTTACGTTCCTTTCGTTTCTTATTATGGAGACACAAACGTTTGCGTGGTAGAGGGACGATGCAAAAGTATGTAATATCTACTGGTCCCCTTCCCAATCCCACTTCCCAAACCATCAATCCCCCAATGGTAGGTACCGCACTCCATCCACCGCCACATCTCCACAACCCAACCATCACACCGTTGTAAGTTATCCTCCACGCCGATCTCATCATCGTCATAGATCATAATTCTACTCTCCTCCCGAAAGCACCGCCTTCCTCGTCCCCCCTCTGCTTCGCCCTGTCCCCCACTGTTGCGGGTTGGCCCAAGCGCCTGCCCCTCCATCTCTTGCACCCGGCCCACCACTGCCTTTTCCTCTCCACCACCGACAACGCAGGCAATACCATCACCAGTTCTGCCCTGTTTGCCTGCTCCCCGCGACAGCTGGCGACTCGGGCGGGCTTGGGAATAATTCACTCTTGCGCGTATGGCTCCGGCTCACCCGCCAACCAGGGTGAGCCGCATGAGCAGGGTGAGCCGGGATGCAACGCTACCTTCTTAATAACGGTGTCAACGATAACCTATGCTAGCCTAGGTAGCGTTCTCGAACTACATCACCCTAGCTTTGCTCTCAATATGCCTGACCTACAGTCATCTTGAAAAGCTCAAGACGTGGCTCTCGCCCCCCGATCCTTCAACGAATCGCAATGCGGCAAAGGAAAAGCGGCAGGAAGTCATGGGGAATTGGTTCGTCACCAGCACTGCCATGTCCTCGTAATTCGCCCTTGGGGGCAGGCCGCGCACGGGGGGGCAGGGACCTATCATGTCTACAAACAGCTTGCTAGCTCTCCAACGTTAAATAGTGAGGGCCAAAATGACCAGCCCGACCAGCATCTCCCAGGGAGCCCGAGCATTGGCAGCAGCAGTGCTGTTTGGGAGCGGGGTTTGTTGACTCCCGGTTGCGGTTGTGCCTGTCGCAGCAGAACCCGTAGCAGCTGTCCCCGTAGCAGCTGTGCCTGTGCCTGTGCCTGTGCCTTCAGCGGTGCCCGCGGCAGCCGTGCCCGTAGCCGCCGTGCGCGTCGCTGGGCTGGAGGTTTTGGCGGTACTGCTCTTGACCGTGGTGCCTGCAGCCGACGTGGGCGAGTTGTTGCTCCCGCCGGTTCCAGTGCCCTGTCCAACCCCAGCACATATCTTGTCCACGGCACCGCCGAAATAATCCTTCAATGCCTTGCACGTCTCCACTGGGTAGTATGTATAACTGTTCCGATGGATTAGGAGTCAATCTCACGGTTGGCGGCACTGGGGCGGCACGTACCAATAGTCGAAAACGGCGCCTACGATGAGATCCCGTTGAGCCGACGCATAGGCGATGTCCAAGACGTCATCCGAGGGGCTCAGTGTCCCGCAGTCAAGAATACAGGAAGCTATCGCGTCGCCGCCTTTACCCATGCAAAGATACTTGGCGAATTCCTGGGACTGGACGCTCCCTGGGCCTTTGGCGACGACGGCGTGGACACAGGGGCCGCATGCTGGATCTGTGACGGAGCCGAAGAGGGTGTCGGTGGCTGCGAGGGCAGCAGGAAGAAGGAGGGCGCCGGCGGCGAGGATTGTCTTCATGTTGAGTGGGTGTTGCTTTCGAGTTGTTGGTGTTGGTCTCTTAAGTTGGACCTGAGGGAGGGAGGCTGGAGGAATCTGGAGCGTAAAGTAAATAGTTATGCCCAGGCATCCCCTGAATTTGCACGAGAAACTCATTGAATGCAACCTTGGCCCGCACGCGGTAAATTGGCGTGCGCCACGTCGACCAAGCTTTCCCCAATGCAACCAAGACTGTTGCTGTCCGTTTGGGAACTTCTCAGCCGCATCTTGGCCTCGTATCCGTAGTATCAGCGCTGAGCCGCAAAACGGCCACGATCCAATGGATGCGGTTGAAACCTGTCGCTCCGCGGCCAGCTACTTTTTCTGCCACCTAATACTCCGTACGTACCTTTTCTGCCACCTGATACGTGCCTTTTCTGCCATCGAGGTACGTAAATATCTTTTCTGCCATTTCAGTCAAGGTTAGGGTGCCTCAGATCCGACGGTTCCCAGATGGGACGCAGCCGCAGTGGTCATGTACCTCTTCGGGGCTCGGAACTCCTAGTAATAATAACGCTTGCTGTCTGCCTTTCGAGCATGCTTTTTAGAGGCGTCGCGAGTGGATGTAGCAGGATCGACCGTCGTTTCTACTGTACCAGACGGAAAATACTCCGTACGCCTGCACCAACCGACCAAGCACCTGACTGGCTTGCGGGAACATGAACATTGCGTGGATTGGGTTGGCTGGGGGCGGGCTGCGCTAACTAAAATGCAACATGCAAGGCCCCAACGGTGGGCAGGCAGCAGAGGCCGCTGGAAATCAAGACAACACCGCGACCCTTGGATCGCCATGTTGTTGCAGGTTGCGTGGGCTCGGCGTTGCACTTTGGGCCGAGCCCGTGACTCAGCAACTCCTTTGGACGTCATTTTTGGGTTTCCGAGACATGTCGCTGACGAGCCGCATGTGCCAGGTCCCACTCAGATCCGTCGAGTGTCTCACCAAGGCTCCCAACAACTCAATTAGTTGGCAATTAGGCCAATTCAACTTTCGCAATTACAATTCAATCAGGCCGCTCAGTCAATCAATTACAGCCAAGTAATTGAATTGAACTAATTGTCTTAATTGGCTCAGCCCCACATGTGGCTCAGCCACTGCAAGCGCCACCTAACTAGCCACATTACCCCCCATTTTCCAATTTTTTGTGGGCGAACTAGCCACCCAACTAGCCACCCAACCAGCCACTTACCCACCAACCCCCTCTTTTCCAATTTTTCCTGGGCGTTTGAGACAGAGGGGATCCCTGTTGGAACAGCAGAAATTGGTCCACTGCAGTTGATTGTATTGGGGCACTGAAAGGCACTGTAAAATGGGGGCAAAAGGATGTGTGTGTGGTGTTGTTGCTTCAAATTGTGGATGCTTGTGATCATATCTGTCTCATCACTCTGGTCCCTGGGGTGTTGCCCTGGGCCTTTTTTGTACCTGGTATCTAACCTCCCATCGCCTCTGAGGCCTCCCACTGTGGCAGTCAGCTGATATTGCCTACTGAGCGCTGGTGTGTTCTGGCAGTTTCAATAGTGTTCTGGCAGCTTCGATGGTGGCGATGGTGGCGATAATAGTCCAGGTCAATTGCCTGCAGTTGGGCCTAAGGCTGGTGGTGCCTTAGTTCTGACAATCCCCAAGCAGTAAGCGCCAGCCACCCAGCCCGCCCCTATGGAACTGATGGAGGTCTTCAGGCGGGGCGGCCAGCCCAGCGTTGCCAAGCAGCTTGAAGCCCTGGCTAATTAATATCGACGTCCGACAGCTGCATCAAGATTCCATTGTCGACTGGCCGACGGTTACCCATACAGGGAAGCAGTACATCGTGGAAAGCTGGCTGGCCAAGAAGAGACCTCGAAGGTCGTGGATTTCCCTCCATGGAAGCTTTATTGTTGAGGTTGCTCGCGATAGCAAGCTGGGAGACGTCGTCTGGTGCTGTAAGCACTGTAACAAGGTCTTCGCCACGAGGGCATCAAGTAGTTCGGCTCTCCATCTCCAGTAACAACACAACATCGTCGAATCTAACGGCAACGAGCCGCCTGCAAAGCGACAAAGAACTGTCCTCGAGCTCCAGCAAGCGGTCACGATGCCAATCTTGAGGCGAACAAGCGAAGATATCAAGACCGACATTATCATCGCGGTAGTTCAGTACGACCTACCCTTCAGCTTCATCGAGTGCCCTCCTATTCGCCGAATTCTCCGACAATTCGACCCAATCCTATATAGCCAGTTGATCCCAAGAAGTGGGAGTACACTCAGGAACTGGGTCGACCAGTGATACAAGCAAGAAGAGGAGGCTCTCAAACAGACGCTGGCGTCCTCACCGTTTGCCAAACACCTGTCTTTCGATATATGGACGTCTCCTAATTCGTACTCATTCCTAGCCGTCGTCGTCCACTTTGTTGATGCCGAATTCAACCTCCAAACAAAGCTCCTGGCGATGGTTCGGCTTCGAAGATCCCATACCGGCGAGGCGCAGGCGATAGAGCTTCTGAAGGTCATTAACGACTTCGAATTCCAGCAAGATCTCGGCTTTTTCCAATGCGACAACGCGCCTTCGAACGACAGCTATATCACGGCTCTCCTTGCCCGCCTCCAGCTAACGCGTCAAATCTTCACAGCAAAGAAGGAGCGGCGAGTCCGTTGCTTTGGCCATATTATCAATCTTGCTGCGAAAGCCTTCATTTTGAAAGCTGGGGCAACAAGATAGCAAGACGAGGATAACCGTCAAGGCCCAGTTGGAAAACTACACCACGTCGTCCATTACATCCGCCGTAGCCCATAACGACGCGAGGCCTTCCACCATATTACCGAGTTCGAACAAGCGCTGGCAGCCGATATCATTGAGTTCGATCTACTTTTGAGCGACAACGACGAGGAGGACGACGATAACGACGATATATAACGAACCCTGTAACTAGTAGCAGACAACGACACTCGATAGAACTCGGTCTTCTTGATGATATAACGTGCTCTACAATTGAAGAAGTCGGTAGATCTCTATTGCTTGCAGTCAACGGCTGAGAAGGACGGTCTCTCTCGTGATGATAGCCTGACTGCCGACGACTGGGCAGTGTTGTCAGAGATCAGGGACATCTTGAGGCCATTCGTAGAGGTAACCAAGGCGTACGAGCGCAATGGGCCAACGCTTTCTGGTGTTATAGGGGCAATGGGCTTCCTGGTTGACGGCTTGCAAGAAAACCTCGAACGTTTGAGCCCTGTGACCGACATGGCACCGCCACCCACACCATCAAGGCCTCAACGCAATATCAAGTTACCATCGCATCTTCAACAGTTCCACGTTGACCTTCTAACCAGCCAACGGACGGCATCCTCAGAAGCAGCCTTCTCACAAGCAAGTACCGCAATTGAAGAACCAACAGCTGAGACGACTATGGCACAAGCTCTCCGACCAAGCATCAACGCCGCCATCGTGAAGCTTCAAGAATACAACGCCCTGCTCCACGACTCGCCAGCGTACTGGATCACGATGATCTTACACCCTGGGCACCGCGTCAGGTGGATGGATCTGTGCCTCTCGCAACAAAGCCGTGATACCCATGTCGCTACGTTCAAGCGGTGCTTCCAGAGCCAATACGCGCACCTCGACGTCCCAACGGTGGAAGATACGCCCGAGCCTGTCATCATGTCGAAGAAGCGACCTACGTAGAAGACTGACAGCTTCCTCACCGCCAACCGGTCCGACTATTATGACGACGTGATACATCACGACGAAATCAATGTCTATCTCACGATGCCAAGGAACCAGGTGGACAAGCCGCTGGAGTGATGGAAAGACCGTATAACCCAGTTTCCACGGCTCTCAAGGATGGCCTTTGACTACCTTTCTATCCCAGCGATGTCCTCTGAGTACGAACGAGTATTCAGCCGTGCCAAGCACTGCGTCGGCCTTCAACGACACTCTCTTCACGCAGAAACAATCAACAAGCTACAATGCTTGAAGAACTGGATGGAGATTGACGAGATTTGAAGCGTTGGTTGTTATTTTTGATGATTTAGATGTCAGGCAGGGCAGGCAGGACGGCAGGTATCACGGGCATCGCAGTCATGGCAGGGCAGGGCATTCAGGAGCAGGGCATCAAAAGCAGGGTGGTCAAGGGCGGCAGTTTGAAATAAAAACAAGATTCGTTTTATGACATTTTTACGTGCTGGTTAGGGTTAGGGTTATGTATGGTAATTGCAATTAATTGTTTTGCAATTGACAATCAGACAATCAACGCAATTATCATCAGGGCCCACTCAATTCAATTAAATTACAACCTCAAAATTTAATTGATTGAGTTGTTGGGAGCCACCAGACTCTGGTGGCTCCACTGACATCCCACCACTCATGTTTACCGTGGTCTGCACAATTTCTTGCCGCAGCTCGACATTCTCTGTGCCGTCTATAGATAGATAGGTAACTAGCGGATCGGGCGGTCCTAGAGGCTACTCGATGCGTGGATCTGGAGGATTTGATGGAAAACCCAACACGATCCGTTCGCCAGCGGAGTGCTGGAGTGACTCCCGCCCCGCCCCCCAAACAACCCGAATCAAGCTTCGCCGATTACGTCCTTGCAGAACTCGTCCAGCTGGTCCTTCAACTTTTTCGGTACGTCCCCGAGCGCGATCTGCAGCACGGCCTTCACGTCGCGCAGCGAAATCGTGGCGTCTACACCGCCGATGGCCCTCACGTACAGGCCCGCGACGTGAAAGGCGTTCTTGATACTCCGGCCGTCGAGCGCCAGCTCACCCAGGGCAGCGAAGTCGGCGTCAGACAAGGACGCGCCCACGGGTGATGTCGATGTTCCACCTACGGACCGTCTTGTGGCGGCGCGGACTTGGTTCCGCCAAATCGCCTCCCGCTCCCCCGGCCCCAGCGCCGGGAAGTTGATGGTGACGTGGATTCGGGAACGAAACGCCTTGTCAAAGTGGCTTTCTCGATTGGTGGTGAGGATGACGATGCCGGATTGGTATTCCAACAGCCGGAGGAGAACTAGTCAATCAGCCGGGCGAGGCAGGCGTCAGTGGTTTCTCGAGGTGTTAGTTTTAATAGTAGCATGATGGGATACGCACTCGAGACCAGCGTGTTCCTCTCCAAACTGTCATCGGCCCGCTCGGCCATGAAAGCATCTGCTTCGTCGAGAAGCAGAATAGCTTGCCAGCGGGCGATCCTGTTGAAGGCGACTTGTAGCATGTACTCGGTGGATCTCGAAGATGAACCCAGATCTGCGCCGCTCACTCGATAAAGCGGCCGGTGGAGGTGCTCCGCGACGCATTCTGAGTTGTCAAGGTGTTTTTCGGTTAGCGGCTGAATTTGTCTCCGGCTAGAAACCGGGAGAACGGGGTACTTGGAATGAATTACCTGCCGTGAGCGTTTTGCCCGTTCCCGAAGGTCCGAAGAAGAGAAACACCAGGCCGGTTCCTTTGCCGGCGATGGAATATCCAAACGAAGGGGACTCGTATGAGAAACCGGAAATAATCTTGGAGACAGCCTTCATCTTCTTCGAGCTCTCAAAGAACTTCTTTGCCTCTGCCTCTTCCCAGTCGACTCGGCTAAAGTCCCCGACGTGGAAGAAGCCAGCGTGCTTCGTGGCAAGCGAGTAACCGGCGATCATGGGCGGGAAGCAGATCAGCTCGTCTTGGGTCAGATTGTTGGTGTCGAGGGGGAGCGGCTCGGACACGAAGCCGTCTGATGGTGGCTCACCATCAGCAGCAGCAGCATCCCAGGGGCCAGGACGCAATGGCTCGGATATGATTCGTTCTCGGAACATGGGCTTCTCGCTGACGAAGCCGATCGGATCCACGAGCACACGGCCTGCTATCTTTGTTCCGTGCGCACGAGAGGAGTTAGCTCGAACGATGATCATGGGGGTGCGGACTGATGGAAATTGCCATTTTCATATTCATGGCAAATAGGTAATCTCTCACCGTCTCCTCCGGAGGGTCGAAAAATCCCGTGCCATCAGGTTTATAGTCCTCTTTCTGCACCCATACCGGCCCCTTATAGTCACGCAGACAGCCGCCCCGAAGGCTGGAGGAACCACCCGCCCAGGCCTCGTTGCACATTTGGATGAAAGCTCTTCCCCTCGTTTCTAGGTCCGCTCTTACGGCGGTTTGATTGTTGAAGTAGGACAGGGGGAAAACGGGCAGCGTATCGATGTTGACGACTCCGACGAAAATGGGAAATCTGAACGTTCTCTCGATTGGACCAAACCTGCCGTCGTGGAAGCCCATGTGCCGGACTTGGATGGACCAGCGTCCATTCTCGGCGTCGACCCAGTACTTTTTGAAGACGGCGCAAAAGGGGATGCGCGACGTGGTGGCCGTCTGGGTCTGCATCAAGAGCAGCGCGTGGGGTTTAAACAGTGCCCACAGGTGTTCAAAGCTGATGGTGCCCTGTTTCTTGTGGTCGTGTATCGCGGTCAGATTGGTGGTGCGGGAGAGATGGTCACGCTCGAAATCGCGAAAGAGCTGCAGCTCGCGCTTCAGGTGGTCGCTAGTCGACGGTGCCACGCGTTCGGCTTCCAACTCGGCGCCGAAGTGGTACAGCTCGTAGTAGGGCGCCGGGATAATGATGGGGTTCGCGTGCACGTTGATGGACCCTAGCCCGCGCGTGACTTTTCGGAAGACGTGCTGGAGCCCGGCCGACTGGATCTCGAGCTGCACGCGCGGCTGCTGTTGGGGGATGACGATCCTACGGAGGAGCAGCGAGTGCTCGCCGAACCGCCGGCTGGAGATGGCCGCCTTGTTGGTGCTTTGGGCTGTCGGGATGCACTCGCCCGGCTCGTCGGCCGAGACCCAGTGCTCCGTCACGTCGAAGAAGCGGCCGTTGGAAGCGGCTTGTTGTTGCTTCCCGTCCTTGCTTTCGCCGCCAGGCCCCGAGGAGTGGCGTTCGACGACTTTAGCATACAACGAGAACCCTGCCGGAGATTCCATGATTTCCGTCTGCCGCTGGGCTGGTTCTTTGCCCAAGTCAGTGTGTGCGGGGAGAACAGATGTTGAATCAACGGGCCGGTCAGAAAGGGGCATCTGGGTGGCTGGTCTTGAGGGTTTTGGGCACAAAGCGATTTCCAGGGGTCGGGGTAATCTTCGTCATCTTGTTCGTTCAACACGCACTATTGCCTTGGTCCAACCATCCTGCAGCCGCCACGAGCTGAAAATCGACCCACGAGGCTGCGTGATATGGACCCTGCAAGTGTGCCCAACCCCCTTGAGGAGGTAGAGATATAGATCAGGCAGCTCATTGGCGAGTGAGAAAATATTGGTGTGTCTGTTTTTACCTGATGGGGAGACCGACGTGCAGCCCGATATGCAGCCCGAGATGCAGCTGGCCCCCGAATTCGGTCAAGTCCCTGGTAGGTGTGGCAGCGGGAGCCTCGCCAACATGTCGCCCAACCCGGCTCTCCCTTTGCCACAAAATTATCTCTCCCAAACACCTGCCCAAGAGAAGAACACCTGGGCCAAGTCGTCGACGATGGGCAAGCCTCAGCGTCGAGCAACCCTCCTGGGCTACGAACAGCCGCTGGGAGCCGGCGACGACGAGACACAGGGTTCGGCAAAGCGGCAAGACCACTTCGCCCCGAGGAGAAAGCGATGGAACCTGGACGCCGACGCCATCATCCAGAAACTCAACTGTCACACCTCGTTCCAGGTGCGGGAGGGTTACGAGCTTACCGACCTGCCACGGTTCAGCGACACCGCCAATTACCAGGTGTCAGAAACGGAGCAGTTTGACCTGTGGACGTTTGAAGTCAAGCGGCTTGTCAGCATTGCAAACGACCCGAACTCAATTGAAATGGAGGGGGGTTTGGACGAGTGGTTTGGCGCGGCGGATCGAGACGGCTACCTGGGGCTCGACAAGCTGGCGACGCAGCTCAACTATGCGATCAGCATCTGCATACTTGACAACGAGCTGCTCCTGCTCGAGTTCGACCCCGCTATTTCAAACCCGGCCAACTTCCTGGCGTCGAGAACCAGGCTTTCCGGGACGTTCGGCCCAGAGATCACTGTCTCTCTCACCCGCGGCTCGGTCCGGTTGACGCGCGAGAACGACCGGTGCTACCAGGCCATGGTGAACTACGTGACGGGGACGCTCGTCCGGGTGCTCCTGCGGACCGTCGAGGGCGAGCTGTGGGACCAAAACGTCGTTCTTGCTCTGGCCAAGCTGGCGGCAAAGCTCAAGGTGGTTGGCATCGAGCTCGAGAAGACGGCGACAATGTGCCTCGCCGGGGCGAGAGAATGGGACCACCGCCTCCGACAGCAGCAGCGGAACGATTTCGCCCCGCCGTCGAGCGAGAACAAGTCCGGTGGTGCCCGAAACAAGCAAGTGGAAGCGGCGCAGACCGTCTTTGGCCAGTGGGGCCATGAGTACTTCAGTTTGATGGATGCCTTCCACCAATGCATCGCCGTCCTGATTTCCCAAGTCGCCGGCCAGCTCCGCTCCGATTCTCTCAGCACGGCCGTCACCGATTCGTTCGAGACGTGCTCCATCATGTACGACACGGGGTTCCAGCAGGCGCGCGCCATGCTCTGCCAGGAGCGAACGGGCGCCATCGGGGGAAGCGGCCATCGCAGCGACGTCCACTGCGCAGGCTTTGCCTTTGAAGTCTGCCTCGCCGTGCTCGAGAAGCTGCGCGAACGCGACTCGGCGGCCCCGTCGGCCGGCATGCCGTACACATCCGTGTACTGGAAGTGGACGCGGATCCTGGCGCCCAAGGCCGGCGACGAAGGGGTCCAGCTGGCGCGGCCTCGGACCGGAGAGCTGCACCTGGCTTCGATGCGGGACGTCATCACGGCGTTTGTGCCGTTCGTCATGGTCTGCGGCGGGTTTCCAAGGCAGCTGCACGGCATGGTCGGCAGTGTCCATCTCTTCGCCAAGCCCGGGGCCACCAAGACGTGCGACGACGTGCCCGCCCTCGCCTCGTTCATGCTCCGCACCAGCAGCTACCGCTCGACGGCCGATCCCGAGGTCACGTCGGTCAGCGAGAGCCCCATCGCACGGAAGCGGGCGCTGGCGCAGTGGCCCAGCGCGGCATCGGGCACCGCCGAGCCCCCCCGGCCGCCCGTGGGCGGAAATGGAGGAATAATAGGGGCTGAGTCGACCGACGACGGCGCGCTCCAAGCCGACCTGCGGGAGGCAAACGCAGACGTGGCGCGGGTGCTCACGCTCATCGACAGCTGGATCATTGACGAGACGTCCATCATCGTCCCCTACCGGCGGTACTGCTGGGGCGCGCTAGGGCTGTGCGGCGGGTTGGTCGTCGGCGGGCTGGCCATCGGCTTCTCGGTCGAGGAGCGCATCCATGGCGTGGACCCCTTCAACATCTCGACCTTTTGCTGGGTCCTGGCCGGCTTCATCATCCTCGTGGCCAAATCCATCCGCGTTCAGGAGTGGCCATGGCGCGACTTCGTCCTAGGCCGCGTCGTGTGCAAGTCCGTATCTGAGGTGGTGGCCGTCACCTGGGTCGACGCCCAGCTGTTGCTGTCCATACTCCTACGCCTCGAGCCCGTCATGCTCCTCAACAAGCGCGGCCCGTTCGAGACCATCTTCACCCGCCGCAATCCCGAGACGGGGTTCGCCATCGATGTGCCGCTCGGCACCGCCGCCGTTAACGAGGGCGGCTGCTTCTTCGTCAAGGTCCAGTGCAACACTGGCCCGGCCATCATGTGCCTGCGTACGAATTACAGCCACGAGTACAACAGCATCGCCCCCCAAAGCCGTTCCGAGGAGCGCGGGGAGGTCAAGTGTGACAAACTCGACACGCCCTGGTGCTGGGGTAAGGGGCCAGACAAGGGACCGCTGTACCCCATGATGACCAACGCCATGGCCTGGACCCGCGTTATCGGTCTGCAAGGTCACAACGCCTATTTTGATTAGTCTATAAGATCAAACCTGCCCTTGCCAGCTGTTTTAGGGGATCACCAGGATAAACACGGCGATGGGCGCGAGGATGGAAAAAAAAAAGCCCAAATCCGTACGACACCTGCTGGACCCTGCAGCCGGTCTGTCGCGAGGCCGACCTGCATCGCCGTCAGCACGACCGCCACGAAACCGATCGCGGCCGCTATCCCCACCAGGTTGTCGCGGAAGAAGCTGCCGTGGCTGTGCCGGGCGCGGGCGTATGGGCGGAGGGTGGTCAGGCGGCTAAGGGTGTTGAGACGCTTTTCAATCCTGTCCCTCCCGGGATTGGCTCGGCAGCGACGGGAATCCTCCGTGTTGTAATATGTTTTTGTTTTGCCCCACGTCCTCTTATGACTTTATAAGGGTATCGATCAGAGATATCAGTTCAGTGATGTACCAGTTCTAGTCCTGGCGACTCTACGCGAACATTTCATTCCAATTAGCATGTTATGGTGCGGCCTGGCCTGCCATGAAGGGCTGCTGACGACACGCTTCTCTCCGCTAACTAACCTTGGATGTGCGGAGGTAGTAGGCTGGGAGTTGGAGGGGAGGGGGACGCATTAGTTGGTTGGTCCCCTCAATAAATACTCATTTCCTTTTGTTGGCTTGTCTATTCCGGAGTAGAAGCAGGAAAAACAGTTTCTTGGGACATGAGCTGACAAGTATTCTGCCTGGCTTCCAGGGCTGTGCAATCCTTGGGTGTGTGGAGAATATGCGATGTGGTGTTGGCCAACAGCCGACCAGTGTTTGTGTTCCATTCAGTGGTTGGTTGCTCAAGGCACACAGGGAATCTTCTAGTTGTCCGGCATCTCTAAGCGATTGGCTTTTCCCAGCCGGAGAGCTTTATGAGAAAGAACGCCCAGAGGGAAAGCCTGGCCGCTGCGGCGGGGGCTGAATTTGGTCGAACCAACTGCGTCAGAGCCTTGTCCACCCAAGATATTCACTTATTTCCCGGGCCATCCTCGGACAGCTGGGTCTCACAACCAACTTTCGCAGCATCCTCATCAGTTGTCTGACACGCCTTTTACGCCAGCCTGTACCAACATGGATGCTTCGGCGCTCGGCTACCAGCCTCTGGCACGAAACGACACCATCCGACTGCTGCGCGTGGAGCCTGGTCAGTTCGGTGACAAGATACAAGGCACGCTGTATCATGCCGACTTGGACAAGAACCCCGACTACATCGCCCTCTCCTACGTCTGGGGCGATCCAGCCGTCACCGCTCCTATTTTCTGCAATGGCACCGAGGTCAGCGTGAGAGTCAACTTGGCCAACGCCCTCGCTCGACTGCGAAAGTCCAACGCCAGTGTTGTCGTCTGGGCAGATGCGCTGTGTATCAACCAAAAAGACGCCGCCGAGCGAAGCCGCCAAGTCGGCATCATGTCCAAAATCTACAGGGCCGCAACTCAAGTCGTTGTGTTCCTGGGGGAAGACACCGAGGATACGGCCCTGGCGTTCTCAGTCCTGGACCGCGTGTCTTCGCTTCTGAAGCATGAGCAGGATACACACCGTCGACTGGAAGCTTTCAATCGCGGCTACGTTAGAGGAGAGAACACCGGCATCCCGTCCGCGGAGGACCCGGGCTGGACGGCGCTACGAAACTTGTACCGCCGTGACTACTTTTCCCGCATCTGGGTCGTGCAGGAGGTGGCTCTGTCGGCGCGGGAACCGCTCGTTATTTGTGGGAGCCACCAGGCGCCCTGGAGCAGGGTCATGCGAGTGGCCGCCTTCTGCGTAGAGTCGACCCCTGTGCTCAACAACGGCGCCGTCAAGACCTACGCTCCCACAGCCACGTACATGGGTGAAGTCCGGAGCGCTCTCGGGGCAGCGAAGGATGATCGGAGTCTAGGGTTGCTGTCCCTCTTGATTCGCACGAGGCGCTCCCGTGCAACCGACCCGCGAGACAAGCTGTTTGCGCTGTATGGCTTGGCGAACGACATCAGCGGTTCGGGCGGGCCGTTGCTCAAGGCCGACTACGCCATGAGTGTGCACGATGTGCTCCTGCACGCCATGGAATTCTTGGTTCGAACAGAGCAGACCTGGCAGGCCTTGCTTTACGCTGGTCTTCATGCCGGCAGAGCAGAAAACCTGCTTTCTTGGGTCCCCGATTGGAGCAGCGGCAGTCACAGCCTCAACCCACTGCAATCCTGGAAATGGACAGAAGGCTACAACGCCTCCGCCGGCATTCCCTGGCAGCCGACATTCCCCGCCAACAAACAGACCATGCAAGTTTTCGGAAGACCAATCGGCAAAGTCCAGTCCGTGTTCGCGCTCTCAAAAAGCTATATCACCATCATCCCAGAGCTTCGACAACCTGGACGGCTTCGGTCGTTATGGACTGACATCGTCGCTCCGCTGGGACCGCGGTACCGCGGAGGCTGCGCCGTCGTGGACGCCTTTTGGCGAACCCTCATTGCCAACAAGGACCCTCGCTCGCGGCCCGCGCCAGCCGACTTCAACCGCCACTTCCTTGCCTTCTGGCGCCTTAACCGCCTGGCCGATCTTGCCGCAGAGGCGCTGGGACGGACGGCCACCTCCCCCGTCTCCCTTGACATTGACTACATCGCAGCCGCGAAGCGTGTGCGGGACGCCCTGTTTTCCAACTCTGACCAGCGCGCCGCGTACAAGCGGTACCAATCCAGAGTTCTCCGGAGGAATGGCTTGCCCTGTATCGGCAAAAGCGCCGGGGCGCACGATGCCCTCTGCAATAATTGCGCGTCCGTCAACGATCCCGAGTTGTTTGAGCGACAAGGCTTTGGCCTGCTGAAGGAAGATGACCCGTCCTTGGCGATGATGGACGACCCCTTCGTGGCGGAGTGGTTCAGCGGGCTGCGGACGGATCAGGAGGAGGAGCATCCGATGATCGAGGCCGACTACGATCAGTATATGAAGAGCTTTGGATGGACAGTCACCGGGAGGAGCTTCATTGTCACAGAGGATGGGCTCATGGGGCTCGCACCGGAGACAACTCGAGTCGGAGATGTTGTGGCGATTCTTGCTGGGGCTCAGACTCCGTTTGTCCTACGTTCTCTGACAGGGGACGGTGAAGGCAGAGAGAGGTTCGCGCTGGCTGGAGAGGCATATGTACACGGCATCATGGGCGGGGAGGCAGTCGAGTTGGATGGGGAGGGACGGTCGCGGTGGAGGAAGATAGACCTTGAGTAGGGCCATCCGAGGCGGAGTAGCCGTCTGTCCATGTGAGAGAATTTCAGGGGATCAAGTCTATGCGCTCATTTAAAGCCCTTCTAAACCGTGGATCTTTTCATGGCACTGATCTGAACCGCTAACGTGATGCTTCCGTTTCCCACGCGTGTAATTGGAACGACATCCATCCTCCAGATGTCGCCGAGCTTTTGAGTACACCCAAGGTAAAATCAGTCAACGACTCTAGGTATATCCAGCACGAAGGGTAGATCAATAATTATCAAGGGAGCTGTCTGAGGCACCGACAACTCCTATCTCTGTGAGTAGGGTAAAATATTGGACAGTGCCACAAACATGTCTGAAGCCAGTTCACCTTACCAACCTGGCGCTGGGGTCCCCTTCTGCACGGGAATCTTCTCGGTCGCCGAGATATACTGCGCCTCGCCCGTGTACCTCCATCTCTTGAAGTACGCATTGGGCGTTGTAGCCGGACAGTCCAGTCCTGATCCAGCCCCATTGCGCGTCGCGTACACTCCAAGCAGCGTTCCAACAAAGGAGCCCGTCCCGCCGCTCAGCAGCTCCGCGGACGCCGTTCCCAAGGCCACCCTTGCCCTCTCGTCCCCGGCCGGCATAGCCGCGAACGTGTACTCGTTTGGCGTCGCTATGTGGATTTCTAGCCTCAGTGGTTTGCCTACCCACTTGTCCGGCACCGGGCTCGTCTTGATCACCCCCGAAGCGTTGAACCGGAAGCTCAGCTGCTCGCCCACCAAGGCTACCCCCAGCTGGATATTCGCCGCCTGCGTCAAGAACGCCGTGATGCCTGCCTCGTGGCCGTCGGCCCGCGGCGTAAAGTCCAAGTCGACACTAAAACGAAACAGACTATGCGTCTGCCGCCGCCTAACGAACGAGATGGCCCTCGCGCCCGCCTCCGTCCTGCCCAGCAACCCATCGAGGCGATTCTATCCCAGTACCACCTATAGTCCCCTTTTCGCCAGACTAAACGCCCCCTGACGCGGCACCCGCCAATGCACCAGGTTCCGCGGGATGCTGCTGCCGCCGCCGCCGCCGCCGTGCCCGCCACTTCCTGGACCCTCCCCAAAGTCATACACGTCCGGATCCCCATTGAACGGCCCCTCCCCCGGTACATCCTATATCGGCTCCAGCAGCGGCCACCCCTCCATCTTGCCCCTCACGGGCTACAGCACCGGCCACGCATTGCCGTTATCGCCGTCCTCCCACGTCACGGGGAATAGTACCGCCTTACGGCCCATCGGGTACGACTTGTACTCGGGCCCGGAGCGCGTGGCCAGCGCTATGCCCTACCACTTGCCGCGCGCGTCGCGGAACAGGTCGCCATGGCCAACCGTCTGGAAGTACTCGGCCGAGCCGCGGTTCGTGAGGATCGGGTTACGCGGGTACGGCGTGTACGGGCCCGTGAGGTTCTTGGAGCGCGCGATGGTAATAGCGTGGTCCATTACCGTACCGCCCTCGGCGATGAGCAGGTAGTAGTACGCGCCGTGCTTGTAGAGGTACGGGCCCTCGGGCCAGACACCGCCCTTGCCGTTCCAGAGCGGGATGGCCGGGCCGGTACGGCCGGTATGGATATCGAATTCTTGCAGCTAGATGCCCTGGGTTGTGACGTACGTCTTGCCGTCGCCGTTATTATTGTTGCCGTCGTCCCAGAAGAGGTCCGGGTCGATCTTGGGCGCCGAGAAGGTGACCGGGTCGCTCCAGGCGGCGTCGTCGAGGGGGTTAGTGGTAGTGAAGAGCACGCCGGAGTTCTTGCCGGGTACGCCGAGGTACTCGCAGATAACGTAGAAGACGCCACAGCGGTAGCGGATGCTAGCGGCGAACATGCCCTCCTGCTGGCCGTTGGTCGCCTAGCTATAGTCCGAGAGCTAGGATTCGCGGTTCTACACGTGGCTGACGTGCTTCCAGTTGAGAAGATCTCGGGATGCGTAGATTGGCAGGCCGGGGAACGAGATGAAGGTCGAGGCGACGCAGTAAAAGGTACCGTCCACCTGTACGCACGACGGGTCCGAGTGCCAGCCGGGGAGGACCGGGTTGTAGTATGTCGAGTTTCTCGACATTGGGTGCTTCGCCGCTGCCGAATGGGCGAGCAGCCCGCACAACAAGGTGGCTGAGAGTCTCATGGTGGAGGTTGGTCCCATGACGTTTCCTCTATCGCGCGCTCTCTCTCTCTCTCTCGACGGACCTTGGAACCCCTAGCTAATCCGAGGAAAAGAGAAGCATTTTTACTTACCCTTCGTAATAGGTGATCCTTCGTTTCCCCCGCCCCGCTACCGGGACGAGGAAAAGGAGGGGTTGGGTGCCCGCGAGGTTTTCGCCATGGGCAACCATTCAAGACCCCATCGTGATGCAAACAGCTGCACGTCAAAGGCACCCCAGCGACGGTCTTTTAGGTGATTGGGGCGACGGCTACAGTCGGTTGGGCAGGGAGGGGAGTGAGTGCCTTGGCGCTGGTGGCTCGCCCTGCTCACCCTGCTCACCCTTGCTCGCGCGACCGACGGAGCAGGGTGAGCCACCTTGGCTCACCCAAGCCGCTTAAAGCGGCCGGAGCACAGCCGGAGCCAATCCCGCAAGAGTGCACTATTATTTGGGGAATATGCAACCCCCTCAATTCCCCAACCACACCAATCCTGGTGTCATAAATTGAAATGCGTAACTACTTATCGGTGCCTTATCGTGCTTATCGTAGTTATGCGCACGTGCGCACAACGTGTGAGCAATTGATAGGCTGACGAAATAGTGGGAACTATGTATGGATAACAAGCGACGCGAAATAGAGGTGACTGGGTTATTAGACCGCTCGCAGAGAACAATCACAACACTTCCAGTTCAATCGCCAGATTTCACCTCTTTGGACCTCAGTTGCAGGAATCGGCTCCATTGGAACACAAGGAGGCCAAAACCAAGACACGCATCTTTGCTGTCCCCTCTGTCACCTCCTCTCCTCTAAACGACGGAGCACGCATCACCATCACTATCACCCACCCAACCTCGCAAGTAACCACCTCGTAAACCGCTATGGCGCCAACCGCGATCCCCCCCGAGGCCGTGTCCGCCCGCATCGCCAGCTTTGACCACATTGGATGGTGGGAGGCGTTCCTGCTCCTGCTCATCTTCCTTGGCACCCTCCTCATCACCGCAGACCTGAGCGTCGAACCCATCAGTCCAGTTCCTTGTATGCCGATCGATCCATCTGTTGCTTTTGCCCCCTTTTTTTTTTTTTTTTTCTCATTTTGGTTCCCCCCGCAGGGAGCTGGCTTCTGATACATGCTACTACTGCCAGACTGCATCTCGATGATCGCAACCCCCATTGGCATCTACTGGAAGCCACCTCCCGAATTGCCAATGCCGGTGTTCTGGGTCATGTTTTTCGCCTTCCTCCCGTTCACTTTCGGCTTTGGTAATATCGCCAGCATCGCCATCTGGGCCCTCTCTCTCAGTCACCTCGATTACATCGCCGCCGTGATGCCGGCGCTCTTCATCATCTACTTCGCCTTGATGCCTCCGGTTGCTCTGGCCATGACTCCCACTGCATCGAGGGTGCTGGCTGGATTCTTTTGGCTCGCGATTGTCCTTGCGCAGCGAGACAAGATCCATTTTCTGATGCCACTCTCCCTTTGGGGAGCCTGGTTGCTGTTTTACAGCGGTTTAACTGTTGCATTTTGGCGTGCGGCGCCTCTGGTGTGGAACATTTCCCTCGCCATCATTGTCGCCTCCCTATGGTGGCTGTTGGAAGCCGCTGAATCGACATCCCGGGTTGCCGCCTTCGGCCTGGCTCTACTGCTTATCGGCACTCTGGGCAAGGGCCTCTTCAACTTCATCTTCCTATACCCGGAGACCTACCTTTTCCCTTTCAACCTGATCAGCCATCGGTACAAGGTTCCCCAGGCGGCCTGGAAACCCGTTACAACCCTGGAAAATCCTCCAAATTCTCTATGCCCGCAGTGTCAGCAGCTCGTGCAGAGCTCGGGTATCATTCTGGGGTCTCGCTGGCCCTTGGTGCCGCTGGTGGAGTGGCACACAGTCTCCTGGCGCAAGTCTTCGGTCGCTACCATAGCGCCATGCGACTTGTGCCCGTTGATCTGGGACTCGGCTGGCCTCGGCAGCCTGGGATCCCCACGCGAGGACGAGAAAACGTGGAAAGTCAAGGTCTGGCAAGTAAGGCCGATATCCCGCTACGCCTTCGCCAAGCTGTATTGCGAGGATCAGCCTGTCGGACTTCGCTTGCTCATTCACCGCGGAAAGAATTTCAGAGAACGTACGTAGACGCCTTACACCTTCTTACCCACAAAACCCCATTTCCTGGATTTGGCTGATCATACGGACGCTGTTGGTAGCCTGTGAATCTGTCCATCAGCCTTCGACCGGGTCAGAAGCTCACGTTGCTCTGGCCAGGTCCTGGTTGTCAGATTGCAGAAGACACCATCGAGCTTGTTCCAGCAGTGGCAACACGCCTCGAGCGCCGCCAACCAGACTGATACAGGTTGAAAAAGGCAAAGGTGATGAACCTGCGCTCAGAATTAAGTTGGTACTGAGTGGCGATTCGCCAGTCAAGTATCTAGCGTTTAGCCACTGCTGGGGAGGAAGCTCGACGCTTGAGCTAAGGAAAGCCAACGTCGAAGAATTCCAGACCGGGATCGACCTCTCCTTTCTCTCCAAGAACATGCGAGACGCTGTCGCGATTACCCAAAGGCTCGGATACAGCTACATATGGATCGATTCTCTCTGCATTATCCAGGATTCAGATGAAGACTGGAACGCTGAGGCGGCAAAGATGGAAAGCGTGTATGCTGGCGCTGACTGCACCCTTGCTTCCACCGGCTCGGCTTCTGGTGATGGCGGATGTTTTCACGACCGACTCAATCTCTGCAGCTTGAGGGCGTGCAAAGTTGGCGTGAGCGGAGGCACGCAACCAGAGTGGATATACATCCGTCGCGACGACCTCAGCGACTTCCGCCGCGGTGTGGACCGTGCACCGTTAAACCAACGAGGATGGGTACTGCAGGAGCGCCTTCTGTCGCGCCGAATCCTTCACTTTGGCGCAGAGATGCTGTACTGGGAGTGCTGCTTGCGGTCGGCCTCGGAGCTCTGTCCTACGGGATACGTCTACAAGAAGCATCCGCAAGAATTCTATGGCGATTTCCTTCCGCCTCCTATCCAGGTGGAGATTGATGGCTCTGATCTAGAGCCGGAGGATACGTGGAAGCGCTTTCGACTCATTCAACGGCGTCTGCCGCAGCCGGACCTCGATCTATTCGGCAGTCAGGGGCCATCGGGAGTGTGGCAGACCCGGCAAGCGTTCATGAAGGAGCCCCGGCGGCATGGGCTCGAGCCCTGGAGCCGGGATTCAGGGGCAGGCCGACACCGCACCGCCCTGGAGCAGATCCAGGAGAACAATCTGGAGGGCCAGGGAATTCTCAGCTTTGCTCAAACCTGGTACACTATCGTCGAGTCCTTCACCATTTCTCGGTTGACTTTCTCAACCGACAAGTTCATCGCAATGGCGGGCATCGTGGACAAGGTCAAGAGAGCCACAAAGTATCATCACGTTGCTGGATTGTGGGAAGAACACTTGGTCGAATGTTTGCTGTGGTTTGTGACTCAAGGGCCGAGCCAGAGGTTGCGAGAAACCAAGAAGGCCCAAACAGCTCCGGTCCAAGCTGAGGTCGGAGTCACTATCAGCACTGACTCGACTTCCCCGCCCCAGAGCCCCTCAACTGGCCAACCAGAAGCCGAAACCACTGCATCGGATGGTATCGTGGAGATCCTTCAACCCGGCGTCACCGTTTTGGAAGAGGCACCAGCAGGAGCCCAGCCGAGCGCAGTCGCAAAGGGACTCATCATTGGTCCGCAAATGGCTCCTACTTGGTCTTGGGTTTCTGTCGATGGGCCCGTCTCGCTAAATCAGTTCCCAATGAATGCGGCGAGGAAGGTCTATACAACCCGGTTGGCTACCGAGTGCTCCGCAACCGCGAGTCCCGTGAGTCCGGGACCAGGCGAACCAAATTGGAAAGCCTTGGAAGGCGTCCTAAAGATCAAGGCTCCACTGCTCAAGATAAAGCATCTTGAGCGTGATGGCCACCAGTGGTATATCTACGTCGGGCCATGGGCTCGTCGCAGATCAGCGAGATTGCTCCCGGACGTGGCCACATTCAATAGGGATGCCAAAGGGGATGAGATTGAACCGGAGCTGTTCTGCGTCTCGCTCCTGTCGCTGCGTCGTGAGACAGAGATTGTTTTCCACATCAAATCGAGAGAGGTACAAGGGCTGGTGGTCAAATGCATTGAGCGCAGAGACGAAGGGCCGGATGTCTATGAGCGCGTTGGCTTCTTCTCTAGCGCCATGCTCGAGGGTGGCTCGCCGCACCTACGTCGCTTCAAAAAGGCGCCGCTGGAAGAGATTCATGTGATCTAACAAAGTTGCGACCAGGTCAACGTCGGGCCCAAGGCGGGCGGGGACGATTGTGAGCAGGAACGGTGGCGGCGGCACGGGGGAGGAGAGCCCGGAGCGGAGGCGAACGGGCGGGATCGGCGCGAGTGGGGGGCTCAGGGATCGGATACATGCGCTGGCTCACCGGTTGAAGGAGGGGAGAATACAGTGGTGCAGGTTGGTGGAGAAGAGGGGGCGGAAGAGGATGGGGAGGACGCTGAAGGGGGAGGGGGTTTGGCGAGGAAGATCATTCGCGTTAGGGGTGAGATATGAGGGGTTGTTGGGTTTTTGTTTTTTTTCTTGTGTTTGTTTGGTGAGGTGTACTAAAGTAGAAGGCCAAGGCCATGGCAGGCAACAGTTCCTGCATCGTCTTGGAGCATTGGGAGGAGGCAGCCGGGGTAATTATATCATGTTCGTCCAGCTGATTCAAGACATCTTTTCCGAGCTTTTGGAGACAAAGAAAGTGATGTTCAATCTGGCTCATACTCACCAGATATCCACAGCAATAGTGCCACCGTCACGCCCCACGTCGCCGGAACTCAGCGTCCTGGGCTTAGGTTATGAGGATAACCGAGATTCTCAACATTATAGTTACTCGAGGCGTGGACAAGACAGGAAACGCACGATAAGGCTATGTGGGCTGAACTCGGCCGCATCAAGGATGAGCGCCGAGCGGCTAAGTAGGAGTGCTCGGCGGCCATGGAAGAATGCTAGGCGATCAAGAACGAGTCATAGCGATATATAGAAGAGCAGCTGGCGAGGGCATGTGCTGGAAATGGCGCCCGCCCCGCCAGGCTCCAGGCATCAAACTATCGTGCCCAAATTCCACCGCTATCACAATCATATCAACCAGACCATGGCCCTCCCAGTTTCCCTTGTTGAGAGTAAATCAACCCGCCTCCCGCTTGAACATAGGCCATTTACGTCCACATCACGGTTCCATTTTCTCTCTTGGTGAAGGAATTCGACTCGAACACCACCCAAGTCCCCCCAATGGAGCGGCCCCGACCGTAGTGGTGGCCCAGCCGCGTGTTCCGACGTTGGTGCGAAACTCCAACTGACCTCGGGACCAAAGCCTTCGCTCTTGCCCATCCCGCCTACTCCAAAGTCTGGCACAATTGAGTACGCTGCTCTTCGGAAAAGAGGAGCCCACTATGTACTCCGTCATCGGTTGTGACGCACAGGACTGGGAACGCGTCGGTGCCTCGAATCTTTCCTCGGCATTTTCCACAGGGGCCACGGACGACGACATCAACCACGCAAGAGCCATTGTCCTGAAGGCCAACAACCACAGTCCGTGTAGCGCAGGCGGCATTCTGTTCACAGTGGAGGAGATGGACGAGAAGGAAAAGGCGGAGTGGAAGGCGGTCTGGATGGACATGAACCTGGGCAAAGATGCTATCGAGTCTGATGTTGACTTTGCGATGGCGAGGAAGAACCGTACGCTCTACTGGCACAAGGGCGGGGCTGCCCGACCCGACAACAAGTGATGCTGCTGTTACGGTGGGGGTTTGATGGTTCGGGGCAGGTTAAGATGACCGCCATCTTTATTACACCTCTTCTCAGTGGTGCTGACCTCCCCACCTCGGTGCACAGTTGTTGGAAGACATCACTTAAAGAGCCCACCTTGGTATCTTGGATTATTTTGCGGGTTGGCCCGAGCGCCTGCCCCTCCATCTCTTGCAGCCGGCCCACCACTGCCTTTTCCTCGACCATCATCACCGACAACGCAGGCAATACCATCACCAGTTCTGCCCTGTTTGCCTGCTCCCCGCGACAGATTACGTGGGTGCAACCCTGCGAGGGCTACGCCGTACGGAGTACGGAAGCCCCTACCAAAGGAAAGGTCTCACCGCCTTTCAGCCAAGAACGCCACCATCAGCCCATACCCCCCCCGGCAAGCCCCTATCAGTCTCTGGCAAACATGATGCATCCTCAAGATCAACTTTACAAGTAGACTGCAACTCATGAGACTAGCTGGTCACTCTCAGCTCATTGCCAGGGTTGGGCTCTTGTGAGTGACTATTACCTATATATCGGTCTTGTCCACGTTTTCTTTTTTCAAGTTCCACTTCGAGTGAATCTAACCCTATGGATACTAAGGGGACAGTGTCAGGGGGTCTTGAAGCTGGTATCGTGGCCTCAACATGCCGGGTTTGACAACTATCACCAGCGTACTATCTGGTATTAAAGAGCGGTGCAGTCAACAGTTGGGGACAATGCTTTCGGTTGCCAAGTTCCGATGAACTCGCCCATTACCTGTAGAATTGCCACCCTAGCACCAGTCTCAACCCTGTGGAACCCAAGCGGCCAGATATTGGACATGCTCGCTTCGTTGTATCCATATTTTAGAAATGCCAGGGGTTCCAGGCGTGCCAATCACTTGGCGTAGGAAAACTGCCGAAGACGGACTCCTCCCTTATAGCGTTGATGAATATCATGGAGTAGTAACCAGCCAATTACCCGTTGGCCACATTACCCTTGAACACCCGGACCCCTCTGAATGCGTCGGGGATATATATGGCTCCACATCAGCAGTCGGGCACGATCATAAAGAACCATCATCTACGCTGCGCACCGCGGACGTTCGAGGCACAACCCTCAAACTTCTCTTGAAACGGCACCAACTGTCAAAGACCATGTACTCCCTCTCCATTCTCGCCCTCGGCGTTTTTGCTCCCCTGCTAGCCTCGGCGGCAGATTGCACGCGCGAGTTTCTCAAGACGAGTGCCGACAGTCTTGTGGCGGCGCAGACAGCGGGCGACCCTTCGCTGCTGAAACCAGTGGCCGAGGGCCTTGCCTACCACGAGAACTTTGCGGCTGCCACTTTCAAGTCGGGCATCTTGGCCACACCTCTCAAGATCGACCACAGCCGACACAGCCTCGACACGACCCAATGCGCTACATACACGGAGCTGATTTCAGCCAAGGGCAGCAAGCCGTATGTGCTCGGCACGCAGATGTACTTCAAGGACGGGGCCGTCTCCAAGATCGACACGCTAATCAGCACAACTGGTGACTGGCTATTCAACGCGACGGGCACGCTCAACTGGGCCAGCAAGGAGGACTGGGGCACCATTGCCGAAGGGAAGCGTGACTCGCGTGCCGTCATCCAGGCCGCCGCCGACGCCTACTGCGACATTTTTAGCGACAAGACGGTCAAGGTTCCATGGGGGTACCCCTGCGCTCGGCTTGAGGGTGGCTCCTACACGGGGAACGGTGGTCCAAACGACAAGTGTGACGTTGGCATCCCCAGCGGTGTATCCCTGGTGGACAGACGCTATGTCATCGACGAGACCGTCGGTGCCGTCTCCGTATTCCTGAGCTTTTCGGGAATCCCAGACAGCCACGAGTTCCGCGTCGAGAACGGAAAGCTGCGCTTTGTGCACACCATCACCGTGATGAGTGCCAAGGGTAACGGGAAAGGAAAAGCCAGACGGATGGTCCGGGGGCTTGCAAGCATGCCATAAAGATCCTTGACCGCGAGACGACGGTTGTGGAGTGAGAAGTTGGGAAGGGCCAAGGCTCAACAGTCGTCTTGGATTGCAGGCTAGTGTGTGAACAACGAGAATGGGTATTGATGTTGCCGGATGACCAGGCTCTTGAC
>FTEL01008480.1_pt1 | contig 39215 bp, 36 predicted proteins | sample 1658911 | NCBI WGS metagenome assembly FTEL01 (sample SAMEA3914869, study PRJEB12502) | metagenome | biome: forest; material: soil | place: USA | collected 2012-03-12 | depth 0.1 m
CCTCCAGATCGATGTGATGGGGAACTGATGCATGTGTCTCCGTACAGTGGACAAGGCTATCGAGTATATCGTGAACCAGCCCGACGCGTACTAGACGTCTCTTCTTCTTTCCTGTACCATATCATGACCATATCAACACGCAGCATAGCACGCCGCTCACTGGTCGACTAGAGGGTGTTGGCGTCAAGGAGGTGCCGTATGACTTTTCACGGGGCTGGGTGGGCTGTGTGGGGCGGACCGCCGTGTTGCGCGGAAATACTCCCCATTCAAAGAAAGAAACGGCGAAGATGCTGTCTTGAGATGCCCTCACTGCCCCTCCCGCATCCAATGTTGCTCGTCAGGGACCCGCAGCCCCTACTCGTTGCCCCGGACGCCTGTGGTGCATAGTCCCCACACAATGCCTCGTCTGCAATGGCCCAGCCGAGGGCTAAGATGCCCCAGCAAATCTCCAACTCGACAACCGCTTGTTCTACATGAGTTGGCCATGGTGGTGACCGTGCTGAGTACCCTCCCCACATCTGCCCCCCAGGATGAGCTCCCCCCCTGGATGAGCTGCTACCCTGGACTGAGCTGCTACCCCGATTGGCACGAGCACCGCTACGCCCGCGTCACACATCATCCGCATCCCGTCTTCCATTATGAGGTTGCTCAGTTCACCTTGCTTGTCTATAGCCCAACTGTGATCGTATTAGGGGGGTGTTTCCCGCGAGGCGTTTGTAGATGAAATTGCTCCATCCACCAGAGTAGGTACCAAAACACCGTCCGCACCTTTCTATACAAGATTATCCTGGCCTGTCCACCAAAGCAGCAAATGAACTGTGATATCAAGGGAGTAAAACGCCTTTTGCATGTCAACGCCAGGCCATGTCTCCGCGGGGACGGATCCTCCCGTCATCCCCCCCCCCCCCAAGACCGGAAGACACGCCGATGCATTTCCGTTGCCATGGCCCAATGCAGTCGTTATAGTTCCCACCCCCAACCGTTCCTCTCCGTCCATACACACATACCAAATATGTCCCGCCACTCCCAAGGCCCCCGTTACCTCCCGCCTGCCGCCTCGGACCCGCTTCCTGACGCGCCCTTGCCGCCGTTGGCACCGCCTGTGGTGCCCCGGTTGCTGGCAACAACGTTGGCGTAGCTCCAGCCGGTGCTGAGCGGGCTTGTGACGCCCAGGTTGCCCCCAGACACTCGCTTCCGGGCCCGCATCTGGCCCTCGTCTTCCTCCTCCATCCTAAAGACGAACGACGAATCCTCCTCGTCGATCGGTGTTGTGAACCTGCCCGTCACGCTCGAGCTGATGGAGCCGCTGCTGATGTGGCGTTCGAGGCCCCGATCCCTCTCGCGTTCCTTTCCGATAATGCCGGCACTCGGCGTCGATGGCGCCGCCCCCTTGTGGCTCCACACCGAGGTTGGGTGCAGACGGGGGCTGGAGCTTCCGGATCCGCCGCTTTCGGTGATCTGGGTTTCGCGAAGCTGCCGGGTTAAGGCGGAGACGGACTCGGGCCCATTGTCCTTCCTCCCCGCTCCGCTCGTGTGTGAGTCCCCGTTGAGTTCTGCTGTGATTGCCGACGCCAAGCTCGAGTTTCTCAGCGGGCTTCCCACGTGTCCAAACGCTGAGACGTGCTTGAGGGATCGGGCGGACCCTCCGAGGTCCAAATCTTCCTCCTTCTGCCGTTGGAACAAGGGCCCCCAACGACTCGGGCTGGCGGCCATGACGGGACTGCCGAATTTCGTCGCACCGATCGGGAGTGACTCGACCCCCCCTTCAAGATCCGACATACGCACAGTGTTTGTGGTCGACCCCCTTCTCGCCTTCTCGGCCGGCGTCAGGACCTCGTTCGCCAAGGCACCGGGGACGTAGTCCTCCTCGAACATGAACTCGGCTTCCCAGTCCCGGTCGATCTTGGGCATGCTGCTGCTCATCGTCCGCGGCTTGGTGTACCGCAACGAGCTGCTGTGCATGAACCGCTTGCCAAAGTACTCGTCGTTGCCCAGCACAGACCCCAAGTTCGCAGAACCGACCGGCGGGCTGCTTCCGAAGCCGTTGGCGTCGTTGCCGCCGAGTGCCGAGGGCGACAGGTGGTCGCTGCTGCCAAAGGCCGAGGTGTGCAGAAGCTTGAGCGTCTCGGATGTTCGCACATCCCGGCCCGAATGCAGAGACGGTGACGGCGATTCCAGCCCAAACTTGGACGGGACCGAGGACGGCCACGGCCCGTAGCGTGCGGCAAGCGAGATGCCGTTGCTGTCAAACGAGGCGGGGAGCGGGGCGTCCAGCACCGACAGTCCTTTAGTGTTTATCGGGGAGAGACCCAGGCCGAGGCGGCTCGCGTCATCGTCGCGTGGGGAGCCATAGGCCGAGGCGGGGTTTGAGCTATAGGTGGTGTCGATGATGGGGACGCCCGCGTCCATGCCCGGCTGTGGCCCCATCTGGGCGCCGTAGGGGTCGTCTTGGCCACCATAGGGAGCCGGCGTGGTGTATGGGGGGAGCTGGTCGGCGCGCAGGAACGAGTTGGTCAGGGCGCTGTTGGACGGGAGGTGGTATGTCGTCGGATTCACTCGGACGCCGAGGGCGACCCCGGCGGGGGCTCCGATCGTCACACCGTTCTTCCCGTAGTTGATGCGGCGCCCGTCGGGTAGCACATGGATATTGGCGCATTTTGGGCCGAACTTGCAGTTGCCCTGTACAGTGTGGCGCTCTGAATCAGTACGGCCGTGCTGGAGAAGCCCTCGGCCATCGTCGGCAGACGGATGGCCTGCGGACTGTCGCGCAAGAAGGGAAGGTGGATGTGTTCGCCGCGACGCACCTTTGCAAAGTACTTGCACACCGTCTCAGAGGCCGAGCTCAGGTCGTGGCTGAAGGGACAGGCGTTGCCCGCCTGGCAGGCGCCCTGGCGGAAGAATTTGCACGGCACGTGCGATGTGTCTGGGAGGAGGGTCGTCAGCAAGCTGGGGAACGGGTGCAGGATACGCCGGGTTGGTCGGGCGCAGGCATCGCGGGTTCAAGGCGGCAAGGCGGCAAGGCGGCGGGCTGGCGTGGGAGGCTGCGGTCGACTGCAAGGAGGGGGAGGGGAGGGGACAGAAGGCGAGGGGACGGTGGCTTACTCGGCGGGCTGCGAGGGCCGTCGAAGCGAGCACCGGGCATTGCGCCCATGATGCCGCCAGACCGGCCGCTCTGTGGGGGGATGTTGAGACTGCCGCTGCGCGCATGGCGGTGCTCGGTCGGGTTGGAAGTTGCCATGGCTGCGTGTGGTTTTGGGAAAGTGAGCGCGAATCCAGTTTCCGCAGGCGAGAGATTTTGGCCAGGCGGTCGGTGGAGGGGCCGCGCCGAGTTGCGCAGGGCTGATTGAGGGGCAGCAAGCAGCCGCTGGGCGGAATGCTGCAGACTCGAGCGGGGATGTCAGTGGGCCAGGTCAGGGAGGAGCGCGCTGGGCCGCTGGTCCCCGGTGAAAAATGTTTAAAATTAAAATTAAATAAAGAAAATCGATTAGCCACCCTACCCTGGCGCGCGGGAGGCAAAAAGAGCGACAGATGGGATATTCCAGTCACCCGGCAGTAGCAGTGAGTGGGAAGCAGGATGAGATACTGGAGAGATGGAGGACCAGAGCGAAAGCGAATGACATTGATGGGGAGGGGTGAGAGATGGGGGTTTGCTGCAAGGTGGGGGGGTCATGCATGCACACACTAGTTATGAGCCTAGAGATAACTGACTAACAGATGCGGCCGAGGTGAAGACGGTGTGTCAGCCGATCAACCCTGGCCACGTCCCGGGCTGAGGTGAAGTATAACTCGGGCAACGGCATGGCTTGAGGGTGAAAGAGAGCTCTAAGATGCCAGCCTGGAGCCACGGCCCTCCATTCTTTGCCCGAGTCTCACCGGATGGCATCCGGAGGGCGCCCCGTCTACATGCATGGCTCGGAACCCCGATAGCTGCATCAACATGTCCTAGGAATCGGCGGAATCCCGGTTTGCCCCTTTCGTCTTTTTTGCCCCTCAGCAAAGGTCAACACCGGCGCGTCCCGCTGGTTGCGATTTCGGGGATAACTGGCAATCATCAGAGACAATACCCGCCTCCCTGTGTTCAGAGCTGCCATGACCGCCCAAGTCAACGACCCCAAGAAGACAGCAAAGGCTCGCAATCCGCAGAAGCAGAAGCTACCCTCCGGGCGCAGCCGCCATTTCCGGTGCCCAGAGTCTGCCCCATCGCCCCAGCCAGCATGGGACGGATCCTGACCACCCCACACGGCGCAGGCGGAGTGTGAGGGGCTTGCAGGGTCCGCGTGATGCAACATCACGCGAGCCCTCCTGGTTTCTGATTGCCAAGAAGCCCTGCATGGCCCCTTCTGCGACAGACACACACACCGGAACGGACTTCGTATTGATGGTAGCTCTGCAAACTGCACGGCAATTTGTGCCCACCCAGGCTGTGTGGGAGTGCACCCGCACCCTGCATGCCTGACCACCACCCTCAAGTTGGCTGCCACCGTACGAGGAGGTAGCTACCAACCCCTGCTGCGGGTTTGCCGGATGTCAGGGCGCAGTCCGTTGCAGCCCGCCCGCGGCCATCCGTCATCTGCACATTGCGCGCTCAACTTCAAGACTGAGAATCAACCGACAGACGTTTTCTCTTTCCGCAACATTCGTACTAGGGCTGCCAAACGCTCTTCCTCGGCTCCGCGTTCGAGCTGTCGCGCGTGTCGAGAGCTGTGTCATCCAGACAATTTCTTACGCCCTGCTCTCCCGCGTTGGACATGTAGGAGGGAGCATTCGTAGTCAACGTAGAAGGGCGGGCGGCATACTTGGTAGCCGCCATCAAGCAGTGGAAAGCGGTGATGTCATGAATGCAGTACTTTCTCGGTCTCCCAAACTCGCCAGGCAGCGACGGCCCATCGTTGTAGGTCGTGTCGTAGCAGTATGTGGAGGGCGAGGACGATGATCCAGCATCGCGGCAGCGGGAGGATTCATTGAGGACAACCTTGAGATTAGTCAGAGAAGCGAGGGCTGTAAGGCGCTCGAGCAGAGAGGGGCTCGATTCGAGGGAGCCCTGGCAGGAGTAGATGGTGATGGTGGCTGGTCGAATACTGTAGAGCCATGACGTTTTCGCAACTTCTCTTCTCCTTTTACTTTCATTTTCTCTTCTCTGTTTGTATACAGGTGTTCTCCATGTCCTTCCGATTTGGCTTCTATATATCCTTCTGACTACTCTTCTCTATTTCCTTTCCGGTTGTGATTCACTATTTTGCTGCCGGTTTCTCTTCTCTGTGTCCTTCTGGTTTCTCTTATTTGCAACATTCCGGTTTCTCTTCTCTGGGCTTATTCGTAGCGTACCCCATGCTGCAACGAATCAACCAACCAGAAAAGCCATGTTCCGTAGTGGCTGGGAAAGGGGCAATATGGATGCCTTGATATGCTGTCTTAGAGCCCCGTCTTATGTCCCGTTCTCCGTGTTGCTGGGCTGCTCGCTCTCCTATTCTTCGAGACAAACCCGGCAGTAGAGATACGAGGCGGTGTGCTCTGCTCTATGCTCTATAGCAAGAAATTAGGCAGAGCCATGAGAACTATTCCATTCCTTTGCTCTCGATGATCTCAAACTCGGACCTCTGTAAAGACGGAGTTATTACCTAGTGGTAGAGCATCACTTGCGACACGTGAAGCAAGCGGTGAGCGGAGTATTAAATAATTATCCGTGCACGTCTATCTCTCTATAGTCTCTTCTCGTCGCCCGTCTGATTGTCTATGTCTGATTAGTTTGATGTCATGCTGTTGAATTTTGCTTCTATCATGCCCCGATCGTGAGTTTCCATGCACCAAATGCTCCCACACATGAGCTGACCAGTATCGCCGCGAGTCTCTCATGCTGCACCATGCCAAAATATATCCCAAGCACCTTTGCTGCAACACCCCCAAGTATACCCATCCAAACAACGAAAAACCCCGCCTCGAACCATTCCTTCTTCAAAGTTTCCCTGCGTGCCCGCTCGCCACTTGCCCTCATGCTCGTGCCCCATCCGTCCGCGCCCATGGTCAGCATGCTCCAAAGATGAACAGCCGGGAGCGGGACATAGTAGAAGAGGATGCTTGGAAGCACCCAGATGAGCCCCTTGCTCGTCATCCGGTCGGGATTCCTCAGGATGTTGTAGACACAGCCCACCAGGACTCGAAGGAGGAGATCCTTGGAAGAAAACACGACGAGTTGTTGAGACGTGAAGAGGTACCAGATGATGGCAATCGCCCCAATGGCTGGGCCGAACTCCCGCTTTGCCATGCCGTAGAAGAGAAGGGGGTGGCTGGTCGCGTAGACGCGAGGGTGGAGTAGTGACTCGATGTGTGTTGCTCTCGCCCACCGGACTTGCTGCTTGAGCCATCTCGCCATTGTCGTCGGTGTGTCCGTCGCGGCGAGGACATCCGAGGCAAACATGACCTTCCAACCCCGCAGAAGCAAGTTTGTTGTTAGATGGCGGTCCTCGTTCACCACCATCCTCTTGCCGAGTGCTCTTTGGAGGTACCAGGGAACCAAAATATCTGGCAGAGCGGCGAGCCTGAACGCCGAGCTTGGGCCACTCTGACAGTCGCTCGTCCCGGAATATGCAGGGGTTGACCGTGTCAAATACAGCTCCCCCCAGTACACAGCCGAAGCGAGGCGGGTGACTGTGCTCTCGTGAGCGTTGTGGACGACCAGGCCGGAGCTTGCTCCCCCAGCGCGAGGATCGGCTGCAATCGTATTCATGGTGCGCTCGAGCGAGTCTGGGAAGACGATGGTGTCCGAGTCCGATGACCAGAGAAACTCGACGCCCAGGATGTCGGCGATGACGAGGGAGAAGACGAAAGTCGTGAACATGATGCCCTTTTTGTGCAAGTGACGCTGCTTGAGGCACAACTGCCGCACCCCGTCCGGCGCCCCGATGCGCAGATTGTGCTGAATCAAGATGCTTTTGGCCAGTTCAATGCAGTACTGCATGGCAATGGCGTCAGCCTCGGCCCCGTCGACGGGCTGGTCGTTGTGGCGATTCTGAGCCATGACCTTGTCCCGGACTCGCTCGGCAACCGGGCCAAATGGTTCAGGGATGTGGATCACGGCGGACCCTTTCGGGTAGACCTGTATTGCCATCAGCCAACCGTGCTCAGACGCGTTCGAAGGGCGACACCTACCCTGTTGAAGACGTCGACCATCTCTTGGTCCTGCGCCTCGTCACCATCGATGCCGGCCAGCAAAAACACGCATGTCGTCGATGCCTTGTAACTCTCGAGGGCGCGGCGATACAGCGTGGGATCCTCCCGCCACCCAACAACGGCTGCCAGGCAGTCCAAACTTGGAGTTGTCCGTTGACTCTCCAGATAGAGGTCTTCTCTATCACGCTTCTCCTCTGGAGACTGCTGACTGTCATTGAAGAGGCGCTGGCGGAGGAAACGGATCCTTCGTCCTTCGATAACGTATCGGTTGAGCTCAGTGAGGGCAATGGTGAGGAGGATGTCCAGGGTCACCGGAAACCTGGTCTGCGCCGTTGTAATGTAGTACCAAGGGAGCACCAGCAAGCAGCCGATGATGTTTAGAAATTGACGGGCTCGATGGACTCGGGGACCACCCAGGGTACCTCGAGATTGTTCTGGATCGAGAAACATCGGGCTGGTACGATGCCGAAGGTGCGAAATTGGAGAGGAAAACGGCCGAGCTGAGTAAACACGGCGGTTGACTGACTCCTGAACCAAGTATTATACTACCCCCTTGCCCGCCCCTTTGTTCTCTCTCCGTTTCTCTTCTCAGCCCTGGCCCTGGTCGCACAAGAAGCCTAGAATAGGTAAATTACATCCATGCGTCACCCGAGCTGCCGGGCTTCCTGCGAACCACGGGACAGCAGGCATCAGGGGGATTCGGTGATCGGCACAGCCCCTGGAAAAAGCTTTTCTAGGAAGGACAGAAGGATGCCTCGTCGTATTTCACTGGGCGGTCTCGTATTCTCCGCCAGAGGACCTCCTCAGCCCACGGATTCGTGCTCTGAACGATTGGCTGCGGCGAGCAGCCTCGGGCGGCACGGATCTTTTGCGATATATTAATTTTCAATCGCTGCGGTTACGGGCCCATGACTCAATGCCCAATCCCGACATGATGCCTGCAGGGTCGCATTGTGGCAGGGAACAGGTACCGCCCTGTTTTTGGATCCCTCAGGCACACACGTGCTTCCGTCCATGGGAGTTGATAGACAGCCCTAGATCATCGCTCACCGCGACCCTTTCGGCATAGTTTGAACCCTTCCAACTCTTTTCCCCTGGCGAGGACACTCACGACTGCCAAAGATGATGTCGATATCAAGGAATAACCGCCTTGTACCGGCTGTCATCATCGCCGTCTGCATCTGTGTGTCATACCGACTCATCGACCCTAATGTCAACAACTGGGGTGACGTCCTCCCAGGGTGGAGCTTCCAAGAGGACGATGGAGGATCGCTCGCTTCGGCCACGGCGGTCACCACCACATCACCGTACCCGATAACTTCGACAATTGGCACGCCAGCACCAGATGTGTCAGAGAGCAGCTACCCATCCCCCACCAGCAGCCCCCCCAACGGGAACCTATCGGTTGAAGATGTTCTCCTCATCGTGAAGACGGGGAGTACATCTATCTGGAAACGACTGCTCATCCACCTCGCAACGACGCTCTCCCCGGACCGGATCCCGTCGGCAAACACAGTCATTTACTCGGACGGCCCGGACTCGATTGCCAACTTCCGCATCATTGACGCCCTCGTCAACGTCACCGAAGCGACCAAGGCCTCGCCGGACTTTGATGTCTACCGGCAGCAGCCCGAGTACGCAACCCACAACGTGTACGTCGAGGCTTCCGGCGTCGACGGGGACAACTACGGCCCGGCAGGGGGGTGGATCGTCGACAAGTACAAGTTTGTGCCTCTGATGCAGCATGCTGGGAAGAACTGGCCCAAAGCCAAGTGGTACATCTACCAGGAGGACGACGCGTATCTGTTCATGCCGAGCGTCCTCGCCTACCTCGCGACGTTTGACTGGCGGAAACCTCATTACCTGGGGAGCTACGCAGCCAAGTCCAACACCGCATTTGCCCATGGCGGTGCCGGCTTCGCTTTGTCCAGGGGGGCGTGGGAAAAAACCTTTGGACGCAACCCGACAATACCCGAGGACTACGAGGGATATACGGCCGAGCATTGCTGTGGCGACCAGGTGCTCGGCCATGCGCTGAACAAGTACGGGGTACGATTCGGGGAGAACGGCGGGGACGAGAAGTTCACTTGGGGGTTCAACCCGATTGTTCACTGGCGGTTTGGCTTCAGCAGATGGAACTGGTGCAGCCGCCTGATGTCATGGCACAAGGTCCACAGCCGTGATGTTGCAGAGTACTTTGCGTTTGAGAGGGCTTGGGACTTTTCGGTAAGTCACAGACGTCGGCCGTGAAGCACCCGGACATGATGCTGACATTCACGCAGAATCCTCTTCTCCACCGCGACTTCTTCATGGCGATGGTCGCCCCGAAGTTGAAACGACGGGAAGAGTGGTGGGATAACTTCTCGGCCCTGTACAGTGTCACCTCCGCGAATAAAGCGTCGCCCCCGACACCCGACGCCCAGTATGACCCGGCCCTCTGGAGACAGGCGTGGACATCAGTCGACGCGTGCGAGGCGGCCTGCAAGTCGTGGGTAACGTGTGTTCAGTGGAGCTACGTTGAAGACCTGTGTAGGATGGACGACAAGCTCATCATGGGCCAGGGGTTTGCGCCTGCCATGTCAGAGAGAAAGACGGCGCTCAAGACGACGAGTGGCTGGTTACAGGAGAGGTTGGAGAGTTGGAAGTGTGACTAAAGAACCGCTGGACAAATATAGACATGAAGAGGAACATGACCTAATGCTTAATTTACTACATACGCTTACACCACCCTCCTCCTCATTCTTCACGAAGCCCTCGGCTTCAAATCCTCGCTGTCCACCCAGTTCCCGTGGAGCCCTTGCCTCAACCGGACGGGCAACAGGATAACCGCCTTGGCCTTCGTGAAGTCCTTGGTGTCCAAGAGATGCAGCTCGCTACCCATGGACGAATAGTTGTTCACCAGCGCCAGGAGGTAGCCGTCTCCCTCCTCGGTAGATTCCCGGCGAGGAATGAATACGGGCTCTTGCACCATGTGTGTCCTGCCGGGGAAGTAGACCTCGGTGTTGCGGGTCTCCAGATCAATGTGAGCAAGCGAGTTGTACAGAGGATATCCGCCGCCCAGTTGAGGCGCGATCGCCGGGAAGTCGGTCTCCAGGCTCGGATCCATCAGATCGAAGAAGATGTGCCTGTGGGCCTGGGTGGCAAAGCGGTCGTCAATGCGGTAGAACTCCGAGTTGCCGTTCTGAAGCACTTCGGGGTTGGTCAGGTCCAGGTCTGAGGATCTCGGGTCGATGGTGAAGCGAGTCAGCTGCGAGTGAATGGAGCTCGGCTCCGGAGCGTTGCCCTGGGCATCAGGCCACCAGAAGAACACGTTCTTGTCGCTCAGGCCGAGGTCCACGATGAGGTTTCCGGAGGCATCCTCATACGCGTTGGCCGTGTGCCCCGGGAAGGAATTTTGGTAGCGGAACCACTGGGCGAGTCAGCAAGGTTGATGGGGAGATGTGTATCTGGGGGTGAGCCGCATTTACCTTGACATCGGTCGACTTCCCCCCCGTCCGCGGAAGGACGCCGACGTAGAACGGCGTCTCGGGGCTCCACTGCCAGTGCTCGCCTCCTTGCTTCAGGCGCTCAATATCGCAGGTCTGGGGGATGATGGGGAAAACGACCTGTTCTCGCGAGTTAGAACTGCCGGCCTTGTTTTTATGGCCGGCTCATGTCACTTACCCAGTTTTCAGTGACAGCAAAGTCATGAATCATGGCAACGACGGGTGCGGTCAGCCACACCGTCTCCAAGAACGTGCCGTCAGCGGCAATGCGATAGTAGCAGACATCCGGGGTTCCGTCGCCCTTCGCCTCGTACCCGAAGCAAATCATCTCGCCCGTCTTGGGATCGAACTTGGGATGGGCCGTGAATGTCAGGCTCGGGAGCTGGCCGTCGAAAGTGTAGAGACCATGGGTCTCCAGAGTCTCGGGATCCATCGAGTATGGCGGCGCATCTTCCTTGAGCGCGAGCAACCGGCCGTTAAAGTGGACGATGTTGGTGTTGGCAGTGGTGCGAATCTTGAACTCTACCGCGTCGGTATACTTGTTCCGGTACTTGCCTGAGACCGAATCAGCAGTGGCACAGGGAGTGCTGGGGGATACCCGACTTACCCAGCAGTGCCCGCTGAGCCTCTCGCTCGCGCGTGAACTTCTCGGTCCGCACAAAGCGCTGCTGGAAGGAAGCCTTCCCATCCTTGAGTCTGAATGCGCTGATGTTGCCATCACCGTTGAACCACTGGTGCGGTCAGCATTGCCACGGAGGTTGGCGTGAGGATATCGGATCCAACGTACCGGGTCATCCTCGATAAAAGGGGCAAACTGCGGATCAGGCATAACACGGTAGAAGGTCCCGTCAATGTCTTCCGGAATCTCGCCGTAGACCTCCAGGTTCGAGACTTCCGCCTCAACGCGGCATGGCTTCATGAAGCCCGAGAATTGCGGGCGCTCCGGGAAGTGCGAACGGGGCTTCTGGTCGAGTGGGGACACCATGGTGATTGCTGAGCCGAGTGGCAAGGTTGAGGAGGGACTCGAGATGGTGGTGAGCTGGGAGAATAAGACGACGTTACCGTGACATAGGAGAACGACAGGAGCAATATAGGGGACTTATTTATTTCAAGACGTCTCTTCGGCTTCAAAAAACCGATGGTGAAGTATGAGTCCGGGGTACCGGGTCTTGGATCGACGCCATCTTAGTCCGTTCCCCGCATGTGGGGCTCACCCCGGATGGCCTCTTCCCCGGCTTCCCCGGCTTCCCCGGCGGGATGCCAACGATGTTGTGGCCGAGGCCCCGGCCACGAATGGAGAAGTTCGACCACAGCCTAGCTGCCGCTGAACCCGCGGATCGCGGGGAGGCTGCAGGATGCGGGGGGCTGTGATGGGCAAAAGTGGTGTGAGGAGTTTGTCAAAAACGCCGGTTCTCATGCGTTTTGTTCGTCATCGACAATACCAAACCACTGTTTTCATCATGCAATACCTCGCCTACGGATTTGTTACCCTTGTTCTCTGGGTGATTGGAAGTTGCGTGTATAACGTTTACTTCCACCCCCTGAAAGCCGTTCCAGGGCCATTCCTCGCAAAACTCTCGCGATGGTGGCTCTTTCGACTTGAGATGAGGGGCAACCCTCACTCCGAGATCCTGGAGTTGCACCAGAAATACGGTATGCCCCTTGCTGTGCTAACGGAGCGGGTGCAATGCTGACCCGTCCTAGGACCGATGCTCAGGATCTCGCCGGACGAGGTCTCTTTCAACGACATTGAGGCATCCGGCGTCATCTACGGCCAGACATCCAAGTTTGAAAAGTCGCACTACTTTTACCGGGCGTTTGAAGACCAGGCACCCAACCTCTTCACGATCCGCGACCGTCAACACCATGCGCAAGACAAGCGACTCATCTCCCATGCCTTCTCACGAGCCAACATTGTGCAGTACCAGGCATCCATCTGGAATAAGGCGGAGTATCTGATGGGCCGGATAGCACAACGCGTCAAGGAGAACGAGACAATCCCGCTGTTCCCCGCGTTTCGTTGCATGACGCTCGACACCATCTCGGAATTCGCCTTTGGACGGTCGACTGAGGCGCTGAAGCTCGAGGACTTTGAGTCTGTCATCTTTGACGGCATTGACATGGCGACCGGCACCGTTCCCTTTGTGAGTTTTGTCCAACAACCCCGTCACCCAAAGTTGGAAATTAACTGGGCTCAGTTTCAACACTTTCCCATCCTCCGGGAGGCTCTTAGATGGGCCAGCTACTTCAAGCTTACCGCGGTCCCCAATGGTTTCCTCGCCCTGGGTCAGGCCGCTGATGCAGCGTTTCAGGAGATGGATACTAGTGACACGTGGACTATGTTCAAAAACATGATCTCGTCTGCAGACAAGACATCCACAGCGCTTACCAAGGAGCACCTCATTTCCGAAGCCATTCTCATGTTCGTGGCCGGCACTGACACCACCGCAGCGGCGCTCGCAATCAACTTGCACCAGCTTCTGCAGCAACCTGAACTGTACCAAAAACTCCAAGCAGAGGTCCGAACGGCCATGCCAGAGCTCGACACCAGGCCGACGATCCAGGACCTTGACTCTCTCCCTCTGCTCGAGGCGTGCGTGAAGGAGGGTCTGCGCATCAGCGCCCCGAGCCGCGTTCGCATGCCTCGGACGGTCCCAGAAGGGGGATGGACGTTCAAGGGCCAACACTTCCCCGCAGGGGTAAGCACACCCCGGAGATCCAAACCTTTCTCACCCTCTTTCTTTTCCTTCTCTTCTCTTCTATCGAGCATGCATGGGGCGGGGGCTAACGACCTTCCAGAAAATTGTAAGCCTGTCGCCATGGTATTACCTGCAAGACGAGGCCATCTTCCCCAACCCCACGCGCTACGACCCTCTGCGCTGGATGGTTGACGAGGACCAGAAGCGCCTCATGATGTCTTACTACCACCCCTTTTCACGAGGGACCCGGCAGTGTATTGGCCAGAATCTCTCGTGGATCGAGCAGAAGATTGTGTTGTCCATGTTTGTCCGGCACTTCAACCCGAAGGACGTGCTGAAGAAGAGCATCCCTGTTCGAGAGGCCATCACGGTGGCCATCGGCGACCCGGTGGAGGTGACGCTGGACCTGGTGACGGAGTGACGGGGTTCGGCGACGGAGAGGATCGCATGAGGGACGATGGGAGGGATGTGTGGTTGTGGTGTTGTGTGGGTCCGGGGAGACAGACGGAGGATCCAGGCGATGCCCCCACCCCCTGGGTGACCAGCCAATGACGTAGGGATTCACTTGTCTTGCCCCAGTTCCCCCAGTCCCTTCCCCGGCATCCCGGGGCTCTCGACTGCCGGAGCGGGGAAGCTGACGTTGGCTTGTCGCTTGGGGCAAACATTCCCCGGAGCGCGAGGGAAGGCGCGTCAAGGTTGTTGAGATAAAGACTGCGAGGTTGTCGTTTTGCGCAGCGTGCTTTGGCCAAACGCCAGGCTGGGCCGTGTCATTTAGAACTTTTACTGTACAATTATATTCTTGATGTTGCAGAACAAAAGCCAAACGAGAAAGCAAATCGAAAGTCGGAGAAGCAGAAATGAATAAAACAGGTCTAGCCCTTCGTGTTAGCTCCCCACATCAAGCACCCTCGACCCCTAATCTGGATAACTAGTTAGCGCTCCAATGCCAGTGGCGATTTGACAGGGCTCTCGGTAATTGTGCCCGGAAAGCGATCCACATGGCCTCCTCCTCCAGCGATCCGCCGTGCGCCGAGCTGGGATTTCCCAGGCTCGAGAGCAACGCCAGACACCCACCCTCGCCTTAACTTCGACCCTTCGCCGGGTGGATGGCGGATGACACCAAAACAACCACCAAATCGTCTTGGCGCCCCTCCCCTTGCTCTGCACATCCTCATTGCCCACCTCAACCTGCATTAGTCGCCATGGCCGACGAGCAGACCCATGCAGCATCGACTCCATCACTCGGGAACTCGGACCACGTCAACTCGACAAGACAGCAGGACCGCAAGAGAAAGAGAGTCTCGGTGGCCTGTAGGCCGTGCCGGACGCGCAAGTCTCGCGTATGAACCCGACCGCCCTCATGACCACTCTGGGCTCACACGCTGACAACTTCCATCCCGGCAGTGTGATGGCGGCCAACCATGCTCAACGTGCCAGGACATGGTGACTGCCTGCCGATATGATCACCCCATCAACCAACCGATGGCGGCGGCTGCCCTGGGCGGCGGAGGCATGGGACTGTGAGTCTCGCTCCTCCACCCGCGTGCTGAACCGTGATGTCTCATCAGATTCAGACAGAGAGAAAATACGCTTCTCGAACAGCGGTTGCTGGCAATGGAACAAAAACTGCTCTCGCTGGAACAGGACAGGCGATCTGACAAGCCGTCACCCCAGAGCGTCGATGCACAAGGCTCCGCCTCTCCGCTAACGCAGGCGGACCAGCAACCGGAGACCGCTAGGGCGATAACCGGGTCCTCTGACCTGGGCGATGCCGTGGATGGGATGGTAGCCGTCGCGCTCAAGGACGGGGCGGACGAGGACGAGTATTTCGGTATGGCCTAGACGTCACCAACCTCACTGCCGAACCAGAACTCTGGCGACTGACCGAACACCCAGGACCTTCGTCCAACGTCGCCCTGCTACGAACAATCGTCCGTGCCGTGGGCCAGCCAGTCAACAACCCTGGCGACAATGGCCGGGCGGCGTTATCACGACCGTCGATGGACGTGCAGGCGGGCCCGACGAGTGAATCCAACGGCGCTTTCTTGAGAAGACCCGCAAACACCGACCGCGTGCGCGACGGACGGCAAAGGAGGCCCGTGGAGCCGTTCGCCCTGCCACTTCAAGACGAAGCGGAGGACATGCTGCGGCACTATTTCTCCACTGTCAACCTCATGGTACCCTGCATCCATGAAGATTCGTTCCGGGCCATGTACCGGAGGGCACGCAGCGAGGGTCTCCGAGTGGTCCGGAGGTCGTGGCTGGGCGTGCTCAACATGATGTTTGCCATCGCGACCAACGTCCAGACGCCGATATCACCCCCCCTCGAACGGGCCACTCGATCGGACATGTATTTTGAGCGGGCAGTGGAGCTGTCGAGACCAGAGATCTTGGGGCGCCTCTCGCTGGAACTTGGTAGGTCTGGGGTTGCAGGGTTGGCCGACAGCACTGACTGACAACTTTGGAACCCAGTGCAACTGTTCTTGCTCATGGAGATCTACCTACAAGGGACAACATACTCTTCCCTCGCGTGGACCTTCCACAGCCTCTCGGTGAAGGGCGCGTACCAGCTCGGGCTCCATTTCATGGGATCGACTCACCTCTCACCCCTGGACCGCGAAGTGCGGCGGCGATTATGGTGCTTGTGTGTTATGAATGATCGGTATTTCACCTCATATCCCAGCGCGGACACAGGAAACTAATGGAAGCGCAGCTGGCTGAGCGTTACCTACGGGCGTTCTCCCCTGATCCCAGTCTCGCATGTGAGGCCAGAACCCAGCTCGCACCTTGCCTTCAGCGATGTCCCCAGTGGCATCACGATGCTCACGCTCGCGTATTTTGATGCCACCTTGTGAGTTGCGATCCCCTCCTACCTCGCAAACCAGTCCTGATCCGCAACAGCTCCGTCACCCACATCATCGGGGACGCCGTTGAACGACTGTATGACCAGAATCTGGGGTTTCGGCCAGCTCGTCCGGCGAGCGAGGTACTCGGCCAGATCCAGCAGCTGTGCTGGCAATTGGCCAAGTGGCAGGATAACCTCCCGGCTTGCCTCAAGGTCATTGCAACGCGAGACACGGTCGACACCCTCCCCCCTACTCTCGAAACGACCCGGCTGCGTGTGCTCCTCTCACTTCGGTACCTCGGGACGAGGATCCTCGTGCTGCGGCCGGTCCTGCACCAGTTCTTAGACCTGGCCGGGACGACAACGTCGAACGAGCACCAGTCGAAGTGGTTGCAGAGTTCCGGGGCGGCGTTGCTGGCTGATATCGTGCGGACGTGCAGCGACATCCTGCACATCAGCAAGAACATCCTGGCCGCATCACGGAACAACCAAAATATTCTTGGGGCATGGTGGTTTTCCTGCTACTACAGTACAACTCCAATCCCGTGTCAAAGGATTACAAAGGACTCGCTAACCATTGTCTAGCTTTTAATTCGTCACTGGCCGTACTCGGAGTGTTGTTGATCAACCGGATGCCGACATACTCGGCCGACCTCTCTGGTTTCTCTGTGACCGAGTTGCGAGCCCTGCTAGACTCGGCCATTGAGATCCTCCATGGCCTGGACGGGGGCAACAAGACCATGATGCGGTGTCGAGACACCCTGGCCCAGCTGCTGACGGCGTTTGACGTTGACGGTACGTACGTGGGAAATGGAAGGCGCTGGGTGCCTTGGCTGACCATTATTGTCCATACAGGGCATGCTCCTGGATTTACACCCGCCTCGTTCTCCCTTTCGCCCACTAGTGCATGGGCGTGGCAGCTCATGGATCCCGGGATGTTTGGTTCAGAGCTCTCGCTGGGTCTGGAGCACGAGGGTGGGTTGAACACTGCGTACGCTTCGCAACTTCCTGGAGGGTTCGAAGTGCCTTGATATTAGCCACGGGCTATCCGACGTGGCCTACTTCGCAGCTGATGGCCTCGAAGCGGTGAGAGAGTTACACTACCCCCGAGGTATGCAAGGCGTTGCCCGACTAGTGTGAGGTACATGGCGCCGTCATCACCACATGCATTACAGCCTCTCCCCATGGAGCATTCGATATGCCGTTGCCTCTGGCCTGGCATCCAATACGGTCAGTTCCCATGACACGGCTCTGCAATTGCGACCAGTCTCCAGCGCATGCAGGATTATCATCGGATTAAGTACCGTGTTCTCAATGGGGAGGCGGTGCGCCCCCAGGTGCGCCCTCTAAAGCCCATAATGCGCCTGTCAGAAGACGCGGGAGAATCACCCCGTTGTGAGGCTGAAACGCAGCTGCACGGAAGGCTCTGGTGGGCGGCAAGCTTCTTGTCCCTGGACTCTAAACGATATCACCGCAGAGGCGGTTATTCGGGGAGGCTCGGAACTGTATAAAACATGTTGAATCTCGCTAGAGCGAGTTTGTTGTGTCAACCAGTCATCCTCAAACCCAACACCGACACACATACATTTGCTCCCGTACTGCTGCCTGTTGACCTTCCTACCACTTCCTTTACAACATCATCGTTCCAAGATGGGTGTCCGATTCTTTAACCGCAACATCCCCGACGAGTGCCATCAAAAGATGGTCGAGTTCACCAACAACGGGGACGACATTGCTTGGGTGGCATTTTGCCCCGGCGGCACCCGTTGGAGCATCGTGGGCAAGAGCGGCGCTTACTTCAACCGCAACATCCCCGAGGAGTGTCACCAGTGGATGGGCCAGCTGTCCCAGAACGGTTCCAGGATCGTGTGTGTTTCCTTTACGCCGTCCGGGGCGGGATGGAGTGTCGTCAAAAACCAGGGCGCGTACCTGAATCGCAACATTCCGGACGAGTGCCACGCCACCATGGCCGAGCTGTCCAAGAACGGGGCCAAGATCGTCTGCGTTGCGTTTCCGCCATCCGGGGGGAACAGCTGGAGCGTCGTGAACGACCGCGGCGCTTACTTCAACCGCAACATCCCTGACGAGTGCCACCAAAAGATGGGCGACTTGGCCAGGTCCGGTCAGATCATCTGCGTCGCTTTCCCCCCCTCAGGCGGGAACAGCTGGAGCATCGTCAACGACAAGGGCGCGTACTTCAACCGCAACATCTCGGAGGAAGCACACATGATCTGTGGGCATTTCACCCAGATCTACGGCCCACTTAAGATCATCGCCTTTGACACGGACCGCAACGGCTGGTCTGTCGTGGCGGCTGCCACCCTCTCCGAGAGCGTCGGTGACGAAAAAGGCACGGTCAAGATCGCCGACATCTACGCCAACGTCCAAAAGAAGCTCGACGGCCGGGTGGTCGGTTACTCGTGCGCCATCGGGCGCACCACCGTCGGTGGTTACGCCCATGGCGAGGCACGCACCAACGCCGACGGGGGCTCTCGGTCCTTCCTCCCCTGGACCAAAGCTCACGTCGCCAGCGTGAGCAAGCTCATCACGGCCCTGGCAACTATCCGTGCCGTCGCCGCTGCCGCTGCCCGGGGAGTCCGCACAAAGGACGGGAAGCTCATTTCCCTCGACTCGTCCATCGGCGAGTTCCTCCCCAAGACTTGGAGCCTCAAGGACAAAGTGGCGACAGTCCCCATGCGCGCGTTCCTGTCGTAACGGAGCGGGATCAAGACCGCTGATACTCCCTGCGATGACGCGAGCCTCAAGGCCTTGTTCGAGACCGCGCCCACCCCGGGCAAGCTTGATCCCGACGACCGCAGCGGGTTCTACAGCAACTGCAACTTTGCCATCTTCCGTGTTGCTCTGCCCATCATCGACGGCCACGACGACTACGTGACCCTCTGCCAAAAAGAACGTCTTTGATCTCGTGGGCGCGGCGGCGGTGGACTGTCGGCCTCCCCAGACCGGCTCGCAAGCATCGGCCTATGCGTACCAGTACCAGTACCCTGGCCGTTCGCCGGGCGCGAACCCGGGCGACCTCGTCTCGACCAGCGGCGGCTTCGGCTGGTACCTCACGATCGAGGACATGGCCAAGGTCCTCCACAGCCTGAATCTCAACGATGGCCGCATCCTCACTCCCGCTCAGTGGTCAGACATGACCAAATTCCCCCCCTTGGGCCTTGACTACTTGTCTGACAGCAGCGGCTACCGCTGGATCGAGAAGAACGGCGGCTGGAACCTCGGCACGACGACGATGACTACCACGGCCGCAATCTTTGGGGCGGGCGTGTACGGTGCTCTCTGGATGAACTCTGACATGGAGTACCCGGGGCTCCAGAGCAATTGGAAACGCTGCACGAACTGCGAGACACTTGTCTTCAACGGAAACTCGCTGGGAAAGTGTCATGCGGCGTTACTTGCCGACAAGGGCCAGCACAACTTCAGCGGCAGCAGCATCTACTCGATCCGCAAGGATGGCATCGTCCTGCCGGGTCAACAAGGAAACTGGCACTGCAACAAGTGCCAGGCCCTCTCGTTCGCTGGTAAGCCTCAGCCCGGGGCGTGCTCCGTGGGGGGGAACCACGAGCACGGAGCCAGCGCCAATGTCATCTTGACATTCAAAGACGAGAACGTCCCGCTCATGGAGGATGCCGAGGGACACTGGCGGTGGTGCAACAAGTGTCAAGTCCTGGCGGCCACGCAGGATGCCCACGGAGCGCCGGTTGCCGGGCCATGTGCCTCTGGTGGTAAGCACGACTAGAGTGAGGGCAGTAACTACGTCTTGCTCAAGGTTCTCGGTGCCCGGTGTGTGCTCTACGAGGCTTACATGGATGCTCTGAAGAAGGCGTCTGCCTGATGGGCTTTGCTGGAGTAGCATAGTTGGAAGAATGCCAAGTCTCCTCTCCGTTCTGTTGTGTCGAGTTTCATGCCTCATGCCACGTTGTTGATTAAGGGACAACCACGGAGACCCTCGAGGCGAATATGCGGTCGCTCTAAACAAGCCGAACTGGGATAGCCCGAGATGCAGCCGAGGCCTCGCCGGAGCCGCGAGCACTCGATGCATCGTCATGTCGAGCATGGTCTCTCGACTGCGGCGGAGAACTAAGCGTTCACACCCCTTGGCGCGACCTGACACCGCCCCGGGCTTTCCGTCGCCCCGGTATCGACACGCCAGTTGAGGTTCCCCGGACGCCCTACGGGTCTCCATCCAGGGGTCCCATCAGTCCCCGTAATCCCCATATCCCAAGCCACTAGTCGCGGCAAAGACGAGCCGAGAGCGGGGGTGGGTCTCGTCGTGGCCACGGGGAATGCTTCCCCGGTATCCCCGCGACACCAGCATAGCGGAGATGCGTGGAACTCGGTGGGCTTGACTCGGACAGGAAAGGAAGATCGAACAGTCGCAATGCTCTCCTATATCACCAGACCTCTTTGTCTGGCAGCCGTCGTCGGCCTGATCCTTTCGTCCCACCAATACAGCCCTCGGCTTCATCACAATGTCCTCCTCGACCCAAGCAGCTGCTCCCGACGCCCGCGCCTTGGCGCAGTTCTTCGACAAGGCCGTCAGCATCGTCGGTGCAGCTAACGTCTCCTGCGACCACCAACATGGAGCTCTGAAGGGCCCTCAGGGCGAGGATGCCTACGGCGATCCGTTTTCGACCACGGCAACCCACCAGCCCGGTGGCGCAGTCCGTCCCAGCACGGTTGAGGAGGTTCAGGAGTTGGTCAAGCTCGCCAACGCCGAGAAGGTCGCACTTTGGACGGTTTCTCGGGGCAAGAACCTGGGGTACGGCGGATCCAGCCCCGTCGTCCAAGGCACTGTTGTTCTCGACCTCCAGCGGATGAACAAGATCATCGAAGTGAACGAGGAGTACGGCTACGCGATTGTCGAGCCCGGCGTCTCCTTCTTTGACCTCTACGAGGAAATCCAGCGCCAGGGACTCAACCTCTGGCCCTCGGTTCCTGCCATCGGATGGGGTTCCGTTTTGGGCAACACGCTCGACCGTGGCATCGGCTATACGCCGAACGGAGAGCACGCGCAGTCGCAGTGCGGAATGGAAGTCGTCCTGCCCAACAGTGACCTCCTCCGCACGGGCTCTGGCGCCATGAAGGACAACAAAACCTTCCCCCTTTACAAGCCGTACGTCTTTGGCATCCCATGCCGCGGCGAGATGCCCCGCTAACAGATTTATCATAGGGGCTTTGGGCCGAGCCTCGATGGCCTCTTCTTCCAATCTAATCTTGGTATGAGCTGAATCCCCTCGTACTTTGATCCGGTCGCTAACTGTGGATCAGGCATCGTCACCAAGCTTGGCGTCCACATCACGCCCGCCCCTGAAGCGTACGCGACCGTCGAGGTCAGCGTGCCTGAGGAGGAGGATCTCGTCCCGCTGATCGGCACGCTTTCCGACCTCATGCGCCGCTCCATCATTCTCAACTCACCCTCGATCGCCAACATCTTCCGGCTCGCACTCACGTCGCGCATCCCCGAGGTCCACGCGAAGCTGGCCGAGTACATGAAGCCGGGCTCCTACGTGCCCTACGAGGTGCTGGACGAGATTCGTGTGAAGCACAAGATGGGCTTCTGGAAGGCGTACTTCTCGCTGTACGGCTCAGTCGAGATGCTTCCTGCGCTGCAAAAGACAGTCCAGCGTGCCTTTTCCGCCATCCCCGGCTCCGTGGTTACCTGGCGCGAGTTTCCTGGGTCTCCCGGCCGCTTCATCACGGCCAAGGAGATTGGCGAGGAGGAGATCCCCCACAGCGGCATTCCGACTCTCGCCCCACTGGGGATTGTCGATACCCGCCAGCAACAGGGCGGCGGCCACATTTGCTTCTCACCCGTCATCCCTCCGTCCGGCCGCGAACTGTACGACTGGTATTTGACCGCGAAGCAGCGGACCATTGAGGCCAAGTTTGACTTTTTCGCCGACTTCCACGTGTTCCAGCGGTACGTGGTCGCGATCGAGCTCGTGATTTACACGCTCGGGGAGGAGAAGGAGATCCACGACTTGTACCGCACGCTGCTGCATGACGGTTCGGATCAAGGATACATGGAGTACCGGACTCACGTCAGCTACATGGACGATGTGGCCTCTAAGCTTGACTTTAACCAGTCGGCGATGCGGCGGTTTACGGGTTTGCTCAAGGACACGTTGGACCCCAATGGCATTCTGTCGCCGGGCAAGTCTGGGATCTGGAACTCGGTGAAGCCGCAGTAGGGTGGTTGTCGGAATGTTTTGTTTCAATATTGTATATTTAAGGCGTTTCATAGTCGGTTTAATCACCAAGGTCCCAAGTTCGTGATAGCACCAGCCTTGCCCTGACACCAGCGGCACTGCGTCTTCGCCCTTATCAGGGGTCAAGGGCGCAGTGCATCGCTTGCCTGTTGATAAATCACAGCCATAAAATCGGCTGCTCCCAAATTCCGACAGAACCTAATACCCCAAGGGCGCCTTTCCTCACGTGGACACAGCGAATATTACATGAATGCGGCCGTCGCCTGCCCCGACCCCGCCACCGCGCCCGCCGGTGTAAGGACCCTGATGCCAGTGCGCTCTTCCTCCAAGAGCTCGCGGTCGCGTGCGGCGTTGGTTTGCTGTACCACGGGGCTTTGGAACTTGGACATGAACTTGGCTAGCTTGGACTTGGCCTTCTGCTGGGCGTTGGGGTTGCCTGGGCCAACCTTTTGGTGGTAGAGGTAGCGCGGGGGGTCGGCGGCGTCGGTGCCAGAGGCTCGGGCAGTGGTGGTAACGGCGAGTGTTGTCGAAGACGCTTTGGAGCGAAGGGAGGGCGTGTCTTGTTTGGTAGGAGGGCTGTCGGTAGTCGACATCTTGCGATATTTTCTTTGGGTAGGAGCCCGTGAAGTGGGTTGGGGCGGGGAGTGAAGTGGGTGATCTGGCCAACCCGATGGACTTCTTTGGCGCTCGGGTGCAATATTTAAGGCGTTTCTTCTGGCCCCCACGTGTTGGCCCTGTCCTCCTGGAACTCGATGAGTTTGGGCAACTGAGTCGGTGTGCCTGTCGCCGGGTAAATCGTTGGGACCACTCGGTTGGACACTCAGCCACAATCCTGTGACCTTGGCTGGGGGCTGTGCTCTCACCGATTCGCCTTTAGGGGCAAACTAGAGAACACAAGGACGTTCGAGGAAGAGGTGCCGGGCGAAGTAACTTATCTCGGGCTGCAGGATGTTGCCCTATTGCCTCTCCGTTGTCCTTGGCAAAGAGCCTTGCACAGACGAGCCCCGTTGAGCGTACCAACTGCAGGAAGAGTAAACAATTCCAAGCGAACAGGAACAGCTGAACAGTATTGACGGACGCAGTGGCGATGTGCAGGTGGGAATCGTGACGACAGAGCATCGACTTCCAGTCCCCCACCGGCCCCTCGTTCCAGGGCTCTAAGTCTGATTGTCTCACAGAACAAGCCACTGGGGCACAGACAATGGTTCACGGCCAAATATAAGGCTCAACTCAGACTTAAGCTCCGAAGTTACCCCAAGCATAGTAGTAGAAGTTACCTGCCAACAGCTACATTCGGCATGGAGCCTTGCGAGATCCTGGAGTCCTGTTCTTTATGAGATCAACCATCTATCGACAAAGTGTAGTGCCAAAGCCCCTCCTGTCTGTCTAATTCTAGCGATGTGCTAATCCATTGCAACCTCCCTCAGGCGGACGAGACATTCCTTGGGTGCTGTGACAAGAGACTCGTATGTCTCGGATGACACCAACTCTTTGGGAACTTCATCAAACTCAAATGACCAAACCAACAAGGCCGCTGCGATCCTCAGTTTCATGAGTCCGAGTCGCTTCCCATAGCACCCCCGATTGCCTGCGCTGAAAGCTAGGGCGGGGCCGGCCCCAGCATCAAACAGCAGCCGTCCCGAGTCTTGACGCTTGAGCCATCGTTCAGGCCTGAAGACGCCAGGCTCCTCCCCGTCCCAGTTTTCTCTCTGTGCGGGGTGTGCCGATGAGCTAGCCCTGCGTAAAGCGTCGTCGATGGGCACGGACGGCCTGCTGAGGGAAGCCCCCGTAAGGTTGAGAAAGACGGGCGTGTCCTTGGGCAGAAAGTGCCCGAGCACGGTTGTGTCGTTCTTGGTGACGACCAGGATGTTGATCACGGGGGAGTCTAACCGCAGCGTCTCCTCGAGGGTTGCATCCAGCCACGGAGAGTGTTGTCGTGTGAGCTCCGCGGCTGTGGGAAGTCTTCTCTCCGTCCAGGCATCGGCATAAGTCGCGCGCAAGCAGGCGCGCACCTGGCTTTGATACTCTGGGTGGGCTGTGAGCCGGCGAATGAACCAGAGCAGGGTACCGGAGGATGTGTCGTGGCCTGCGATGAGGTAGCCAGACACAGGGTTGATGATCCGTGGGTCGTCGAGCACAGGGGCGCGACCGGCCTTTTCCGCGGCACGCAGCTCGCGCTGCATGACATAGTCGAGTGCGCACTCGGGTTGTTTGCCCGGGTCGAGATTCTTGGCAATTTGGGAGGCGATGTGGGCTTGCATGGTACTCCTGGCCCGACGGACTGATGGCCGCAAGTCGTTGATCCTGTGGTAGAGCGTAGGCCAGGGCATCAAGAACGCCTTCCACAGAGAGTCCGCTTCAACTTGCACGGCGGAGAGCTTGGCGGATTTCGTTGCCCTTGAGAATACCACGACGGCTTCGTTGTGCGAGACAGCTTTGTCCTGATAGGCGGCGAGGTGCTGGAGCTGCCGGTTGACATCGCCCCCATCCGGGCCGAGGCCCAGCGCGGCGCTGAGGATGGCATCAAACGCAAACTCATTGACATCGTCTGCGACGTCAAACGGCTTGCCGCGTGCCAGGCTGGCCTTCTGCCTCCACAGCTCCAACAGGGACGTGCTGACGCCGTGGATGCGAGGGGCGTTGACCGAGTTGAGGAACGACGGCGTCATCAGGTCTCGTGCCAGATCCCGGCTGGACTTGAAGAGCGGGTCGAACGTCTCCATGGCAGGAAAGGTGTGTGGCAGCGTCCCCGCAAACGCGTCCGCCTTTTTCCCTCGCTTGAAGTCAACGCCGTCGCGATGGCTCAGAATGTCGTGCACCTCGCGATAGTCGGAGACGATGACGGCGGGCTTTGCGAACGGGGCCAGAAACACCTGCGTGATGGCGCTCCTGTGGCGCGTTGCCTGCTCGACGAACCACAGTCGGAAACTGCCGCCCCCTTTACCAAAGGCGGCCAGGTCGGGGGCATCACCCGCGAGGCGCCGCGCGGCGTCGTGGTTGTAAGGGATGCCGGGGAGGGGTCGTGGGTATGCCCTTTGGATGACCAGGTAGCCCAGGGGGAGGAGGAGAGCACAGAGCGCGATGAGACCCGTCGGGAACCAGTGCGACTCAGCCATGTCGAGCAGTTGGTCAGGGGGTTGACTTTGGGTTCTTTGGTGGGACGGGGTGGGTTGTGCTCTGTACAACGTTGCGGAATGTGTCTTCTTGAGACAAGTTGGTTGTTCGCAGCATCAGAGGAGAATTCCCCGACTCGAACGGCTGAACGGACCCAGCTGTGCTGCGCCACGCAGCATCGAAAGTCCATTTACTCGGGGCTTGGGGCTGAGACGTTGTGTAACCGGCTTTGCGTGGGGGATTGGTCGGGAAACGAGTACCCAACGCCACACGCTCCCGTCAAGTGTTGGGGGCCGTTCGCGGGTTGAGGACCACGTCACGGAGGCTGACGGCTGATAACGAGTAAGAACGGGACCGGATGGCGCTAGAAGCTCAAGTTCATGACAATTTCATGCTGTCGCTACCTGGCCGCTACTGGACGCATCATCCTTCAGCACGGGCTGCGTGCAGGATGTCCTCTGGGGACACAAATTCAAACTCCTTGAGCGTCTCCTTCCACAGTTGCTCTAAAACTTTCCCCCCTTTGACGGAATAGATGATCGGGGCCATACTGCATTGGATTAGCATCGGGACGCAATAGAAGCAATTTAGACACTACTTACGGCACGAGGTTTTGGAACGACAAGAATTGGCCATGCGTCTCCTCGCCGTGATTGACGATGGCGTCTGTTATCATCCTCGCGCCCACGGCTGCCGTGTTGGCAACGCGCCTCATGATGGCCTTGATCACAGCCCCGGCCGTGGTTTTGTCAAGCTCACGGTTAAACTCGGAATCATGCACCGAGCCCGGAGAGGCTGCGTTGATGACGGCCACACTGGGCGGTACGCGCTTGGCGAGCTCGTTGAGGAACATCTGACCGAGCAGCTTGGAAACGAACATCCTGTCGACCGTGTCCACACCTTTTTCGTCCTTGTCAAGGGCAGTCAGAATCGGCGTCTCCTGGCCCAGTTTGAACTTTGTCCATGCTGCGCCCTCGGATGAGGTAAACGTGATCCTCGTGGGGGCAGGCTGGTTGAGCCGGGTCGCCTTGGCGACGGGCAGTAACAAGATGGCGAGCAAGGCCGTGGACAGGTAGTTCACCTGTATGGTCTCGTCGTGGCCGGTGTTTTGGTTGAAGATGCGGGTGACCGGGCAGATGCCGGCGTTGAGCACGACAAAATCCAGCCTGTTGAGGGTCTTGGCCCGCTCCGCAAATGCAACCACGGAATCGTACTCTCGCAAGTCAAGATGCCAGACCTGGACGCGGTTTGTGTCGTCGGGGGACAGGACAGACGCAGCCGCACGGCCTTTTTCCTCGGAGCGCACGGCAAGAATCAGTCTGCTTAGGCCAAGCTGGAGGAGCTGCCGTCCTGTTTCGAAGCCAATGCCAGTATTGGAGCCGGTGATGATCGCCGTCTTGCCTGAGAGATCAACCCCGTGGATTGCTTGGGGTTTGAATGTGACTTGATGGTAGAAGAACCGAGGCACGCTCGCCTGTTTCTCGGGAGTAACGCCGAACAGGGCCATGGTGGCTGATTGCGTGGGAAGCAGACGTTGCATGCTGACGAGGATGTCGAGGTGCGGGCCAGGATTATATGATGGTGTCAGTGGGCCATAGCCGAAGGCGGCGGGCCAGAGCCGAAGGATTGGGGGCCGGAGCCGAAAGATTGGGGGCCAGACGATGATCCCGTCGTATCCGTCGAGCATGGTAGGTTGCAGTGGCAAGGGGTCATCTGTTGGTTGCATGGTCTCCAGCTGCTCCAGGCAGCAAGCCGGCCGATATTAATCCACTGGACCGACGGCATTAAACACATGCATGGGCAATATCGCTTTCAGCCCCCATGGTCCCTCGGGACCTTGTGCTTGATATAGCGGGGATTAACGCCCACCAGAATTTCCCAACGCATATCTCACCAATTTTGATCCGTTGTCTTAATGCCTGACAAGAAAAAGACAATCTTGGTGACGGGCTGTTCGGCTGGCGGCATCGGTGCTGCTGTCGTCCAGCAACTCGCCAAACACGGCCATCATGTCTACGCGACGGCACGCAATGCATCCAAGATCCCCATCGAAATCTCGGAACTCCCAAACGTCACGGTCCTCCAGCTCGACGTAACATCAACCGAGTCCATCAAAGCAGCTGTCAAAGGGATTTCTCGCTTGGATGTGCTGGTTAACAATGCAGGGCAGGGCTATACGATGCCGCTTCTCGACGTCGACATCGATCATGCCCAACGACTCTACGACACTAACGTTTGGGGCGTCATGCGAACCGTCCAGGCGTTTGCCCACTTGTTGATCGCGAGCCAAGGGCGGATCGTGAATATCAGCAGCGTCGGTGCGGTTGTCAACACCCCGTGGATAGGTGAGCTGCGGTCGAGTCGTCCTTCGGGTGTTGCTGACCATTGCCGACAGGTGCATACGCCTCATCCAAGGCCGCACTTAACACTCTCTCCGACACCCTGCGTCTCGAGCTGGCGCCGTTCAATGTTAGCGTCGTTACCATTATGGTGGGCACGGTGGCCACACCGTTCCACGCTAATGAGCCAGAAGTTCGGCTCCCCGAAGCGTCCCGATATACCTCGATCCGGGGTACGATCAACCGCTGGGCGAAGGGGGTTGCGGGGCCTAAAGGCGGGTTAGTCGCGGACTTCGCGGAGTCGATCGTGGAGGATATTGTTGGGGGCGGGGCTCCTGTAGTTTGGCGAGGGGCAAACAGCGGTGCTGTGAAGTTTGCGTCGACTTGGCTGCCGTGGTCTGTCCTTGTAAGTAGAATGCAATGGTTGCAGTGCAATAGTTGGACGTTTGAGGGAAGCAGGAGATTACTAACGAGCTGTTTGGGTAGGATTGGGTAATGCGGAATGGGCAAGGGCTCGATGAGGTTTCTAAATTACAGGAGGAGGGTAGGAGGGCAGCGTAGGAAGAGAAGCAGGGCAGCTTAGGAAGAGAAGAAGGGCAGCTTAGGAAGGGAAGAAGGGCAGCTTAGGAAGAGAAGAAGGGCAGCTTAGGAAGATAAAAAGGGCAGCTAGCTTTGGAAAATAAGAAGGGTAGCTAAGGAAGAGAAGAAGGGTTACTAAGGAAGAGAAGAAGGGTAGCTAAGGAAGAGAAGAAGGGTTACTAAGGAAGAGAAGAAGGGTAGCTAAGGAAGAGGAGAAGGGCAGTTAAGGAAGAGAAGAGGGGTAGTATAGGAAGAAAGGGAGAGTAGCTTAGGAAGAGGAGAGAATATTAGAAGAGAGTTCTAAGTAAGAAGAAAGAAAGGAGTAACTTACTAGTAGGAGGGAAGTAATTAAAGGAGAGAGGGAAACGGAGAGCTTATAAAGTAAGGAGGAAAGGGAGAGCCTAGATAATAGTATCTTCTAATACCTAGCTATAGGTAGGAGAGGTCTTTTAAAGTCTATAGAAAAGAACCCGGATATATAGAGACTATACCCTATACCTTATAAAATACTACTATACCCTATAAAATACTACGCGAAGATGATAGGCATGTTAACGTTAGCGAATCCTACGGTTGGGTAGGCCTGGTATAGGATGTACAAGGTGAGCGGCAGCAGGAATCCGAGAAGAAGGCCGATGGGCACCAGCGCGTAGCGGGAACCGGGGGAGAACATCTCCTTGGCTAGAGCACCCCATGCAATGGCCTGAGAGTTGAACTGCTGAATGTTTTGGCCCGATCAGACGTTGGTCCCCTGGATGGACAGCAGAATATCTCTCTGGTTTGTTGTAATGGTCATCATCATGATATAATTGACAATGGCGCCGACCAGCGTGCCTGCAACCTGCGCCGAGAAGGTTGCCCTGGGCGGCAGCTTAGCGTACTGGCCAAACTTCAAGTCCTGCACCATGCTAATGCCCTAGAGGACCGAGTTGTATACAAACACAGTGAAGTACATGTTTGCAAGGGGTCGACCTGGATGGAAATAGCCAGCAACCATCTGCACGATAGGCTGGACGTTCCCTTGGAATCCTGTGAGGGCAACCTGCGCGCCAAAGAACAGGATAAAAGTGACGGCCAGGATGACGCTTGTCAAGAGTCCGTACCACGGGAGAGTCGATTCGGCGGCGTAGGTTGCCACGAGGCCCATGACGACAGACAGAACCAGGATGCAGATGTACTACCAGCTAGGGCATTCTGGATATGCCAACATCAATCGGTAATGGGGGTCCTTCTCCTTGTGAACTTTCTCCTCAGCCTTGGGCCGCGGCTGCCAGAACTTCAGGTTCCAAAACCGCGGAGAAAAGGCTGCGCGCAATCTGCTTGGCGAGAGGAACGCGTACCCGTTCTTGATGTCGTCCCAATTCCAGAGCACGAGGTGGCTTATCGTTGCTGTCGCGGCGAGGTTTGTTGTGAAGAGGAACATGGCATAGGTAGCCGAGAAAAAAGGGGTTCCCTCCTCCCCGAGCGCAGAGGGTAGGGGTCTATTCTTGTCATCGAGGATTTCCGTCTGGTTGTAGACAACGTAGTTTGCGCTGGTTGAATCTCGGGAGAACAACAGTTGGGAGAGGAACGGGAAGTCTTGAGCCCTCCAGATGTTGGCGTAGTAGACGTAGATGTACAGAACGATGCAGATGATGTATCTAAAGAGACTGTTGGTGAGGGTAGCGAGAGGCGTCCAGAGCGGCTTGCTCGAAATGAACTGCCAGTCGAGACCAAGAGACAGAAGGCCAAGGCCTTCGTTGCTATTCGATCCGCCGAACACGTTGGTCATGACAAGGCTGTCTTGCTTGGCTAGACAGAAGACGCTGATGCAGGAGGGGCATTATGTACTCAGGCAAGAGCTCCCAGAAGAAGATTGCAATGAGAATGAGCCAGAAGAAGCGCAGCCGGTATCTTGTCTCTTAGCGGTCGCGATGCAGGGTCTCGAGCAACGTGTTCATGGGCAACAGACTGGGCCAAACCATCTTGGTCGGGTAGACTAAGACTCGGCGAAGTCGCCCAGCGAAGCCATAGCCAAGGCACTGAGAGGAGATGACGCTGAGGATGGAAAGGATGACGTTCGGGCCCGCGTCGTAGAATAGGCGCTGGACGGCAATGACTTCGACGGCGAGGGCTGTCTGGGCTGCTGACGATGCAAAACCGGCGCTGTCCCCGGTCGGCCTTCCACTCCCCGCCGGCGGAAGAGTCATCCGAGTATCACGCCGTTGATTGTTCCACCAGCGGAAATTCTTTGCACATACGGTGCCAGCCACCTCCGGAGAGCCCGTCGCCTCCTCGTGCCGGCTGGAGAAAGATGCCGCAGTCCACCTTGTTCTCCCTGAGCGCAGGGTCATCATCGTGGAACGCCTTGGTTGTGTGGCAGAGGGTGATGTTCCGGAAATCTATGGCGACTTGGCCCTCGAGAGCTTCCTCTAGGACACGGCAATGTACCAGATCGTTCCACGCAGGCTCGTATTCCATTTTTTCCTCGCACTTTAAACTGTTCCGGCAGATCCTCAGCATCTGACGATGTACCGCTTCTTCTTGTCCGTCTCTCGCAGTGTAGAACCACTCGGGGTGCGGCTGGTCGAGGATGCCGGCGTCGGCGCTCATGGATTCCTATATTCAGGCAAGACGTCAGCCCGAGTCGTAGCAGGTGAAAGTGAGGAGTAGGAACGCCTGTATCTCACCCGAAACATGTCGGGGATCAGAGATTGCCTGCCATCAGCCGATCTTCTTCAGATTGAGAGCCAGCATGGCAGGGACCGACTTGAGTTCGGCAATGTTCACGCGGGCGATAGGTCAGTCCAGGGTACGGCGAAGTGCGACCTCTTTCTTGCGAGGGCTGCTTCTTCCCGATCGCGATGTGCCATTGGTGTCAGCGGTGCTGGTGGATTGCACTTCGCTCAGGGTCTGATCTCGATCTGGCTACGGACGATCGTTAGTGCTGGAGAGGCGAGGCATGAAGGGAGCCGGCATGCAGGAGGTTGATAACGTACAGGCCAGCGGAGGACGCGGCGTCGTCTCCAGATCGTTGTTGCGGCAGTCCGCGCTGGCCTGGCGCTGTCGCTTGTTTGACAGCCGCGGCGTGACAAATGGCTCTGTCGTTGGCAATGGATCGGGTCCGTCAGGCATGATGACGGTCTGGCCGGCAGCCTTGATGATATCGTCGATCCAGGCCTCGACGGTCGCGTTCAGTGCAGGATGCGAGTGCATATGGGCCAAAAAGATAGTTGCTACCGTCTCAATGCTCTGCTTCGCTATCCAAGCAGTCTTGGTTGTAGGGTGAATGACGCGACGCATGACGTTTGGTTGGGTTGGCATGGGTGATCCGATGTAGGGTAAATACGTCGTTTTGAGAACGTGCAGATGACAATAGAACAGTTAAGAGATCAGAGATGGTTTCCTTCCCGCGGAGCAGGGTCTCGACCCACACCTTGCCGGACCGTTCAGTTTCCCTAAGTTATCCCTTCCACTGGCAGCATCCATCACTAGCACTGAAAAGCCACGCGCCCCGCCTAAGCCGCAATCTCGAGACGCCGGAAACCGCCAGCCTGGGCAACCTCCTTCTGCAGCTGAACCATCCTCTTCTGGTCCCCGCACGGGTCCGTCGAATCGGCGTCGAGTGCCCACTCAAGGAATTCATTGGTGTAGTTCGGCTCAAAGCTCTCGCTCAGCACACCCAGCCGCTTGCCGTACTGGGTGACCTTGTCCCAGTCGCGCCTGACGTTCTTCAGGTCGCGGGAGAAGTAGGCAAAGCTGCGCTCAAACATCTTGCGGTTGAGCGGGGTGCCCATGGTAGGCTTGAAGTCGACGTACTCCTCCCACGCGCGCTCGGGCTGGGCGAGGACAAAGTCGGTGGCGCGCTTGACGGCGCGCATGAAGGCGCGCACCTTGGCCGGGTTCTCGGCGACGAAGCGCTCGTTGCCAATGTACAGCACCGAGCAGAAGCAGCAGCAGCCTAGCTGGGCGAGCTCGTCGATGCGCAGCATCTGCGCGTCCGTCTTGGGCCTGCCCTGCGCCGCCAACCACTCCTCGAGCTCGACCAGCTGCACGTTCTCGAGCCCGATGCCCGCGTCGATCTCGCCGCGCATGATGGCCTTAGCGACATTCATGCCGCAACGCACCGCCGTGTAGTCCGCGGGCGACATGCCGTAGTGCGACGTCAGCTCGTCGATCTGGATCTTGCCGAACTCGCCGACGTAGCCGATGCGCTTGCCCTTGAGCGTCCGGAAGTCGGACGTGATGCCCGACGACTTGAGGTACACTACCCCGGTGAAGGGCTCGTCCATGAGACTGCCGATGGAGAGGACGGGGAAGTTGCGGGCTTTGGCCTGAGACGGAGGTGTCAGTGTGACCTGTCGTATGGGATGATTGTCTCCAAACATCGGGCAGTGACGTACGGCAAGAGTGTGGATCATAGCCTTGAATCCAAGATCGACCTTGCCGGTGCCGATAATCTCAGTCACGTCCTTCGGCAGCCGTCAGTTTTGCGTGATCCTTCCGGTTCGTCAAGAAGGACACTTACGCTGGGGTCGTTGGGCTCAAGCAAGGCAACCTTGATGCCTTCCTCCTGGAAGAAGCCCTTGGCTTGGGCCAGATACAGCGGAGCATGGTACGGCGTCGCATGCCTGAGAGAAGTGTTAATGCCACACAGAAACAGAGAACCGAAAATGCTCACCAGTTGGTCAGGAAGGTGATCTTGTCAGTCGACATCTTGAATGATCAAAGCGTGAGCTGCCAAACGTCAGCCCCAACTCACCCGTGCCTCGCGGGGCACCGTAGGGGGGAGAAGGCGAAGAAGCATGTCCTTTCGCTGGTATTATCCAGATCAAGTTCGACCGGTATTTCTCAGAACGGCAGTGCGTGCTGCGCCTCTCTCGCCCAAGCAGTCCTGTCGGAGATCAGGAATGCGTTGGGGAGAGGAGAGGACACAGCAAACTCTGCCGAACACCCGGATGCTTCATTACCCGAAGTTACCTTGATCTTGAAGACATTTCCACAGCGAGAGGCGCCATGGCTTCTGCCTGGGCATCGTACTGTTGTGCGCGGTTGTTGACTCGTCTAGTTGGTGTAGGGAGGAAGGGTGAAAAGAAGCACGAGTTCCGGAGGGGGGTAATGGAAGAACTGTTCATATACCCCTCACAACTCCCCCTGCATCCCGTATCCCCGCCCCCACGGATGTTGTCGTGAGCAATTTACTGGCTGCTCCACTCCATGATGCATTCATGATCATCTTGGGTAGGACCGCATCCCTCTCGAGGCCCAATAGGTGGGGTCGGCGAGGCCATGACGTCCCACGGTACTCCATGGGGTGTGCATTGGGAGGAATGGTACGCAGCGTCAGCGGCGCCCCCTGTTTGTGCAAAATGGAACCCTGCGGAACATCCTATCTCCGCGGCTAATCAAGGACAACTTGGAACCGTGTGTATCGTCTGGTGGAGTTCCCCCCAAATTGGTACCAGTCCAAGAATCACCGCTCGGGAATCTGCAAAGGCCTTCCCATCCTAAAGTCCACTTTCATTCCAGTTCCCTTGAGAGTGAGAGTAACTTTATAAAACGTCGCGGGGGTAGGGGGGTAGGGGTAGCTATATAGTCCTTGAGATGCAGAAACCCCACGCAGAGTTCCATCATCGGCTATCGACGGCAGATCGTTGAGGAGGGGCCTGGTGCCGGTCTCGGAGCGAACCCGCAGGAGTCTGGATATTGGACGGAGGAGCTAGGGGTGTTCCCGACCCAGAGAAAGAGTGGAGGAGCGAGAGGGAGGTCCGGGGGGAGTGAGAGGCATAGTGCCCCGGGAATAAGCGGACAAGTTAGCTCCCCTCCCGTCCGCAGTGGATAGACGGAGGGCGGGCCGATAGAGGGATAAGCAGATATGTTGCCCATAAAAGTTCTGTGTCTGCTTAGAAGGTTCCAGAACCAGTAACTATGAGGACAAGAAACCGCACCTTCTGAACAACAACGAAGACCAGAAGCTGTCGTTATTATTGGGAGGGTGAAAAACGTGTTCCTGAACCTGGTAACTAGTTTACTTTCTTTTTATTATGCCGTTTCCCAACTCCGTTTCCCAACTCTATCGTGGTGTGATTCTAACATCGCCTTGTGACCATAATGCGTTGCGAGTTTCCTCCTTAAGGCACTGTAGTCTCCTGAGGGGTTTGCCCAGCCTTGCTGGTGAGCGCCAAGAATGAGGTAGCTTAAGCACAAAGAACATTATCAGCATCCGACCGCATATTCGTTGGTGGGAAGAGCCGGCTTTGTTTTCTGGTGATGATAAGAAACACTACCTGTAGAGAGCGCGAGTTTTAGATCTTCCGCCTCGGAAACTCTTATCCAACTGCCTAATCGGCTCCTAAGTTGAGTGTGTCGGCGTCTGTATTTGACCCGCACTTCAGGACCATTCGTTGCGGAGATGAGTATAGTTGTCTTGCTCGACATGTTCATCCCACAAAATGCGAGGCTCTGGAATATACCGGGGTACCTCGGAGCCTGTGCTCTCATCATGGCCGCTCCTTGAAAAGCGCCGGATGTCCGGCAGCACATATTCCGGCCCTTGAATATCGCCAAATGTGTCTTGGCTATTGGTATGGAGATGGAACCCGTCGGAGGTCGGGTTATCAGCGGTTTCGTATAGCGAAGCGCTTTCGGTTTCATCCGTCGAAGATTCCGGCAAAGGCATATCGTCGAATGATCCGCGGAGAGTGGAACGCTCGAGTTCATCGGACGTTGAGGTGTGATCGCTTCTGGATGTCGAGGTGCGCCCGTTGTCCCCCGCCGAATCGTCCTGCCATGGAATGGATTGTAGGGCGAAGTAGTGTAGGTGTTGCCTCACATGAGCATCCAGGTTTGCTGCGGGTTCCGAGCAAAAGGGGCAGTGGGGGATGGTTGGGGCGAGGGCTCGGGCACAGCTATTGGCAATGAAGCCGAGGTGCTCTGCCCTAAAACACCCGGGATGGACTTCATCCATATGAGCGATGAACTCCTCGCGAGCCTCAAACGAAGTGGGCTCATGGTTTCTCGCGGGGCAGTGCCATCTTGTGCGATGCTGGGAGCTCATGTGCGCGAGCCACTCCTTGCTAGAGGAGTAAAGTTTATAAGGCTCGGTGCAGTTGTCGAAGACACAAATGTATGCGTCGAGATCCTTCTTTACATGGTTCCTGTGCCGATATATTAATACATAGCGCGCCTCATTGCAAAGCTTGGATTGTAGTCACCTACGCCCATTTGTCGCGGTCTAATGCCACGAGACACGAGAGAACAAGACAGCAGTAATCACAGACAAACTCGCTTCCTTTTTTTGATTCCCTTGGGGGGGGAGGGACCAGAAGCCTTTCGCCGGGCTGAAATGGCGCGCTGGTGGCACGAGATATCTGACTTAGGGTGGCCGGCCGTAAGTATGTCTCACGATCGACGACACTAGCGGTAAATGTGCTCCGAGCTGTGCCATCCTCGGTTTTAGGAGAGGACTCCTCGCGGCTGGACGCATTCTCTCCCGCTGCTTGCGGGATTTCGTGATCTTGGTTCTGTCGAGATGGTTGGACTGGCAAGATATCCAGTTTAGGCTTCGTGCTGCTTACGTCCGGCAGAATCCAGCGGCGATGGCGCGAGCGTCTGTAGAGGATACGTTTGCGCCTCAGGATCATAGTTTCGGTGAGGCGGTCCACGAGGGGTTCGTTGAGATCCTTGTAGTCTCGTTTGATGATGGCCCTGAAGCAGTAGCGCAGGCTTTCGGTGATGTCGGTTCCCATGTCATCCCTGAGCACAAACGCGGCGGCTCTCTCGTTCTGGCTGGCGAATCGAGCCTTGCGAACCGGATTAGAAAGTCGGTGGAGCCAGTCAATTGTGTGGCGGATTGAGTGGAGGATGTCCTCAAGGGCCCAGGACTCTGACTTGGGCAACCGATCGTGCCGCACGTCCTCCGAGTCAGAGTCGGAGATTTGCTCGTCCACTATCTCATGCACTAATAATCCATGTAGAAGACGGGTTTTAGCAAATGAAAGCCAGGAGCCCTCGCAGTGTGGCAATACATACGTTGCTCAATCCTCGTTGTGAGGATGCTGATGTGTTTTACAAACAGATCGCGGGCCTCGGGCACATCCTTGAGCCGGAAATCCAGGCAAGCCTGACCGGGCGCAAATACAGCCATGGATGCCGTCCAGAGATTGAAGCGGCCATATTGATCCTGCACTTCGGTGACGAGCGGGGGAACGTCTTTAAGGTCGCCGACGCGAGAGAGAAGGTTGGCGAAGAGGCCCTGGCATGCTTTAGCATCCAGTTTGATCGAGGCTGTGTCCATAGTTGCGGGGTGCAGGCCGTGCGGAAAAGGAAGCCTGGAGTTAATGCCGCTTTGAGAATGACTGATCCAGAAGAGAACTATGGATGGCAGTCGCCGACCCTGCATTCGTGCCCGACCGCACAGCCCCCCGCCTGCTGCCTTGCGCCATACCTGAGCTCTTGCCTGAGGCTACCAGAAGCAGCGGGAGGCAGCGGGCAGGCGATATTTCCATACCTTTCCCGCTCGGCGGCGGAAGTGAGCAAGGCTCTCTCTGGCTCTTTCTCTCTCTCTCTCTCTCTAACCCCGCGTATCCTCAATCAACCTCCTTAATGTACTGTAACCCTGCAACGAGCAAGCTTCGTTGCGCAGCGGCATACGTATGGCGAGCTCCAAGTTTACCTTTTTCAACATACGCTAGCCTTGGAACGCAGCCTCCATCTCGACGCCTACCCCGACTCCGACTCCGACTCCTACTCCCGCGGTTCCTCGATCGACACATAGCCTACGGGAAAGCCGACATACTAACACCCTTGAACTGACAGTACGCGCCTTGCCAATATTAGCCAACTTGGCCGTGCAGCTCGGCTACGGATTCTCCAAGAGGGATGTACGCTACGAGTTGGTTATAAATATCCAGGCCGCAGCCTACCTCCTCGAGGACCTTACTATCGCTATCCGTAAATCTCAAGATACTATCACCTTTGACTACAATATAGACCAGCTCGCTATATATCTAGACACACTTGTCACCGTTGCTAGCAGCCCTAATAGCCCTCCCGAGTTTAAGGTAGGCGGCCCCCGCCCCCGGCTTACGTCCCCTTAGGTTAGAGATTCTAACTGCTAACTACCAACTTGGGCTGGGAACAGGGATAACCGCGATGGCCCGCCCCGCGACCCCGTCTATCCGTACTCCGGCTATTGACTGCGGATCTAAAGAGTTCTGGACCTACGCTCCTGCGTCTATATAACAGCCTAGGCTCCCTATCCGCTACGGACTGGCATAGTTTTTCGCAAACACTGGATATACTAACCGCTCGGCTTGAAGTTGGCCTCGGCCTTGATCCCGGTATAGATACGCTGCTCCCTAACATTACGCCGACTAAGCCTTTGGCACCCAATACGGAATTTAAGAATTTTATCGCCGACGCTTGGGCCGCGATAGCTTGCGTTTATACAGCATAATAAAGGAGGGATATACGATTTCGGCTAGGCATATACAGAAAGCCAGTCTAGGCAGGGTCTAGCAGCGCACGCCACGTTGCCATCTTGATAGGCGAGGACCGAGCAGAAGACAGTTGGACTGAGATGCGACTCTACTCTTCGACGGAATCTGCATAAGTTTACTTACTACCCGACTACCGTCCTGGTTTTATTTGACACGCGCCTTATTAGGGTTGCGAATCAAGCGGCAAAGGTTAGAGTCTCCGTGCCTGAAGATAGCTATCGTAGCCTATACGAGCCGGCCGAAAACCTTCGACCCAAACTCCTTATAAAGTACAGCTAATACCTCTATAATAGCCTCTATAGCCGCCTTCTACTAGATTTCTGGCGCCTTAACCTCGAACTCGACGCCGAGCGTCCCTATTTTGCGAGATTTTAGTACGATTGCTGTACGCTTTTACCTAAATCCCTCTGGGATCAAATTACCCTTAAGACGATTCTATTGCTATAGGGTACCGTACTGTCCTCGCTCGCTGGTATAGCTCTTTCCGTAATGCTCGCCTACTCGTTATCTTACTTGCTCGGCCAGTCGTAGGTAGAGGGCTGCTGGAATTGAGATAATATTGTTTTTTTCGGCGATAGCTATCTAATTCCCTTGCGGCCCTTTCTCCGACCCTTATTGTCACGGGCTGGCTACATAAAGCGGCCTGGGGCGCATACAGGCAGGGCGCGGGACGCGCCGCCAGCCAATCATTCAGACAGGGCCGCGGACCAACCAGGGAAAGGGGGGTCAGGAGTGGTCGCAACGGTCGTACTGCAATCACTGCGAGCACTAACATAAAGGGCGATCGCTAAGATCGGGGAACGATTAAAGCGATCTAGGGACAAAGGAACATCGGAAGTAAAGAAGTCACCATATATATAGTAGTAGTAGTAGTATTCATACTCCGTTTTGCCCTATAGGCATGCCGGAACCTCTTCAATCTGGTTACAAAGGAAACCGTGCCCTGTTGGCCGGGTCCCCTTGAGTATAGTAATTTATTCTATAAACTCGAGATTTCCGTATTTGTCAATAGAGACAACAGTAACTTCGGCGTCCGTCTATATCTTCTGCTATCGTCCGATCCCTAGCTTCCCTAGTAAATCCTTAGGGGGTAACTTCCTTATTACTCTGCCCTTCCCTGTACCCTATTAACTGCCGCTTCCTCCTATACCTATAGTAGTCTATCGGCCGTTACTCGGCTCGTATAGTAGCGGTAGATCCTCGAAGTATACCTTACTCGGGGTATAACGTCCTTATAATCCGTCGTCTGTGCTTCCTATCGTACTAGTCGGATGC
>FTEL01008205.1_pt1 | contig 38759 bp, 29 predicted proteins | sample 1658911 | NCBI WGS metagenome assembly FTEL01 (sample SAMEA3914869, study PRJEB12502) | metagenome | biome: forest; material: soil | place: USA | collected 2012-03-12 | depth 0.1 m
CCCCGCCCCCCCTCGCCGCCCCCCTTGCCCTCAGGCTGGACAGACTACAGCGCTGGACGCTGGCTCGGAAAAGATGCATCTGGCTAATTGTTTCTCTCCCCTTGTCTCTCCTAGACCAATATGTCATCACCGGCAACATCATCTACAAGCAGCGTGGCACCATCTGGCACGCGGGCGAGAACACAATCAAGGGCCGTAACCACACAATCCATGCGGCCGTCGCCGGCTACGTCAAGTACTACCGCGACCCGAAACGCCACCCCAAGCGACAGTACATTGGGGTTGCTTTCAACCGCGACGACAAGCTGCCGTATCCTGAGGCCTCGCCTCGCCGCCGCAAGCTCCATCTCGTCGCCGTGCCCCGGCAGGTCGAAGCACCGGCCACCGAGACGACGTCACCGAGCGGCATCCCGCTCTCGGTAACCCGCCACACAGCCGTTGAGCCCGTCGAGACCCCCGAGGCGGCCGCGCCGGAGCGGCCGACCGCCGTGTCGGAGGAGCCGGTTCGTCTGACCGACGGCAATTCCGTAGTAGCCAGCCTGCTCCAGCAGAAGCTCAAGAGAAGAGAGATAGGCCAAGCCAGGAGGGACGCACGGATGGAGGAGGAGCAGAAGGCACTCGATGCTCGCAAAAACACCCGCGTGTTGCGCCTTCAGCCCAACTTCAGCTATCGCGAGACCAACTGGGAGATTGGTCGCTTGGTCGGCGACGCCGGCACTGTTCCCGGAACCGAAAAGATCGATTCAAAGAAGGCCAAGTTCCGCCTGCGCAGGAGGAAGCGCATGGCCTCGTTCAAGAGTAGCCGGCTGCGCGCCGCATCCAAGGCCGAGGACCGCGCGATGAACAAAGCCTTCAAGCGCGAGAAGAAAGCTGCCGAGATATTGGCTGCCCAGAAACGCGGGGCTGCCGCCGCCGCCGCGGCCAAGGCGCCAGCTGCCAAGCCCAAGGTCGAGGCTTGATCACGCAGTTTTGGCTGTATGGGCATACCTGGTGATGGCAAGCGAAGCCGAGCTCTCGGGCGCATGTAGCGGCCCTGACCGGGAGTTAACATGTGTCTGGGACTGTTGTATGTACAATATTCTGTTACAAATAGACCATTTTGAGGCAGGAGGGTTATCCGGCCTGATCATGGCTGCCGTGGCAGGTTCGGTGTAGATGAGTATGAGCCCTGTTCAAAATCCTTTGCCATGTTTTTGTTGCTCACTCATGTATGTCCGCAGCTAGTTCTCCCTACCGCCCATGTGTTATGGTCTCGACCAAGCAGCGCCCTGACCCACGCACATGTCCGCCCTTGAGTTGTTTGCTATCCCTTGCGAGCCAAGCAGGCGGGCCGGCATCGCCCTGGAATGCTGACGCAAAGCGCCCAGGCTAGAAAGTAACGGACTCGCTCAACCACTTCCCGTTTCTCCCGTCCGTTCCCCATCTTCCCTGTTTTCCTCCAGCCAGGAGAGATTCGTGCCGCCAAACCCCGTACCCCGTACCCGGGACCGCCGCTTCATCTCTTGTTTGCTGCCGTCACTCCCACCGCCAAGACATGAATAGCATTTTGAGAGCCACCCACGACGAATGGCCCAAGGAGGAGCAGAGGGGTCTTCTTGATGACGGCCACAGCCACAGTTCTTCTAGCCCCGGGAGCGCCTCGGCCGTGGCCCCTACGATTTGTCAGTTTCCAGGACTTTGGCTAATAACCCTGAGCAGTGCTATCGCCAGCCCACATGGCCCACATGGTCGACGCGATGATGCAAAGGAACATACCTTCGGAATTGTCCCTGCGGTCGCATGCTCAGACACTTCTCGAGCCAGCACCTCGAGCAGGAAGCACAGCCTTGAGGAACCGCTCGACGGCTCTCCTCGTCCCAAGCGACGCTTCGTGGCGGAGATGGTCGGTGCTACGGCCAGTTTCCCGTCTTCGGCGCCTTGCGCGCAGATCTCGGTTGATGGCCCGGGCCGGCGAGGGGGGTTACTGAAGAGAAGCAGCGCCCCAATCCAGGCCCTTTTCTCGCTTGTGGCAAGCCTCCGTACCCTCGATTACCGCATACTCTGCTCCAGGGTGGGTAGCCGAGGCTGATGCTGGCAGTGCTACTTCGCTTCAATCCACTTGTCCCGGGCCTGCACCACGCAGCAGAGCCAACATCACACCTGCGCCGCCTGAGAAGGAAGAGATGCGCAAAAGGAATGGGTACTCGTTTTGGCCTCTCGCCTCGCCACCCCTTGCGGTGGAAGCCGCGGTTCCTGACTGGGCTCGAAGTGAGGGCGTGTTGGCCGGAGAGGATTCTCCCCACGGCCATGGACCGATGACCGATACCTGCGCAGCTCAGGTGAGCGTGAGAAGAGCCGAGTCACTTGCCGGCGCCCGTCCGGACAAGCAGTCATCCCGCGATGTAGGTGCTGAGACTGCTGGAGGCGAGGCCGCAAGGCCCGACGTCCTTCACACGACAGCGGACCGTCCTGACGACGAGGGGGCCTCCCTGGATGGCGATAATTTCAAGGTCCGCCAGGCACGCGAGCAGGGACATATTACCATGTGTGGTAGTCGACTGTATTCGGACTGGGAAGGATATTGGGGTAGGTCAAGCCGCAGTCCTCTTCTCCCACCGTGCAGTGTTCTCACCAGATCCCCCAGACGGTATTCCGCGCAAAATCCCCGGGGCGGGTGCACTGTTTCCGGAGGGCTACTTCCCCCGTGTGGGGAGCCCGGAACCTTGGGTTTGTCCTGTACAGGATTGTCAGACCATCTTCGCTGACGCGTGGGCGCTAGGTGGGCATTTCAGCGTAAGTGGGTGCCTCGCTTCCTTCCCGTTGTGCATGGGATTGACAGCGAGACACCAAAGGCGAGCCACCGAGCAAGCTTGCTCAATGACAACCTGGACGGGACCATGTCCGTCGTGGGCAAGCGAGAGACCACAGATCCTAGCTCGGGCCGGATGCCGCCCATAGTCGTTTCGAGAAACGCCATAGATGCAGCTGTGGCCCTGCCAGAGGCGAATCCTCGACGGCCCGGGCACCGGAGGAAGGTGGAGAAGGTTGGCCAGAGCAAAGGACTCGACCTGGCCGATGAGTCCTGGCTCCCGGGGCCTGCATCTTCGAGCCTGATTCCTTTCGGGAGTGTTACCAAGAAGCGCGGACCAGACATCAAGGGGGACTCCCTGACCGCTGGCCCATCCAGCCCCGTTCGGCCCCCGAATCAGCTCACCAACCATGAGGCACACAAACTTCCTCTATGGCAATACCTGATGATGTATTTGCCATTGGATACACCATTGACGAACAGCCCGATGGTGACGCAGCTTCTTCCCCTTGCGCGCCAGCGGGAGCTCTCACACAGATGGAAGTTCCAGTTGGCAAGCGGGCACCCAACCGCCAGAACGCTCTGCGCAGTGGTTGTGTACCTCAGTGGGATCAAGGCATCATCCCCGTGTGACGTCTGCGCTAGCTATGATGGCACCACGACTGGGAACGGTCAGATAGGCCCTGTTGTCCTCCCCTTTCCCGAGTGTATTAAGCTCCCCGATGGGGCATCCGCCCAGCTTCAAGAGTACTTCGGGCCAACAGCTTGCTGCAACCACTTTTACAAGTCTGTGCCGGGGAGGGGGAAACAGTCGTATTGCATCTCACGGTTTTCCTTGTCGTCGTCGTCGGATCTGGGTGTGGATCACCCCGTGGCCGAGAGTGACTTGGACGAGAGGGCCACCTCTTTCCGTGTCCAGGACACTAGCAGTGACAGCAAGAATGACAGTGACAGCAACGCCGAAGGCAACAGGAACGCCACACGCCTTGTCTTATCCCCCACAGCGATTTGCAACAGTCCGGCTTACAGGACAGCCCTCCCTGCCAAGATGGCGGGCAGGCCGAGAGTGGTGTCCATCAAGAAAGCGAGCAAGTCAATACCAGCAGCGAAAGCTAAGAGGCAGAGCTCGATCAGGCGGCTTGCAGCCAAGCTGGGGGCGAAGGCGGCACGCAGGGAGGTGGCTGTCTACAAGCCGAGCGAAGCTACGGTCCAAGAGCAACAGGAGACCGAGGCACAGAGCACGATAACCTAGAGTAGTGCTGGAGTAAGGAGGTCCCGCCGTCTTCTCAAGCAGCAGCGAGGACAACCACAGTCTGGGAGCAAGCAAAGCCCGGCCTCTACGTTTCCGGCCAAGGCCCCGAAGTTGCAGAGGGATGAGACCGACGAGGCCAGCACCGACCTTTCTGGTAGCAACCAGGAGGACAACACCGGCCCTGGCGCGGCAAGCAAAGCAAGCGGAGCGGAAACCCTTGCGCCAGTAACGATGGCCGAATGGGAGATTGCTCCGGGAAGGATACATGTCTGCATCGGGGATGACGAGAGTGAGTGCTTAGTGTTGCCTGCTTTCCATGACACCTTCCTTGAGATGCTTCTCCTGACACAGCCCTCACGTTTCCAGATATTGCCTTTTCCTCCGCGTACCTGTCTCACGGTCGCGCCGTCCACATTGCCGACGGTGCTGCCTTCCAACTAGTCGAGCTCCAGCCGGGTGCCAGTGCGCTTTGGGCCGCAGACGGATCTAGGACGCGCGTCTGCTCAGTTGCTCGAGGCATTGTCCGGGTCAAGCTGCCGGAAAAGACGTTCCCCATCGGCCCGAACGTCGTGTGGAAGGTGAAGCAAGGGGTGGAGTGTACCGTTGTCAATGCCTGCCACTCCGCCGCGGTGGTGCATGTCACGATCATGAGACAAGAGGATATCTAGGGCAGGGAGGCGAAGGCTCATCGGGGTCTTGGGGGAGACGCAGTTTCGGGCGGCGAACTTCATGTAGTTTAGCAATATTGTGGTGATTCGAGGGATTTAGAGTCCTCTTATGTGGTGATCAGAGTGTTGAAGTCGCTGTCTTGGGTAAACCTCGACCCGCCCACCTGCACCAAATTATTAATGGCCCCATCTCATCACTTCTACCCTGAGTGCCATGCAACCAGACTGCCATGGGTATCTATAATCTTTGCGCCCAATGCCCAGACCCATCCGCCCCGTGACCAGAAACGCCGACCCAAGCCAAATCCCGAACCTTTTTGCCCACAGAGAGGCCCTCAACGAAAGATCCTGCGCCCTCCGGTCCGCGTGGGGAACCTCTCAACCCCTCCCTGCTGTTGCTGGTGGTACACCCATTGCATTCCCACTCCGCCGCCCTCGACGCCCTTCCGGTACCGGCGGACCGCCTCGCGCAGGTGCTCCGGCCGCAGGGGCCCTCGCCGGTCCTTGGCCTCTAGGTCCTTGGCCCGGCTGTCTGCATCGCCATTTGCATTGTGAGCCGCGTCGCCAGATGCCGGGGGCGATGGGAAGTCGGTTTGTTTTTCGTCCAACTTCTCGATCCACTCTCCCTGCACGCGGCGTGCGCTCTCGATGATGTCGCCGATGAAGACCTTTGCGACCGCGCGCATGCCAATGACGACATTCTCGGCAACGGATTGGGATATCGTCGCATTCACGAGCTAAACGGAGAACAACCAGTCAGCAAAATCCAGCAGGGAAACAAGAGCGGGTCTTCCGTCTTACCCTTCTGACCGACGCTTTGCTGAGGTTCGCGGCGCGCCAGTTTTCGAAACGGTAGAACTGGTCTTCGGAAAGGGCGCTGATAAGCATGCCCCTCATGCGATGTTCCTCTTGCTTCTGCTCCTTGGTCCGGATATCCGCAGACACGGCGACCTCAGTCGGCCCTTCGTCTTCGCCTTCGCCCTCGTCTCCTCCGCCCGCCCCGGCGGAGGCACCCTTGCCGCCTCGACCAGCGCCATCACTAATGCCGCTGATGGCCGTGGGGGCGCGGCCGCCGGCGACCGAAGGAGTCTGCTCGCGTGCTTTCTCGGCCTTGGATTTGCGGCCGCGCTTCTTCTTAACTGGTGCAGCCGCGCTGACTTGACTGCCACTGACGAGGCTCATGGCGTCGACGTCGACAGATGGCGAGCGCGCACCAAAGAACGATCCGGTATCGTCCGGGGGGAACGATGTTTGGCGCAGCGGGTGCGCGGACCCAGGGCCGGATGTCGTCGAGATTGCGGAGGCCTTGCGCCGCTTCAATGCCGGGGCGGCAGTGCCGTCTGCGGTGCGCTTCTTGTTTGTGGACATTGTGTGTGAAGGGCAAGGCGGAGATGCCGTGTGGATGGGTTGGAGATGGCAGATGCAAATGCAGGTCGGCTGGTCGACTGGTTGGAAGACAGTCGCGTGGCAGAATTGGGCGGTGGGCAGTCGCGTGCAGGCGAGCTGTAAGTTGCTGGTCCGAGCTTGGACGCGCCAGGCCCCAACACCAGACTGACCACTCCCTCAGTACCTAGAGACCGCACAACGACTCATCAGTGTGGAACATTGGGGAGGGAAGGCAATCCCAGTCACAGTCATAAATCACAATCTTGATGCAGCATCTATGCCCCAAAAACAAATCAAATGGTCAATCAACAAAGAGACATCGTAACATCAGCTAGTTGTCCTCGCTTTCACTGAGTCTCTTGACCACAAACACGCTGCGGCTGCCCGACGCCTTGCCACCCCACCAGCCCTGCAAGCCCCCAGAAAGCCTCCGCTGCTCCACCAACGCAGCATCCACCGAGCAGCAAGGGTCTCTCAACCCCGCCAAAAGCCGAGACCCCTGTGTGGCGGCGGGCCTCAACGGCCTTTGCCAGGAAACCATGCGAGACCGCCATCGCAACCACAATCATGGAGACGCCCATCGCCGGCCAAACCCGGTTGCTCGTTGCCGGAGGCAAATGGACATGAGGCCGCTCCATATATCTTGCTACCGCCCGTGAAATTGAAACCATCTGAAGTCCCCCATACACAGGTTTCGGACACCATCTTGCCGTTGAATCTGCATCGCCTTGCCTGCGCTCGTCGCGCCATCACGATAAGATAAGCTGCCGATTTCCGCTTTGAGCGATCGTTGAATCTTGAGCCGAAAATTTCGAAAAGACGGCGGAACCGGAGTCTCTGACTCCCAAGATCCTGGTTCGGATCCTGGACGCTGCGCAGTCATCTACCCCTCGGGTCCCACCCTCTGTCCGCCCTCTGGTCGGCGCGCATCCTCATTCCCGCCGCCGTCCGTCTCCTCCCCATCGCGCCCCATCCTCTCCGACCCCCCCTACCTATCGGCCGCTTTCACCTCGACCCGGCCGCACAAATGGCTCAGTACGATTCGCACTCCGGCTCCGAGAGCCCGGCCGACCGACCCAACGGCGAGAAGATCAGCAAGAGAAGCAAGAACAAGGACAATGGCAAGAAGCGGTGTCTCGACGGCGACGCCGCCACCACCACGGGCCCCAATGGCGCCCACGCCCTCGGCGAGCGCCGCTCCAGCGTCAGCAAGCCGGCGCGCGACTTCCGGGACAAGCCGGAGCCCTCGCCCAAGAAGAAGAAGAGAAAGACCAGCTCTGTGCCGGCTCCCGTCGAGGAGGCGCCGACCCCGGACGAGGCCGGCGAGTTGGCGATCCGCTCGCCGAGCCCCGTCATCGACTTTGACGGCCTGAGCCGGCCCAGCGTCGGGACTCGGCAACGGCTGGAGGAGGACGATGTGCAGAAAGAAGTTCGGCTGGCACGGATGAAGGGCGCGGTCAAGACTCTGCTCGAATGCCTCGGCGAGGATCCCGACCGCGAGGGCCTGCTCGCGACCCCTGAGCGCTACGCCAAGGCCATGCTCTTCCTCACCAAGGGCTACCAGGAGAATGTGCGCGACATCGTCAACGGCGCCATCTTCCAGGAGGGCCACAACGAGATGGTCATTGTCAAGGACATCGAGGTGTTCAGCATGTGCGAGCACCACCTGGTCCCCTTCAACGGGAAGATGCACATCGGCTACATCCCGGCCAACGCCGTCATCGGCATCTCCAAGCTGCCGCGCATCGCCGAGATGTTTGCGCGCCGGCTCCAAATCCAGGAGAGGCTGACCAAGGAGGTGGCCAACGCCATCATGGAGGTCCTCCAGCCCCAGGGCGTCGCGGTCGTCATGGAGTCGAGCCACCTGTGCATGGTGATGCGGGGTGTCCAGAAGACGAGCAGCAGCACCATCACCAGCTGTGTGCTCGGATGCTTCGAGCGCAAGGAAAAGACCAGGAACGAGTTCCTGAGCCTGATTGGCGTCAACCGCTAGTTGATCCGGGACACAACCGGCATCGGACAGCATATGGGATTCGAGGACATGCTGGGTGTGATGGTGTTGGGGTGTTTTCAACAAAGGACCATCATATACCTGGATATGGCAGCAATGCCCGGGGAAAGCGTCATCGGCACTTCACTGCCGCAAGTTTGGAGTTTGCATTCATCAGGCGTTTGGGGTTTACAAGAGGGCACGGGGGAGTCATTCGGAGATAGGGATCTGAGGCACATACGGGCGGTCATGGATTTGGCGAGGATCTCAACATCGGGCAGGCTGGACGGCGGCTGATTTGCGTGTTCTTGGCGGATGTTTTTGTCTTCAACATGGCGATGGCGGGCTTCAACTGGTTTGCTACAAAAATACATGTGCATCGGGAAACAAAGGGCGAGGCAGCACTTGGCTTTTCAAGGACCGGAACCCAGGACTTGTATGTGAACAACTGGTGTCTCCCCTTGAAGGGGTTGTTGTTGTCACGCTCCCTCATCGTACAAGCCAGATGCTCCATTCCTCCAAGGGTCGGAACAGCTATCATTAATGGATGGCCACGACTCCCAACAAGACAAAGACGCCAAACGTGGCCCATCACACCTTGCTCCCCGAGGCCTATAAGACCCTCCTCGCTGTCCTACCCACCTCGCCATTCTCGACGGCTTCCACCCTGGCCTTCACAACTTTCCACACCTCCTCGGCCACCTCCTCAACGGACGAGCTCGCATCAACGACATGGAGATCCTCCTCTTCCTGCCTGAACCTATACTCGGGCCCAGTGAGCGGCTCCGTACTAGGCGGTCCAACCGCCACCTCCTCCCTACGCCCCGCCGGACCATCCTCCGCAGCAACAGTGGCTGTCTCGATCTTGCCCATGCTCAGCCCCCAGAAGAGCTCCCTGACGCGGCGCTGCATCTCGGCCTTCTCGTACGCCTCACCGCCCCACCCGCCGCGGGTACGGGCCTGGTTCTCGTCCAAGTCGAGGAACAGCACCAGGTCGGGGCGGGGGAGGCCAACATCTGGGGCGCGCGCCCACGACAGGGAGAGGGACGGGTTCTGCTTCGCGGCCGAGTAGACGATGCCGCTGTAGTAGTAGCGGTCGCAGAGGACCGTGACGCCCGCGGCTAGCAGCGACGAGATGGTTTTGCTTCACGCAGGCTTTAACGAAAACAGTATCACACGGGATAGGGGCGGGACCCGTACGCTGCCTCCCACCGGTTCGCACTGAACAGCAGGTGGATGACATGATCGTCCATGTCGACCTGGCTCTTGAGATACGAATCGATCATCTGGCCAATTGGCGTCGTGCGGTCTTTTTGGGGGGGGGGGGTGCATGTGGTTTTGCGCCCGTCAGTCAGTCTTGCTCGTCCTCGTCGTTTCAGAGCTGCCTCGAACGCATGGAAGCGGTCCAGCACCCCCCAGCCCCCGCCCCTTTTTGTGGCCGCACGCCGCAACCGCCAGGCCGGGCAGGACATGGAAGCGCCAGCCATGCGCAGTACATACCCGGAAACCGCATCACCTTCACCTTCCGCCCCAGCTCGACGAAGCGCTGCTCGAGCAGCTTGACCTGTGTTGTCTTGCCGCTCCGGTCCAAGCCCTCGAGAACCACGAGCGCCCCGCGGGCGACGGCGTGGTCGCCGTCATCGCCGCCGCCAGCCTGGGCCGAATCGGGCAACGGCGGGTGGGGGGCTGCCGCGGGGGCGACAAGAGCCGAAGCGGCCGTAGCCAGATCGTTGATCGAGGCCATGCTCGCTCCGCTGGGCGAATCAGTTGGCGGCTTGCTGGCACTTGAAACGAGGGTGCAGGACCAAGAGGGGAAAATGAGATGGCTGGGCCAATTGGTTGTGTGGAAAGGATGGGTGCAGCAGCTGCAAGTTTGATGGTCGAGGGCGGGGGGGAATGATTCGCAAGGTGCAGAGCTCCCCAGTCCCGCGACCGAGCGGTTGCTGGCCACTCACTGACTTTGACTTGCACCCGCCGTGTCCGGGCTTGGTTGGACTGGCTTGGCTTGGCGAGGGCGCTCTCCCGCCGTTCGAGCAAGGGTCCACAGAACCCGCCTGGGGTGGAGAAACCGCCAGCTGGCAGGCGAAGGGAGGAAGCGCCCGGAAGATGGGCCGGCACGAGCCAGAGCCCACAAGACGAAGCAACAACCCTGGCCTGCGGTGTCCAGAGTGGTGTCAATGGGGACGATTCGGCTCTGGCGCCCATGTACATAGTAGGCATGGACTGCACCAGCCGGGATTAACTACTCTCGAATTTCAGCTGTCGTGAATTTAGTCGCGGGCGGGTACGGAGTACCGAGTACATCTGTAGTGGAGTCTCCATCGACGAGTGGCCGTTATAAAAAGAAAAACCCACCAGCGGCTTCTCTCCCCTGTCGATGGAGCCATCGTGGCCGTAGGGCTCTCGTAACCCCGGCTTCATCCTTTGCGCTGTGGTCTCCATGCTCGACCAACGTCGTCTCTGCGTGATGCCCAAACTATGCGCGCATCGCAGCAAAGAAGTTGGATGTTGACACCAGACATTCTTACCTGGATATCCAGCGGGCCGTGCGCTGGGCGATGGGCGCCGCCGTTTCAACTTGGGCGAGAGACTCGGCTCGCTTTGGGGCGCCGAGGTCGCGGGTGTGGTTACGTTACGAGGCATGCGCTGGTGTCAGCACCACAGCAGCGCAGCGCGGCACAGCTCTCCGTACGAGGTTCGCTCCCGGAGCGATTGCACCCAGGTTGTCGGCAACTTGGACCGGGGTTCTTGGATCCCGATTCTGTCAGTCGCAACAAGAGACAAGAGCTGGGTTGCCTTCAAACCGGGCGGCTTCAGTGAAGGGCTCTCGGCTCCATTCCTGGCAGAACATGCTGCCACCAAGGGAGCCGCTCCCCCAGCCCACGACCCCCCCACCCTTGTCTCTTACACGGCGCCCTGGTCGGAATCGGCGCAGTCTCACTTGATCTGCATTCCCCAGCATCCAAAGTGGAGAACCACTCAACGCGGCCAGGTCTCGTGCGGCACGGTGGAGCGGCCAGCAACGCGATGATTCGCTCCTTCGATGCGCTGCCCGCGCAGCACCGCGTCTTGTGGGTCTTGCGCTCGATCTCTGGTTGGCTGCGCGTGGCTGGCTGCATCGGCAGCTGCCAATCGCCGCCCGCGATGGCGGCTCGTCAGGTTGGCGCCATGCAAGCGCTCAGACGCAGGCCCAAGCCCCGCTCCAAATCCGATGGCGGGCTGTGATTGGGGCAGAACGGCACGCGTTCGGTTTTACAAAACTGGCACGTCAAGCAGGCAGGCAGCCCAATCTCTCCCTCTCGGCCCTGCATGTGCGCCAACCAGCGCCGCCAGCACCTCACTTTGCGCCCGTCTGAGACCCGAGCGCTCGAGCGCCATTCATTTGCCCGTCGGCTCGATCCTGTGCAGCAGGCGCAGGGCAGGCTCGCGGCGTTTTTGCAGCATTTCGCAGCGGCTGCATCATTCCACGTTCCCTCCCCTTTTAACCCTTCGCGGGCCGCTCTTGGTCTCCCCCTCCCTCCCCTGCGCGGCTGGTCGTGTCTCAGACTCCGTTCTCCGTTCCTCCTGTCCCACCCGCCGCACACTCGCTGGATCTCTCACACTCACCGCTCTCGCGCGCCCACTCGCGCCTCTCCCCTCTTCCACCCACACCTCAATCTCGCCCGCTGTCGTCCGTCTGCCACTCGCTCCTCCTCGGCGGGCCTCGCAACTCGGGCCTGACGGCGCCTCATCAGACGGAAACCCCCTCAGACGGCCCTCCATCCCCTTCCGGCGTGTGCTTGACATTGGACGCTCTCTGCCTTGGTCCAACCCGCAGCGGCGCCCGCCTGCTCAGCCCGGCCCGACCCCAGCCCCGTCGTCAGAAAGATAGGTAGCGACCGCTTTGCTCGGCCGGCCATTTCCGCAGACCACTGGTGCAATAAGAATAACTAGCGCGCTCCCTCTCCCCGGCGAGGAAACCCCGCCGCTTGACTCCTCTCCCCCTCGTCTCTTTCTCCCCTCCCTCTTCGTCCCGCCTCATTTGGCAGCCGGCGACTGCTCCTTCTCGCGCCCAGAGAGCAGTCGTGCTGCGACAAGCACGACTGCGAGTGTGTTCTTCCCCGCTCCGGGAGGACACGCCTCAGACCTTAGCGTCGGCTTTGGTCTAGCGATCGGGTTTGCCTACCGAGCCTTGATGCCTGAAGGCCGACACCGCGCCGCCAACGCAGCAAACCTCCGTCCCGCAACCACAAACCCCTCCGCGTTCCTCCATCGATCATGGCCACTGTCAGTCGCCAGCCGTTTGCCCCGGTTGACGGGGCGCGGTTGAAGAGTTTGGCCAGCGTCAAGAATAGGCAAAATGGTACGTTGCTTCTGGTCTTCTCTGATCGATCCTCCCTCCGGCCTGCCCCCCCGAGGAGGCAAGCCAGCCGCCCACGTCGTAAATCCTCGTCATTATCCGCGTGCTGTCTCTGTCTGGGGCTCCCAAAATGTGCCGCTGCTGCCCTTTCCCCAGCCTGCTCCGTCCCCGACAACCAGTGAAGCCATGATCGCGTTGCTGACACGGCCGAAGCAATCTCGACCTCGCCCATCAAGCGCAAGGCTTCCGAGGTGGAAGATGGCGGCAATTCCGAGAACATCGCCCCGTTACTCTTCTCGAAGCGCTCCAAGGGCACGGATCCGTGGAATGACGTGCACAAGAGCTTCGCCAAGCCTCCTGCCTTCGCCTTGACCACCGTCAAGGATGTCCTGAGTGGTCCTCCCAGCATGCTCTCATCTGCTCGGCCACGGAGCATTCTCCAACCCAAGTCCCCCGCTGCACGTCTCAAGGCCAAGGCCACCGCCCCTACCCCTCTGACGGCCCCTGCCGGCCGCTCTCCCACGCGCGCGTCCAAGCGTATGGGGATCCTCTCTCGTCGCCGGACCCAACGCCCCGACCCGCCGTCGTTCAAGCTGAGCAGCGCCAGCGTCCCCTTCTCCCTCGATGCCGCGCTCAAGGGCACAATCCCGAGCTACTCGGGCAGCATCCGCCGCTCGAACAAGGCCAGCCGGGGTGGTGCCGCCGCCTCAGCCCCCGCCGCCGCCGCCCTGGATTTCTTCTTCCCCACATCGGACAAGGAATCATCGTGGTGCTTCGACATCCACGAGGATACGCCCGAGCAGGAGATGACCAACCTCCTCCAGCACGGCACCTGCACCCTTGACATCAGCAGCGACGAGGAGTCCGAGAACCGTGCCCGCCGTGACCGTGCCGAGGGCCGCGACAAGGAGAATATCCCGCCCCCCGAGGACGTCAGCCAGACATCCTCGGCCCGGGGAGCTTCCAGAACGGCCGATTCGGTTGAGATCGACGAGGACGTGCTCTTGCTCAAGGGCCGCGGTCCGCTCGCCGAGATGAACGTCACCGACTTTTACGCCGAAGGGTGTGACAGCACGAGCGTGTTCATCGTGCCAGGCGATGAGGAAGACCCTGAGGCCGTGGTTGACGAAGGGGAAGCACGGCAGGTCGCGCAGTTCACCGAAGATCTCCCTCCCCTCCCCGCAGACGCTGCGGACGAAGGTGAAGGAGAGCAGGAGTGGTTCGCCCAGGACGCCCAACCGCAGCTGGATGCGCCACCGGTCACCCTCGAGGACCTCGACGACATTGACGTGGACGATATCATGGGGGGAAACGATCTCGCCGCCGATGCTGCCGGTTTGGGTCCTATCGAGGGCGCCGGGGAGAGCTTCGAGTTGTGGGAGAGCAACAGTGCTAAAGACGAGGGCTCTGCCCCTGCTTCTCCGGCACCTTTGGCAGACGAAGCACCGCAGGCAAAGTTCGAGAGTGTCTTCTGATGTCTGGATATGCTGAGATGTGTTATGCTGTCTTTTTGGGTCTCGCAACGTCTTGTTCGGCTCCCCAGCCCTTTATACAAACATGAGGGGTCGCCCCCCCGGGGGTTCTCTTGTCGCGGATTGGGTCTACCGCAGTAATTTCATTGTGGGTTGTCGGGAGGGATGGGCGACCGGAGACAACGGGCGTTTGTGGGAGTTGGAGAAGGAGGGACTGGCGGATGGTTGGGTGGGAACTATTGGTCTTGGTCTCTGTTTTGTTTCAGTTTTGGATTTTACCCGTTCTAACACCTTGCAATGCTTGATATCTGTTTGCACAATGCTGGGACTCTCCCCTGGTCTGCGGATGCCCCTTTTGCTCGGTCTTGCCCCCTGACTGGCAATGCCCCCCACGCCTCCTTGCGCCGACCACCCCCATGGCTCACCCCCACCCAACCGAAGGATCCGATGTCGAGGGACCCCATACTAACACACATCATATACTCCTACAATCCCAGTCCTCTCTCGCCGCATAGGTCCCTGCAGGGTGTCTCCCTCTGCTCATGCCACCTCCAGACCAACCCCGCTGCCCAACTTGAGCAGCTCACCGGCAGCCATCAGCAAGACACCGCGTCGCCAACCCGAACGTGAGGGGTATCGCCATGCCCATGAACCAAGCTCCAAACTTGCCACCTACCCACTTGGCCGTTGCGATCTCGCACATCCCCATGCAGCCGGGTCTGCTCTTTTCCTCCTCCTGCCTGTCCTCGGCGCGGCTGTGGTGTTGGGCCTTTTCGTTGCCAATCTTGGGGGTGGACTGCGACACCACTGGCGAGGCAGACATGGGAGGGTGTGGTGGCGGAGGGTGGGACAACATGTCCATCTCCTCGCTGGTGAGGACGTGGTAGGACTGGCGCTTCAGTCGCTCCTGTTCTGGGCGTTGCTGGCTTTCCGTGCCGGTGTCCGGGGGCGGTACCAGCCTCAACACCGGGGTGCTTGGCGTGTGCAATGAGCTGAGGTCTGTCAAGGCGGTTGGCAGAATCGATGGCGGTCTGCTAGGTGGCCGAGACTCGATCAATGTGCTAGCTGGCCTCGAGAATGCAGCCTCGAAGACCTCATGCCCGGTGAGGGGTGTGCCTGGTCTTGAGCCCTGCAACGACGGAGGCGAAGACGGCATTCTCTCCCGGTCGTAGCTCCATCGGTCAGCCAGCGGCGTTGGTCCGACGTAGGAATGATCCGGAAGGCTGATCGCTGAAAGTGGGCGTGGCCGGTCATGCCGTCTCGCTGGTGACCGAGCTGGTGATGGTGAGCGAGTGCGATCCACCGGGGCGTCGGCAAGCCTGCCATCCCACGAAACCCGGGAGCTCGAGCGTATGTGGGACGTGTAGGAAGCCCGGAGGTGCGACGGCTGCCTTGATACTGCGCTGTCGTTGTTGATGTGGCCGTCAAATCCGTAAGAGCGAGAGCGGGTGTGTTGCGGTCTTGATGGGCGGCCGAGATTCTCTGAACTGCCACCTGCCTGCCACGCTAGCTGCGTGTTTTCATTTACTTCCATGGCCGCTGTTTCGTTGGGCGACCTCGACTCGTGGTGGGAGTGGACTCAGGGGTTGAAGTGACACTTTTCGATGTACTGACGGATCATGGCTCAGTATGGAGCAGACGAGTGAAGTTCCAGCGGGTCAGGGTTGCAGACGACTCCACTGGAGCCTTCGGCGAGCATCCCTGACCACCCACCCACATGCCGGAGAATTTTTTCCCACCGCATCTGGGTACAGGGGTCGCATCATCATTGACCAGGCACATTGCTACATACCAACACGGCCTCACCCGGGCTAAGCCCGGGTTGGGTCTTCACACCAGGCTACATTAGCACATCTATTGCCAGATAATACCAATCTAGTGTCCTAGCACCGCGAGCATTGGGTCTGCGTCCCGTAGCTGTCAGGTTTCGCGCAAGACAGGTGTAGGTGAGCGTTGTTTCACTAATGATTAGGTACGGTACTAGTATATTCCCTTAATTAACCTGGACCCTTTCCGGCTCTCCTCGTCGGCCCCTGGCCACAGTATCCCGCCACTCTCACGCCCGGCCATCCCGAAAGAGTGACAAGATCAGCACTTGACCAGTGGACGAGAGGTCCCCACCCCCTTCCCATCCCCTTCGGCTAGAATCAAATCCCTCAAAAGAGCCAACCCCTCTGAACGGTCGACGGGCTTTGTGATGTCTAACCCCCACGCCCGGAGAAAGGGGCCTTCACCACGATAGTTGACGTGAAGCCAGATTCGTTCCTTGCGAGTGAAAGCGATGGGGCCTCCCGACACGGTTTTCGGCCCAGACGGTTGTTCTCGAGAGATCTCGTCGCTCTGTTCCGGTTCCGGAGGAAGCGGCTTGTCTTCGTCCTCGCAGCCGTCTTTGTCCTGGGGAGGGGAGATGTCGCCGGCAGCACCGCTAGTGCTTGGGGTGGGAGGTGTGATGAGGCAGAGGGGAGGCAGCAATTCTCGGTCCAATTCTTCCGAGGAGAGCTTCTGGTGGCACGTGGCAGGCTCTCGCTCCCGATCAAGACTTTCTGCCTTGGCCTTGGAAACGACGGATGACTTGTCCGGGTGCGGGTGTACCAACACCTCCGCCTGGGCTGGGAGGTGCGGGAGAGGCTTTGAAGTCGAGTTTTGTCGCGCGGGTGTGGTTGGGGAGGCACCAGGGCTCGCTCGTCTCTCGGAAGACGGCACGCGGAGCGGTGCCGGCTGGAGATCCACCCGGGACCCAGGGCGTTGATCGCGGCTTGGGGGTTGGGCTGTGATGGGAGGTGGCGGCAGGGCCGGGCGCTGGGCCTTAAGTTCGGATGGTCCTGTGTAAAAGTCAAGCCACTGTGTGACCCGGCTGTCCATGGAACTAGCGCGACTTCTCTCGTCTCTCTTCGGGTTGGGCGCGGGTGGCTGGAGGGTCATGCTATCAGATGGAATCTCAGCAATTGCCTCCCGACCCAGCCGCCCGCCGCCGAGGTGCTTGATCTGTGTCTTGAAGGCCTCTGAAGCGGACAGCCCCGACGTCGCGGTCGTTCTTTACCAATCGTCAGTCCAACCACGCCCTTGCTCCTGTGGGAACCGGAGGCGCCCCGCCTGAACTCACCGGCTCGAGCTTGATCGTTTGACCCATCCTCGCAACCGAAAACTGGCTTTTTTGGCGAGTGGGATGTTTAGCGACGATGACCGACCGGCGAGGCCATCGACCGTGGTGGTGGCCTTGATCATGATGTTGGCCTTTGACGGGTGCGGCCTGACAACTGAAAACAGGGCCGCCTCGGGGAGCACGTCGACCACCTCGGCCATCCTGGGGGTCGACTCGTGTATGGTTTCCATGGTCCGCATGGTGTGGGTCTGGTCGACCCTCACGCGTTGGTGTCGTCGGCTTGCCGGTTTCTGATGGTGGTGTAAGCTGTCAGTCGTCGGCGGCTTCTCGGTCGATCGACTTCGGGGCAGCGAGCGCGCGCAACTTGGATGGAACCTTGAGCTGTTGTCGGGGGGCTTGCAGGTTTATTCATGACGAAGAGTGCCCGAGGAGGCCCCGTGCCCTAGGCCCCTTTCTGCCTCGGTTGCGTTGCGGCACGACCTTTCGACAGCCACTCCAGTTGGGCAGCCAAGTCTCAGCCCGCACACAGGCATCTCCAATGGAACTCAAGTTGGGCGAGCCCGAGTGTGGGGGTGGTGTTTGACGTCGTGCGGCTTCAACCAGATTTGCCGTCGCTGGCACGCGGGGCGGAGGTTGGCGGGCGTGGGAAGTGGTGCGTGGCTTGGCTGTTCGATTGGATGTCGTGTAAGTGCGGCAAACCCCTGAAACAACCACACCCTGAACAGCGGGAGCAGCGAATGATGGGAGGGGAAACGGCTGAGAAGGGCCAAAAAAAGGAGACTGCAAGGAGCGATAAATGTTTGGGCCAGTAGTAGCTCGTCGGTCTCCCTGTCTCTGCCAGTGCCGTGCCTGGCTCCCCATCACAGCGTTCGCCCAAGACGCGCGATCTGGGGGGCGTGCCGAGCAACCAGACCAGTTACTCCGATGAGCCATCCACATCAACTGCATCTCCCGCAGCAGACCTCCCCAACCAAAAACCTGTCTGTTAAATAAAAAGGATGCATATTTCCACTGACGAGAAACCCTTCCGCGCGAGTAGCCGCCACTGGCTGATTGGGTCTCTTCGTGCAAAATGCATCAGCAAGTAAGTGATGTTGGAATCACCCATACTATTTTAACCCGCCATGCGACTGGAGTTGCCAGAGTTTCGAATGCAGTACAAGGCACAAGTATCTGACGATCAATAGTAACTCAATGAGCAGGAACACCTCGCTGCAGCTGCATATTCTTCTAGTCAGGTCCAATCGGTGCTGGTTTGCTTGAATCAATAGCAATATCTCAGGTACCGGGTGGAGCAGGACTTAAGGTACTTTTCCCTGCTGTTCTTCTATTTCATCTTTAAAGACAGTAGTTCATATCCGGTCCGCCGCCTATTCATTCCTCGGCACTGGCGAGGCTCATTTTGTTTGTTGCATTGCAGGAAGATCCCTGTATTTCAGAGGTCTCCTCCACACCAGATGCTTGACCGAGATCAAGGAGGCGAGAAGCCCAAGAGATGGGGTGAACTATGACGACATGAGCTTTGGATTTTTGGCACACGCAGCGCCCCGGTAAATACACACCCGTGGGCCTGCCTGGTCGTATCACACATTTCTTGGCCGTGGCTTTCACGGACTCGTGCCATCAGTCGACGGTGTCTATCGAGGGGCTGAAGAGGTGGATAGCGCTTTCACAGCCCATTTGGCAGGGCGTTCCACTCTGCCCAGACAATTCAAGTTAGCGCCTGGCTGATGGACCGCTGGACCCCTGCCCGGCCGGCCAGCTGAGTGCGTGGATGAATGTGAACGCATGGTGGGCATGTGGCAAGTGGATTGTGGACCGGCGCACACCGCTAGTTAATAATTGTCCAAGGCTCGAATATTCCGCCGCCCAACCAGCCACCACCAGCCTAACGAGGCGCCCGTGCTGCGTGTATCACGCAACCCCCGCTGCGGCACCCCCCTCCCGCCCCCTTTTCCGAGCGCGGCTCCCCCGATGGTGTCAAACCCGCACCAGAAAATCAAGGGACGCCAGAACTACGCTAGGTGATTGGCCGCTCCGGTCCTTGGACACCACGATCGAAGACTTGTTCCCGCCGCAAGTCATGGACCTGATCCAGGGATGGTTCCTGCGTTCGGTGCGCCGCGATAGCGTCACCGAGAATCCGGTCTTGGCCATCGAGAGGCTCAGCTCGCTGCCCCGGCCGTTGGATGACGAGGGCAAGGAGATGCTGGTGGGCGCCATGCTCACCATGAGCTCGAGTCTCCACCTCGCCCTCGGCATGCTTCGGGAGGTCCTGCCTCAGGACAAATCGCAGGACCGGCTCGCTGAAGTCTTGTGCCCAACCCTTGGCCATCTCCTGGCCTCGGTCCAGAGCACTATCTCCTCGTTCAACCCGAAAGGTTGCCAGCAGCAGGTCATCGAGGCTCTGCCGCCTCCCTCAGCCCAACCGACGACTACCCAGCAAACGCCCCCTCGATCACCGAGGGACATCCCCAAACCACAATCACTAGAACAAAGCCGCCCGCCGTCGACCCCGAGAGACGGCCAAAAAAAACTTGGAAGGCTACCGGTCGGCGATGCTACTACCAGCCCCCCCGCGAGCACGACGCAGCCACGACAGTTCGATACTTTTCCGCCTTTGGAGCACCGAGGTGCCGCTGCTCAGTCTCGCTCGGAAGTCGACGTTCCTCAGAGACCGGAGGCCCGGTTGGTGAAGGCTTTGCAGGCCGAGATGCGAGTCCAGGCCGCCATCCATGTTGCCGTCGAGTCACTCGAGTTTGCCGAAGGCCAACTGCAAATCGTCAGAGAGGTCAACCAGCTACACGGAGGCGGTAAGTAGCACAACCCGCTGCCCTTGTACCTAAGCCCGCCTTATCTCTATCCAAACGGCCCCCGCGTCTGATTTCGAGCCCCTTTTCCTTAACATATCGTCCGTCAGATTTCGGCCTCCTACAGAAGCACTTCTATGAAGGGTACCACCGGTTGATGTACCGGGCCCTCGAGCTGCAGCGACGAGAGCTTGGATTACAGCAACCGGCCAGTGACCGCTCAGCCACCGATCTGGTTTCACAACGGCTGGCCCACGCGGACAAGACTGAAGCCCAACAGTGTATTGGGCAGGCCGTCACGCAAGTGAGCCCCAAGCAACAACCCTCAGTTTCTTTTCGAAGCACCTCGCCGGCCCACTCCAGAGCTACCACACCTCGAGCAGCGAACGTGGGCCAAACCCCGAGCTCGGGACGGCCGCAGATGGGCCGCAGGAATACGATACAGGGAATCAAGGAAGAAGGTGAGCATTCTCTCGTGCAGTACAGCGTGATGCTTGTTTCCGCCGCCATGCAGTGCCGCACAGGACGTTAACAGTCATGAAACAGATCCTAGGATACCACGGACAAGGCCTGCGCTCAAAAGAAGGCTGTCGCTTGCTGAAGAGCTCGCGATGGCTGGCGAGGATTCCGAAAGCGGGTATCACGACGAGACATCCGAGGTGGCGAGTTCAGCGAGCGAGCTGGAAGAGTCTGACGTCGAATCTTGCAACGACTCCCCAGGCATGATGTCTAGGGGTGCGGAAAGCGAGGGATACAGCACAAATGGGGAGAGTGCGGACGAAGAGAGCGCAATTGAGAGCGGGGATGACGAAGACAGCGGCGACAAGACGCTTGAAGCCTTGGATGTCGTTCGCCATGTACAGCCTGCTGTCAGCGGCTCCGGCCATTCACAAAGTAGGCTGCCGAGGCTGCAGACGCAGAGACGAGGATGACCTTGGGCTTTCATCCATTCAAGGTTGCTGTCCTGCGATGGCATCCCAAGACACTCAACCGTAGCATGGGGATGCTAGTGGGCGACACGGTGCCGAAAAGAGGATTGGTGTCGCAAACGCACAGAGACAATTATGACTTATTATACCCAGATACCTATCTATTCGAATCCTGGAGGGAGGGAGTTGCAGGTTGGGCTGTCTGACGTGTCGCGACGTGTCGCGTCTTAGCACGCCATTCTGCCCTCAGCACACGCGACAGGTTATCTATCCAATTCCACCCGGTTTCAATATCTCGCCGATCTCACCGTGCCCGATTCATCCTACTCGGCCTGACAAATCAACCCCGTATTGATTCCCGAGCTGCCGGCAGCTGCGCGAACTTTGATCTGACTTGGGTCCCGTCAAACCCGCTTCCCTGATCCCCGACGGTTGGGTTGTCCGCTTGGGCACTTGATGCATTGATTAATCTGTGGGATACCTCGATCTAAACCTAACAACAGTCTTCCTACAAACCGCGGCGCTGTTTCAAACACTGCCAGCCACCATGGACTTCGCCGAACCAGACGACGAGACACCTCTGCTTTTCGGTACAGCGACGCTCGGGTTGCCAGAGTCACAGGGTCCTGATTACAACGGCATCACAAAACCTGCCCCGTCTACCACGGTTGTTCAGTCCGCAAACACCGATTTGACACGATCACTGGAAGATGATGTTCTACCCGAGACGGCGGTTCTTGGGCGGAATCTCGGCTGGAGCAGTGCCTACATCCTGATCATTTCGCGAGTCATCGGCAGCGGCATCTTTGCGACCCCAGGCTCGATCGTCAGCTCAGTCGGCAGTGTTGGCTTAAGCTTGCTGCTGTGGGTTGCCGGTGCGCTTATTAGCTGGTGCGGACTGGTCGTGTCTCTCGAGTATGGCTGCATGCTCCCTCGGTCAGGAGGTTAGTGCGAAGACCCCCCTCCCCAACTCGCCTGTCTATTCTTCTGCTTCTTTATGGGAAGAACGCCTCGTTTGCGAATTGGAGGACTCGCGGAGCTAAGCTTTCAATGGTTACCCCAAAACAGGCCAAAAGGTCTACCTCGAGTTTACCTACCGGCACCCACGCTTTCTCGCATCGACCCTTGTCGCAGTCCAAGCGATCATGCTGGGATTCACCGCGAGCAACTGCATCGTGTTCGGCGAATACGTCCTCTTCGCGTTGGGAGGGGCCTCATCCGGACATGAGGCGGGAAACCGAGCTCAAGTCAGACTATTGGCCGTCGCCCTGATGACGGGCATCACGATCCTCCATGGGTGCTTCCTCCGGGCGGGCATCGCACTGCAGAATATCCTGGGATGGGTGAAGATCGGCCTGGTCATCTTCATGACGGTCGCGTCGGGCCTGGTGGTCACTGGACAGTATAACCTTGGCGACATAAACAATGGCGGCCGCGGTGGCAGCCGGTTCCCGGCGACCTGGGACGGTATGTGGGACGGCTCCGTCTGGAACTGGGGAATTATCAGTACGGCCTTGTTCAAGGTTTTCTACTCGTATGCCGGCCTGCAGAACGTCAACAACGTCATGAACGAGGTTCGAAACCCGGTTCGGACTCTTCGGACCGCCGCGCCGGCCGCGCTCGCCACGGCCTGCCTGCTTTATTTGCTCGTCAACGTCGCATACTTCCTGGTCGTTCCCCTCGATGAAATCAAGGAAGGTGGGGAGTTGGTCGCCGCGTTATTCTTTGAGAGGGTGTTTGGCCAGAACCTCGGGAGGCTTCTGCTACCCATGGCGGTTGCTGTCTCGGCTGCCGGGAATGTCATGGTTGTCACCTTTGCATTGGTGAGTATCCCATGCTCGCCAAGTTGAGCGTCCTTGCCGGCAACCATCATCTCACCATGGGTTTTGATTTAGGCTCGCCTGAATCAAGAGATCGCACGCCAGGGCCTCCTCCCATTCGGCGATGCTCTCTCCTCATCGCGCCCATTCGGAGCGCCGCTCGGTGGTTTGATCCTGCACTATGTGCCCTCTGTCATTGTCATATCCATCCCGTACAGCAACATTTACTCTTTTATTCTCAACGTCGAGGGATACCCAGCGCAGATCTTTTCCCTCGCAATCTCGCTCGGCTTGATTCGGCTACGGTGGACAAGGCCGGATCTCAAACGCCCCTACCGAGCATTTCTGCCTGCCGTCTGGTTCATGGTCCTCGTGTCTTCTGCTCTTATCTGTTCTCCGTTTGTCCCCCGCAAAGGCGAAGACTGGGTGTCCCACTTGTCCAGGGTGAGCTACGCTTTGGTGGGCATCTCGGTGTAAGTACTCCACCTCCCCGGTGAACAGAACGTGCATTAACTCGGTTGTCCCGTCCACAGGATCGTATTCGGAGTCTTGTACTGGGCAGTGTTGACACGGTTCCTGCCGTGGTTCCGGGGATATCGGCTCGAGGAGGTGGCTGAAGTCCTCCCAGATGGCACAACGGTCACCAAGCTTGTTCGTGCTCCCAGGGGCGGCAGGATATTCGGGTGATGCGCCGAAAAATCGGCGCCATAGAGACGACAGTTCCGCTGGTCCGTGGGCATTGGGGCGCCTTGACACTTGCTCCGAACTACTACCCTCGTCTGCTAGCCGAGACGCAGGCTTCCTAAAGAAGGCCAGGTGGAGGCGCATCCTAAGAATAACGCGATGGGGATTTGATCATCAGAGTCGGAGTTTTGCGCTACTAGATCTCCATCACAACCTTAAACTCCCCCCACACACATCCCTTGTCTCCGACATGCTCATGGCTCTCCCGCTCCACACGGCACATGGTCGATTTACCCGGACCGAGTACCAGGTCTGGGTAACTTGAGGTTGCACTTGGGGCGCCAAGAGAGTGCCATTGGGACCTGACTGCCGCTTTCAGACCGGAACTAGGACACGAGCTCCGCCTGGTACCCCTTCGCTGTCGCCATCGAAGGGCGAGGAACACACAGCGAGACAACCTTCTTGGGAAAGGTGGGTAAGACCTCTGACTGGGCCAAAACCTTCAGTTGCAGCCGTATGCCGTGTAACCACGTGTTCCGGCACCTCCGCAACAATCGGGGGAAGGGGGAAGGGGTCACGCCCCTTGAGACTTGAGAAATCATGATCAGCCTCAGACTGCCTGTCGCATATGGAAGCGCCCTTCCTGCCAAGTGATGGTTTTCCGGGGATATATCAGATAATAAAACCCCATCAAAATTCGGTGAAGTGAGAATTGCCAAGCAACCATCTCTTGGACATATACCTAGATGGTGGTTCCGACAACTCCAGATGTTGCATAGGACATAGAGCAGAGGGTTGAAGCCAAGCGGTATGGCTCATGAGCGAAACCGAGGCCAATGGACGCTGAAGAGAGAGACGGATGGTTCTGCATGGCCGGACGCTCTCCAACAGCTGTACGGCTGCGGGCCCGTTAACTGCACTCACCTTCACAGCATGGGTAGTTTTCCCTGACTTTGGGTGGCGGCCTGGCCTATGCAACACGCTTAGACATTGTGGTAACATCGGTCTGCCAAACCACGCCTTCGAGACACTCGGAATAAAGCCAACCGAGTGGGACCGCCAGAGCGGCTGGGGAGACACATAAAAACAACGCCGGCGTTTCTCTGCACATGCGTAGAGTTACACCAAAGCTCATGAAGCTCACCCCGGGCAGCGATGTCCCGCGTCTAGAGGAAACCGCGCGCCGAAGGCCGTCTCCAGGCAGGCCGTGGCCGTCCTGGGCTTCTTGGCGTCCGCGATTCCCAGGATCCCAAAATCGCAGCCGCCTGCCCGTGATTCAGGCTAAAGTAAAATGCCCGTTCACGAGGGCGGCCCCGGTGCGGAGGCTGCGCTGGTGGGTGTGCGAGGGGACAGTGATACCCCAAGAGTCACACTTGCAACCGCATGAACATTCGTCCGCTTTTGTCGACGAGGCGAGCGCATTGAATACCTAACCACCTTGGTTGACCTTCCTACCTTAGCTGTTAGTGTACCAAACTTTGAATGTGATGGAAACAACCTGGGGAAGCATGGCATGTCAACTCGGCGGCGCAGGTACCCCAATCGAACGTTGTGAGCAGCAAGGTGGGCATAAAAGGAGCTGCCACCGTCACCTTTTGAAGTCGTGGCGGCTTCCTCTCAACGTTCAGCCTGACTGTGCCCCTGACTCGATTTGGAAACTTTCAAGATGTTGTCTCCGGCCCTTGCATCGGCTCTTCTCGTCGCCCTCGGCGCCGCCGGCGTCAACGCCCAACAGCGCCAGAGCGTTTGGGGCCAATGTGGTGGCATAGGATGGACAGGGCCGACGCTCTGTGTTGATGGAACGTACTGCTTCCAGCAGAATGCGTGGTACTTCCAGTGTCTCCCCGGGACGGGCCCCACGACGGCGGCTCCCGCCAGCACCAGCACCACAACGAGCGCCCCCCAGCAATCCACCACTCTCAGCACGTCCCGCACGACGAGTGCCGCTCCCACCAGCACAACCCAAACGTCGTCAGGAGGGAGCACCGGTTGCCCTGCCATCCCCAACGGGCTCGGCACACCTGTTTCAAACGCGCTCAACGACCCCTTTACCTTCCATGGGGGCGGCAAGGTCTCGAGCAAGGCCGACTGGGCGTGCAGGCAGGCCGAGATGAGCCAGCTCCTCCAGAAGTACGAGCTGGGCACGCTGCCGGGCAAGCCGTCGTCGGTCACGGCCAGCTTCTCTGGCAGCACGCTGAGCATCACCGTGTCGGAGAACGGCAAATCCATCTCGTTCTCGGTCACCATCAACAACCGGCCCTCAGGCCAGGCCGGCCCGGCCATCATCAACTACGGCACGTACGGCGGGCTGCCCATCCCCTCTGGCGTCGCTACCATCCTTTTCAACAACGACGAGATCGCCCAGCAGCAGGACCAGTCCTCGAGGGGCAAGGGCAAGTTCTACGACCTCTACGGCAGCAGCCACTCCGCTGGTGCCCTGACGGCTTGGGCGTGGGGTGTCTCGCGCATCATCGACGCCCTGGAGCTGACCAAGGCGCAAACCAACATCGACCCCACGAGGATTGGCGTCACGGGTTGCTCGAGGAACGGAAAGGGCGCCATGGTCGCCGGTGCCTTTGAGCCGCGCATCGCCTTGACGCTTCCCGAGGAGTCCGGCGCTGGCGGCTCGGGCTGCTGGCGCATCGCGGCGATGCAGAAAAGCCAGGGGCAGAACGTTCAGGACGCGACGCAAATCATCACCGAGAATGTGTGGTTCTCGACCAGCTTCAACCCCTATGTCAACAACGTCAACAGCCTGCCTTTTGACCACCACATGCTTGCCGGCCTCATCGCCCCGAGACCCATCTACGTCATGGAGAACGTCGACATGGAGTGGCTCGGCAAGGTCTCGACGTATGGTTGCATGGGGATTGCCCGCAAGCAGTGGGAAGCCTTGGGTGCTCTCGACAAGTTTGGCTACTCGCAAGTCGGCGGTAACTCGCACTGCAGCTTCCCGAGCTCGCAGCAGGGCACCGAGCTTAACGCCTTCATCGGAAAGTACCTCCTCAACAACGCCAATGCCGGAACCACCAACATCTTCCGTTCCACGGGCAGCCAAACTTTCAACCTCGCGTCGTGGAGCCCCTGGACCGTCCCTACTCTCTCATAAGTGGGGAATGAGACGGCATGTCAGCCGTGGAGGCACCTCGTGGTTAATTCTTTGTACATACTTGAGGGAGTGGATGTGGACAGTTCGATCCGTCATGACCGCCTGCTTTGGAAGGGGAGTAATAGCAAGTGCGTGCTCAGATAGAAACCAAATCCTCTGCACCGGATTGCCTGTTACTTTGCCAAGTGTCGAAATGAATTTCCCACTTAGAGGCGATGATGAACCTGCTTTGTGATAATAGAAGATAAATTGGTATTGGAACGCCGCCGACAACCTAAACAAATGAGAACACATGCAGTCTGGTCTTGCTGGTAGCAGCGTCTAATCCCCCCAAACCTCGGTAACAAATGAAAAGGGAACGACAAAAGAAAGCCAGGAGCGAGTGAGTGAGATAGAGAGTGAGAGACCGAGGAACAGCGAGGGAACGCGGGCTCGGACCCCTCAACATTGTTCTCGTCGAGGGAGCCCCACGGGCGTTGTGACTCGGTCCTTGTATGTCTTGTTGACAAACCCAAAAAACTTGTCCACGTCGGCGGCGGTAGACGCCAGGCCAAACGAAACCCGAATTGCACCATAGGATGGCATTCCAACCATGTTGACAAACTCGTCCAACCCCCCAGAGAAGCCCCGTGCGCCAGCTAGCTTCGTCAAGTTCCGAACCAGCCGGGGGTCCAGGCCGAGCGCGGCCTCACCGGCTCCCGGGTTGCAAAAGCATCCCGTGCGCAGCGAGATGCGCGCGGCAGCCGACTCCATCGCCACGACCCTCTCATCCACCACCTTCCCCGTGGCGTCAAGGAGGTTGAAGGCAATGGTACCTCCGCGCATCTTCAAGTCGGTCGGCCCGTAAACCCTGACCATGGGGGAGCCGTCGCTGTGCCGTAACTCCAGCAGCCGCTGCAGGAACCAGCCAGTCAGACACTTGACACGCGTCCCAATGACAGGCATCCCGATTCCTGCCAGCCAGTCCAGCCCGAAATAAACATCTGGGAGCGCGAGGAAATTCAGCGTGCCATCTTCGAATGCCTCGGCCCCCTCAGCCAACATGTGCCAAGGGGTGGACACCGTGGCGGCCTGGACAGTGCCGCCGGAGAACCAGGGGCGGCGGAGACGGAGACACTCGAGACTATCTCGTCGAGCGACGAGACATCCCACTCCCGTCGGGTAGCCAAACAGCTTGTACCAGCTGACGGTGACAAAGTCTGGTTTCACCGTCGACAGGTCCAGGCTGGCCGTCGGCAGGTAGGCGGCCGCGTCGAGAAGCACGCGGTAGCCACGTTCCTGCGCGAGCGAGATCCAGGAGAGGGGGTGGCGGACACCGGTGAAGTTGCTTTGTGCTGGGTAGGCGAAGAGCCCTTTGGATTTTGAGCCTGATGAGCCGCGGATGAAGGTGCGGCAGCCGGACAGGAGGCGGCTCATCAACCCCCCTTGTCGGGGCAGAGCGGCCACAACGTCGGCGTTGTCAACGCGGAGTTCCGGTCTCCGGACGGGGATGTAAGTCGTCTTGGCTCCAGCGGCGCGGGCAAACTCTCGTAGACCGTTGATCGAGTTGTGGTTGTCGGCGGTCAGCACAAAACGGCCGCCTCGGCCAAAGGGGTAGGCCTCGCCGACCAGGCGTGCGGCACCGCTGGCATTGGGAGTGAAGATGACGGTGTACTCGTCCGGAGAGGCATTGAGATGGGCGAGGATCCGGGCTCGTGCTTGCTCGACGGTTTCTGTGGCCGCGGCGCTCGTAGGGTTTGCCGAGTGGGGGTTGCCGTAGACGGTCCGGGACAGGCGTTCCTGGTGGTGACGAAGCTGGGCGGCAGCGGCAAGGCCGGACCCGGTGTAGTCCAGATAGACGTGGTCGTCGTCGTCGAGGACACCATACTCGGTCTCCCGCAGCTCGTCCAGACGGGCCGTGGACCGGTACTCCGGGTACAAAGCCGAGATGTCGGGCATGGCGACGAGTGTAGATGTAGAAAACAAAGGTAGTATCGCCCGTGAAGTTCCTGTTTACTTCCCAGTGGCGTTCGGGAGGGTTTATTTACCCGCCCATGCGAGGCGCGCGTCTCAATGTTTCGGCTCAGGGGTAGAGGTCCAGGTACACCCGCGGGGAAGGGCTCCAAGGGAAGAGCAGATCGCCACGTTGTCCACTCAGGGGGATGGAACAGATGGATCTGTGGGGGAGGGGAGCCGAAGCCGGCTACTTGTACCACCCGCCTCACCTCCATTTTGAATCTGATGGAGGGCGGGGGGACGGCCGTCAGCTCCCGGCGCGTGGTATCTTACTCCCGCCCCACCACCCCGACCAGTGATCGAAAGATACGAGTGTGCAGTTGGGTGGCCGAGTCGGAGGATCCTGTCATGGGTATTCCGGGACTCCTTTCCGTACCTCCTGCATAAACGTCTGGGATGCTTGGCGAAATCTGCGTCCAAATCTGGTAGCCGCCGGGTGGCGGTTCGCGTCGCTCTCCCCGGCCGACGTTGAGTTGGAGGTGTGGTTGCACTTCACTGTGGCTGCAGATACCTCGCCAAACTCCTCGAGGGCGGCACGTCTCACCCGGTGTGGTTCCTAAGATACCGGACGAAACGCTCGGCTGAGTGTGATGTGCCCCCCTTCCCGGCTCGCACCCCTCCGACATGCTGGCTCCCTCCACGGGTTGGCTGCTAGATAATGCCATGTGAAGCGGCACGCCCGCGAGGGCTGGCTGGCTATTAGGGCCAAAAATGGCTACCGTACCGAATCCAATGCTCGGCCGGCTCATTGATAAAACGGGGGACGCGTCCCCAATCCCCGTCCCAACGCGCACTCGGTGAAGCGGTGTTAATCTGAGTTGAGCGGTCATCGGCCACCTCTACTGGCTGCTGTAGGCCTATCATCGACCGCCTTGGGTGCCTTGCAGGCCAATACATACGGGGGCTGATTCTACGGGCACGATGATTTGATGCGCGGAATGCGGGAGGAGTGCAGACATGTGGCCAACAGGCCGGCGCTTTTGCGGTGAGGTGCAACCAGCTAGGGCCGGAGTTAACTGGGGCAGCCACTTGCGGGTGACAACGACGAGTAGAGTTCCGAGTGAGCTGACGGAGAACAAGCGTTGGTTATGGAACCGCTGCCGAATCAGGGGAGCGGAAGGGGACAAGGCGACGCGCTTCAGCTGGTCTGCCATGACCAGCTCGTCCCCCCCTTCAAGCGCCCCTTGACACAGGCCTCGAATGATCCGAGGCCTGGGCCCTCAACCCAACCCAACCCACCCAGCAGGCCTTGGCCAAAGAACACACCCTCGATCCCCCTTCACTCACTCACTCTCTTCGTCTGCCGCGGGTACCAAAACATGTTGACGGGCTAATTAATTTACGTGTCAACAGGCAAATGGCCCGACTGTGTAGGTTCGTCGAGCCGTAATAACGCAGCCGAGAAAGCACTATTGGGAACTTTGGGGAGGATGACTGCAGCCGATGGCCAACAGCCTGAGCCATGTCTCGGTAGTGTCTGGGGCTGTCACCCTAACCCAACTTGATTCGCTGGACCAGTCAGGAGCCAGAGCTCTCGGCCCGCGGGCTGAGGGCAGTCTGCCTGACGGCGCGACGCGTGGAAGCCAGGCGAGCCGCTGCCACGGGGTGGTAGCGGGCGTCGAGTTTTGCAGCCCACATTATGCGTCGATGGATATAGCCCAAGCCACAAAAGACGATCCGGCGGCAGCGCTTCTCTCCCGCGCCAACAGAACCACATGCATATAGCTGTGCGCATTTATGGTGTGCATCCTTGGGTGGGCGAGGAGGTGGCAGCGCCGAAGCGATGGAGGGGGGACGGGGAAGTGGTGTGTGCCGCCGACCTCGGCCACACTCCGACAAGCCCACATCTTGCCCATGTCCGCAGCATGTCTGTCGCTCCAGCTCTCTGGCTCTCCTCGGGCTTGCACTATCTTGCGAGAGTTTTCTCGCCACGGAGTACTCGGGCTCTGTCAGTGCCTTGGGGACCACAGGCAGGCGGATGCGGGCCAGAGGAGGGTTGGGCTGCTTCTCGACGACCCCATGATGCAGCCCCTCTTCTGGCAGGCTCACCCCCCTCCCCGCTCAGCGTGAGCAGTGAGGAGGAGCCTTGCTCGAATGCTGTTGGCTCATTGCAACCCAAGTCGAGCCATGGAACGTTATCGGGCTCGTGCGTCGGCCGAGTTATTCTCACCGCCGAGTATTTCTCACGCCGTCAGATTCAATGCCATTTTCTCTTCTCTCGTTTTTGGTTGGCCTTTGCTTCCTTGCGTCTTGGGAGCGAGGGAAAGCGTTGCCAAGCGGCGGACGCAGGCGACGCCTCCATCCAGTCGAGGGTTGGGTGGGCCCACTGTCTGTGCCAAATGGCGGCATCTGGCAGCAGCAGGCAGGCGGCCGCCCGCTCCCAGCCTCCCGCACCCCTGCTCAACGTCGGCCTGCCCCGCAATTTGCTCCCCTCCCCCCCCCCACACACCCACTTTGCGCGGGGGCTGCAATCATGGGTTCGGTTCGCCCACATGCCAAGAAAAAAACAATCACGAGATTCGCGACCTCCACAACACCTTGAGCCCAGCATCTCTATTCTCGCACGCGCTGTCCCGCCGGTTGGGAGAAGCTCGGCCTGTCGAAGGGCGACACGCGACTCAATAGGAAGAGGAGGAAAACAACGCAGCAGCGGCAGCGGCACCTTCATCAACAAACAAAACCGACTCGGGCGACAACAAGCGCCGCCTGCCCGCGGCCATGGATTCGGCAACCCGCCGCCCGCGACCTGCGGTGCACAGTTTTGCGCTGCGCTACCTGCTGGTGGTGCCCGTGCTGCTGGCAGTGCTCACGGGCTACGCCCTCTTCATCCACAGCGACACAAACACCTACATGCTCTACTCGCAGTGCCACGCCCGCGCGCGCCTGCCGTGGCTCTCGCACATCCCCGTCCTGGGCAGCCCCGCCTGCTTCCTGGTCAGCTTCTTCCAGGAGGCCGCCGCCTCGGTCCGCGCCTTTGGCCTGATGGCCGTCATCCTGTCCTTTATCGCCGGACTGCTGACCGTCAGCACCATCGAGTCGGCCCGCATCTGCAACTCGCCCAGCGTGCTCATCGCCTACCCGACCGGGCCCTGGCTCGTCTTTGACCTGATCGGCGGCGCCATCGTCTGGGAACTGGTCATCATTCCGGCCTTCTTCCACCGCAGCCGCTCCATCATCTCGGCGCGCCGCCAGGGCGGGCCGCAGCAGCTCTCCGGCCCCGCCGACCCGACCTTTGGCGAGTCGATGCGGCACCTCGCCGTGGTGGCCGAGACGGTGGCGATCCCCGTCGCCGTGGCCGTCGGCTACGTGGTCCCGTCGCTGCTGATGCTGGTGACGGACGCCCCCGTCCCGGTGCTCGTCTGGCTCTTTTTCCCCATCTGGGTCTCGCTCGTGCGCCAGGCGGTCCGCCGGCTCGCGCTGCTGACGCGGGACGCGTGGGACGGCAGCCTGCACCTCGAGTCGAGCCGACTGGCCCTGCTCGGCATGTATTCCGTGCCCATCGCCTGCTCCGTCCTGGCGCACGCCCACTTCCTCTGGAGCCTGACGCAGCCCGACGACCGCAAGGAGATGACGCGCTCTACGCTCAAGTTTATCACCGTCGACGCCTTCTTCGTCGGCCTGACCGTCCTTTACTGGATCCTGGTCGAGGCCGGCTGGCGCGTTGCCTTGGTCATGGTGGGAGCCTCGGTCGCCTTGGGTCCCGGTGCCGGCATCTGCATCGGCTGGATTTACCGGGAGCAGACGGTCGATCCCGACCGGAGCGTCACGGTCGTGGCGGTGGGCTCCCGGAGGGCGAGCGAAGACGCCAACCCGTCCGAGGAGACCCCGTTGTTGCGGTGAGACGGTCAAGGCCATGGAAGCAAGCCTGCCACCGGCGGCGGCGAGGATGAGACGAGGGGTTGGTTTTGGATGACTTCGATTTTGGGAGTAAGGGCTTCTAGGATTGTTGATGCATCATAATGTCTGAACGATGTGCATGTACATACATGAAGGGCCCGGGGATCTTTTTGTGGGATTTTTGGGGAGTTGGCGTCACAATTTAATGTAATTGTTCATCATCGTATAACCTCCTTCGCCCGCCTCATGCATGCATGGCTGGATCGTCGCTGGCAAGATCCGGGGCGATGGCACTCGGTCCGAGCGTGCTTGGGCCCCCAACCCCCAAGACGCCACCTGGTCACCAAAACCGGGTCCTCCAAATGCACCCCACGCGCACGTGGAATGGCGGCATAATAAGCGCCTCAAACGGCGTCACACAAGGGCGCCGACGCCTACAAACTTAAATACCGTGGTTTCCCACAGCCAGGCATCAAACCGTTGAACGGAGCGTCTTGCATTTGCACGTCGCCTGCCGACTGTCGGGCAGATCACGAAATGCCGCCGCCCCCGGGAAATTGACCGATATCCGCCCAGCCGTGCGACAGCGCGGACCACGACTCAATGCCGAAGAACTCAGGTCCAAAGTTGAACCCATCCGCCACCTCTTCGAATGCGTTGCTGGCGCTGGTCACCGCGCTGGCTTGCGACGGCGCGATCATGGCCCTGTCGGGCAGGGGCAGGCTGAGCGCCGACAGGGGTCCCAATGTCGTGGCCGCGGGCAGGGACATGATTTGGGACGATCCGATGTGCGCCTGGTCTGCCCCAGCCGGTCCCGTCCCAAGTTCCATGTGATCCGCCTCCGGGGCCGCTGGGGCAGGATACGGCGTGTCTAACCCGACCGCAACGCTGCGAGCCCGGCCCGGCAGAGCGGGGGCCACCTCGGGCAGCGAGAGCCCCCCGTCAATCAGCCGTTCAATGTCGGTTTGCTGTGGAATCGCCGGTCAGTGGTTGCTTTGCCCATGGGGCGCGTGTGGTTGGGGGCAGAATTAGCTTACCATGCTGGCAGATGCCTGCCCAGGAGTCGACTGCCGAGCGGCTCGGAGGCAGACCGTGGCTAGCTCCCGCACGCGTTCCTGCGTGAAGCCCAGTTCCCCAATGCCCGTCTGCAGGCCGTGGTACAGCACCCGCGAGCACTGGAGCGCGCACCCCGCTAGGTCGAGGTCGGCCACGGGAGGGCTGCTGCACGTGCTGCTCAGGCTCAACAGCTGGGACAAGTTGTCGGCAATGGCCCGCGCGTGCTCGTAGCAGCACCGGCGCTTGTGGAGGACAAAGTGTGGGTCGAGTTGCTGCAGGGCGGCCGGGGCAAGTGCTTCGCGCAAGCCTGGCAGGAAGAGGCGGTACAGGTCGAGGTGACACTGCCGCCACGCCACGTGGGTCATGATGAAGATCCCGAGCCTCGACGAATAGCTGCGCAGACGAAAGTTGGCTTCGGTTTCGCGGAAAGAAATCGGCAGTCTCGCCTCAAACACTTCGAGTTCGGCCGCGAACTCGGCCAACTGGGTTGGCAGCACGGCCAGCGCCTCTGCCGACGGCGAAGCCACCGCTCTCGAGGTGCACTGCAGGATCCGGGTGCGCATCCAGTGGAGGCGGACGTGCAGCGCCATGAGGCCGAGCACATCGGGAAGGGGCGGTATGACGCCCCCGGGGCCCGGTCCCGGCGGCCGCAGCTGCTCAGTCGGCTCGGGGAGGTCAAAGTCAAAGTTGCGCTCGTTGCACGGCAGCTGCAGATGGATCTGGCGTTCGGCATCGGGCCAGAGGGCGACATCCGGCTGGCCGGGCGAGATGGACGCGTCAATCATGTAGATTGACCACATCACGCGGCGCCGGGCCTCTCGTGCCAGGAAGCAGAGGTCCGGGTTCTCGTGGCACAGGCGGAGGGCCGTGGCGAACCGGCTGGCGACGGCATGGAGCATGAAGGCGCTGGAGAAGCGCTTCGAGAGGATTCGATGTTTGATGGCGAGTACCAGGGCCTGCAGGCGAGGGATGGAGGGCTTCTCGAGGCCCGCGAGGCACAGCGAGACGGCCTCGTCGACGCACCGGTTGCCGTAGTCGGTCATGCCCGGGCCGAGGTCGGTCAGGAGTGACGTGATACCGACCAGGGAGAGCACGAGCGCGCGGTCAAGGAGACCCGCGTTGTAGCGCTCCATGAGGGAGGGCCGATGCAAGAAGGAGAACATGGCGATGTGGTGGATGTGACGGAAGAAGTGGTCGAAGGCTTTGAGGGCGAGGGCGTCGTCGGGGTCCGTCGGGTCGGCGGCGGTGGTGACGGGGCTGGCGGTGCTGCTGGAGGTGCCGTAGTCGCGGGACATCTGGATATCGAGGTCCATGCCGGCGGAGGTCCCGGGCGAGGGCGCAGCGGCGGGGTTCGCGAGCGGGAGGGTCAGGGGCAGGGGCAGAGGAAGGGGCAGCGACCGCTTCCCGGGCCGGTAGACGCAGTCGAGGCCCTGGGCCCGGCAGCGGTCGCAGCTCGGCATGGCGCCGCTGCACCGGGCCTTGCGGGCGTGGCAATTCATGCACGCCTGGCGCACACGGCGGCGCGGGACAGAGATGGCCGCCCCGTTGCTCTCGCCGTGGACGACCTCGACGCCGACGTTCTCATCATACGAGCAGCCGAAGCCGAGCCGCTCGCAGTTGGTGCAGATGCCCCGGCGGCCATCGCAGCGGACCTTGCGTGCGCGGCAGGTGACGCACGTGTTGGCGGTCCGCTTCTGTGGGCGGGGCGAGGTACTCATGGGATGGGGTGGAGGTGTCTGGCGCCCCTTGGGGGGTTGGTGGTGTTGCGAGATGTAGGGCGCGGGGCGGTGGGTGGCACCACGCCGCAGCGCACAGGCTGGATTGCTGCTTGTTCTCGCTGCGCGTCTCCCGCGGTGCTTGGTGTAAGTTGCGTGTCTCTGCTGTGCGCCTTGCCGCTGCTGTGTGTCATCGGCTGTCGACAAGGCCGACGACAGCGACGAGGATGACTCGCTCTGCTGCTGCTGGTTCTGCTGGTTCTGCTCCTGCTGCGCAATCCGATCCAACCAAAACGTCGTCCGGGCACGCCCCCATTCGGTGTCGCCGTCGGTGTCTGGTCAGATGAGCGGGCGAGCCTGGGTCCTGAATTGCAGCGCGCATTGCGGTCTTGTTCCCGGCCCGTCGTCGCTCAGGGTCGCTCGGGTCTGCGCACTTGCTCAGAGAATCTCACCCGACGCTCCGTCCCTCCTGGCCAAGTTTCCCACGCAGGAGGGCTGGTGGGGCCTGGATGGCGGGCCGGCGTGTGGCAGGCGTGTGGCAGGCGTGTGGCAGGCGTGTGGCAGTGGTTCTCTGCGGTCTTGGCGACCGGGGTCCTCTCGCCTGCATGACCCAAGCACCGACTCCGGCGCTGTCCGAACTCCCTCGCTTGGGACCGATTCTGGCACCATTCCTGGGGGCCAAGTCCTGGCGCCAATTCTGGCCAGATTCAGGGATCACCCTCGAGCCAGAGACCACAACAGCAAAGCACGACGGTCATAGTTCGACTCAGCGTGCATATTTTGGGCTCTAAAGCGGCAAGTGGAAACCGCCAGCTACATGCATCGGAGAAGAGTTAAAAGGCAACGCGCCGGGTCCCCAGCATTCAGGAGCCCGATGGCAAGCATGCCAAAAAAAGAGGAGGGGACGCCAACGCCGATTCCGGGTCCACCATCCACCAAAGCTGGGAGAGCGCAGCAAACTCCGATAAATCCCGTCCCGCCGTCCGTCCAAGTCCAACTCCAAGTCCAGGCCCAACGCATCAACCGCCCGTCCGCCTTGCAACCCCGTGTCGGCTTACATCTTGACCCGCAACAGGTACCTCAGCCGGACCTGCGAGACATCGTAGCAAATGTACTCGTTGTACCAGAGGGAAGCACCCTTCACATCAGTGTTCCCTGGCAGCACGGACGTGTCGGGCTACGTACCGCAGTTAGCCACCTGCCGTGATCAAGCGCAAGAGAGGAGGGGGAGAGGGGGAGCAGAAAAAAAAAAAAGAGGAAAAGACAAAAGGCTTACCATCATCACACCCGCAAGGGATGGATTGACGCAGCTGGCATCCTTCCACTTGCTGGGTCCCGTCGTGCCCTGACCCCAGGTCGCCACCATGCCCTTCTTCTTTGCATCTTCTCCCGCGTTGTACGACGCGTTCACCAGCTCCTGCATGGGATTGCCCAGCTCGGCCTCGCAGAGAAGGAGGAGCGCCGTGCCACCAGAGATGTACGAGCAGCAGTAGTTGGCCGACTTGGACGACATGTCGGCGAGATAGATGCCCTTGCCGAACATGTAGCCCGACACGGGCGCCTCGGGCGGCGCGATCCGCAGACCCTGGCTCAGGATGCCGCCAAAGTTGGTGCAGCGCGAGCCGTGCCACAGCAGCCGCCGATTCTGCGACATCTTGCCAAAGACGCTGTCGTCGAACCGCTCGTACTCGCCTTGCCGCTCAATGCGGAAGATGTTCTCGACCGTGTACTGGTGGCCGTGGGTAGCGCCGCGGCTCTCATTCAGGTAGCTCTCCAGCTGCGTGAACTCGGTGCTGGAAGAATCCAGGGGCGCCATCTCCTTCATGTTGAGACCCTGGAACTGCTTGTCGAGCGGGTGCACGTCGTCCTCCCCGATCTTGTCCTTCTTCATGATGAGCGCCGCGTCCTTCATGTCGCTCAGGCTTTCGAGAAGTTCTATTTCTGTCTTGACCATCTGCTGCGTGTTGATGACGGGCGGCCGGTTGCGACCAAAGGCGTGGGGGATGAGAGAGTAGAAGCTGTTGGAGAGCTGCTCAACGGCCGGCAGGTAAGCCGTCCCGTAGTTGGTGGCGAGCGAGGGGTCGTCGATGAGAGCGGACAGATCCTTCAGCGCCTGGAAACCCCGGGTGATGGTGGCCTTGCTGAGCTTCCCGAGCGGCAGCTTGTTGGCGTCGTAGTTGAGAGACGACATGGCGGCGTTGAAGTATTGCTGGTTGAAGATGAGCTGCACGAGCTCCTGGACCTCGGGTGCCAGCTTCGACTTGGGTGGTTCCCGCTTCTCCGCCTTCTCCGCCTTGGCCGCGGTGCCAGCGTCGTCGGCCTCGTCTTCCTCGTCGGAATCGTCGTCGTAGTTTTTCTCGACAAAGGCGTACTTGCCCGGCTTGGGGTTCTCGCCGCGCTGGCTCCAAGACAAGCCCGATTTGTCCTTGAACTTTTTCTCAAATTGCCGCATCGCCTCCGCCAGCGACCCGACTGCCGGAACCTGGATCTGACCGCGCTCTCCGACGCGACCCCATCGGGTCCACGTCCTGTAGATGCCCGAGCCATCGACCAACAGCTGGCCCTCTGTCAGACAAGATGAACATGCGGGTTGGCCTGGGCTCCGGAACTCACCTGGATGCGGTAAAACTTGTTGTTGTTGTTGGACGCATTGGTCTGGTTCAGAGATGCGTCGTAGATGACTCCGGTGTCGTCGATGTAGACCTTGGACGTCAAGAAGGTGCAGCCCTCGTCGAGCGGGATCTGCATGTTCTTGTCCTTGGCCACCTGGCCTTCGCCCATGGACCGCTCGACCTTTGCCTTGCCCTTCTTTTCCTCCTTGGGCTCGACCTCTGCAGCATCAACGTCCTGCATCTCTGTGTCGTTGTCCTCCTCTGGCTTGGTCGCCGCCGCTGTCTTTCCTCTCGCCTTCTTCGGCTTCGGAGCCGTCTCGGTGTCCGAGGCATTGCCCGCGGCCGGAGGAGGGGCGCGCTTCCGTGTTCTGCCGGTGGAGGCTGCCGCGCCATTGGTCTGGGATGATGCCGACTTGGATGCATCTGCTTGCGAAGGGGCGGCTGTGGTGGACGACCCGTGGGCGTGATCCTGCTCGGGCTCTCTTGCGTCGTTCTTCTCGGAAAGAGAGAGCCACTCCAAGCTGACAATGTGAATCCCGAGGGACTGGGCTTTTGTGACCTTGGGGGAGGGTTTGTTGAAGTCGGCCTCGGTCGCGACGAGGTGGGTGGTGTCGTCCGTCACCACGCTGGCCACGGTTGCGCCGAGCGCTTCCGCCTTGGTCTTGATGGAGGCCTGTGTGAAACCTGGGAATGTCCCGCTGAGTGTGATTTTGCAGCCATCGAGGGCGGGGGTTGCCGGCGCGGCCGCCTTCTTTGCCCGTTTTGGCGGCATCTTGAGGAATGCTGATGTCTGGGGCTGTCTTGGGAAATCCGGAATGATGGTAATGAGAGGTCAATTGGCTGGCGCAGGGGAGGGGGGCGCCTGGGAGAACCGATTCGGGGTCGCTGTGATGAAGTGCAGCGAAATTGAGGTGATGATGAAAAAGAGGAAGAGAAGAGTCGGACTGAGGGGAGCGGCTTCTGGCGACGCAAAGTAAATAAGCACACCACGAATTTTTGTGCGTTGAGTTCAGCGCGTCGTGTTGAGCAGGCAACCATCCCGGCTCGCTCTGGGCGCTGCGGTCGCGAGATCACGGGAGCCCCCTGGCCTGCAGGCCAGGCACCGAGCCCCAATGGACCCAAAAGACCCACACCGGGTTAGGCACAGCAGGCAGCCAGGCCCCACCTTCACTCAGGGTCCACGCCTTAGGCCCA
>FTEL01010535.1_pt1 | contig 37685 bp, 30 predicted proteins | sample 1658911 | NCBI WGS metagenome assembly FTEL01 (sample SAMEA3914869, study PRJEB12502) | metagenome | biome: forest; material: soil | place: USA | collected 2012-03-12 | depth 0.1 m
CTGTCTCCCCGAACACATCGCTTCCCTCCCGTCCATCCGCGCGTGAGATGGACCCGCACACTCACACTCACACCCACATCGTGCATGTGCTTCAGTGTGGGCACTCTGGATGAATTTTGGCCGGCGTGCTGCGCGGATTTCGGCTGAGAGCAACAAGCAACAACGGCAGGGCCGCCACAATCATGCCTAGCCGCGCCCAGCCAGCTGGGAGGCTGTCGTTCCGTCGCCTGCCTCCCGGCTCCCTGTCCTCCTCTGTCCTTGGCAGGCCCGTTTCGCCTGTTTCGTCTGCAGGGCTGGGCCGGCTCGCTCGAGCGTTGCCACTCGAACCCTACTTACATACATACATGAATGCCCGGAGCTGCCCCCCGAAGGTCTCGCCCCTCGTTGCGCGGGGGTTCATCCACCATCCGAGCACCAACATCGCGAGCCCGCCACAACAGCCAGCTGCTGCTGCCCGTCGCCGCCGGCCTACTGATGCAGACCACCACGCATCGAGGTCCAGTGTCTTGTCGTCCCACGACCTGACGGCCTCCGGATGACCACAGCGGACGACCCCTGGACACACCAAAAACGCTCGCTCAGCACTTGGGGAGGTTGAGGAGCCGGGGGAAACAAACAACACCAAACAACACAAACAAGATGGACGCCGACGCCGCCGCCCTGAGGCGGGACGCCTTGGAGGAATACCTGGGCCAGGTCTTGCCCGTCACCTTCGACCCTACGCTGCTCGTGCTGAGCTACCTGATCAGTCTCGTCGGTGCCGCCTCGACACTCGAGCTGATCCACCGCCGCACCTCGAGGCGGGGTTACTACAACAAGCAAGTTTGCTCTCCGATCCCCCGATCCTGCACCCGCACCCGCACCCGCACCCGCATCCGCATCTGCCTCCCTTGCGTAGACCCCGGATCGACACGCAGTGATCGACACACAAGACGTTGGCTAACCATGTGGCAGCCTCCTCCTGCTCGGCGCCTCAATCACGATGGGAGGTGTAGCAATCTGGAGCATGGTACGACCCGACTCCCGCCTGTGATTTTCTCTTTCCGAGTGAGCCACTGCCGCTGACACGACTCGTTCACGGCTACAGCACTACATCGGCAACCGTGCCACAACAATGATGGGCGGCGAGCCCGAGCTGCAGATCGCCTACTCAGTCGGTGTCACCGTCGCCTCCTTCTTCGTCCCCATCTTCGTCCTTCTCGTCGCCTTCTTCGTCGTGACCGGCACCAGGAGTAGCAGCAGGAACCAGGTCAGCTGGTGGCGCGTGACCATGTCGGGCACCCTCTCGGGCGGTGCCATCTGCGGCATGCACTACCTCGGTAACGCCTCCATCAGCAACTACCGCTGCAGCTACATCACCGCCTTCGTCGCCGGCTCCGTCGTCATCGCCGCCGTCGCCAGTACCGTCGCCCTGTCCCTGTTCTTCGTCTTCAGGAGCTCATGGACGAACTCGTGGTGGAAACGCATCGGGTGCGCCTTCGTGCTGGCCGGTGCCGTCTCGGGCATGCATTGGTGTGCCGTCATGGGCACCCGCTACACCCTGAGGCACGTCACCTCCAACAGCGATGTCAGCTCCCGCAACATGACCGTCATCGTGACCGCCTGTCTGGTAAGCCACGCCCCACTCCCACCCCTGTTACCCCCCCTTTTCTGGGTGACCAGACGTTGACAATTCACTCTCCAGTCGTTTGCCGCCTGCCTGATCATCGCTGGTCTCGCCATCTACTCGGCCCGCGTGCGCAAGGGCTACGCCAACAGGGCCCAGACCATCACTCTCGCCGCTGCCGTCTTTGATGAGCACGGACGGATTCTCGTGACTCCCGATGGCTTCTTGCCCAGCGAGCTGGTCACCAGCACCTTCTTGCAAAAGGTAAGGGATGAGTACATAGTCCAGAGGGCATGGAAAGCTGACAAGCTGTGTAGACACAAAACGAGACCTTTTCAACCGCCCACCCGCTCTTCCACTGGCTGTTCCAGGCGTCCCGCAGCTGGCCAAGCATCTCGGCGCTCCTGGACAAGATGAACAACCACCTGGCCAGCCTTCCGCACAGCGGACGCAACACGAGGGCTGCCATTGAGTTGGTCGACAGGGAAGGGCACATTATCGAGAATTACGACACCATCTTCTCCGAACTCTTCTGTGTCGCCGCCTCCGCCCTCGCCCACCAGATGAACCACGACCTCGTTGATGCGGGTATCCTCTGGGACGAGATCCTCTCCACGGGTGGGCATGGCACAACCGGCTCCATCAGCGAAACCTCGACCCTGGCTCGATCTGGGGGAGGCTCTCTGCAGAGCATCAAGCGGGACCTCGACGACCTGGCCGAGAAGGGGGTCGCGCAGAAGAAGAAACCCAACGGCTACGGCCATCTCATGTTCCTCGTCCGCCGCATCGACAGCGGCCACGTCGATCATCTGGCAGCCGCGGGCTACTGCTTTGCCGAGCCCCGCCACGTTGCCCACATTATCCGCTCCAAGATGCAGATCAGGACCAACAAGCTGGAGGACAAGCTGAGGATCATGGAGCGGTACGCCCGCGGCGCCATGCTGGACGCGGGTGTTCACGTCGGCCTGTTCGCCGTCAGGACACAGGTGCACCAGATGGGCTTCGACGTTCTCGTCAGGAGACAGGCCCGCAACCTGCTCCCCAGCATGGAGCTCCCCATGGACCGCCTCGAGCCCGCCCACCTCGAGTTCCTCCGCCGCCTGGACGGCATGACCATGGGCGCCCTTCACCGGCGTCTCGAGACCGCAAACGAGCTGCCTCCACGAGACGCAGCCTTTGCAGGTCTTCTTCTAGAGGGTATCCGCAACCTCAGGGCGTCCGTGCAAGACCCGGCCTTTGACAACGCAAAGCTTGTCGCCAAGGTCTCGCAGGTACCGTGCACGCCGCCGACCAACGACGCCCGGCCGTCGACCTGCCAGTTCATCGCCTTCACCATCATGATTCCCATCCACGTCCGGGTCGACGCGCCCGCTTACGATTTCATTCCTCTCCCCTTCTTCAAGACGCAACAGCTCGTCTACAAGAACTCGCCGCACAACGCCGCCTTTGGCCGCTCCGTGCACCGCAAGATCTCGCCCATCCTCGACTCGGTCCGCGCCGAGAGCACCCACTCCCAGCCGTCGCGCATGCGCGACTTTATCTCCAAGCCGGGCTTCCTCTTCTTCTCGCGGTCGGGCGGCGCGTCCAAGCCGCGGCCCCCGAACCACCTCCGCTCGCGGCGCGCCGACGCCGTCAAGCTCGTCTCGCCCAGCCGCGAGCACATCACGCCCATGCCGTGCGACGAGAGCGTCTCATCGCTGCCGCTGTACAACAGCAACGGCGGCGAGTCGGAGCACTCGCCGGACCGCAAGCCGGGCGGCGACCTCGGCGGGCCCGATTCGGCGCTCAAGCCGGCGCGCAGGCAGCATCCGGCCAAGAAGTCGTACGGCGGCATCATGATCTCGCAGGAGGTCACGGTGGACGTCGAGGAGGCGCGGGACGAGCCGCACGACATGCCCGAGCTGCCGCACGCGTCGCACCGGCGGGACTCGTACCCGGCCAGCATCGCGCGGCAGAGGAGTCAGCGGGCACCCCCGAGCGCCGGAGGCGGCGGTGGCAGCGGGAGTCAGAACCAGTCCCACCGGTACGACCAGGCCATCGAGCTGAAGGAGGTCACGACCGTCCTCGGCATGCAGGGGCTGTCCAAGGTCGAGGTGGGCAAGGAGGGCGATGACACGAGCACGACATTCGTCGACGATCTCTTTTCTAGTTGTATTGATACCCCTAGACGCACGTAGTTATTAGGCGTGCATTGGATAAAAAAATAGTACGATAATACATGGGTCACCCCAAACATCTACGCTCTCCTTGATCAAGTCTCTTCTTGATCACGGGACCACCCAATGACACCACCGAGTGTTTACAGCCGAGTGACCTTGATTGAACTCCTGACGGCTCCTGCGCGTTCACGACTCAACGTGACTCGGGTTGAAAAGCGGCAATCGTTCTGCTCCCCGGAGAGATGGCTAGCTCGGGAGCACAGCTTTGATTGGATGTTGTTTCCTGACCAGAGTTCTGAGGTTGCCCTGAGGCTGTTGTGTGTGCAATCAATCAATCTCTGCACGTACCACTTCACTCCCTTTCGGCCACCTTCGGGGATCACGACTCTCCTCGGACCCGTTTTTTTCTTCGGATGCTTTGCCGCTCTCAGCTTACCGTAGCATTGGATTAAAGCGGTTGGTGCCCGGGACGGATCAAGGCACAAAAGCGAGCGACTGAGGCTTTACCGCTCCCCCCACCCCAGTCTCACCTCTCCCCACGGGCCAGAGTCTGGCTTCTCGATCAGCAGCTGTCAAGAAGTCAAGCAACGCGGGAATCGCCCATCACCAACACGACCAAGCCGAAACAGGGAAGGATTGGGTGGGCTGCACGGGCATAAAGCACATGGCAAAAACTGTCGTCATTGTCCGACCGCGGCCAGACCCCGGATGGCTGATCGAGTATTTGTATTCGCGAGGATCGGTTGGCCGCGAATCGAGCCACTTGAGCCGGAATGGAGGGTCGGCAAAGTTGCCGCTGAGGGGCCAAACGGCCGACACCGAAACGGTTTCCCCGTCATCCCACACCCCGCCCGGCCCCCTTTTTCTAGGCAGCCGGCGGAATCCCGGGCCTCCAAGACGGAATTTTCCATGACTGCTGCCCACTGCTTGTGTTGAGCAAGATTGGCAGACTGCGGGCCGAGCGTGCAGGAAGATTGAGCCAAGAGGGTGTCCAAGGAGGTGTCAAAGTGTTGGTCTCGTGAACTACTGGAGAAGATGGACATGGGATCGCGGCTAGCTAGTCTCCTAGCCACGCGAGAATCTGCTGCATGCAGACATTCTGCAGACATTCTGCCTGTTCTCGCCGTTCACTCATCGGCAATCTCTGAAGAGCCTCGCCAGATCACTGCCAAGTACATACGACCGTGACGACACCGCACATGAAGGATACCGTGATGGACTCCGAGTTTGCATGATCCGGTTGCCGCGGCGTGGCATCGATGGCAGCCTGAGGATTGCGATGATGACAGGACGGCCTTGCCGATGGGCTCATCGAGATCACAGATCCAGTCTCTTTGCCTCATGCCCGCGCTCCCCGGCTCCCCACCCTTGTCCGCGGATCTGATGTGCCGCTTCCTGGTGGAGGGTGTCAACCCAGTTTGGGAGGCAGGGGCGTTCGTCTTGGCGCGGGTGCCAAATGCCTGATTCAACGTTGCAGTCGGACGGGTTGTTGGTGCAAGAGGCTTGGGAGAACAGAGGCATGCCTTTCTGTTCAAATGAATGCAGAGAGCACGGGACGGGTCGGAAAGGGAGGTGGGATTCGGGGAGCTGCAATGCGTCCGCCTTCATCTGGGAGCTGCCGTCCTCTCAGGATCCATGATGCAGGCATCCCACGACGTTCATTGTTCCATGAGCTGCGGCGGCCGAGGATAACGCAAGAATCCCTCGGTGAAAGCCAGGGGCCTGCTACAAATAGACAGCGCCCAGGACGCCAGATATACGAAGCTTCCGGGATCGCCTAGCCGAGGGTCGCTGGCAGTGTTTGTGTCCCCTGCAATGACATGAAAATTCCCCGCCATCCCCCAGTCGCCCTCGGCAGACACCCAGCGTTAGCTCCATCCATAGCGCCATGTCTGACAGGAGGCTCACCCCGCGGCCATTCCCGAGATAGAAGCAATCCACATCCCACGAGGGCGCGGGGCACCGTCGCCGGCCTATCAGCATGTTTTGATTCGGGGGGTGTCGAAGCTCTGCAGCGCGCCGCATGTCGGTTAAGGGCCGGCGCCGGGCTTTTGCTGCGCTTGCTCCGGCCCTACGGCGCAGACCACTGCACTTCTGGAATTCCCCGAGGGGTCGCTAAACCGCATCTGGCCCCTGAGCAGGTTCGCGCCCATCACATGCAGCGCTGTCAGCGACTCTTTGGTGGCACAACCCCTGAGCCGCTTGGGCGCGCTTGGGCCGCCGGCTAGGACCACATGGTCAAGAGGGCGTGGCACCTTGAAACAAGCACGGCTACAGCACGGATGATTCAGACGAAGGAAGGTCCTCGCCGCCAAGCCTACTTGGGGCGCAACAGCGTGCGCGAAGCCTGTTGGGGAGGTGTGGCGCAGACTGCTTTGGGAAGGACGATAGCCCTCACCGAATCAGATCCACCATCTACGCCCGCCAGCGCAGGCCTGCCCACACCACATCGCAGTACCGTCACATGTTGGGGCCTTGGGGACGAGGAGGGGGGTGGCGATTTGCGGGGTTGGGGATGCCAGATGTTTAAGGATGCACGCACGCCGCGGCTGACCTAGCCTGAGAGACTGATGGATCCCCCGGATTTTCATGTTGACAATGCCATGCCGAAAACCTGACGGTGCAAGGCTCACTGTCCAGAAACTAGTCGCGGGACCTAATTATTAGTCTATTTCGGACCTGCTCGCTGCCTGTCTGGTGACAGGTTTCACGACTTTCCTTCTTATCTTTTCGACTGCGGATATCCACCCCATCACGACGACGACTTACACGACTGACGACTTCTGCCCGCACAGTTGATGGCTGCCTCCCCTCCCGCCCTGACAGGACCACCGCCGCCAACTGGCCCGCTCTCACCGCCACCGCCACCACGTGCGACATAGTTGACCGCCTCACTGCCGTCGTCTGCTCGGGGAAGGTCGGCTGCGTGGTGGTGCAGCAGAGCAGCGCATGCGCTCCTGAGGCAGCGGCTGCTGCAAGCAACCAGACGCCATGGGTATCTTCGCGGGCGACGACACCCTAATGGGGCTCATCGGAGCCGCGGACAACTTTGGCGAGCCCATGCCCCAGATCAACAAGCCCGAGACCATCTTGGGATTGTGCATCTCATTCACCGTATGCCTTAGCTGTTCCCGAGACTGGCTGTGATGTGGTGATGAGGGCAGGGACGGCTGGGCTAATACTCGCTCTGTGATAGATCATGGCGTGGATATGTGTGGGGTTCAGACTGTTTGTGAGGCTTAGTGTCATCAAGAAGCCTGGGTGGGATGACCTGTTTGTGATCTTGTCCTTGGTATGTTCATCCTGGGGTCGTCATCCCCACCGTATGTCTGGTTGTGGCGTTCGTACTAACATTAGAAAAGGTGACAATGTCTGCTGGCACCATCAGCATATGCATATGTAAGTTGCTATTCTTACACAACATGCTTGCTCACACACATGCTGACGAGTTCGGAAATCAGCGAGCCGTGTCGGCCTGGGACAGCACCTCCTCCTGCTCGACATGGACCGGGCGTCTGCCTTTTTACACGTTTGTCGCCCCTCCCATGCTGCAGAACGCCGTGCAGGGACAGAGCGGACCCATGCTGACAGCCCCAACAGAGCTTCTACGTCCTGAACGCAACCTACGTCATGTCAACTGCGTTGATCAAGATCTCGCTGTTGCTTCAGTACATGCGTCTCTACCAACGCGGGACACTGCTGTACAAAACCTGCTTGGGTCTCATTGTGTTCATCTCCCTCTGGGGAATCGCCTACTCGATCATCGCCTGGGTTCCCTGCATCCCTGTGTCGGATTACTGGGAGATCATCTATGGACAAGACATCTCCAAGATCCGGTGCTACGGGTACGGGTCGCAGTCGGTCGTGGTGTTCAAGGCCACGTACGAGAGCCACGCGGCGGTGAACATGCTGCTCGATCTGGTGGTCATGGCGCTGCCCATTCCGCTGTACTTTGAGCCGGGTGCTCGGGGTAGGACCAAGGCTGGGCTTGTGGGGATTATTGCCATGGGGACAGTGTGAGTTTCCTCCTTCATTTTCCCAGCGGTTGACTGGGAGATGTTTGTGCTGACTCGTCCTAGCGTCAACATATTTTCTGTCTGGCGATTCGCGACGACCATTGAGCACCAGGCCGCGACGTACCCGACCTTCGACCCGACGTGGTACGGTCCGGTATCGATCGTGATGGCGGGGCTGGAGATCGCGTCGGCGTGCATCTGCGCTAGTGTTCCGGTGTTTTGGGGGCCCATGCTGGGCACGGCCTCCCAGCTGCTCGGCCAGATCTTTGTGACCAAGGAGGTCCACGTGACGACGGAGCATCGGTTTGAGGATCTCGAGAGCAACGACACGCTGCACCTGCGGACGAGGGGGACGATGATGGGGATGGAAGAGCGGGCTCAGCTTGGCGATCGGGCGGCTTCTCGACTCGAGTGGACCTCCAAGGACGGGGTGCCTGAAGATTCCAAGTCTTGGTCTCGATGACCGCGGGTTCGGGGTTTATTAATGGATTGATGATGATGCTTTTCGTATAGTATATCCTGTAGCGAGCGATATTCACTTTTATCTTCATGCCTCAGCTTGTGTGCAAATCTTGGTCTCCCAAGTCTTGTGTTCGCGGGCAAACATCCTAGACACGTCCAGGGATTCAGGGGTTCAGGGGCTGGCGGAAGGCTCTTCGAGGGTTAGGGCTTTCTTCAATATTCTCACGGGGTTAGGGTTATGAACAGTCAGTTCCCCGATCCCGCCTCACCCCCTGCCCGCCCTGTATCGAAAAAGGGCAGCCAGCCAGCCACTCCGAGGGCAGCGCGGGGTCGTCGGCTCGGATCGCCAGTTGCGAGCAGCCCGCCATTGGCCAGGAACTGTCGATCACCCGCCTTCGGGCCGCCACAGGTCGACGCGTCTGGCCAAGCTCGATGCATGTCTCAGCTGCGCAACCTGGCCAGCATCGCTGAGTGGTCGACGGCGACGTCGAGTTGCGGGCAGCGGGGCTTCCGCCCATCATCGGCTGCATCACCCAGTGGAGCATCGGGGACCGGCCATTCAAGGACAGGAATGGATGGCGTCCAGGTCCTGCCCGCTGCTCGCGGCGATCATTGACCGGTGATGGAGAGTGCTGTTTCAGCTACCAGCCGCTCTGTTTTTTGTCCTCTGTACCCGTTGGGCCCTCGACGTGTTCATAAGGCAGCTCGCCCCGTGGGTCGAAGCGAGGGGCTGACGATCTTGTGGTGTTCCACCGGCACGCAACTCGTCCGCCACCCTGCCCACCATGACAACACCGATCCCGCAGCCCCCCGGGGTGCCGCTGCTCGGGAACATCTTCGACATCGACACAAACAACACATGGTGGTCGCTCAAGACGCTGGCCGAGAAATATGGTAAGCTGGCTGTTCCCAGCATGGCGACGGACAAAGCGAGCGGGGTGGACGGCAGCGGAGAGGGAGGGGAAGCTGACTTCTGTAGGCGAGATTTTCCAGATAAAGGTGCTGCGCCACCGCATCGTGTTTGTCGCTGGCGCCGCCCTTGCTGAGGAGCTCTGCGACGAGAAGCGGTTTCGAAAATACGTCGGCGGCCCAATCGTCGAGATTCGGTATGCAGTCCACGACTCGCTCTTCACGGCCTTCCACGACGAGGCAAGCTGGGGGATTGCCCATCGCATCATCGCGCCGCAGCTCACCCCCGCAGCGGTCGCGAGCCATTTCGACGACCTCATTCGATGCACGGACGAGTTGTTTACAAAATGGCGCGGCCTTGATCCCGAGACTCCTTTTCGGGCTCTCGATGACTTGAACCGGCTCAACGTCGAGGCCACGACCCTGACTTTGTTCGGCAAGCAGCTGAACAGCTTGAGCGGCCCCGAGCACCCCATCATCCGCGCCATGGAGGACGCAACATCGGAGGCCATGAAGCGGCCGAACCGGCCTAAGCTGCTCAACTGGCTAGTGCACGGCAGCAAGTTCAAGAAGGCGACCAAGGCGTTGCGGGACTTTGCTGCTGAGCTGGTCAAGGACCGGAAGGAGAATCCCTCGGACCGGCAGGACCTGCTCTGGACGTTGATGAACGCCAAGGATCCCGAGACGGGCACCGCCCTCACCGACTCGCAGGTGATCGACGAGATCGTCACAATGCCGATTGGCAGCAGCACCGCCCCCTGCGCCATCGCCGCCTCGATTCTCCTGCTCCTTCAGAACCCGGACGCTCTCGTCAAGGCCAGGGACGAGATTGACGCCGTCGTCGGCGAGGGCCCGTTCACTCAGGAACACGTGCCACAACTGCACTACATCGCCGGCCTGGTCCGCGAGACGCTGCGTCTGTCGTGCGCCGCCCCGGGGTTCAACATCCAGCCCATCCCCAAGCCGGGCGATGAGTCCCCAGTGCTGCTTGCAGGCGGCAAGTACCAGGTGCCGCACGACCAGACCATGATCATCGTCCTCGCCGGCGTCAACCGCGACCCGGCTGTGTTTGAGGAGCCGCTGGCCTTCCGGCCTGAGCGTATGATGGGTGACTCGTTCGAGCAGTTGCCTGCGGGCGTCAAGAAGTGGTTCGGCAACGGCAAGCGGGAGTGCATCGGCAAGCACTGGGCCTGGGAGTTCCTGGTGGTCGTCACTGCCAGGCTGATCCGCGAGGTGGACTTTGAGGCGGTGGATCCGGACTACAAGCTGAAGCAGGACGGGTGGTTCAACGTTCGACCGATCGACTTCCAGGTCAAGGTGAAGCCGAGGAATCGCTGAAGCTGCTATGTTAGGTGTTGCCTCAGCCGCTCTGCCGTGTATCTCGGAACGAATAATTTGCCACGGAAACGGAAAGAATGTCAGGTGGCAACAAATAAATTAAGTCGTAATTCTTTTGGGCACAAACACCGCTCGGGCTTTCGCTTTTACCACGTGGTCAAGAGTGACGCAATATACGCAAATACCAACGAGGTGTGGAAATAGCAACATGCCCGATACTTGCCCACCGAATCAGCGGTTGGACCCCTAACCTGCAGCCCGGTATCCAGCCAGCTTATTGTTTACCCAGGACTCAGAGTGTCTCGGGCCCATCCGCTTTGTTGATCCAAAACTGAGAGGGTCCACGACGAATCCTCTCTGTGTCTCTTGAGCCCCTGCAGGTCGTGCGTAGTAAACATGTGCTGCCCGGTCCAGTAGAATGGGTCGAGTAGTATGGCCACTATTGCTCGTGGTGAACGGCGTAACGGGTGGAACGACCGTGTGTATCGAAGGCCGTGGACCGAGATGCTCATGACGTGATGGCGTTTCTTGTTATGGAGGCGAGCAGAGCGATGCTGAAGGCGCAGAGGCCAGGAAGAAATGGGAGGACCGCAACCGACCCAGATTCGAGTTTAAATACTTGGCCGTTCCCCCTGGTTATGGCCCTCCTCTTTCGTTTGACATCAGTTTTCACATCTTCGAGTCCTTCGCTTGATCCAACGCACTCAGCATTCGCTTAGCCAAGATCAATCACCTTCGACTTCATAACCTCAACAAATCTCAACAACCCAAACCGTCAAAATGAAGTTCTCTACCACCGCCATTGTTGCCGCCCTGGCCGGCATGACCAGCGCTCAGGTCACCATCTCCTTACCCTCGGGAGTTACCCTTCCCTCGGGTGTCAGCCTTCCCACTGGCGTCTCCGTCGTCACCGCCGGAGCTACCTCGACTCAGGCCAACGCTAAGCGCTACCACAAGCGCCAGAACATCGGTGGCGGCATCACGAGCATCTCGGGTCTGTCGATCGGCCTGGCTCAGAGCACCCCTGAGGCCAAGCACAAGCGCCAGAACATCGGTGGCGGTGTCACCAGCATCTCGGGCCTCTCCATCGGCCTCGCTCAGAGCACCCCTGCGGCCAAGAACCGCTACCACAAGCGCCAGAACATTGGCGGTGGTATCACCAGCATCTCGGGTCTCTCCATCGGACTGGCTCAGAGCACCACCGTCAACGCCGCCAAGCAGACCGCTGAGGCCGAGGACTAAGCTGGCCCAACATGGCACAGCTCTCCTCGATGGGCCATCATGGCTCCACGGGACGACCGCCGACCCTGCCGTGAGCAGGTCGGCTCTGAAGGGGTGGATTTCTCACCACCTGCATTCGTGTTTGGCTTTTAGCGAGGCATTGCCATGTTAGCAGGCCTCGCCTTTGGATTTCTGCGGGACTCTGCCACTCGAGCAAGCCCAGGACACTCGTTTGGCGGATTGTTTTGTAACTAGTGGACATAGTCCCTCTTAATCAACACCTCTCTCCTTCATGCCATCGTCCTGTTGTATGTGCCGTGTCAACCTCGTGCAGATGTCCAGGCGGGGGCCACTGTAACCATGCCGACTTTGTGTTGAAGGCTTTAAGCCACCCATCGGTGCTACATGACATCTCACGCTCAGTCTCGTAATGGTATCGTGCCGTTGAGAGTCTTCATTTTCTCTGTTAGCAATCCTTCTCTCCCCCCTCTCATGCCATGCCGCCGTGTGACCTCAGTTGAGGTCTAATTAACCGCCAAGGATCCATGTAAACCACAACGAGCCGCTAGCTCAGCCTGGAGGAGTGGTTGCGTTCCCCGCACGCGCCAGACCCATCAACAGCAGCGATCCGGGAACAACGCGGGTCTCGGGGCCGCAACGGTTCCAAGCGCTGCAGTGGTTAATGCATATCAAGGCGCTTGACGATCCAGCTGACATCGCCCATGGGTAAGGGGTCCGTGGGTGGCGTGTGGCCCAATAGCGCGGCTCGGCAGTCGACTCAATGCCTCAATGAGACGCTGCGGTGGATCACCCGTGGCGTGATAGGAACTCTGTGAGAGGCAGGCCTGTTATGGGACAGGGGTTCGGGCGACACTTCAAGTGCCGAGAGAGGCGGGGAACACCCAAACAACTGCGTCCATCAAATGCCCATTCGACAGAACTCGCAGGTTGTCAGGACGGGCTGCGGGCAGAACGTACCCGGTGGCTTGAGAACCCCCTCACGAGTTGGAGTTGGTGTTGAATACTCAGGTTGTCGAGCCTCAACGCCTGGAATAGTTAAAAGCCATAGACCGCTTGGGCATTCACTCAATCAAGTACCTGTCAAAAGCATTCACCCAAGGACATCACAGTCCAAGTCTCCGCATCATTACCGTCCTGCTGCTTCATCATCGAATCACGCCCCTCAACCTCTTGGGCCACCCTACCAACATGGCAGACGGACCGGGGAGACCAGCACATCTCCCGGAAACGTCCCTCTGGGCCAATCGAAAATGTCTGCTAATGTGCGGCATCGTGGCCGTGGCAAACATGCAGTACGGCCTCGACTCAGCCTGCCTCGCCAGTTTGCAGGCCATGCCGGGTTTCCTCCAAGTGTTTGGATACGAGGACCCCAAACTCAGGGGCGGTTACGGCATTGATGCAAGTCCCCCCGCCCCCACACACACGCCAACAGCCACCCTCCTGGGTCTAACACACCCAACCCAAACCAACAGAGAACCTTCCAACAACTTATCGGCTCGCTCCTAACTCTCGGAGCCTTCCTCTCCTCCATCTTCGCCGGCGCCTTCGCCCATTTCTTTGGCCGCAAGCCCGCCCTCTGGCTCGCCTGCTTGCTGACGGCCCTCGGCGCAGCCATTCAGATCGGCACCACCAACTGGGGAGTGGTTTATCTGGGCAGACTTGTGCTCGGCATCGGCAATGGATTCCTAGTCACCTTCTCCAATATCTACTGCGCCGAGGCCGCGCCGGCCCACCTCCGTGCCGTGCTGGTCGCGCTGTTCTCCGAGTGGGTGACCATCGGGAGCATCGTGGGCGCCGCGGTGACGAATGTCACGTCGAAGATCTTGGCCAAAGCGTCGTATCAGATTCCGCTGGGGATTCAGTTTATTGTACCGGCCGTTTTGGCCGTGGGACTGTTCTTTGTGCCTGAGTCGCCGCGGTATTTGGTGAACAAGGGGAAGTTGGAGGAGGGGAGGAGGTCGTTGGAGATACTGCGTGGTGATTCACTGCAGGAAGAGCAGTTTGAGCTGGAGTGGATGGAGATGGTGAAGGGGATTGAGGAGGAAAAGAAGCTGGCGGGTTCGGTTGGGCCGTTGGATATGTTTAGGGGTAAGTGGATTTCAGGGCAATGATGGCTTGGGTGCTAATTAAAGCCGTGATAGGGAGCAACCTCCGCCGAACACTCCTTTGCTTTGGAGTCATTGCGAGTAGGTTCCCTTCAGAACCCCCATACCTTTCATGATGCTGACCATGAATAGCTCAAACGGGAAGGTATGAAGCACCTGGATCATTTGGCAATCCATTTCCTCTACTAACCCGACCCCAAGCGGCTCCTGGTTCCTCATCAGCTACACCACGTATTTCCTGGTGGTGTCTGGCCTCGGCGTCAATGAGGCATTCAAGTATTCGGTGATGAAGTCTTGCCTCGGCTTCATCGGCGTTAATCTCGGCATCTACCTCATGCGACACGTTGTCGGCCGGCGCAGCATCATGATGATCGGCTCGCTGACCCAGGGCTTGTGCATGCTGATCATCGCCATCACGGCAACGACGTCGCCCGGGACTCTGGTGGCACGGAACTGCCTCATCGCCTTCACGTCGCTGTACATGTTTTGCTACAATGCTTTTGTCGGCGCGGCGAGCTATCCCGTCGCCACCGAGCTGGTGAGCACACGACTCAGGTCCTGGACGGTGGGCTCGGCCATCAGCCTGGGATACTTCCTGGCCTGGTTGACCGGATTTTGCTCGCCCTACTTTATTAACCCCGAGAATATGAACTGGGTAAGACTCCATTCTTACCAGTGGGAATACAACGGGACAAACACTGACAGAAAACCACAGGGCGCAAAGTATGGCTACATTTGGGCGGGTTCGAACTTTGCTTGTGGAATCTTTTTCTTTCTGTGTCTTCCTGAGCTCAAGGGACGCTCGCTGGAGGAGATTGATGAGCTGTTTGAGAGAAGGATCGGGGCCTGGAAGTTCAAGACGACGAAGACTACGATCATGGATGAGGTCTTGAAGGAGGTCAGGAACCGGGACGCTGGATTTGTCGATTCCAAGGAACCGGTGGAGCTTGTTGAGACGGTGCGCAAGGAATGAGGCCAGAAGTGCAAGTCGCGGTTCTGTGGTATGGCGATGACGACGGGGATGGAAATGGAGATGTCAACGGGGATGGAAATGGAGATGTCAACGGGGATGGAAATGGAGATGTCAACGGGGATGGAGATAGAGATGCAAACGTCAACGGAGATGTCAATAGAAATGGATGGAGGCGACACCATCTATCAGAACGCAGACCACTTGACCAAAAGTGAGTGGGACCCAATTTTGTTATTGGAGTAGTCTGGTTACTGGCCCTTTTTGTTCTAACACCATCCGTTCAGGGGGTTGGATCAAGATAAACTTGGGCGCACGAGGCCACGACACGGGTGCTCGAGCCAAAGGAAATGACAATGACAATGTATTTCACCTGATTTTATCTACCAGCGCCTTTATTGAGCCCAATGACAAAGCAACCGAATCCATCATCAGCCTCCCTCGTTCACACCCTCTCAAAATCCCCACTGCTGACACCAATTCTTCATTAACTCAGGAGTAATGGCAGGCATATTTTTCATCGTCCTGCTGCGGCTCTCGGTCCGACTGGTGTCCATGGGGACGTAGCCCTGGCCTTCCCTCATCGCAGTGGCCCAAGACTTGTAGCTGTCGAGCAACTTCACACCGGGGTTCCTGCTGATGTCCTCGGTGCGCGTCTGGCTCTGCTCCAGCGCGTGGACCCACTCGTCCAAGCTGACCACCTTCTTGATGCGGTCGCCGTAGAACTCCTTGACAACCTTTGCAAGCGTCTCCCATGTTGTCCTCGACGGGTTGATCCCGTGGAAATACCCGCTGATGTCTCTGATCGGAACCTTGGTCGTCACCCCGGACACCTCAAGCACGAGGTTGGCAATCCCTTCGATGGGCGTCCAGTCGATCGTACTCATTTGCCCGAGGCTGTCTGGGAGCATGCCGAGGTAGACTGAGCTGGCGACGAGGCTGGGGAACCACTCCTGTCGGTTCCAGAAGCCCTCCTTGCTGCTCGGGCCACCGATCTGCCCGACGCGGATGATCTCCGTCGGTACGCCCGAGACTTCTGTCGCCTTCTCGAGGATGAGGCTGCTCACGAGCTTGGACTGGCCGTAGCCGCCATTGCTGATGCTGAAATCGTTGAGCGACCGCTCGGGAACCGGCTCTGGCTTCCTCCACCCGTCAACGGTCGCAATTGACGAGATGAAGACAACAGGGACGCGCTTCGCGGCCCGGAAGCTGAAGTCGGCCAGGTTGCGCACGCCGCGGATGTGTGGCTCGAAGGACTCGACGGGCATGTTGAAGTTGACGGGCCACTGGTTGTGGATGACGCGGTCCACCTCACGCAGCAGGCCCTCGTACGTCTCCTTGCCGAGTCCGAGGTCGAAGCTCGACATGTCGGTGTGCAGGAAGACGGCCTTGGAGAAGTCGACTCGGAGGCCGCGGTCAGCTGCCGCCTTCCTCTGCCTTGCCTCAGCGTCGTCGGAGCGGTTGAAGCAGATGATCTTCTTGACGTGGGGAGAAGCAGCTGCCAGGTCGAGCATGTACGACCCGAGAGCGCCGGTGGTTCCCGTGATGACGATCACTTGCCCGTCATCGGCCGGCGGGGGCTTGTCGCCTTGCGCCCTGGGCATGTCCCTCGTGTGCTTTTCCAAGAGGGCCTTCATCGTGTCCCCGGCATGGCGTGTTTCATCGGCAGCTGTTCCGTTGCTGTCGCTGTTTACCACCGAGAAGAGATACTCGGCAAGCCGCCTTGATGTTGGGTGGCCGTAGATGACGCGGGTGGCCAACGCGGAAGCGTCGACGTGGATGCCAGCCGCTTCCAGGCCGGCGCGGAGCAGTCGAGACGCGTTGATGACTTGCATCGAATCGATTCCCACGGTGAAAAAGTCGGTGTCCGGCTCCAGCTTGGGCGCTCGCAACGACTTCTCAAAGAGCAGCTCGATCGACTTGATCAGGGCATTCGTTGAGCTGACGTCGAGCTTGGGTGCTTCCGAGGGCGTGAGCTCCTCGACATGCTCGTAGATCTTGTCGATCTCGTCCTTGTACATGCGGATGGTGCCGGCACGCTGGATTGTCCCCTTGCCTGCTCTCAGGAACGGCTTCTTTGGGTTCGAGAGCGCGATGAACTGCCGCCCGATCTGGCCGTGGGCAACGGTCTCCTGGTTCGCCTTCACCACCACCGGCCAGACGTCGTCAAGGAACTCCTGTGCCTCCTTATCGGTCTCGGGGTAGTGCATCGGCTCGAGGATAAGCGCTGGCTGGAATCGATTGCTGCCGACGACCAACGCGCCCTTTACTCCAGGGTGGTTCATCAAGATGTCTTCGATCGAAGCCGGGTTGAGCTTCTCCCCGTTTGAGAAAACAATGATGTTATCAGCCCGTCCGTGGTAAATCCAATTGTCGGGCTCCGTCGGATGGGGAATGTACAGATCTTTCGTGGAGTACTCCGTGGCGTTGGGGAATGTGTAGAAAAAGCCCTGGAGACCGGGGTCCTTTGCCTTGCGCACAATGACTTGCTCGTATGCGTTGGGCTCTCCCGACTCCCTCCATTCGCAGCCGAACAGGTCCGAGTTGAAGATGAAATAACGCCAGAGCTTTGGGTCTGATTGCCAATAGCCGGGGTACGGGGTAAACCTGAGTATGCCGGTTAGTTCAAACCTTTGTATATGTGGGATCCGGGACACATACTCTGTCGCCGAGATGATGTTGAGCAGAACCGCCCCGTGGTCGACGAGTCTGTCGCCTGCTTCAGGGGAGAGGTTACCTGCCAAGGAACACGTCAGCAACGGGCGATGATTCGACACAGCCAGGGCGACAAGCTTACCACCACCGAAGCCGACGTATGACAGCCTTGATAAGAGTCTCATAGACTCTTCTGACTGGCTGAGCTCCTCCAAGATGGCAGGTGGCAGGACGACCGCATTCACATCCGCGTGCTTCAGACTCTCCTCAATGATGTCCGCCGACAGCGGCCGATCGCCGATACCAAAGGCGACGGGCACGTCCCAGTAGAGGTCTAATGTCATTGTGATGTACAGACCAGCGGCGTGGAAGAGGGGCACTGCAGCGGTCTCGTTAGTCTTGGACATGACGGCGGGGAAGAGGGATGGTCGACTTACTGGGCAGCAGCAACCTCGTTGTCCTTCTCGCCATCTCGTTCATCCACAGTGTCCTGCCCTTCCACTTCCCCATGTTGTGATACTTGTCCGCGATGGCCAGCATCCCTTGCCTGACGATGATCGGCTTCGGGAACCCGGTGCTCCCGCTGGTGTGCAAGACCACAAGCGGCTCCCACTCGGCCTCCTCAAAAGACTTGTGGTATGGATATGGCTCGATGTGCTCCTTGGGAAACCAAGCGTCCACGGGGAAGGTCATGAAGGCGTGCATGTCCCTTTCTTGAAGCCAGGACTGAACCATGTCTTTGTATGTCGCCTCGAACCAGATGATGTGGCAGTCGGTGAGCTCGAAGAGGTTCAGCTGGCCCTCTTGAGAGTTGCGCGGGGAGATGAAGAGCGCCTTGTACCCCGCCTTGACGGCGCCCAGCGCGAAGACGATGTAACGGACATCGCTCGGGCCGATGTAGGCAACGGTGGGAAACTCACCCTTGGCTGGGACTCCGGTCGAGCTGGCTAGCTTGTGGGCGACACGGTTCACGGCGTTGGCTGCCTGCTTGTACGTGATCTTCGTCCAGCCGTCCTTGGGGTCGGAGGATCTGGGGGTCGAAACCCACTCGCGGTCGGGCTCGGCTTCGGCGCGCTCGTCGACAATGTTGACCAGCAGCCGCCTGCCGTACTGTGGTGTCTGCCGCTGATGTGACGTCTGGGCACTGGACATGTTGGTAGGGCGCTGTTGATCTGGGGGTGTCTGGCGATGTTCACTGTCTTCAGAAGAGAGGGGAGTTGGCTGAGGAACTTGTGCTGTGATGCTCGCTTCGACTCGTCGCCCTTTTGAAGGTGTGGTCGTGATTATTAAAGGGTTGTGCATCCATGCCCAGCCGAGGCCCTCGCGACGCGAACATGACATATCAAAACGTCAAGTAATCGCGCGGGCCAGCCGCGTTGTGCTACCTGACCTGTCTGCATGCTTCCCGTCCTCCCTCACTCAGCCTTCGGAAGCACGAGTCAAACCGCCGCCTGCCACAACATACGTCAGTGTTGAATCATGTCCGAGCACAGAGCTCGCGCGTCGAGCTCGCGCTCCGAAGCTCCGTTCCATTCCGATTGCGGACTTGGTTCCTGTGTCAATGCCGCACAAGGTGAAACACGGGTCCGCCGGCGAGGGTGAAGATGGAGGAGCTGTGGTGGTGGGTTGGTACGGGCGCGCCGGAGCGTGGATCGGCGGCTAGGAGGCGAAGTCGACACTCCACTGAGGGTCTTGCGGTGCGTCATCGGCCCCTGGCTTCCGTCGCGGCCCGCGCCGTGGCGAGTGCTTGGCCGGCTTGACAACAAAGACGCCCAGGGGTTCGTCAACCCGATGCCCTGATGATCGCTCCTTCGCCAAGGCCCGATACCCAGTTGCACTGTGAAACCAGTCAACTTTATGGCCTACCCATCCCACGTGCTGAAGCCCGAGGAAGAATTCGTCGACCCTGACCTGTTCCGGGCAACCCAGGTAAGCACCAAGGCATTCCCACTGAAGCAGCAACAACAGAGAAGGAAAGAGAGAAGGGAAGAGAAAAGGGAAGAGAAAAGGGAAGAGAAAAGGGAAGAGAAATGGGAAGAGAAATGGGAAGAGAAATGGGAAGAGAAATAGGAAGAGAAATAGGAAGAGAAAAGGGGGAGAGAGGCGAGAATGGAAACAAGGAGGGTGGGAACGGGAGCGTACCTGCGATATACCATGGTGCTTGGAAATACCATCGACCCCAACAGCCCTCTCTCCCCCGGCCTCAGAAAGTGAACGAGGAAAGCCTCTGTGCAGCAACTCGGCCAGCGCCTGCCAGCCTGAGACTTGCCAGGTGAGACGGTGCGTTTAGGATCCATATTTTGCCAGGAGCGCGCGCATAATGGCCGCGGCGCCAGACTTGTATTTGTCGCCAAAGAAGTGATATTTGCACTTGTTGCCAAAGATTGCAAAGTGATTCAGGTAGTGGTACCTAGAAGCAGCAGGACACTCAGTTGGATACGGGGCCTCCTTCGTCTGTTCAGATTGGGGAACATGGCTCACAGTTCATACAGACTGACGCGGTCGTCGTACTCGTCCACTGGCTCAGTCTTGGGGCAGCGCTTGTGGTATTCGGTGAGAAAGGCCTTCCCGAAGCCGCCAAACATCTTCATGATGCCCAACTCGTACTCGCTGTGCGCGAAGCAAGCTGACGGGTCGAAGATGATGTCCGTAGTTGGCCCGTCAGCAATTTCCTCACGCGCAGCATTGCCGCACCAGAGGTCGCCGTGCACCACGACAGGAACGATGCCGCTTCCGTTGTTCAAATGCCGATTATCCAGGAGTCGAGGAACGACACGAGACGCAACCGCCTCCACCATCGCCCTGAAGTTGGCATCCTCGCCTCGGCTGACCTCGCAGTGTTTCAAGACGGCGAGAAGTCGATTGTTGGCAAAGAAGTCGGCCCACGATTCCTTGTACGAGTTGTCTTGGGGTGTGTCGCCGCAGTAGGTCGTGACAGGAAAGCCAAACTGTGGCCGGTCGAAGCCGGTTGGGATGGGAGCCGGGGTGGTGTGCAGTTTGGCGAGCTTCTGGGCCAGCCCTCGTCTGGGCAGAATGGAGTCAAGGAATCCCGAGAACAATGGGAGGGATGAAGTGGAGAGTTGGAGAAACTCGATGAGCAAGAATGAGGTGCCAGGCGAGGAGATGAAGGTGCCTGAGCCAAGCGGCAGCGGGCAGAGGTCCGGCACGACAACACGTATCGCATCGAGCCCAGCACGCTCCCCTGCATGCATGCATTCTTGTCAACATTCGGGACCCAGTGGACGCTGAGTGGGATTCCCCTACCTTCGAGGCCCACCAGTGCGTCTGTGGTCGTCGCGGTCTTGAGGAAGACTCGCTTTTCCGTGCCGTCTGGCGTCGATATCATTGCGGTTGACGCGCTGCTTGCGCCATGTCCAAATGGAGCCACGCTCACAGCGCCTGCCGATTCGAGGCCGAGCAGCTTGAGCACGTTTTCGTCGACCAGAGGGGACGCCATTTGTGGGGTTCAAATGAGGCACAAGGCGCGGCAGACCATGCATGGACCGCAGAAAGTTCCACGGTCCTGCGGCCAAGTCAACCAACCATCGAAAATTGATGCAGAAGCCAGGGCGAGTGTGTGATGGTTTGGCTGGCAATGAGTGTCCAGGCGACTGTTGGATGAGAACAGGGATCAAGAATGACAGACAACCTTGAGTTGAGCGCCAACCCCACCTACCCCCAACCCTAAGCTCCTTTAGGTTTAGCCGACCCCTCCATGACAACCAGTCAACCGCTGCGCCAGAACACCCAAACACCCAGCTTTTGCAGACATCACTTAACCATCCCCTGGACTCAACTCAACCGCATGGCGACAGACGAAACATCGCCCCTTCTCCCAAACGCCGCGCCCCACCTCGACACGGACCCCCATCACGACGACGCCGAAGACGACATCATGAGCACCCTTATCTGGAAGACGGGCGCTGTGTTCGGCGCTGCTGCCGTCGGTCTCGGCGCGTTTGGCGCCCATGGATTGAAGAAGCGCATCTCGGACCCCAACAAGCTCGCCAACTGGCAAACCGCCACCCAGTACCAGGCATGTCTCATCACCCCATCATGCCCACATGCCCCCCCGCAACCAACGAGCCTGCCCGCATCCTCTTAAACGGGCCACCATTCCCGTCCCTGTGAACTCTGATTGACGACGAAAAAAACAGCTCATCCACTCCGTCGCCCTGCTCGCCGCGGCTGGCAACCCCGCCGCCGGCGCCCTCTTCACCGCGGGCATGACCATGTTCAGCGGCAGCCTGTATGCCCTGACCCTCGACACCGAACGCTTCCGCTTCCTCGGCCCCGTCACCCCGCTCGGTGGCCTGTGCCTGATTGCCGGCTGGCTGGCCCTCGGCTTCGGGAAGCGCGGCGCTGGCATGCGCTGGCCGCGGTTTTGAGGGGCGGTTGGCTGATGGGGCCGGGATGGTGGTTGTCTGCGTGTGGCACTGTATGATGGGCTGCGTGGTGGTGTCAATGTGTAGGATAATGCGCTGTGGACATGGCTAACGAATTCTCATCTCTCCATGCCTCGAAGGTCGTTGTGGACTTCACGTTTCAATCATCAACGCCCGAGCCCTCTGATGCCGGCCTCCCACATGAGTGGGACACAATCGCATGCCCGTGCCCTTGAGACCTACGTCGTGAAATCCCGCCGCCATCGTCACATCAGCGCCCTGTTGCTGTTGCGGCTAAATCTGGTCCCGACAGGGTCGTTTAAAACGGCTTGTTTCTACTGCATTGCTTGACTGGTGTACGGTTTTGACGTCCGACGCTGCATTCAACTGCCGTAATCCGTTTAACCCGGTGATATAGGGCAAAACTGCGGGCAAAGGCAAATCTCCGAACCCCCTCACCCGCGCCACTTGGCACGTCTATAAGTTGTCGCAGGACTCACAGGCCGATCTCCAGATGCATTAACGGATCCATCTTCCCGTCGCTCGACAACATCAACCGCTCAAACATGACTCGGGTTCATCTTCTTGCCCTCCTGGTCAGCCTGGCAGGCGAAACCCTGGCCGAATGCAGCAGAGCAACACTCCAAGACATCGCGGCGACATACGTCAAGGCCCAAACCGCGGGGCAGCCGGAGCTCCTCAGTCTTGCCAGCAACGCCAGCTATGCTGAGAACGACGTTTCCATGGATATCAAGAAGGGTGTCTTGTCTCAGGCCCTCCCCGTCGACAACACCCGCAGCCTGCTCGACAGCGTCCAGTGCGCCACGTTTACCGAGATCACCTCGGCCACCGCCAAACACCCATACGTCATCCACACGCGGATGCTCGTCGCGGACAGCAAGATCTCAGCCATTGAATCCGTCGTGACGGACGACGGCGACTGGGTGTTCAACGCCACCGGGCACCTGTACTGGTCCAAGCGGGAGACGTGGGACCCCATCCCGGAGGCGCGCCGCGACACGCGCGATGTGATCAAGGCCGCTGGGGATGCCTACCTCAACCAGTGGGCCGAGTCAACACTCTCCGTGCCGCTGGGCACGCCGTGCGCCCGCTTGGAAGGCGGCATGTACACGGGCGAGCGCCAGCCGACGGCCAACACCTGCAAGATGCCTGCTTTTCCGCAGCCGCTCAAGGCTGGGAATCGCCGCTACATCATTGACGAGGAGCTGGGCGCGATGGACATCTTCAATGGGTTTCCCTGGCTCGAGAAGTCGAAGCCGGCGGATGCCTCCACGCCATGCTCCAATTTATTTAGGGTCGAGAGTGGGAAGATTCGGTATATCCACGAACAAACCGTGTGCGCCACGCCTCACTGTGGACGTTGAGGGACAGGTAGGGTTTGGGGGGAGGGGAGGGGAGGGGAGTGGTGGTCCCATGCAGGGACTTCGTTTGTGGGTGCATGGGACGGTGACACCTGTGGCGCGATCTGGTCATGGATGAGAGCGAATCGACATTTTGAGGCACGGAATGAAGGGTTTACGCAGCCATCGTCCGACTTTCTCTCCCAATTCTCCCACCAGGCTTTGTGACCTAAGGAATCTGCTCTCCGAAACGCAACGGGGTGTCTCGCGGTGGGCTGTCTGTGTCCAAATCCATGGACATCATCTCAAACTGCCCCCTCCAAGCGAAGATCGACTCCCAAACCCGACCCGACCAAAGCCCATGTCGCAAGTTGTTCCTCCTCAGGTGTGGTACAGGCCCCATTCGATCGACAGGCCATCGGGGTTGCAGGCCATGTATCCCTTTGTTCCAACGCGGTCGATGCCGTCGTCGTCGGAGCGCCAGTGGAACCAGTAGATGGAGGTCTCGATGAGATCGCGAATGTCGCCGTTGCCGACCTTGAAGACCGCGCTCTTGCCGCCCTCTCCACCGTTGGCGTCGACGCCGAAGGCGCAGGTCTTGTACGAGGCGAGGCGGTGCTGGGTGAAGACGTTGACCGTCCTGCAGGGACCACGAGTCAGTATTTGTGCCAGTGATCACCCGCCAGACGAAGTTCACTCGGCGACAGTCCACTCACCAAATGCCTGAGCCGACAATGTTGTCGTGAAGGGTGCGGCAGTCGTCGACCAGGGGAGACGCCTTAGTCACACGGTTCTCAAAGGTGGAATCCTGGCAGAAATACTCAGAGGCCGAGACCGCCTTGATGAGGCCGGTGTTGTTGCCCGCAGTCATGGAGTTGTTGCCGTGAAACTGGCCCTCGGTGATGGGGAGACCTTTGGTCGGCATCTCGACATTACCCGGAGGGTTGAAAAGGTTGCCGGGGATCTTGGACGAGGGGGCGCAGTGAACGGTATGGAGAACCGCGGCAAACGCCGGGACGATATGGAGGATTTGCATGTTGGTGGCGCAAGAGAGAGTGTGGTGTTGGTGATTGTTGGTGATGAAGGAAAAGTTGAACTGGGCTCTGGGGAATCGAAATTTCACACCCTTTATGCACACAGTTCGTCCCATCTCCCGACCACTTCCTGCCCCCAAAGCCCTAAGTCCGCCTCATTCTGTGAATGGGGAGGTGCCCCAAGTCTGCTCTTTGTTTACGCGCCTCACTATTTTTCTTCCCGCTCTGTGTGCCCTAATGTGCGCAACTTCCCACCTGGACTTCCTTCCATCCACGCGAAATTCGGAGCTCCTTCAACCCCCTGGCTTCATCAGGCTTCCGGTTCTTTGTCACCGGCTGACCAACACACAGTACATGTCTTCTCCCCAAAGCTCTTAATGTCCAAAGCCCCGAGGGTATGTTGTCTGTGGCTAGAGCTTGTCTGTTCGAGGGGCTGTCAAAGAAATCGTGTGGGAGTCCGCTCCCCTCTGAGCACACTGGAATGGTACGCGTGACGCGTCAAGTGAGGTAGAACGACTTCAGGTCCGATGTTGGCCAAGGGCCGAGAGCCAGCAGGACGGCAAGGCGCACATTACAGCCATTGGGCCCATCAACAACGAACTCTTGCTGATGGTCTCCTCCATGTCGCGTCCCGCCTGTCTGCAACGGTACGCAACCCAGGGCACGAGAGACCCGCCTCTTCTCCCTGGTCGCGTCGGAACGCGCAGCCGTCCCAGTCTTGAAATCCTCCCATCAACCATTGAAGTTGTCCCCAGCAAGCCAAGCAGTCGAGACATTACCGTACCCAAGCCTGTGCACAACTCGGTCGTGTCCATTGTTGTTAAAGTTGCCCGGTAAACAGGATGGAAGCCCCTCGCCTTGTATTTCTTGACATTTTCAGTGCTGCTGACACACCTTGAGGGAGGAGAAGCGTGTCGTACGCGTCGGTCATCTGGGTGAGAGTCCTTGTTTTGGATAAAGATCGAAAACGCGCCGGCAGACACGATAAAAAAAAAACGCGCCGGCAGACACGATGGAAAAAAGACAATGAGAATAATGGCAAGGTTTCCGATTTGAGAGAAGTCGAAAGTCAGCCACTCAATTCCAACTCAGCCCACCAAGCGGCGCATACAACGAGGTCGAGGTTCAAACGATGGAGGAGCAGATGGATTTCCTGTCATTTGATGACAACCACCACGCCATCCAGGCTCCTCTGCAACCTGCCCAGCAGACGTCGGTTAAGGATGAGGCCAGCGACAACGCACGAGTCGTGGAACTGGAGACTCAGTTACATATTCTCACTCAGAAGTACGCGGAGCTCGTGGAAGAGAACAAAAAGGCATGTTCGGAGACATTCCCTCGCCTCCCCTCGCCTGCCCTCGCCGTCCCTGTTGTTCCTCCCCGTCGTGGTCTCTCTCTTCAAATACTTGCTTGCTGACCTTTTCGCCTGCCCCCCTCGCAGCTCCGTGTCGCTGGTCGGGACCTTATCAACAGCCTCCTGGCGATGGAGACCTCGCAGTAAGCGAACCCTAATGGTGCCAGTCCAAGATTGTAAGCACCTGAGCACATCGCGGCCGTCGAGTTCCCAGCGTCCTAACATCGTCGTGGCAGAGCGCAGCGGAATACGGTTGGGCCATTAAACGAAGGATGGAAGTATGAGTCACGGTTTCTCTGGTCCTTTGGACCACTGTTTTCATGGCGTGTTGGTCTCTCGGAGTCACAGGGCAATTGGGCTTGCAACAATGGTGGTCTCGGGCGATGGTACAACATGGCACTGGGCAGTTGCCTCCATTTTGCCGACGGGTTGAGAGTGCTTCGTAGATTGGTCGGGATGCTTGTGGTGAGAGTGAGCCGGGATCGAAGTCGTTGGACGATCAGTGCCCAAGCGATCACGGCTGCAATAAATGGAAGTCAGGATTTTCGAAACCGCTCGTGCCAGAAAAATGAAGGTCGGATGTGAAGACGGACGGCGGACAGTTGCCACTCTTCCATCTCTTAAGTTGGGTGCAAGCCGGGCGGACACGCATCCGACGGCGGCGCAAAACGGAGGAGTTGCGATGACAACTCTGTGGCCCGTTATTGTTCTGAGTACTCTGAACAGCGGAAGGCGACCTATTTAGCGTCGTGGAGGCGCGAAAAAACGCGAGAGGCTGCCTAAACGCGTCTAGAGATGCTCAGTGTGGCTGGGCGGGTGGTCGACCTCAAGAACAGCCCTGCTGTTTTGGTAACAGTCGCGAACAATCCTGCTGTCCAAGTGTTGTTTTCGTCGAACCTCCAGGCTCCGCTCCGCGCAGTCTACTGTGCGCTTGCCAATACTCTCTTCTGGCCGGCTCTGCTGTCCCTGGCAGGTCCGTCAACACGATCTCCGTTTGCCCCGGGGCTCCTATTCACTTATTCTTTCCTTCCTATTGTTGTTCTGTCTCCGTTTCCCTTGGCCGTTCCGAGACCTACTTCCCCAAGGTTCTCCCATCCTCTGCCTTGAACTCTTCATCTTCCCAACCTTCAAGCTTCCAACTCTTCCCCCGAGCCTTCCGCGACCACCCACCCGCATCACTCGCGCGCTGCAGCGACAAGATCACCAAAACTCCAGGTCAGTGCATCAATTTCTCTTGTTCCATTTTTGCACCGACATCGCAAGTCTGGAGCCAAAAGCCGAGAGACGCTGTATTTTTTTGGTGTGTTCCCGAGTTGGTCGGCTGGCGACGACTTTGGTCGCTCAACCCATCGCTCGAGAGCCACTTCTTTCTCTCGTCGCTCCTTCCTTCCCACATCTTCCTCCCACGCGCAGAGAAGATTTTTTCCTCAGCACCACAGCATTTTCCATTCTCGCCCTCTCCATACCTCTTCCTCTTCTCACAACCGAGTCCTGCCTCTTCTTTCCTCCCCTCCTCACCTTTCCACATCGCCATTTCACCCGCGCAACGCCATCAACCACGATTTGCACGGTCGGCCTTGTATCGGCCGGCAAGTACAACAAGTCAGTTATATTTTACTTTGCAACGCATTTTTCGTTCGCCCCTTGCCGATTGTGATTTCCATCACAGATCTCAGCTTTTCCTCTTGGCCCACTCCCGATGTCGGCTCGAGATCTTGGGCCTCGCCGCGACATCGCATTTCCCTTCGCCTTCACACCTCCCAGCGGATTATGTGCCTGATATTAACATTTTCCAAGGCAGACAAAATTAATACGATGGACCACTCCGAGGAAGACAAATGCTCTCCGGCCCGCTGCGCCCTTTTCATGGGCGAGTGCACTGCCCTGGCTGCAGGTTTGTTCCGTCTCCGATGCCGCTTCGCAGGCAGGCTCCGCGATTGTTGCTAACATCTCTCCAGGGCAGCACGACTTTCAGGCCGATGAGGCCCAGACGGCCATGCAAGCCGCCGGGGGCGTTTCTGAACGATATCAAGTGAAGCCATGACAGGCAGGGTATGCTCAACAGGACCGGATGTCCAGGGTTTGACTCGTCCGTGAATCGGTAAGTCCTTCCACCCACTTGTTTCTATGAGCCAGCCTGGTACTCCTGCCCCCCTCGCGCGCAGAGCGCTGCTTGGCCTGGCACGCTCGCCTGGGTGGTGCATTGTGAAAGACCAATTAAGCTGCACCACTGCACATGCGATGATCGACGCGGCCCCCCGGGACTCCCTCCCAACGTGCGACTGCAGTAGCATGTGCAACAGGTCAATACGCAGGACAGGATCCCCACCAGTCTTTTACCGCTTCAGCGGCAGGCCGCGATCCCGGATTGCAAGCTTGGCCCTTCAGAGGCTTGCATGCAGGGGGACGTCTAGACAAGGCTTTCTAGGGTGGACTAGTGGTGTCGAGAGACAAACTGGGTGCAGGCCCGATGCCGACTCGCGAGATCAGTGCGCTCTCGCGGGGATGATGGCTCGTCGGGAGCACCGCACAAGCTCGGGCCCACTCGGCAGGTGGTCCCGACCACCTTGTCGGGGATGACGGCATACGGGGGAGTGAAGACTGTGTGGGGAGGCGCCTCGAACAACGCCGGACTTTACTCAGCGCATTCGTGTGCTGATGGGTGGAAAACTCTCATTTAGGTTATCGACGACAACGACGACGGCGCCGTCCCGACCGCCCGCGAGCTCACAGAGAGGCTTGCCTTTACCGTCGCGCAGTTCAAGAACCTCGAAGACAAGATCGCCGACATCCAGACCAGGAGCGAGGCGCAGCTGCAGTCGTACGAGCAGTTGATCAAGTCGCAATTTCGTGCCCAGCAGCGCACGACCAAGACTGTCGTCCTCGAGAGCCTCGACATCGAACTGCAGGAGCGCGACAAGAAATACCAGGCGATGTTCGATGGCATGCAGGCGCAATTGGACCGACTGACACTCTGTTCCAAGGGAGGTCAGGCCACCCCACAGACAACTACCCGCATGAAAAGCCAGCAGCGCGCCAATACCTTGGAGAAGGTCCAACAACGCGAGAATTCGGGGTTTGGAGGAGGAAAAGGCTGCAGCCGAGGCGAGAGCGACCAAGCTTGAGTTCATGGTCAAGCAGCTCCTCGATGAGACGGCAGATGTGAGTTAAGCTATATCCCTTGTTCCTCCTTACTCCCCGTCTCTCCTATCCGTTTGCCCACTACAAGGCGAACTCCACTCGTTGCGAGCCGGTGATGCAGAATGTGCCTGCTGACTCTGATCATATACTTCCAGCTCAAAAAAGCGAACGGCAGGCTCGTGAAGCTTATGATCAAGATGTCTTCCCGTCAGTAAAGCTCAGGGGCCACAGCGGGCATAGCACATCACTGTACAATTCTTGGTGATTTTCTTTTGGGGGGGTTCGAGGACCATCGTGTGTCGTTGAACGGGAAAACGTCGGCTGGAATTAGGGCCGTCCACTGACGCAGGCGTGTGGCACAGTACGGATTGGGTTGAGTCGCTTGCTACCTGTCATGGACCAATTTGTGGAGTCGGGAGTTCGGGATGGCCCAAACTGACTTTTGTTGTCTCTGGTTGACTGGCGTGTCAAAAATTCTATTCGTGGTTGTTCTCATTCTCTTTCCCCTGCCCTCCTTTCTCTTTTCTTGCATTCTTTTCCTGCTGTCTCGCCGACTCGCCGGGGTGTAGGTGGACCCCAGCAGGGACGCAATTGTGGCCATCCCCACCTTTTTGGTTGGTGGGGTGGGTGGGGCACTTCTTCGCCAGCTCCAGGCGCTTTGCTCTTTTCTCATCATCCAACCATCGCGAATCCCTGCCCTCGGGCGTTCAACAGTTCCCAAACCTGCAACAATGACTCGTGTTCCGACAACGAGAGAGGTGGTTCCGGGGGCGCTGGTCAACATCGTTCTCAAGGCCGACCAGCCAACGGGTCGCACAGTGCAGGGCGCCGTGGGGCAGCTGCTCACGAGGGGCAACCACCCGCGTGGGATCAAGGTGCGCCTCACCGATGGCCGCGTCGGCCGCGTCCAGAGTCTTGCAGGAGCACCCGCGGCTTCAGGATCCCAGTATCAGGCAGGGACTATCACGGAAATGACTGCCGAACCGGGGCAGCTTGATGCCAGCGACGCCGGACGCGTACGGGAGCGCGACAGGAGCGGATGGGGCGGACGAAGCGCACAGTTCCAAGACATTCGGACGCTGCGGGGCAGCGAAGGGCTGCCACCGCCCGCACCCACCGTCGGGCTCGATGCCTACATCAAGCCGGCCAAGAAGCAGCGCGGAAAGGCAAAGAACTCGGCCGCCACGGCGGGGATACCAGCAGATGACGATGCGCCAGCCGGTGCTGAGATGGAACAGTCATGTCCCGTCTGCGGGGATTTCAGAGGCGACGCCGCGGCCTTGACACACCACGTGCAGTCTCACTTTGACGACTAGACGAGAGCACGGCATGGCATCGATGTGGAAATGGGCTTTGGGCGCGACAACAGCATCAATTTTGCCCAGACAGGTAGAGGAGGGCCGCGCACGAAGCAAAACGAATCAAACATCGAAAACACCACCCGACCACGCGTTTTCGGTCTGGCACCGCGCATGCCACGCGTCGGCATCTTTGTTCCCCTCCCTCAAATCGAGCCTGGTGGAGAAACCGACCAATCCTCTCTGCAATTGGAGTTGTCCGGCGAGCTCATGCGCGGGGGACGCGGCGCCTCCTTGGAAACCCTTCAGTACGGCACTCTGCGGGCGCTGGCCACCAGGCAGGTCATCCGCTCGCGACAGTTACCCCATCTATCCGGGACGGTTTCTTACACATGTGCGGCCAGAAGTGTGTTGGGGCTGGGCAATTCGCGTGAGGCTGGGTGGTTGTTGACTGGATGGTTGTTGACTGTTTGGGGGATCATGATCGCGGCCAGGCGCTGCAGGATGACCTATGTAGGGACGGGGCCACGAGTTATGATGCGATGGCAGAGGATGCAAGGATTCGGGTCGAGCCGCCCGGGAATACAATGACAGATTCGCACAGCCCGGTCGGCGGAAAACCTTTCGATTGTTCTAAAACACAAAGGCAGGCTGGCTCAAGACCACCGAGCAACAGACGCTTGATCTTGATCGAGTTGGCGATGCCTGCGCCTCTCCGTCCTGGTGTCTGCCCAGCGCGCCAAGGCCATTCATTGTTGGTGGAGATGCCAGGGCGGCGGTGGTCGCTGTGGACCCCTGAAGCTTTGGCCGCCTGGCCCTGCCAAACCCCTCTCTGTCGCCTGTTGGTGGAGTGACATCTAGTCCATTCGCAACTCCGTCTCCCCCCATCAACCCGACACTCGAATTTTTCCCCACTCATTGCATTTGAACGGTTTTCCTGTTCTTATTCTTCCTTCGTACCGTGTCCATCACCGCGCTCAATCCCCAGCTCCGGCATGGCGGCGCCAGAACCCCCACCGACCAGCGGCTTCCGGTCTGCCCCAGTCGAGATCATCGTCCGCATCCTCCAATCCTGCCATTCGTCGCGAGATGTTGTCGCCCTCGTCTCAACGTGCCGCCATGTCTACCTCGCCTGGCGCGGAAACATTGCCGCGGCGATGTGGCCCCTCTGGCTCCGCGAGATCCCGCACTTTGAGGACGCCATCATGGCAGTGAGGACTCCCCTTCGTGGCTGGGTGTTGCTTCGTGCATCCAGCGCCACTAACGTAGCATGACAGGCCCGCATGACAGCGCTCGTCGTTGAGGCTGAACGTCGGGGAGAGCTGCCGCCGACGCGCATCTCGCCGGCCCAGCCTGAGCTGCGGCGGCAGCAGCCATCACTCGCCGAAGTGGGAGCCGCTTTTGACCTGTACGGTCTCTCCCGTAGCATCACATTCTGCTTCTGCAGCCAGGATGTCATGTTTCCCGACACTCACACAGAAGAACACTCCGGGGACTGCCATCCGCGAATGGACTGGTCCGTGTCTGACGACGACGACGACGACGACGAGGACGACTGGTTTTATTCTGGGGATGTCGGCCCCGGTGAAAGTCTCTCACGGATGCCCGAATGGCGCGCCCGAGTGTCCCGCGCCGTCTTCCGACTCCTGATCGTCGGCGCAGCGCTGGCCGGGGCCTACCAGGAGCCCCTATTTAGAGCCCGCGAGCATCCAGACCCCGATATTCGAGCGCTCGTGCAGCGCGTAACCCTCGTCGTTCCTGGGGACGAGGACAGCATCACTCTTACGCAGAAGGAGCTGGACTTTCTACTACAATTTCCCATCTGCGACCTTGACGCCACCCTCGAGGCGCAAGACGCCATCTTTGGTCCTCTCGCCGATTGGCTTCTCGAGAGCATCATGTCCGACGAGGCGGCTCGCCAAGCGATGGCGGAGCGGTTTGAGGAGCGTCGTGGCCGTGCCGAGTACTGCATAGAGGAAGGCGGGCCGGGCCATGGTTGTCCCTTAGACGTCCTGGCTGACGGGCGTGGCACCCACTCGGACGCGCATCTTGTCGTTTGGGAGCTGATGCAGTTGCTCTGGCTGGCTTTACGATTCCGCCCTTCGTCGCATGACAGTATTTTTCAGGGCGATACGGCTTGTCCGCCATCGTCATGCGGAGCTGATGCTGGCGGCGGCCGCTGGGGCCCTGTTGAGACGGAGTCCGCAGTCGCCGTGTTGTTTGGTGTCTTTCGGGCAGAGGAGGCAGTGCTGAAGCCGATATATGGGGATCTAGGCCTTCGGTCGTCAAAGTTTGAACGCAACAGGTTCTACATGAAATCATACCCAGCCGTCCCCAATACCACAGAACGAGAGCATGGCGACGGGAAGCTCCCGAGTAGAGCTTCAAGCGTGACGGCGGCTTTTGAGCACCTCTTCACAGCCTCGGGCCGGCCAAATCACTTCACTCACTACGCATCACCTGTTCCCCCCCTGGAGCTCAAATTTTTCGAGTATTTCCTCCAGCGCCATCTCAACTCGTGCTTTATCAGTTGGCTCTTTGGCCAAGACGACGGCATGTCCATTCGCGAGTTTGAGGCCGCTGCGGCCATCTTCGCGCACGACGACGATGGGGTTCGCCACCCAGTCACGTCCCACCTGGCCGACGCCGGCTTTGTTGACGGCTCCGAGATAGTCTGGGAGGCCCCCCCGGTACCCTTTGAGCGGTTCTATAAACCAGAACGGCTGTGAGCTCAACTTGCCTCCCCAGGGGCGGCAACTCGTGACCACGATCCATGGCGCGGAGGGGGCCAGGCACTCTCAGGACGGGAAATGGAGTTGGGAACTGATTGGATGAAAGCCTAACTATGTGGGTATTCGCACAGGAGGGTTGCTGGGTTGGGTAAAGTCTACAGGACTTTGTGGCTGGTTGCGATAATTCGTCATCTCGATGCTTGCCCCATCTCCGTCCCCATCGCTCAGCTCGTCCTCCGACTTGTGCCCGCTCGTCTCCGTACCCACGGCCGTGAGTATCTCGTCGAGACTGTCGGGCCGCTTCCTTCTTTGTCCCCCAGGCCGCCGCGGTGGCGGGGGCGGTACTGGTGGTCGAGGGACTGGCAACGCGGCGGCGACGGGCCGAGCTGGGATGCTCCCGTGGCTGCGCAGTCCAGTCTCGACCACGGTCGTCATGCTCGTCGGGTACCCGGTCCCATATCCTAACACGGCGGGCCGGCGGAAGCCCCCCTTCGACAGTGCCCGCAAGATTGGGATCGAGGCTGCCATGATGCACACTGCTGACTCGGCCGTTCCCAGCGCCACCAGCGGGATGCTCCCCCCTGCGTGGCCCATCGCTGTCAGCCGCTGCATCGGGTTGTCCGGGACATGGGATGTTTGATGGCACGCGGATGCACTCACGGGCGTCGGGGCCAACGACCCTTCGGATGGTGGTTGCCTTTGCGGCAGCCGTCGCGCCAGCCCTGGCCTCCTGTCAGCTTGGGAACCAGTGGGACGCCATCAAGACCACTCACAGCAAGCCCATGCTCATGGCCACCGTCGCCCCAATCTTTTCCTTCTTACTCATTTGCTGGCTCAGCAGGTATTTCCATGGCAGCAGGGCCATGGCGACATCCACGGCCGCCGAGTATGCTGACGACAGATCTCGCCGTTAGCTTGTTGCCTGCCGGGCATCATGGACCGCACTAGACACACCCCTTACCGCAGGAGAAGATGTTGTACCTTATCGATACATCGACCGGGACACATCTTCCAGGCAGCTTGAAAATGCCGCATTCGATCCAGACGAGCAGGACGCTGGTGGTGAGGGCGAGCGTGAGCGTCGTCAGGACGAACCAGACCGAGACGCGCATCCACCGCACCGGTATCCGCAGCAGCGTCACCCCGAACGACGTCTTGCCCCACAGGTTGCTGATGATCATCAACGTCGAGAGGATGTTGACTGGCAGGCCAAAGTAGCGGAGGTTGCTCGTCGGGATCCTTCGCTTGCCGTATCCCAGGCTGATGACATAGGCCACGAGCGACCCCGAGGCCGTCAGGGCCACCCACGAGGCGAGAAGGATCCAGTCGTCCCACCACAGCCCGCGATTCTGGCAATTCTTCAGGTACAAACGCGTGAACAGGAAGAGGCCCGAGACCGAGATGAGCAGCCAAATCAGGACGTTGAGTTGCGGGCCGTAGTCGGCATCGGCGTCGGCGCCGGCATCCATCACCGTCATCGGTGGCGACTGGCTGGCCGCGTGCGGCGGAGGAAATAACGAGTGTCTGGGTGAGGAAAAGGAGGGAATAAAGGAAGGAAAGGCCTCCAAGAAGGCCCGCCGAGCCTTTCTGTTTAGGCAAACAACGGCACCGGACGCTGATGAAGCAGTGGAGAACAGAAACCGGGCCGGCAGAGGTGATCCGAGTCGGAATAAGACACCCATAAGAAGAGCTCCCTCGGCCGTCGGTTCGCAACTGCCGGGCCCTTCTCCGTCCCCTTGCGCGACCCAGAAACCAGGACTTGTGTCAGCAGCATTACACCGAAAGACTTGTGAGACGGTTGCTACACGCAGATCATTTTGGGGTAGAAGGCGGCGCGTCGAGGCAGTCCCAGCCCGCTCGAGGCGAGGAGGGGCGGGCGGACACGGAAGGGGAGCACCGCCTATCCCGTTTTGTGCCGCCAAGGGGGCGAGCTCGTCACGGAACGGCGATCTCGCGGACCACCAGGACCAGGCGCGGCGCCGTCATCAAACCGCAGATCGTCCCAATCGGGCCACGACGCTGCCGATGCAACACCAATCCGGGGTGCAGCAAATCCAAACCTCTCCTCCTTGGCCGGGTCTGTGCGCCCGGGTCATGCTGCCGGACCAAGTTGGGGCGAGAACAAAGCTTGGGCAGCAAAAGGCGAGACAGGGGCGGTGTTGGGACGAATATCAGGGTGACGCCCCCCGCCTCACATTGCTCCCCTGTCCTCCTATTTCGCGGGGTTGCGATCGCTACCGCGCCGTCCGGGAGCTCTACCCGAGTCCCAATGGGGCCTCGTGCACGAGGTGCAACAACGTCTCGCCGACGACAGCTTTTATTTGCGCTGCATCCCAGGGGTGATATCACGCGCCGATCCCTTCTGAGTTTCTGTGTGAGGGGCGGCGCAGGAGATGAGGCGTGGACATCGAACAAGCAAGGCACCGCGAGTTGAGTCATGATTTCCATTATACTACCCCCTCGTTCCCCATCACTGTATCTGCAGTGCGTGATGGTGTTGGGGGGGCGCCCAGCGAGCTCGGCAGACTGATGGCGTAGCAGTCGAATTCGGGCGTCCCCTGCCCCATCAGATTCTCGCTCCCTATTATCCGGCTCAACCATGAGCAAGAACCCAGCAGCGGGCGGAGAGTCGGGATGCAGAGGCACACGGTCGAGCACGTTACTTCCCCCACCGACCAGAACACAGTCTTCGCGGAGGTCCAGCTGACATCTGGGTCTCGGAGAGACGGGGGGAGCGTGGTGAGTCGGATGGCGGATATCACGCAGGTACTGGACGAAAGCCAGGTCAGTTACCAGTCCCTGAAGCAGCGGCGCACTTCGATGCAAGAGTCGGGAGGGGGCCCAGAAAACACGCACCAGAACCCGAGCGAAAACACCCCGATGAGAACCATCTTCTGCAGCGGCGGCAGACGTAGCGTGTTGAGCATCGGCAGCGGCATGACAAAGATGAGCACATCGGTCACGACGTGGATGACCCCATGCGCCATCCAAAACCACAACCTTCTGTGGCACGTCCAGGCCGGCTCGAGCGGGTCCCAATTCAGGGGCAAACAAATGGTGGCCCCCCCAATGATGCCGGCGACAGCCCAGACAGCGAGGAAGGCGAGAAAGAAGTCGCAGAGACGCTGGAAGGTCGGCAGCGGGAAGACGCGCCGGAACTGGAGGAGGAAGGTCGTCTTGAGGAGGATGATGGTGCCGTGGTATCCCAGCGACGAGATAAAGATCAACTGTTCGACGTTAGCTTTCCTGTTCGGGACTCAGTGAGGCAAGATCCACTGCCACGCACCTTGTACAGGGTCGACCGTTCGTGCAGGGGCAGCGTCTCGATGTGGTACCCGAGCCCGAGGCGTGTTGCTGAATCGTCGGGTCAGCAAGCAGTCAGGGACTGGCCATCAAGACAGTGGTATGCGCATACCGGCTGTGATCCCGATGATCCCCGCGACGGATGATCCCTAAAGCCGTGTTAGGACAGTGCTGCGCGGCAAACAAAAGCGGGCCCAAACACGAACCAGAGTGATGGCCAGCGCGATGTCGTCGCCGCCAAATTTTCGGAGGATTCGGAGTCGGACGTGGAAGCGTAAAGCGACGACCAGAATGTTTACGAGCAAAAAGATGGTCGAGTAAATAATGAGGCTTGTCGCGACGCTTTCGTGCTCATGCGGGGTTTCGTTGGTGCCAGTCGTGGTCGCGTCCATGGCGGCCCCAGATCCTGGGGGTTGCCAGACGAGTTGCCGGAAGCATTGGGGGTCGACAACTCATGAAGAAGAGATGGGGTGACATCGAGTGAGACCGAGGCTTCGTTACCAGCACAGCTTCTTAAGACAAAAGGGTGTTGGTTCAGACGTCGAATCTCGTTCCTGTCTCACGATCCTTTGCCACCACATGGTGGCCCATTTCCACAAGCGTCCCGAGTCCGCGGAGCCGGAGGGGATCCCAGCTGCTGATCGCCGAGCAGGGTTGGGTGATTGGCCGCTTGGCATCCCCATTGTCTCAAGGGGGGCCAGTGGAGGGCATGCCGATCTGCAAGGGTCACTGATGAGCCCCCCTTTTTTGGACCACTGGACCCCACGGCGCCGCCACTGACACAGGGCAAGCCTGTCGAGCCAGGCTTGTTTTGGCGATGTCGTCCAGCATGGCGGGAGACCGACCCGGGTAAAAGCAAGACATGGCGCTGTGCGTCGCCGAGGGGCGGTCTTGGGCCAACCCAAATGCATCCGCCTGCAGCTCAGCCGCTGTGACTTGGCGAGGAGGGGAAATGGTTGCTCGAGATTCGCGTCGAGATCGGCTCCGATAGGCTAGCAGTGTTCCAGAGGGTCGGTAACTCTTATGCGGGTGTGGATGGACGATCCCGAGGCACACGCATCAACAAACATAAGCGCTAATGACGGGAGTTGCTGTTGCGTCCGTCTGCTGGCAAGAGTCAAAACAAAGCTGCCCGCACCGTGATGATGAATCAGGCTGCTGTTCCATTCAGGAAATTGCTCGACGGCCTTGAGAACTCGGCCATTCGTGTCCGGGGAACTCTGGGCAGCCATGTTTGCTTTGATCGCCGCGGAGTTGTACACGAGGGAGACAGGGATGGCCACCGGGGTGTCCCGAGACTTTGCCACGCAGCATGTCGTCAACACTGCCTCTTGCTCCTTCTTCTTCCACCGGCCCGGTTGTTAGCTTTTCCATGAAACTCTACCCCTCACTCGGCAGCACCCGCGCGAGCGCCACTCGACCCCTCTCCCATTATCCCCGCGTCTGTTTGCCCCTCCTCCGCTCGCGCAGCTATCGCGTCCTCTGCCTCGGCAGATTCCTCGTTTGCCAACACGGGTTTCTCCTCAGCTAACACCAGTCTCGCCGCCTGCGTCGCCAGGTCACTCACCTCCCCCACCGCCCCCTCACGTTCCCCCCCTCCTCCTCCTCCTTCTCC
>FTEL01009221.1_pt1 | contig 36830 bp, 20 predicted proteins | sample 1658911 | NCBI WGS metagenome assembly FTEL01 (sample SAMEA3914869, study PRJEB12502) | metagenome | biome: forest; material: soil | place: USA | collected 2012-03-12 | depth 0.1 m
ATGGTGACTTGGTCCCGTCTCGAGTGAGGAGCTGTCTTGGGTGCTGAAAAGGCGATGTGCGCTCTCCGCCGCAGCGGAAAAGCATAAAATGAATAATAGTAATTACTGTCTAATTCTCATTCTCGCGGGTGCGCGGGTGGAATCGGGGATCTCGCGAATTGTTTGTCTCGGGCCCCATCCTTTTCGCCTTGCTGTTTCACTGTTTGCTCAAGATGACAAGGCGCGTCTCCCAGCTACGTGGCGACAGAAAGGCCATTTCGCATTCTCTAGAGCAGCAACCACGGCTGCTCTTGTTCTCTCGGCGCCTTGCCCGTCAGCCCTCCTCGACCAAGCGGCTAAAGACCCATCCGGTATACACGGGTTCAAACATGGGCAGCTCCTTCAAGGCCTCGACGCGCTTCCTGTCCCACAGGGAAAACCCGGCGTGGTTCCAGAGGCTCTGGGTCTTGCTCTGCTCCGCGGATTGCGTGCTGCTCTGCCAAGGAGGCAACCAGGAAACCGTGTGGAGGCATTCGCCAAACTGGCTGAAGTAGCGCCCGCGCAGGGCGTCAAACCAGCCGTATGGGACGAGGTCAAGTCCGTCTCCAACATAGGGCACGATTAGCCCGTCACGCTGCCACTTGTCCGTGGTGGGGTTTGGAAAGTCCTCGGCCTGTGCCCCTTGCCACGGGTACCTCAAGGGGATCATTTGGTAGATGTTCACGTACTGGTCCCACAGGTGTACGGAGCGCGCGGCCTCTCTGCCAGTGGGCAGGTCGCGGATGGCCATCTCGGCGAGGCGGCGATGGGCCTGCAGATACTGTACGAGGCGGTGCTGGTGGGCGATCATGTCGTTAAACTGGCGGGGGTGGATGGCTGGGGCTCCGTCGGGGGTGCGGGGACAGTAGTGCACGAGGGCGAAACACAAGCGTGTGACGAAGAAATCGACGTGGTCGATATGCTGCAGCTCCCAGGGCTCGAGGGCGCCGAACAAGCCCAACTGCTCGCCCTGGTGTGGGCTCGAGTTGCTGATGGCAGCCGTGTCCTCGAGGGCCCAGCCCGAGTGGGGGCGCTTTGTTGCGGCCCAGGCGTTGCTCATGATCTGGCGGCGGTAGAAGGCGCGCACGAGGCGGCGGCGCTCCAGGGGCGAGAGCGGCGCCGTGGCGGGGGTGTCAGCTCCGCCGGCGAGATCGAACAGGGCAAGGCGTGCCGTGACGTACATGTCGGCAAGGAAGTTGATCTTGTAGAGGGTGTGACACAGGCCCGTGAGTCCCTCGAGGGTGGGGAGGGCATCGGACCCTCGGACTCGCATGCCACTCCCACTCCGGGCGTTGCCGTCGCGGAGCAGGTCGCGGTAGACGACGGCCATGAGGCGCAGCCACTCGATGTACGCGGCGTGGTCGGCGCGGGGGTCTGTGTACGGGAACACAAAGAGGAACTCCACATCGCCCAGGACGGGGCCCAGCTCGTTTTGCAGGACGCAGAAGAGGACGACGCGCCTCTGGATGCTAAAGCGTCGGTACACAAAACGGGCCGCGGCGATGAAGCGTGCGAGGTCGCGCACCGTGTCCACGTCGAACAGGATCTTGTCGAACAGCTCCGCCGGCAGACGCGCCAGCCCCGCCGCTGCCTGCTCTCTCGCCTGGGCCATTCCGCCGAACCAAGAAACATGGAAAAGAAAATGGGGAAGTAAGCGGTGTCAACAAGGAAGGCGACAGGAACGCGAAGGCGTGGGGAAGGAAGGAAGGCGCGGGCGTCGCGGTGAAAGAAAAAAGGCAAAGGGGAGGAAGAAAGGCGAGGCGAGGCGAGGCGAGGGGAAGGAATGGTTGGGCCGCAGGATCCCAGCCAGGGTCGGTCTCGGCCCAGTCAAAGTCAACGGCAATCAATGCCTTGGAAAGCGGCCTGTGGGTCTGTGCAAGTGGTGGCTGCATGCTGGCCAGTCTGGAGGCCAGTTTTTGGTGCACAATTCCCGCTGGATGGTAGATTTCCAAAATGCCAACCAGGTGGGCAGGTAGTAACTGGATTACATACAGTATGCGCTTCTCAAGCCTCGGGACGCCCAGCGTCTGGGGAAACATCTACCATCCCCCCTCTCCTCCTCCTCCTCCTCGAGTCCCGCTCGACAGATCCATCCCACCACCAACAAATCAAGCCCTGCTCGACTGACCCCCAACACCGACAAGTCGCCCGCCGACAAGTCAACCTTCAGCGTCTTTGGTTGTGCGGCCGGTCGCACGCGTGCTTCATGGGCGTCTGGCTGGTGTAGCCCGTGCCCTTGCACTCGGAGCACTTTTTCTCGCCCGCCGGGTGCCCATCGCCGCCGCAGCGCCCGCAGCACTTCAGCATTACCCCCCTGGCGTAGGTGCACGAAGTACATTTCTTCCAGCCGCGGTTGCAGCCCGGCGAGAAGCACTCCGGCTTCTTCATGACGAAGCCGGGACCGGCGGTCGTGTCGTTGTGGCACTCGCGGCACTTGGTCATGGTGACGGCGGGTTGGCGGCCGAGGTTGGTCGGGAGATGGTTGGTAGAGGTGGACTGGGAATGGGGTGGGATTGCTCCGAATCGAAGTTGCCGTGCGTGGGAGGGAAGGAGTACGCCTGCGTACTTGGGTGAGGTGCTGAGGAAATGTGACGGGAAAGTGTGTTTGGCTGATGAGGTGTTGTCGGCGCTGTCGAGTCTGGGGAGAATCAAGACAGCGGGTTGCGTGACCCCTCGCTTTATAGAAGAGGACCGCCCGAGTTCTCTTCTTTGCTACCCTCCCATCATCCAACTCCCGTTGGCCACGGCGCGCGGCCTCTGTTGGCGGCGCGATGCCCGTCCGATAGTGGTTCTCAACACCAGGAGCCCGACCAAGCCCGGCTGCGGTTTGAGTCTCGAGCCAGACCATCGCCCAACTGAAACAAGCTGTTGCCCGTTGGCCCTCTCGAAGCGATCCTGCGAGTCCTCCAGATGGGAGATCTCAACACCATGACACCGACCTTGACACCGAACACGCGCAAAATCAGCATACGGTGAAGGACGAGGCTCAGAGGGCCCGGCCAGAGTCCATCGGTGATCGGCCTGTTTCAAAGACGGCGTCGCCAGCCTGCTCCGTGCCTGTATGGCAAACCATCCCTCCGCGAAGGATTTCAACCAAAATTAGATGCACAACTAGATCTCCAAGTCGCGTGCGGCGCGGCCGCCCGGGACTGGCCTCGTGCCACCATGCGGGAAGCATCCAGCGACTCCCGTCAGCCACGGGCGGGGTCCCCCCACCCCGCCCCAGGATCTTGTTCCAACGGCACAGGGAATAGCTCCCGCTCCTTTTCGGGTGAGTCGGCAAGATCCCAATCGGGGTGAGCAGGGTGAGCGGTGAGCGGGGTGAGCCAGGGGTGAGCATACGCCGCTTTTGGCTCGCCGTGCTCAGCGCTCACCTGCTCGCGCAACCCCGCCGGAGCCGGGTGGAAGATGGAAGATGGACGAGGGGAAGATTTGCCAGAGGCTGTGCTCTGATGGTCGGGGAGAGTTGGACGGGCTGAGGGGCGTTGAGCGACAGTATCGGTACTGCCGGTCCCCATCATCCCATGTTAGTATTATCGTACAAGCTTGAAGGGCTAGGGCTGGAGATCTACCACTTACCCGCCTCGACGCCAGGCACATCACTCGACGACGCTAGGTAGATATGGCCGAGTTCGCGGGCGCGAAATTCCGAACGATACCCCGGCTCAACAAACTCGTGCTTTCGATCCAACAACGAGCGAACAGCAGTATCCCCGTTCAGGCCAAATCTGGCCGGGGGCACGGCGTCTTCGTCTTCGAGCGCTATCGTCCGGTTATAGTCGTCCATAATACGCCACCTCGTCGGCTGGGCCACGATCAGATCAAAGATGGCCCGACTTCCGGGGTGGTGCGCGTTATCCTGCGCTTCTTCGGCGATCGAGACGTCCGGACGAAGATTGAGCTCAGCGTAGAGGCCGTCGTAACCCGCAACGGCACAGGCACGGCCAACCTGGTATCGCATCTGCGGGTACCGCTGCACGAGCATCCGGTACGTCGCTTCCAAGGCTACATCGGGATGCCAGATACAGTACGGGATCTGGTCAGGTCCCTCCATGTCTGGGATTTCGTTGCTCATGATGGTCCGGGCATTCACCACGCGCGTGAACTCGACGGGCAGACCGGCAAGATGGGGCCGAATCTCGGCAGCGAAGGCCGGGTGGTACCGGATCCCGTGGAGCACGCATAGCTTCACATCCCAAGGAGCAGTGGCAACGTCGGATGGAAGACGTACACCTCTCAGGGCGGCGACGCACTCGTTTCGGGTGTACTCCAGTCGCTCGTTCGGGGCAGCGAATAAGAGCAGCTCGTCGTTATACCCAAACTCGGGGAGCTCGTACGTATCGACATCGCTTGCAGGATCCTCCATGGTCGAGGTCGAGGTCGAGGCCGAGCTGGTGTGGGCTGAGGCTCAGGCTCAGGCTGGGGTTGGCGTGGGGGTTGGGGGCCCGGAGGGGGTGTGGTGAAAACAAAAAGGGGTTCGAAAAAAAAGGAAAAGGCCGGGAAAATGGGCCACAGGGAGTTGCCAGATGCCATAGGGGGCAGAGGCATACTCACCCTGCTTACCCTGCTCCACCCTGCTCCACCCTGCTCGCGCGACGGACGAGCAGGCTAAGCTACCTATGTATATAGCTTGGGTCACCCCGGCCGCTTTAAGCGGCCGGAGCAACCGCGCAAGAGTACACTATTCTGGCGGGAATACGAAAGAGGTCCAGCCGAACCTGAACAGTGATTGTACTTGTGGTAAGCTGACCTGTGGTAAGCTGGTCCACAGTAGCCAATATTGAAGTCAGGGAGCTGTTTTAATGGTTGGCAATGTGAGTCCTCAAGGTGTGTTCTGGGCGGGCTCAGCTAGTCACTGACAGCCCTCCTCACCTATTGAGGGTACGTAATAATGATTGCAGTGGCAAAAACGTGTCGATGCCTGCCTCCCACTCCATTCTTTTGGACCGTTTAGCTAATTTCAGGGAGGTAGCTGTCATCACCCACTCCGAACATCAAATCTCTCAATCATATAGCGAGCCCCAAAAAGAAGCACCATGAACCCCCCAGGCCAGTCTCTGGAGAAGCAGGAACTCGTCGCTGCCGGTGACTGTGCCGAGGAGAGTCTCAAGCCGAAGCCCACCATATTGAAGCGTTTCATGGATAAGGTTGGGCTAGATGCCTCGGCCCTACTCATCATGTTCAAGTCAGACCTCAATCCCTCTTCTTTTGATTTTTCAGAGACTTCCTATGCTAACGTCTTCCTGTTTTCCGTAGAGGCTCCATCCCTCCTACAATCGCCATGTCCATGTACCAATCGACAGTGATATCTTCATACTTCACGACGCAGGGCTATTTAATTGCGATCATCTCCGTCCTTGCCCTTGCGATCCTGCCACGCGACAAGTTTATCCAGAGCCTCATCTTCAACCTCCTTGCCATCTGCATTGGCTCGGCCACCTCCCTCCTTGCTCTCTGGTCCTCCGTCCAAGCACGCATCAATACCTCCCCCCCCACCTCTGACAGCACAACTGCGGGAGCCTCACCGCCGTACAACTCGTCCCAGTCAGCCGTTTGTGCAGTGTGGCTGTTCGCCAACGTCTGGCTCGCAAACTTCCTTCGGGCGAAAGTGCCGAGTTTCAACATGGCTGTGGTCATCTACAGTATCTTGGTTACCGATAGCATGACCTTTGGGCCGATGGTGGCAACGACGGCGGCGGCCGAGGCTTTCATCAAAGAGCAGCTTCTCGCGATGCTATTTGGCTTGGGACTAGCCACGGGCACATCGCTCCTCATATTCCCTGTTAGCAGTCGTATGGTAGCGATGAGAGAGTTGCAGGGCCTCATTGGCCTGCTTCGAAAGGTGGTCGGTCTGCAAAAAGAATATCTGGCGGGCTTAGCAGGAGAGAGTGCGTTTGATATCGAGACGGGGAATGCCGAGGAGCGAGATAGCTCGCGGGTCAAGAAGAAGGGGAAGGCGAAGAAAGCGGAGAAGAAGGCGACAGAGAGGGGCGTGACCAAGGAGGCGAGAGTATCCAAGTGTCTAAAAGAGACGGTCGGTGCGATCCGGGTCTTGGTTGGCAAGCTATATGGCGACATGGTCTTCGCGAAGAGAGACGTGGCCTGGGGAAAGCTCGATGCTACCGATCTTGACGAGATTTTCAAGCTTATTCGAAATATCACGATTCCGATGTGAGTTCTCTCTGGGCTACATCTGGGCAGAAACGCGGCTGAATCGCTGCTGATAGGGTGGCGATAAACACCACCAACGCCTTCCAGCGACTCGCCAGGCGTCAGGGGTGGAACGCCAACGACGACACACCAGCCGAGATTGTGGTGGAGAGGAATCGAGAGAACCAGGTGTGGGAAGATGTCATGAAACAGGTGCACACAACATTCCAGATACTCGCCGAAGTGATCGACCAAGGGCTCGAGCATGCTGGCATCTGCCTGGAGATTCTCCCGAGACTAAAGGTATCGAAGAAGTCAAGGAGGAGTGGATCGGACCATGTCGATGCCGATATCGATCTAGAGGCCCGTAGCGACGAGATCAAACCAGGCGACGAACGATTTTCTAGGCTCATGGATAAAAAGGTCCAGCAACTCTATTCGCAAACGGGGAAGATCCTCCAGACCTTGGAATCGCCACCAGCAGCGGACGAGGCAGGCTCAACCCATCCGCAGCACACGGCAGTCAGTGACTCCACGCAAAGGAACCAGGCTCAGCTCTACGTGATTCTATATGTGGAACAGCTGATGCATGCGGCTGGAGAAGCCATCCAGGACCTCGTCGCCTTCGCCGACCAGAAGGTCGGGAAGAGGGCAATGAACCAAAAACGCTTACTCTTCCCTTCCGGACAACTCCTACAGAACTGGTGGACGGGCATCTTCAAAGAAGGCTCGAGCTGCAAGGAGAGCTCGGATATCACCGAGACGAATCGAGCTCATTACGGGGACGGCTACAAGAAGAAAATGGATCCAGAGCGCCTTCCAGCCACCACTACCTGGCAACATGTTGGGAACGGGTTTTGCAAGATCTCGGCCGTTTTGGGATCCAAGGAGTCAGCGTTCGGCCTGCGCGTCGCGTGTGCAACGATGACGATCGGCATTTTGGCCTTCCTAGAGCAAACCCAAGTGTTTTTCAATGATCAGAGGCTCTCATGGGCAATGATTACTATTGCGTTAGGAATGACGATTAGTAAGTCTCAATACCTCCCTTCCTTAGAGATTGACCCTTGATATTAAGTGCTCACTTTTCCACAGCTTCCGGCCAGTCTGTTTTTGGCTTCTTGTGTCGAGTCGGGGGCACCTGTCTCGGCATGGTCTTCTCACTCGTGATCTGGTATATCGTCGACCAGCAAACTGCCGGTGTTATTGTCTTTCTGTGGTTGTTTATCTTCATGGAGTACTATTTTTTCAAATTTCCTCAGTTGATTCCAGCCGTAATGATCACCGTGACCACTCAGATCATTATTATCGGCTACGAACTCCAGGTCAGACGGCTTGGCGAGGCTGTGGCTACCAAGACAGGACAGCCGTACTACCCGCAAGCCCTATGTGCCGTTTTCCTAGGTACTTGTCAAGATGGTCACTGGCTAATATAGTGCCTCTAGAACCTATCTCTTGGCTCCATATCGGCTTGCTGTCGTTGCTGGAGGCACTCTGGTTGCGTTTTTCTGGGCCGTTTTCCCCTGTCCTTTGACCGACCGTACATGGCTTCGGTTGGATTTGTCGGCGACGACATACCTTACTGCGGAATATCCCAACATCATCACTTCGACCATGCACTCCCAGCTTGAAGAGACAGCGGGCGACTTCCGCTCGGAAACATCGCCAGCTCATCGCCTCGCAGAAGCTCAGCGTGGGACTTTCGGCAAAGTTAGTTATGCGCTACATCTATTCTGTGGAATCCCATCTCAAGTGGCAGCGGTGGGAGCCCACCATAGGGGGTCGTTTCCCCGTCGAGACGTACCGAGAGATCATGGTGCGGAGCGAGCGCATCTTGGGCTATCTAACGCTCGTGAGCTATGCCCTGATGCGTCCGCCGCGGACCCACGAAGCGGAGAAGGATCCCGACAATGAACAAACCGATCACCAAGCGGCTGGTTCATCCGATGCCGACGCAGATACGCAAGATAACCGCTGGTGGGGTGCGCTCGCAAAGGCTCTTCGGGGAGTAGAACCGACGTACCATGCCGTCCTGTTAACATTAACCTTGTCATCAAACTCGCTGCTTTCCGGCCTGAGCTTGCCACCAATAACGGGGAGACTGATAGAGGCGCCGAAAGGTGGTCCGGACTCATCAAGTGGACACGAAAATCCAGGACCGAATACTGTCGACATCAGCATCCTCGACGCCCGCAATAGGAAGCTGCGCGGCTACGCCGAGTTCGTTGTGATGCAGGCGTGCGGCACGCTGGTCTCTCATGAGGCTCAAGGTTTATTGTGGGCGGTGAGCCGATTGGTCGGCGTTGAAGACTTTCGCATCCGCGTCGACGAGGGCAGTGTGTATGATAGTTAGTGTTGGCGAGACGGTTGAAGGTCAAGGAGAAGGCGACTACGGGGCAATGACACTATCACCTCCAGGCTGTCAGGGGTGAAAATGAAGATGTTACCAGTAGCAATGGGCCATTACTAGTGAGGGAGGATTATCACGAGGTACGGAGCTACTTGTGGAGGAACATAGAGAGGACGAAGGAAATTAATTGACTTGGTTGTTGGTCTGCCATGATGGATTGCAAAAGACATGCTCCTACCCCTACCCGCGCCTGGACTCGGCCGGAAAATTCACATGGAGGGGGCTGTAGACAATCCCGTCCTCTGAAAAGGCTATTTGCGTCGGCCAACGCCGCCCGGAAAGAGAGAATCCTAACCATTGTTCTGTCCAGATGCCCTTGTCGTACTTTTGCTTCCCGTTTGTTCGGGCTGCTCGGGTTGAAAGAACCAGGGCCAGGGATTCAGAGGGGAGGTGGAGGCGAGTCGGGTCCGAGCTCAGCGTGTTGAGACTGGGTCGGGTCCGCATGTACCTACAGCTAATATTTTCAACAGGCCCTGCTGCCCGCCCCAGGTGGAAATGGCCCCGGGGTCTCCCGCATGTTTTCACATGACTCCAACTGCCGCGAAAACCCGCCCGGCTCGCGGCAGAAGCACGGCTCTTTGTCAACCTTGAAGACTTCAAGTACAACCGCATACCCCAGGTCACTTCCCATCACACCGGCTATCACCAGTTTGTTTGCCCAGAAGATTTCTATATGAGGATTTGGCTCACGCTCGAAGTAAACCCTGCGTCAGACCAGCCGATAGCCCACACAGCTCGTCGGAATTTCTTAACAGAACACGAACGCTCTCTCTCTATAACACGAAATTCCACTGATACGACCAGGCCACTGAGCCGACCATATCGCTATGGCCCGCCAGCATTGATATGCACTAGCCGGTCGCTGGATCCCAGATCTTGACTAGACTTAGAACTGTCTCCAGAACCCCATGCATAGGATAAGGCCTCAAAGGGATGGGCGGTTCCCGAGTCCAACAGGGGGCAGACAGAGAGGCAGCATTTAATGCGGGAATGCTCGTCTCGATGCGGCAGAAGCCGGAGCAAGCGTACGCTACCCTCGGGCAGAGGAAAGTGGCGGTATGAAGACATGAATTGCGAAATACGATTTGGGGAATAATCCGCCATCTCCATGCTTCATGAGGATAAGGGTTGGCCTAGGGCATAGGATGTTGAGGGACGTGAAGAGATGCGTTCTCGAGGCCGGTGCGAGAGGAAGCTGAGACGGGGGAGGAACTCAGCTCAGCCGGCTGCGGACATCGCGGCTCTGCCTGACCCGGCATTGTTGCCCGTTGGCGGCGTGGACAGGGCTGCGTCACATCACACAGGGGCCGCGTTTCCCGCCTACATTCCAGCCAGGGACACAACCGAGATATTTCAAGGCAGACCACAAACTCCGGTATTGGCCTCCACTCTGGAATGCCCGATGAGACAGTCGAACGTACGGAGTAGGATGCAGTTAAAATACCATGTAAGAAGAGAGGGACGGGGAGTAAATTCGCCGAGGAGAGGGAGCGTGTTGCGCAACAGGGCAAATACCCAGGGCGAAGCTCTCAAGAGGTTTGATTAGCCGGCGCCCTGTCCACTGGTCAAATCTTACGGATTTCCTCCCTTTTCACGCACCAAATGCCGCTCAGAACTATATTTATTAACGTTTAAAACCCTAACTGCTAACTGTACTCTACCGCCCTGATTGGTCACCTCGATGAGGTGTGAGACAACCTTAGTTGAGTGTGTGAGTCGCCCCCGGCAGGGCTCCTCTCGAGGTCAATGTACTCTCCTATGCTGGGCCTTTCGCTGATCCACGCCTTCCTCAAGCTACTCATCCTTACTTCGGTGACTTGCTTGAATCCTATCGCCCGCTGCACGTCTGAGTGGCCTTGTCCACTGGTGACCGTCTGTCTTGACTTCCTGGACTTGAATAGCGGCTTGATCCATGGGATGCAGCCGCAGATAATGCCCAACTGGACCTCGACGGGTGTCCACAACCACAGCAGGAAGCCGTACCATGTGACATCGTACGTCTTTAGTAAGACGTAGTTGAGCCAGTAAATGCGGATGCAGCCGGCCGAGATGACGACCAAGCCGAAGCTGAAGAGTGCGATGAGGGCGATGCGTTGCAAGAGCGGCAGCTTAAGATGGTAGAGGCTTGGTAGAGGAATCACCCACACAAAGAAGTCAAGGATAGGGGTGATGCAAGTATTTGCTAGCAGCAGCGGGGCTTCGTTGAAACAGTCTTGCCGGGTTCGTGAAAGGTTCCAGTAGCTCCGGAGGGGGCTGCGATAGAATATAGAGACAGTTAACAGCCTGATACATCTCGATATTGTCGATAGTGTCCGAGTATTTCGGAGGCTTACCGACACTCGCTGAACAGGGCAATGAAAATAGAAACGTTGGATAGCGTAGTAACCCAGATACCGACGACTTGATGTCCCATTAGCTCCTCTGCCTCTACAGTATATTTCGGACAGACATACTGCTCAAGCGGCGAAACCAAGTGTCTGGTGGTGCAAGGCGTAGGTAGCTAGCCAATATCGAGATCTTGGCTAGCGCTGTCGCCGGTATAAACAAGGCCTGGGCGGCGAACGAGACCTGGCGGCCATGTAGTAATTTGGCGGGGGTCAAGTCCCAGACATGGATATTCCACCCATACTGGGAGGAGGCGAGGACAATACAAACAGTAAGTCCAACACCAAAGAGCTATATACACAAGGGTGAATTATCTATCACGATCTAATCCCAAATAGCCATACGAGGAGGACACCCTTACCGTTGCACCGACCATCAGCCAGTCATCCCAACCGACGCTACGCACGATACGTGCTCTGACATAGAGACGTAGACCGAGACAGATAGTACTGATCGACACAGCGAGGAGCTCTACGATGATGAGAGCGGGACCCCGAGTCTCTGGGTTGGTGTAATTTGGCGTAGGCCATGAGGTCACGACGTCGGGAGGTGGGTTCCTCATTTGGGCGGAAAGGAGGGCGCGTAGGGGGAGACACGGCTCTTCGAGTGTCACGCGTAGAAAAGTGAACACCCGGCCGAAGCGTTTCGTCAAGATTGTGTTTGGCTGGCTGTGCACTCCGTGTAGCTGCCCCGGAGCTGAGCAAGCGAAGGGAGATAGAGGACGGAATGGGATTCTGGGGGGAAAGGGGCATATACTTAAACGCGGCGCGCATATTCACGTTGCGGCCCGTCCAGGTAAGCAACCTCAGCACCAGTTCCGCACCGACGCCTGGGCTGGACTTGAGCCCGCCTCTCTGTCATTTAATGGGTGAATCGCTGAAGATCCCGGAACTCTGCCTAGCATGTTGACAGGTCCAGGCCGGCCCATGCGCCCCGCCCGCGCCAGGCCTGGGGTTTAGTTTGCCACGCCTAGGGGCCGTCACGAACCCAGTGCCCGCTTGCACAGACGGGGTACATGTTTCCTTAGGTACCAACACCAACTTCAAGGTGGATCATCCCGAATCGCCGATCCGAGTTCAAGTTGTGCTTGGGTTATCCCAGCAACTCATCTGAATGCCCCGTCACGCGGGGAGCAATGGCCCTCGTCCACGCCACCTCGCACTCTTGGCGCTTAAACCGTGTCTGTTCCATCTTCCAAAGTTTCAACGGCCAAAATGTCTCGTATGATACTGGCCGGGCCAGGCCCCGAGCACCCATACAGCTCCGGCGCCGACTCGTTTCACTCCATGTCCAACGCGCCACAACCACAAGACTGCGGCTCTCGCTGAGAAGCTCTCGACCGCATGGGCACCAGCTCTCGGTCCATGAACACACCCGGCGGTGGATGCTGGGTGGGTTGCTGGGGTGGCAAGTTGTATGGTGATGGTGTTTTGGGGATTTCCGGCAACAAGCCTATTCCGAGTCATCCTCGCCGATAGCCTCTCGTCCCCTCTTTGTATCAGTACTCTCCGAGTCCTTCATGACTTTCGCTCTGGCAAACATGACATCCAGCTTCTGTTGACCTTTTTCCTCCTTCGTCGTCCTAACCTTCTCGCTGGCCACCACTGGCGGTAGTCTTTGTACCCGTCGTTTGGCGTCCTCGAGGAGCTCAACTTCGCGTTCTCGCTGAGCTTTGATAGTTGGAACTGACCAAGATTTCGAGGAAGCCAGCTTGTGCGCGAGTTTGTACTTGGACCCCACCAATCGTGTATCGTATTGGAGCCAGCGGATCTGGATCAGGGGGCGTCATATTCTCGGGTTCAAAGCCGAGGTCGAGGTTGTACATGTTGCGTCGTAGCATTGAGGACATTGCATCAATTGCGCGTATGCCGATGTCCGCATGCCATTGGGCAACCCCGGCCGGCGGAAGTCGAGTCGTGTAGTTGTCGCCCAGATGGTCCTTGGCGGACTGATAGATTAGGTAGTTAGACTGTTTCGTCCTTGATTGTTAGAAATGAGCGGCATCGATCCACGATTGTGGTGTCCAACCGGCGTTTTCACCCTCATTTCTCTCGACTGCCTCCTCTTTTGTTTTATCCATCACATGATGGCTTGGGAGGATGTGTTGGATCATGGATGATGACCAAGTGGCCGAGGGATGTGTGATTAAGTTGCTGCAGATGCGGTGTGCTGCTGCTAGGGACCTTTACTATCTGAAATTGTGCCCAACCCCGAAGTTCCCGAGCCGTGTTCCATATCAGCCTCTACAACAATCTTCATGACTGTGCGGTCGAGGAACACGATCGGCGTGATTGTTGCCTTGCCTGCGACCCGCATTGCATCTTCACCTTCCCTTATCAACCAGCTTCTTTCGCAGCGCCCGTCGGGGTGGCAGACCAAATCGGTAGCCGCAGTCGAGTGCGGCACTTCGTCGCAGCATCTGTCCAACAGGCGTTGGACGGATTCAAAGTCCGACATCTCTTGTCTCAGAGCAATCGAACCACTTTCGTCCATCCATGGATGTATGGCCGTATACCAACCCCCTTTATCCTCTGCCCACCAGGCGTCGGGTAATCTCCAGGTCCCTTGCTCCTTCCAAGCCCCTCGCCCTTCCAATCGCGGGTCGCCTTTTTTGTTGTTTGCGAGGTTGTTCTGGCCCCAAACAAGCACAAATCCTTGATGAAAGGAAAGGGGGCTGGTGCGGATGCCGACGACGCCACACACTAGAACCGTTGCCTTGGGGGCAAGGGAGCCGTCACCGCAAACGGCTATCACGTGTCGGCGACCAGCACTAACGCTGGGGCGAGTCTCCAAGAATTTGGTGCCCCGGATCTGAGCAGAGGCTCTCGCGGGCACAAAATGCTTCGCCACGTAGAGCTCTGCAGGGAAGGCGGATTGGCATAATAGCTCGATATGAGCGGGAGGAACCGGAAAAGGTGTCCCTACACGCAACCGCGGGCCCGCCTGGAGCATCACTGTCTGGCGATTAAGCTTTCCGTATACCCAGATGCTAATACCCTGTTAATATCTACCGGTGGGAGGTGGGAAACGGGCTTCACTTGCATGTCGTTCCAGTTGTCTCCCAATGACCTTCTTCCCAGAACTTTCCCTCTCCCAGCATCAACATGGAAGACCAGCTCGAGGCCAGATCCGTCCCTGTCACACCACCGCACCCGACGAAAGGAACGAATTGCCGACGAGCCCTGGACTTCCTCGAGGATGAGGGCCGGGCTGCACAGGGCTTCGTCCATCCTCATAGAGCTGAGTACGGCGACTAGAAGGTCGGGAGTGTTTTCGAAGGGGGCGATGTACAAGTTGAGCTGAGTACTGTCACCAGAGAGCAAGACCATGGGCGTTCCGGGTCTGAAGTCCTTGTCCGTGGCGGGGGGTATTAGATCTGTTTTGAACCAGGACGGGACCTCGCGAAGAGAGAGCGAAGTGGCGGTCCGAAACTGCCCGGAGGGTTCGATTTTGGCGAATCGCGCTGAGCAAAGGCGAAGATGGATTGGTCGGTAGACTTGCGGAGAATCCCTTGTTGCAGTTCTTCTCCTCATTTATAAAGGCCTACGAGAATTGCACCGACCCCGACATAGACACGGTAGACAGCGTAAAGTTCACCAAACCCTCGGTTCGTTCCGCCCGCCATCCACCCGGTTCTCTCGTACCGTGACTCCTCTATTGATTATATGTTTTAGCTGCACGAGCAGTTCTCGCTCCTGGGATCCAAGACGAAGGATACGACCGCCTGGCTCGGGACGCATTAACTGGGCGAAGCACCTGCTGACGAGATATCGACTATGTATACCAAGTACCACTCGGTAAGTACTTCATTATCCTGCCCCCTTCCTCTCGCTACGAGCGTCCCGCTTACGTACTCTACTCCCAGTTCGTCTGGTTCAACGTCTATGGTCTCAACGAAACGGCCGAGGAGGTGCAGTGCCTTGTTCATCCGGGTATTGGACCGAGTTATGTCAATATTCTTGAAGACATAAAGGCGTGGCAAGCAACTGTAAAGGTAGGAAGCCGAAGCCAGCCTCTACTATTCTCCTGGGTGGATAGGGCAAAGTAAGAAAAACGGCTACTAATTCCACCCCAACTCCGTTAGTCCTTCAACGACATGTTCATTACCCACCTTGAGTCATACAAAGCATCAATCACCAAAGACATCAAGGACTTGGAGAGGGCTCTCGGCCTCGCGATTGCCGCATTTGAGAAACCACAGGCGAGTGGAAGCGGCTAATGTTTGTTTATGTCCGCCCGAGGGACCTGCCGTGACGATGTCGAGGTCGAGGAGTAGGAAGAGGGCGGCGCCAGATGATGATGGGGGTGGAAAGCGCGCGCACGCGTCGTTGCCGCGCTGTCAGGTCATGGCACCACGGATGTTTTCATATTTTCGTATTAATTAGGTATCTCTAAAGAAAGTGGTTCGAAGTCAAGTATTTTGTTTAGCGAGGTTGGTCCTGGGCAAGCCTCCTGTGTCACGACAGCCCGACCGCCCCCTTTTCCATTCCCATCTAGCACCCCTCCTCAACGAGCATGCCCCGGCGTCCCCGCCGCATGCTCCTCATCATCGTACTTGACGACAATATCCGTCGTGTGCATAATCCCCGTCTTCGGCTGCGCGCCAGCCGCGCCCCCCGGGGTGCCGGCGCCGGTCCCGGGGCTCCCGTTGCCGAGGATGCTGCGGTCGCTGCGGTCGTCCTCGCCGAGCTTGTGCAGCTCGACGTCGGAGCCCGAGGGCGCCGGCCGCGACGAGATGGTCACGAACCGGCTGGTGTTGCCCAGGCCCGTCTCCTTGGCGTAGTAGTCGCTCGGGTAGTTGCGCGACGACTTGGCCTCGCGCACGAGCACGCGCAGCATGGGGATGCTGGCGGCGATGATGGAGGCGCAGGTCTCAGCGTTGCCCCAGATCCAGAGGGGGATGCTTTGGGCTGGTTTTTGTTAGTTGGGGTACATCATATGGAGGGGTTGGTGGTAACGCACCGAAATCCGGGTTGAGCATGTGGGTCAGCTTGCTGGTCTTGACGATGGCAGTGGCGCTGGCAAAGACGCCCATGCTCATGGCCAGGCCGACGCCGATCTTCTCCCTGCGGTGCATCTGCAGCTTCCACAGGAAGCGCCACGGCAGGATGGCCATGATCAGGTCCATAAAGGCCGAGTAGGAGGCCGAGAAGATGTCGTAGTGCACGATCACCTTGAACGGGATGCACTTGCCCTGGACCGAAAAGTCCCAGGCGGCCCGGACCGGTGTGCAGTAAACCCACGGCAGGATGGCGGTGATGAAGAAGGCGATGTTCATGGAGATGATGCAGAACCAGGTGACCTTCTTGATCCAGCCGTCGGTGATGTGGAGCAGCGTGATGCCGAACGACGTCTTGCTCCACACGGCCGCCGTCGCCGAGAAGGTGCCGGCGACCGTGGTCGGGAGCATGACGGCCTGGAAGTTCTCCAGGGGAAAGTCCCAGATGTGTTTTCCATATCCCAGTGTTGTCATGTACGACAGAATGGACGACTCGACGAGGATGCAGACCTGCAAAAAAACACGCGAGTCATGTCAGTCAACCTGAAATGATCTCCTGATTCCCCTCTCTCTCCTGAACCTCCTGAACTATCCGAACCAACAACCAACAACCAACTCCTTCCACAGGGGCGACGGGCGGGCAGCAGCTTACCCAAGAAGCAATAAGGATGCCATCGTCCCACCACAAACTCTGCCGCTTCAGCATGCGGCAGTAGACGCGCAGGGCGAGGAAGACGGTCGCGAGGGCGCTCAGGGCCCAGATGCTGCCGAGCAGGCGGGACGCGCCATTGTCGTGGGGGAAGACGGCGTCTTGTTCTGGCGTGAGGGGGACGCCAAAGACGTAGTCGGCCGGGTCCAGGCTGACGTTTGCCGGGGCCGCACTCGAACTCATGGTGATCGTCGGTCTGTTCGAGAGAGATCGTCGTGCAGATCTCAACCGCGAGGGGATGGAAGGGGGGCAGAAGGAGGGGGGAACCACATTATACGGGAACGAATCCTTCCCACGTTTCCACCACGACCCCTGTCTGCGAAGTGCGTTCCTGTGTGCCGGGTTTTCCCTCCCCCCACACACGCACGCAAGAAGCAAACCAGGACAAGACAGGAGATGGGACGAATTCCCAAATTTCTGGGAGGGAGGGATGCCCCTTGCAGGGTCCGTAGGATTTGGTCGAAGCTACGACCAAACAAGAAGGCCCACGCCCGGGGAACAGGCGACCGGGTTGCCGGGGGAGACATCGCTTGTCTGGGACCCCCGTGCGCAGGATGGGATCCCCCCCTTTCCCCCTTCCATCCCAAGTCTCGTCTCCAGTTGTCGACAAGAAACCAGGCTATCTCGCCCAATGAGCTGGGTCGGCGCCGGTGGTCTTGGAACCGCGACAAGACTCGAGACCGAGGGCTTGGAGGGATCCACGCCGGGATGCCCTGCCGAGGTGAGCGACGCCCTTCCCCCGGACCCGGTGGTCTGGACCCGCTCCATGTAGCAATCCATACGAGATTGGGGATGGTTCGGGGGCGCTGATGGCTTGGCCCCCTCCACCTCGACACCCACAGCACACCCACCTCGACCACCCAGACTCCAGCCTCCCACCAAGCACCCACCGGCACCCACCCGGCATCCCACCGGCAACAGGCGCATCAGCCCACCCTCCCCATCCCTGCGACCGTGGAAATTAGAGACAGGGCGCCTCCCGCATGGCAACCTCTTGCCCAGCCCACACGAATCCCGCTGGCCCCTCCGCTCGCACCCCCCCGGCCGATCTCCCGCAGAAGAAGCGAAGCCCGCTTCCCTCGTTCCCTCGCCCGCGATAGCTGCTGAAGGGACCATCCCGGGCCCGCGGGCTTGGGTGGCGCTCGCTGGGTCCTGGCTCCTCTGGAAATGTTGTCCAGGTCCCGTTAGCTCGCTGGGCGCCCCCCAATCCGTGCATCTGCTAGTTCTTACGCCCCCGAAGGCCCCCCCCAACCAAGGCCCCAGGGGCGAATATCGATGAAGCCCGAGGGTCCGGAAGCTTTCCGTTTCCGGGCACACGTCCACTATGTCTGCGTTGCTGCGCTGCCCGGTGGGGACGGACCACCTATCAGGGGAGGGCAGAGCAAAGGGCGCGCAATCGCATTCGATAAAACGGTTTGTCATGCTTCCCCCGATCGAGAAAGAAACTCCAACGCCTCCTCCACACCCCTGGGCGGAATATTGGTCCATATTTTTTCCGCCTCGGGTAGGCGCTGGTGGTCTGGGCTTCCATCATGGATCTCGGACTCGGTCAGCAAGCGAGGAGGAACCTGATTCAGTTCAATCTCAATCTCCAGCCTTTGTTTGCCGGCCCCGACGACATAATCAATGGACGAATCAATGTCTCAGCCATCGCGTTCGTCGGGCCTGGAGCGATCGAGCGTACTGACACACACCGAGGGTCATCCATCCATCGGCGCCCTCCGTCCCTGTCATCGCTTGTCCCGACCAGGGCCGAAAAAAAAGCAACAACTTGACGCCGCCCTAGTACGCGAGGTTTCCACCGCACCGGGTCCAGCGATTTTCTTCTGCAGGTCAAGCCGTGTGTTTGACAGCCAGTGGCGACCACGAGGCAGGCCGGGGGTGATTCGCTCGCCAAAAGCAAAGTTGGGGGCCAGAGCTTGCACCAACAGAGTTCGCAGACCCACGTGGCGGCGCCCACCCGCTCCGCTTCCTTCGATCGCTCAATCGCGTGTGCTCTCACATGCGAGCGAGCTCACCTGGGCCGCCCCTCATGTCTCAGGTCAGGTCAGCGCGTACCTGACAACCATCCACAGCCTCTCAACGCCCGCACTTGCCCCCCTCACCCTCAGCCTCCAATCGGTCATAGCCACGGGCAAGCCGTGCGCCTCATCACTCACCACCCCCGTCAACCCCTCTCCGACGTCCCTCCCAGGCCCGAAAGTCGCCTCGGCAACATCGGCCCCGTCCGCGCCCACCTGCGCGAGCGAGACATCCCCCGCCGCGAGCGGCGCCGCCCCCAGCACCGCCACCGACAGCGCCAAGATCTTTTGCGGTGGCGTTCCCCGCGTGAATACGGGCAGCCGCGTCGAGAGCTTGTCCAGCCGCAGCTCCCTTTGCTCGACGCCGCCACTGGCGCCGGTGGATGAGGAAGCTGAGGAGGAGGCGAACCACTCGCTGGCAAAGTCCGCGCGCAGATCGAAAAACATGAACAACCCCTCCTCCTGACCCGCATCGGCCTCTTGGCGCGCGACGTAATCCATCACGGCACCCTCGGCAAGTTCTCTGAGCCGGTCCCCGCCGTCGAGTGAAGTGTACCGCACCTGCATGACCACGTCCGCGATGCTCCTGTAGTCGAAGGCGCGGAATTTTGCAGGCAGCTCGAACCGCCAGGTGCTCACCACGCCGGCGCCCTCGAAGGGGCGGTACCGGTCTGTGAGCGCGATCTCGTGCCGGCCGGTGTCTCCCTGCGCTGTGGAGAGCGCTGTTGCTGTGATTGGCACGCGCAGGACGGTGAAGCGGTCGTCGTCCCCCGAGTCGGAGGCGTCCTGCTTGGGGTAGTCGGCCTTGCTGGACGCGCGGGGCGTGGTGCGGATGGCGTGGGAGAGGAGGCGGACGGTGCAGGAGACCGAGGTGTACGGGCCGACCACACAGGGGATGGTGACCGCCACGGAGGAGATGCGCCGCATGTAGTGGCCTGGGCAGTCCATGTCGAAGAGGATCTCGGGGAGGGTGACCTCGCATGTGCCTGTTTCGCGGAAGTCGATGAGAGAGAGTGGGGCGTGCTGGCGGAGGGAGATGGACTTGGTCAGTTCGAAGTCGTGGCCGGGTCCTTCTGCGGTGAGTGTTAGACATGCTCGGAAACTCGTGATGATGGTGGGAGGTGCATGCCTTGGTACGCCGCCTCCAGCCGTTTCAGCCCCAGGAACAGCTGCTCGCCCGCCAGGAGCCCGTCCCGCGCGTTCGTCCAGTAGCCCATGCGGATGAACTCCGCCGCCGTCGATGTCTGGGGCCGCTCGAACCGGAACGCGGTCTCGGCCCGCTTGGCCAGGTCGTACGCGAGGTTGTACGACTGCTGGTACAGGCTCTTGGTCTGGCCCTCGAGCCACCCGTACAGCTCCGTGTTTGTGTACTTGGTCCGGAGGAAGTCCTCCACCGCGGTGATCTATACATTGTCAGCCCCTATGCCCGTCCCTGGATCCCTGTATCCCCTCGATGGCCAACGCACCTGATCCAGCGCCTTCTGCTGATTGTCAATCTCCTTCTGCGCCGTCGTCACCCTCAACCGCTGCGTCGCGATCTGCTTGTCAATATTCTTCAGCTCCAGCCCCAGCGAGTTGGCCTGGAAGATGCGGTCCTGCAGCTGGCGCAGCAGCCCGCCCTTGCGCCCGGCATTCGCCGCCGAGCTCGACAAGTACGACGCATAGATCTGCATGCCCCTAGCAACTGCAGACGTCGCATTGCCCATGTTGACGCCGCCCCAATACAGGCCAGCGCCGACGCCCATGGGCTTGCCCGACGCCTCGGCTGTGGGCCAGGCATGGAACACCGCCGCGAGCGTCTCGACCGCGCCGACGGCGATGGACCAGTTCTGCGCGGCCAGCGCTTTCTGCACCTCTTCTTGCTGTACCACACCAAACGTCAGCCAACTCATCACCACCACCTTCTCCGTATGAGGAAACAAACCTCTTGATCATTCAACAACAACTCCCCCTCCGCATTAGGCGCCTTTAAGCTCGGATTGGGAATCTCCTCGAAATCATCCCCCTCCCCCGGCGGCGGATCTGTGTTCCCAAACAAAAACCGATAATACTGCAACTTATACGCCGGCGCCCTCCGCGCATCCGCCAGCTGCTCCAGCGTGGCATTCGCCTCTTCCAGTTGCCGACTCCTCACATCCAGCGCCAGCCCGGCCATGACCGTCTCATGACCCGCCCTCAACGCCGCCAGCGTCTCCGCATCCCGCTTCTCTTTCACCGTCAGCAGGCCCGCCCCGAGACTCTTCAGCTCCGCGCACATCTCCACGGCCTTCTGCAACAGCAGCTGGAACCTGTAATTCGGCATCGGCCCGCTCAAATCATTCAACACGGTATCGATACTAATCCCCTGCGCGGTAGCCGCCACCAGCAGCGCCGGGTCGATGGGCGGGTCCCACAGCGGCAGGTGCCGCACGACGCCGTTGATATCCATGCAGTTGCGGATCTTGTAGAGGCGGTCGTCGATGGTGTCGCGCAGCTGGCGCAGCTTGGGGTTGTCGGGGATGCAGAAGTAGAGGGACGTGGCAAAGCCGAAGAGGTTGGCAAAGCCCTGCAGGCCGTTGCTGGAGCCGAGCGGGAGGGAGGTTTGGTTCGAGAAGGGGAAGGCCAGTTCGAGTTGGACGACCGCGTTGCCGAAGGCGTCCCAGCGGTTGAGGAGGGATGCGTAAGTCTGGGGTTTGGTCTTGCCGCGCTTCGGGATCATTTGGCCGCGCGGTCCGTAGACGTGGGACGCGACGATGTAGCACTGGATCGCGTTGGGGATCGTCTCGAGGCTGTTTTGTCGGAAGTAGTAATCCCCGTACGCGATCATGATCTCGATGTACTTCATCGCCACCCACTTCATGTAGGCCACCGGCCGATTCCTTGCCACGGCATGCGGCGAGAACGGCTCGTCGCGCCAGGCGGTCACGTCCGCGTCCTCGGTCTGCGGCGCGAGCTGCAAGAACATCTTCTCGAGCGTCTCCTTGGCGTCGGTGCTGGCGAGCTCCTTGAAGGGTTGGAACTTCCAGTACTTGGAGTTGTCGCCGGACTGGTCCAAGGCAGCGCCGATGGCGCTCGGGTCAAACACGGTGTGAGCCACGGCCAGCGCGTCGTCAAACTGCTGAGCCTGGAGCAGGCCGTCGATCAGCGCCATGGGCGCGTGGAGTCCCAGCTCCCAGTTGTACAGAGCGTAGGGGCTCATGAGCTCGTTGTATCCTTCCTTGGTCTTGCCAAACGGGTCATCGCCCGCGACATGAGCCGCAGCGGACAGGGTCGCGAACTGCCCGTACAAGTCCCCAACCGCCTTGGCGTTGTTGACCACATTGACGTACTTCTGCAGCGGGTCGACAAAAGTGTGATTGAACACAAACGAAGTGGTCTTGGTCAGCATGATCTGCGACTTGGAGTTGGCGCCAGGCTGCTGGTCGTACTGAACAAGCGGCAACACGCCCGAGAACGGCGGCGTTGAAGAGTCGTCGGCCGCTTGGAACGAGTGCATGTCGAGCTTGCCCTCGTCTGTCAGGGTGTACTGAAAGTTCGTCTGCAGCGGGATGTTGGACCCGCCCCCGCCTGCAACTGCGTAGGAGACAGAGCCGTTGGTGAACATGAAGTAGCCGATGTTGAAACTGATCGGCGACGTCTGTCCAGCACCCGAGTCCAGGAGGGCGTCGCGGTGGACGATGTCAACGCGGATCTTCGAGTCGCTGAGGGTGCGCGGGTACATTTGGTACCCCGACTGATCCGGCGGTGGGTACGTCTTGATCGTCCGGCGCTGGTCCTGGGGCAAGTTGGCCGTCTTGGGATCCGGCATGATGAACGTGCGTGCCTTGTGACGCAACGAGTCTTGTGACAGCTGCTTCGACGTCCACTTGCCGTTCTGGTACATGGTGAACCCAAGCCGCAGCTCATTCATGGGCTGCGGCTTGTTGGTGCTTGGGTCGTCGTCGTTGAGCCGCTGCATCGACGACTTTGTGTGGTCGTCGGCCCGCGGGACCTGCTTCTGCACCATCTGGAGGAAGAAGATGACCGGCCGGCCCTGCCACATCGCCGGGCTGACGTATGATCCCGACCCCTGGCTGTTGCCGTACTCGTCGTCCGGGTCGTAATTAGGAATGTCAACCGGCATCTTCACCCACGGCGTCCACGTCCCCGCCGCCGAGTACTCCCGCGTGTACCAGTCAAACGGCGCGTTCATGCGCCTCGCGGCCAGCAACACCGCCGGCGTTGTCTTGTCATCGGGCTGGTTCAACACAAAGAGCCCGTACACCTTCATGTTGGCCACATACGCCAGGCTGCAGATGTACTCCTTGAGACTCTCCGACACATTGCTGAGACTGACATCCTTCTGCTGAATGGACGACTCAAAGTCAAGGTAGATGGGCGACTTGTCATCCCTCAAGCTCGGCACGATCCAGTTCTCGGGATAGAGATACACCTGACGGTTGGCCTCCCACACCACGTAGCGCTTCATCCAGTCCCAGCGCTCGCGGCTGAGCAGGTCCTCTTGTTTCGTCCCAACCTCGGCCTCAAGTCCGAGCAGACAGCGCTGCACGTATAACTGGATCGTCGCGATGGCCTGCTTGATCCGGCTCGTCTCGAGGCACGCGCTCATCTGGCAGTCGATGAGGAAGTACTCGAACAGAGTGTCAGCGTCGGTGATCATCCCCGTGGCCATAAGCGTCTCGTCGACGAGGAGGTATGCCACCAGCCCGTCGCGCTGGTTCTTGCGGAGGACATCGAAGATTGGCCGTGCGGCCGCCTCCCACTCTGTCGCGCTGTAGCGGGCCTGGATGGCCTTCTTGAGGGTGTCGGCCTGGGCATCCAGCTTGGTGTACGCCTTGTCCGAAAGCGAGACCGGTTTAGCCCAGGTGAAGAGCGCAGGAATGTCGATCTGCGTCTTCGAGACGAACGCCAACGCCTCAGCAACGCGTACAAGCACCTGCTCGTTCTTGAAGTTCGCCGCAGCCAGTGCATTAAACCCAGTCAGGATGGCACGCGTCTTGTCCTTATCCCAGAGCGTGACCTTGTTGATCTCATCAACCGGATCTCCGGAACTCGGCAGACCCACCCAACCAAAGAGGTCGATCAGCTGCGTGGGTTGTTTGGGCAACTTGTCGCGGAGCGCGACATAGGCTTGCAACCTCTTCCAAGTGCCGAGGGTGACGGCGTCCATCTCGAGCACCTTGCCGTCGCTCAAAGAGGCAAAGTCGCTCCCGTGCTCGTGAAAGTAGGCGACCTCGTCGAGGGAGAGGTTGAACCCCTGGATCAGCACCGAGGCGCGAGCCAGCTTGGTGAGCACATCTCGCACGGAGTCCGTGGCAAGTCCCGGAAGGAGGGCGTTCGGTGGGATTGTGGAGGGTGGGGAGGTGGCAGTCCGCCAGGAGAGACTCTCGGGGCCGATTCCGGATAGCTGAATGTCACACAGCGTGCCAGCAACGAGGTTCACCGGGTCTGATGTCCAGATGTTTGACGGGTCTTCGGACTGGTGGGGAAATGCAACCAGCTTGCCAGCAAGTACAATTGGCGCCGGCGCGTCGTCGCTTGTGATTTGGAAGGTGAATGCGTCGATCGACGGCGGGATCAGGAACCCTTTCCATCCACCCTGGCTGGAACTGCTGGAACTCTTGAGCGCCAACAGTTCATCAAGCGCCTTCTTCCCCGAGCTTGAGGTAACCATGACAAGGAGATACGACACGAGCTTCAGATCCAGCCCGACCGAGTCAGCCACGGTCGTCTGAACAAGGAGCGTAGCCAGCCGGGAGCGCAGGAACGGCAGGTAGTACTGCAAGAAATACAACCCCTTCTTTAATGTCGTGTCAGGGGTGTCACCTTGGAGCAGGGTGTCGGCGCCATCGGCGGGGAAGATGCTAGCGAGATTCTGGCTGTAGAATGTGACCGCTTGTTTCTTGATCCGCTCGACAGCCTTGGGCCATTGCGGGTGCGCTGACAGGCCCAGGGTGGCCAGGTATTCCGTCTCGGTGAGGATACCCGTGACGGTCAGCTGCGCGGTGGGCGGCGTGGCAGTCTTCTGGTCGACATATTTAACCTTGTCCGGCGGCGTGCCGGTGAGAGTGAGACCGAACGGTGCATTGGTCGTGAAGACGTACTTGCCGTTGATCATGTCGTTGATCTTGGACGCCAGGTCCGCGGAGAAGACGAGGCCCAGCTGCAGCAGGATGAAGTCCGCCAGCACCACAACTTGGTTGTCCAAGTCCACCTGGGACACGTCTGGATGCTGCTTGTCAATGTCCAGGAGGCCGTCCGTGATCTTCTTGGCAAGTGTGAGCGTCTGCGGGATGGTCGGCGACAGGGGTCGAGCGATGTTGTCCTGCCCGCGGACAAGGAAGTTGAGCTGGGCGAAAGTGAAGCCGCTGTCAACAACCTTCTGCCAGGTCTGGAGCAAGTCCAGTGTTGCATCGGCGGTGGCGAAGGGCTCTCCAAACAGGGCGAGCACGTCCGGCAGGAACTGGATCTTGATGCCCATGAACCGGAAGAGTTGGGAGAAGCGATACAGCTCTGACACGTTGGAAAGCGTCAGGGCATCGGGGAGGTTCCTGACCTGACGGATCAGCGCGATTTCGTCCGCCTTCAGGCGCAACACCGCCATCAGAATGGGCAGGTGGTCAGAGATCTTGGCTCCTGCCGTGAGAGGGCTTCCGTTCGTGTCCAGCTGGAACACCGGGTCCATCCTGACGAGATTGTGCGTCAAGAACGTTTTGGTGTACAGCGAGTTCTCTCCAGAAAACGGCATGTCAGCCCAGAAGGTCAACAGCACGGTCACAGAGAAGCCAGTGATGTCGAGTAGCTTCTTGACTGCGACAAGTTGGTGGAGGAGAGAGACCATGTCGCCGAGGTTTGGATCATCGACATTGCTGTTGACCGGCACGATGGCAACATCATCTTCGTCATCCGTGGGCACGGCGGGGATGGTTTTGTTCAACCCAACAATGGCGGCGTCGGTCTCCTCGATGGTCCATCCCATCTTCCTCCAGAGCCGCATGAACCGCATCATCCGTTCATACTCGTCGGGCTCGACCACCGATCCATCAAGGTGCAGCAACCTGACCTTCTCAATATCACAGGTGTCCTGGGTCGAGGAGTAGGCCGCCCTCACGCGTCTCTCCTCGCCTAAGCCCCTGAAATAGAGAATGTCACCATCTCTGCTCACAATGCCAGAGCTGCGACCCTGAGATCTGGCGTCGTCAGAGGCATACAGAGTGATAGCCAGCCCCTGGAAGGTCTCGCTGATCCCCTTGCCCGTGTTCGTGTCGATCACTTGGCCCTCTGGGGTGACGAAGGCGACTGCCTCACCATCCTTGACGACGCCGCCGTCGGTGCGCAACTGCCCGATCAAGATGTCGGTGGTGGTACCATCGGTGTCGTCGCCGGGAGTCGCAGTGGTCGCCGTGAGAGACAGCATGCGCTCGGCCCACAACCACCCACCCCGTTGCAGCTGAGGTCCTTCGCCGGACTCGAGGACGATGGTCTTGCCCACTTTCTCAAACCAGGTGTACACCCAATCTTTCCACTCACTCTCGCAGGAGCAGTGACAGGAGCAATGATCCGTGTGCTTGTCGCATCCGCAGGAGGACGAAGACCCGTTGCCGTCGCCGGCACATGGATCCTGGGCGATGGCAGCGGCAGCTTGCTCGAGGAGCGGGATCAGCTTCTGGGCAAAGTTGAGGAACTTGACAAGAGTAGCGAAGCGGCGCTTGTTGTCCTTGAACTTGGTGTGGACGAGGTACATGAGGAAACGGTAGCTGAAGCGCAGCTTGAGCATGGTTGCCAGGGCTTTGCCGGTCGGCATGTTTGGGTTGATGGACCGAGTCTTGAGAAGGGTGACCAGGTCGACATAAGTGATGCCAGTCCGCGGGAGAAACTGCTTCTTCACCCAAGCCAGGCCCGTCTTGGTGGCGGGATCGTCGTTCACAAGGTCATCCCGGGACTTGTACCCGAAGTAATCCCAAGGGTCGACGAGGCCGATGGCATCCTTGTACTTGGTCATGGATGCTTGGCAGTTGATGCACTGACAACCAGAGCCACACGATCCAGTCTTGGCTGCTGGCGGCGTAAAGGCCTGGTGGGCGAGTATGACGTACTCTTCTTGCGTGAACAGGAGAGACTCGGCATCAAGGGCCCGCTGGACGGCCTCTTGGGAATCCGAGAGGGGCCGGAAGATGCGCAGGAGCTCAGCACGGGAGGATTTCAGGAACGACAAGAACACTCTCATGCGGTCGATGGCGAAATTGTAAGGGAGTGCCAGCGGGTAGACAGCTTTGCGTAGATACTCGTAAGCTTCGTTGTCGGTGTGGTGTGGCTCTGCCAGCAGCTCGCCGCTTGTCTCGCCGTTGATGTTGTAGGCGGTGATCTGCGGGGCATGAACGACATACGACTCCATGACTTCGAGGGCCAAGTCGAGGTACGGCAACACGGTGTTGGTATTCTCACAAGTGAGCTGGATGCACTGCAGATCGGGGCGGCGCAGGAGGAGCTGCTCCAGCTGAGTCCCTTTGAGGGTCTTGGATCCGACGTGGGTGGTGCCTGGGCGGAGATTTCCGTGGCGCAGGAACTCCATGAGATCGACAAAGTAGGAGGCTGGGCTGGTGACGGCGTTGCAGTCGGAGCACTCGCAGTAGTCTAGCGTCCCAAAGAGCTTCTGAAGGTCTACCTGGGTCTTGGCCGTATTGGGCACGGTGTCGCTGAACGAGGCAATGCGCTGCTCGACATTGACTTTAGCGTTACCGCCGTCGATGACGCGCAGGCCAGTACCGCGGACGGTCTGCAAGGCCGAGACGAGGAACTGCTCGTTGCGGGCGCGAGAAGCCGCGGCATGGCGGTGTACGCTGAGGGCAATAGATGAGTCCCCAAAGTCGGTCTGGAATGCCCGCACAAACGAGTCCTCAGGGATGTTGGAAACATGCAGTGCGCTGGTCAGGTTGTGGGAGAAGAGGGTTGGGATGGCGTCTGGGACAGGGGCCAGAGCCTGGACTCGCTGGAGGGTCTGGAGGTCCGCTTCGACGGGGGGTTTCTCGTCATCGCTCAGGGCTTTGAATGTCGCTGAGGCGGCAAGAAGCGAAGAAACCGGTGTGGTGGCAATGTTGAAAGACGGGTTTTCGTCCAAAATGGCATGGACGTGCGGTTTGGTCGAAGCAGCAAACGTGACTTCATCATCGGCCACCATCTTCTGAATGACAGCGGTCCGCTCGAGCTTGAACAGGTTCCGGCGAAGCTGCCGACCTGAAATTGCCGGAGGGTTCGAGAGGCGTGCATTCTCCGCGGTGGTGTTAGTGGCGGTGTTGGTGGTGTTGCTGATCAGGCTCTCCAAGGCTGGAGGGCCCGCCAACTGGGAGAGTGCGTCCAAGTCGGACTCGCTGGCCGTTAGGGCGACTTGACGAAGGTTTTGAGCACCAGGAAGTCTCTTCCTGATGGCAGTGACGAGGGCGGGGTGGCTATCCGTGACATCCAGAAGAGAGTTGACGAAACGAAGCGTGGTGGCTCCCGTGGACGCGACCGATGGCACTGCGGTGCCTGGGCCGGGGTTGGAACTTGCGAGAGCGGCCCCAGCCAGGTCAGGCTTTATTTCCCTGTCCCACGCCAAGAGCGCATCCGGGACAATACCGTTGGCGGCGTGCAGATGGGCGGCGAATGCTTCCACGTCGACGGGGTCGTGGTCGTCAGCCACGACAGCCCTCAGGAGCTCGATCCGGCGAGCGGCAGTGATCATGGCTACTTTATTGGAGGACTCGTTGTTGTACTTTGATGGTATTTGTTCTCCGAAGGATTAAGGTCACGATCTTCAGGTTGGAGTAGATGGGCCTTGGGATCCGTCACTCGAAGTGCTTTGTTTGGAGCGAGGGCCGAAGTCACGGGCAGGTGGGGAGAACAGGACGCTGGTGTAGAACGGGGTGTGCGATGATGTTTGTGGTTTTTTTTTTTTGGTGATAGTTGTTTCCGCCGACACGGGATGAGCCTGCCTCATCTGCTGACCAGTTTCCAACGTCAGCAAGCCGAGACGTATCATCAGCAGGGAGCGGGAGGGCGTACGAGATGTCGAGGACTCGAACCGGTTGGCAATCTGCCGGAGCTAGACTTTGGACATGCTCTCACGCAACCATTGGTGTAAGAGTCGCGTCCGTGAGGGGTGGATAGAAATAGAGCCAGAAGCCAGAACAGGCCGACAGGTTCAAATCTATGATTTCTCAGGTCGGCCGGAAGCAGAGTTACCTGGAAGGTACCCCCAGACTGCGCGTCGTTCGTTTGGACATGTCGCCGCCCGGCCCCGCCATTGGACGCCATTAGATGGCCGCAGCCGGACGAGGGCGCAGTCTAGAGAAGGAGACTGCATCGCTGATGGTTGCTGGCTAGCGGCTCGTGGTGGTGGTGTCGTCGATGTCTCGGCTTGGGGGTCAGGTGCAGTGGACAGGCCTAGAACGCTGCAGGTTGGTGGCGTTTAGGGCTGAGCCGTCCCGGGAGCCTCCAGCACCCGACAGGTCCCCTGACAGGCTCGGGAGCTTCCATGGCCCGGGGTTCTGACCAATGAGGGCGCTGAATTGCACTCACACGGACCAGGCAGCCCCCTAAACCCCGCCACGGCGGGTCGCTAGTTCCACGCACTGCACCCCACCAAATCTCACCAAGACACCAAATGCAGAAATCCGACGTCGAGAAACACGACGCGTCTGCGCACAAACACCTTCCCCGCCTTGCGCCTCGTCTTTTGTGCCACCCAAACCGACCAGTTGACTATCACTTGGCTCAGCCCCAGCAGCCACCGCAGCTACCCCTCATTCAGACGAGACCTGATAGGTTCGGGTTAACGATGCCATCACTCACCGACCGAAACCATCATGGCTTGGCGGCTGAGACCGGAGCAGCCTTGGAGCAGCCTTGGGCGGGGAACAAGCGATGGGTTGTGTACATGCGTGGTACTGGGATGACCGTCGGCGTGTTGAGTGGGGGGCGGCGATGTGGTGACGCCCAGAGGAGCTGTTGCAACTTGGTCCCAGTGCCTCATCAGCCAGGAAGTGTTCAAGGCGAGGCCCAGTCCTGGTGATCGAGCCACGCTCCGAGGGACAACCACCCACTGAGTGCCTCTCGAGTATCACCAACTTATGACATCTTCTCCAAGTCCCGTCGACCAACACATTGGCTTACCGCGCACCGGCGTCCAAGATGGCCAGCAACCACCCAGACCTCATGCCGCAGGGCCAGCGAGGCAGCGCCCCAACCGCACCATCCCCATCAGATGGGAGTGCGAAACAAGATACTACCGCCCCGTCAACCTCAACCGGCGATGAACTCCCCTCCATCTCCGTCCCCAAAGTTGGCGGCGCCATCCGCGGCATGGGCGAGAGCTTCAGCGTTAGCATGCTGTCGGGTACCGCTGGCATCAGCGTCCCCATTCGCGTGAGCCCAGGGAGGTCGGGCTTCGGCCCAGACCTCTCCCTCGCATACTCTTCGAACTCCTCCAACGGACCGTTTGGCATGGGCTGGTCCCTTGGCTTGCCAACCATCAGTCGCAAGACCGACAAGGCCGTGCCGCAGTACAACGACGCCGAGGACTCTGATGTCTTCGTTCTCAGTGGACACGACGACTTGATTCCGGTCCAGGAGTTCAAGAATGGTCGGTGGGCCGCCCAAGCACCTGCTCTCCGAACCGTTGGCGGTGTCGCCTACGAGATCCGCCGCTACCGACCGCGCACCGAGGGCCTCTTCTCTCGCATCGAGAAGTGGGTGTCCCAGGACCCGGCCGGCCAGAACACCCACTGGCGCACAATCAGCAGGGAGAATGTGACCATGTTCTTCGGGGCGGAGGGCACTTCGCGCATCACCGACCCCAGCGGGCCCAGAATCTTCAGTTGGCTGTTGTCCAGCAGCTACGACGACAGGGGGAACGCCGTGGTGTACGAGTACAAGCCCGAAGACTCTGTTGGTGTCGACATGAGCCAAGCCAACGAGCAGAACCGGTCCCCAGGGACTCGTGGGGCGAACCGACACATTAAGAGAATCAAGTACGGTAACGTCGTGTCCCGTCTTGTTGAAACCGACCTGGCCAAGGCTTCCTGGATGTTCGAGGTTGTCTTCGACTACGGCGAGCACGACGCCACCAACCCAACCCCAAGTGACAAGGGGGGCACATGGTTGTGTCGTAACGACCCCTTTTCAACCTGCAAGCCGGGGTTCGAGTTGCGAACCTATCGCCTCTGCCAGCGGGTCCTCATGTTCCACCATTTCAAAAATGAGCCCAACATCGGCCTGGACTGTCTCGTTTCCTCCACCGAATTTTCGTACCAGGAGGACGCCAAAAAGGGCGGCACCACCGCAACCTTCCTTGCAAGTGCAACATACCGAGGACATGAACGCCAAAACAGCGTCTACTTGACGCAATCCATGCCACTCCTGGAGTTCCAGTACAGTCCTGCCGCTCTGCACGACAACATCCAGACCGTTGACCTGGGCAGCCTAGAGAATCTGCCACTTGGGGTCGACCAGTCCGCCTACAAGTTCATCGACCTCGACGGCGAAGGCATCGCGAGCATCGTTTTCCCCGGGCAGGATGCCTGGTGCTGCAAGCCGAACCTCGGCCAAGCCAAGTTTGGGCCCCTTCGAGTGCTGGCGGAGAAGCCGACGCCGTCCTTCAGCCGCTTCATGGACCTCAACGGCGATGGCCACCAGGATCTGGTCAACCTTGGGGGTACGATGTCTGGCTTTTTTCGTCGGAAATCCGACCAGGGCTGGGACGGCTTTTCCCCTTTCCAATCGCTTCCCAACCTTGACTGGGACCACCCCAACGTCCGGCTGGTCGACCTCACCGGAGACGGCCGCGCAGACGTCCTCATCACCGAGGAAGACGTCATCAGCTGGCATCTTTCCCAGGGTGACCAGGGATTTGGCGAGAACCAGCGATGGTTCACGCCACCGGACGAAGACGGCGGACCCCGTGTCATCTTTGCAGACAGCAAGGAGGAGATCCGCTTTGCCGACATGTCTGGAGACGGCCTTCAGGATCTTGTCCGCGTACGCAACGGGGACATTGTCTACTGGCCGAGTTTGGGGTATGGCCGGTTTGGCCCCAAGGTAGTCATGGACAGAGCTCCACGGATGGATACTTCCGACGGCTTCGACGCGCGGAGGGTCCGCATGGCCGACATTGACGGCTCTGGCACGGCGGATCTGTTTTACCTGGGCGCCGAGGGCGTTGCAATCTACTTCAACCGCTCTGGAAACAGCTTCAGCGATGGGACCGTGCTGCAGACCTTCCCTCCCACCAACGGGAACATCATTGTGGACGTGTTGGACCTGCTCGGGAACGGGACATCTTGCCTGGTCTGGTCCTCGCCTCTCCCTGGTGATGCGGGACGCCAGCTGCAGTTCATCGACCTCATGGGCGGGCAGAAACCGCACATGCTCACGATGCACGCCAACAACATGGGCGCTGAAACCCACCTGGAGTACGCGCCGTCCACCAAGTTCTATCTCGAGGACAAGGCGGCCGGGATCTCGTGGATCACCAAGCTCCATTTCCCGATGCACCTTGTTCGTCGAGTGAAGACGGTAGATCGAGTCAGCAAGAACGTCTTCACTTCCGAGTACCGCTATCGGCATGGCTACTTCGACCCTGTTGAGCGCGAGTTTGCCGGGTTTGGGTATGTCGAGCAGGTCGACACGGAGAGTTTGTCCGCTCTCACGGAATCAGGGACCAACATCGACGTCACATCTCACGTTCCCCCTGTGCTCACCAAGACTTGGTATCACACGGGTATCTACTATTCTGGTGACCGGGTGACTCGCTATTTCGAAGGCGAGTACTACAAGGAGCCTTCGGCAACGGGGGACGGGCCTCTCTCGAGCCAGCAACTCGAGGCGATGCTGCTGGATGACACCATCCTGCCATCATCGGTTCGCCTCCCGAGCGGCATTGACACTCCGATCAGCTTGACGGCGAACGAGGCACACGATGCGTGCCGATCACTCAAGGGGTCGCTGCTCCGGCAAGAAGTCTACGCTTTGGACGGGTCTGATTTGGAGAAGCAGCCCTACTCGGTGACTGAGACGAACTACACCATCTCGGTTGTGCAGCCGCAAGTGTCTGCGCAGCATGCTGTCTTCACGGCACAGCAGAGGGAGACCCTGGAGTTTCACTACGAGAGAAATCTGTTCCCAGTGGCTGACCGTCGGCTCCCGGATCCTCGGGTCTCACACACGGCCACTCTGGAAGTCGATGACATTGGAAACGTCCTGGTCTATGTTTCGATCGCATACCCCCGCCGACACCAAGGCCAACGCCCCTTCCCCACGCCCGATGACCACGCGAAGCAGAACCAAATCCTGGCGACATACGCGGTCAGCAGCTTCACGAACGACGTCCTCGTGGATGACGCCTATCGACTCCGCCACTTGTGCGAGTCCAAGTCGTTCGAACTCGTCAACTGCAAGCCCCAGAGCACTGTGCCGGCCGTCACCAATGTCTTTCGCTTCGACGAGCTCCAGTCGATCATCGCGACCGTCAGCGATGGTGCCCATGACATTCCGTATGAAGACATCACCGCCTCAGGCGGGAACAACGGTGACCCGCATCGGCGCATTCTCGAGCACACCCAAGCAGTCTTCCGTTCTGACGATTTCACCTCCTCTCTGGCCTTCGGGAGGATCGAGTCTCTCGCGCTCCCCTTCGAAACCTACACCAAGGCGTTCACGACGGAGTTGGTCCAACAAGTGTATGTCAACAGCGGGAAAGTCAGCAGCGGCGATGTGGAAAGACTCTTCGACGAGCTGCGATATGTCCGCCGTCCTGGTGATGAGGGGTGGTGGCTTCCGTCTGGTCGTCTCTTCTACTCCCCCGACCCAACACTCACGTCGGCGGATGAGCTGGTGTTCGCGCGTGCTCACTTTTATCAGCCGCACCGATTCCGGGATCCCTTTTTCACGGACACTAACAAGTCGGAGAAGGTCGTGTTATACGACGGCTATTGCCTCCTGCCCGTCGAGGTTCGGGACGCGCTCTCAAACAGAGTCACCGTTGGCTCACGCGGGCCCGGACCTGATGCAGCTGTCGAGCCCGGGGGCAACAACTACCGTGTGCTGAAGCCACTTGTGGTCTCAGACTTCAACAGGAACCGGACCGAGGTGCGGTATGATGCCCTGGGCTTGCTCGCGGGCACCGCACTCAGGGGCAAGCCAGAGGAGTCCCTGGGCGACAACTTTGACACCTTCATGGCGACGCTGTCAGATGATATGGTGGTGGGTTTTGTGTCGAACCCAGCAGCCGCGGCGACCACGCTCCTAGGAGCCGCAACAAACCGCGTGGTGTACGACCTGTTTGCCTACCTCCGCACCCGCGACTCCGACAATCCCCAGCCGTCCCTCGCCGCCACCATCTCCCGCGAAGTTCACGCCTCAGACGCAGCCACCAGCCCCCTCCAACTAGGCTTCTCCTACTCCGACGGCTTCGGGCGCATCATCCAGCAGAAGAAGCCCGCCGACCCCGGCGTAGTCCCCCAACGAGACCCCGCCACCGGCCAGATCATCATCATCAACGGTGTCCCCCAGATGACCTCCACCCCAATCGACCCCCGCTGGATCGGCACCGGCTGGACCATCTTCAACAACAAAGGCTCCCCCGTGCGCCAATACGAGCCCTTCTTCACGGACACCTTCCACTTCGAGTCCTCCGCCATCATCGGCGTCAGCTCCACCACCTTCTTCGACCCCTTGAACCGCGAAATCGGGCAGCTCAACCCCGACCATTCGTGGAGCAAGAACGTGTTTGACCCGTGGACGCAGGAGATCTGGGATGTGAATGATACCGCGCAGATTGACCCCGCCACGGACCCGACGCTGGGCTCGTACTTTGGCAGGTTGCCGAAGGGGGATTATCTGCCTACGTGGTCGAAGCTAAGGGAAGGCGGGCAGCTGGGGCCGGAGGAGAAGGAGGCTGCGGCCAAGTGTTTGGTTCATCGTGACACGCCGACCACGACGTTGTTTGACCCCTTAGCGAGGGCGTTTGCGACGGTCAGCCATAACAAGCAGCGGTATTTTGCGCCGCCTTCATCGCCTGCGCCACCAGAGGAAGAGTTTCACATCACGAGGATGAATTTGGACATTGAGGGGAACCAGCGGGAGGTTGTGGATGCCAAGGGGAGAGTTTGTCAACGGAGTGATTTCACCATGATGGGCAAGGCGATCAGGGAGAGTGTGCTGGACTCGGGGGAGCGGATTATGCTTCATGATGCGGGCGGCAAGCTGCGGTATTCGTGGGACAGCATGGGCCGCAGGTTCAGGACGGAGTATGACGTGCTGCAGCGGCCGGTTCTGGCGTATGTTTTGGAGAGTGGGGGGGCAGAGAAGTTGATCACCAAGACGGTCTACGGGGAGTCGGCGGTCGACGCGGATCGATTGAATTTGCTTGGGAGAGTGGTCCAGGTGTTTGACCAAGCCGGGGTTGTCATGAGGGGGTATGACTTTAAGGGGAACCAGTCCGAGAGCGAGCGGCGGCTTGCGGAGAACTACAAGGATGTTCTGGACTGGGCAGGCACTGTCCCGCTTGATGCCATGCCAGCGTTGAGAGGGACAACCACGTTTGACGCCTTGAACAGGGTCGTCACGATTCAGACACAGGATGGTAGCGTCACATCGTTCACCTACAACCGCAGCAGTCTCGCCAAGAGTGTTCGCGCTGTTGTCAAGGGGGATGATAACAGGACAGTGTCGGTGGATCGTGTCGAGTACAACGCCAAAGGGCAGCGGACACTGGTTGGGTACGGGAATGGGGTCCAGACGACGTGGGATTACGATCCCTTGACCTTCCGACTGAGGCGGATGCGGACGACGCGCAACAAGATCACCTTCCCTGATGACTGCCCCAGCCCAGCGCTCGCCGGGTGGCCCGGTTGTCAACTCCAAGATCTTACCTACACGTACGACCCAGCTGGCAACGTCACCAACGTCAAGGACTCTGCCCAGCAACGCATCTTCTTCCGCAACCAGCGCGTCGACCCCAGCAACGAGTATACCTACTCCTCCGAGTATCGTCTGATCGAGGCCATCGGACGGGAGCAACTCGGGCAGGCCGGCAAGCGGCCTGTCCCAGGGGCAGCCCCTCTTCCCACTGTCGACCATCCCAACCAGGACAGCGCGATGGGCACGTATCTGGAGCAGTACGTGTGGGACCCGGTCGGGAACATCCTGACGATGAAGCACTCCAGCAGCGACGCCAAGACTCCCGGGTGGACAAGAACCTACACCTACGGTGACGGTAACCGCCTCACATCATCTCAAGTTTCTGGTGCGATCGAAAACTACACGTACGACGCGCACGGCAACATCACCTCCATGCCGAGTCTCCCTGTCATGCAGTGGGACTATCAGAACCAGCTGCGCTCAACCGCACGCCAGGCATCGACCAACGGCCAGATCCCCGAGACGACGTACTACACGTACGACAGCAGCGGCGGCCGGGTGCGGAAGGTCACAGAGCGGCAAACGGACGAGGCAAATCCGGGGCCGAGGGTGCTGAAAGAAAGGATTTATGTTGGGGGTTGTGAGATCTACAGGACGTATTCGGGGGATGGGCAGACGAAGACGCTGGAACGGGAGACGCTGCATGTGGCGATGGGGACTGATACGGTGGCGGTGGTGGAGACGAGGACGATTGGGGAGGAGGATGGAAATCCGGCGCGGTTGATGAGGTATCAGTTGGCCAATTATTTGAATTCGGTGCTGGTGGAGTTGGATGATCAGGCGCAGGTGAGTGAACAGGGTACGGGGAAGTCGAGGGTGGGAACTGACATCGACAGATCATTACATACGAGGAGTACGCCCCCTTCGGGACGCCAACCTACCGCGCCGCACAGAGCCAGACCGAGACACCGAAGCGGTACGGGTACACCAACAAGGAGCGCGACGAGGAGAGCGGTCTCTCCTATCACGGAGCGCGGTACTGCATGGTGTGGCTTGCCCGATGGACGAGCTGCGATCCAGTCAAATCCAACGCGCCGCGTAGCTTGTACGCCTACGGCCGCGGCAACCCCATCAGCTACACCGATCCGACAGGCACCCAGGACTCCCACGCCCACGGCAAGAAGCACAAGGGCGACGGCCACAAGAAGACCGCCCCCAAACCCAAACCCAAGTCCAAACCCAAACCCCACACCCCCTCCCACGCCC